>Ga0315281_10000863_pt1 | contig 43709 bp, 50 predicted proteins | sample YL17G07_0_MG_FD_204540 | JGI IMG/M metagenome (GOLD analysis project Ga0315281, IMG submission 204540) | Sediment microbial communities from Yellowstone Lake, YNP, Wyoming, USA - YL17G07_0 | ecosystem: Environmental > Aquatic > Freshwater > Lake > Sediment | place: USA: Wyoming | collected...
GGACTCGAAGGACTATGAGAGGAATCCAGAAGCAGTGAAGAACTTGGCCGAGTACGACGGCATAATCGTGCCAGGCGGGTTCGGCAGCTCGGGCGTCGAGGGCAAGATCAACGCGATAAAATTTGTGAGGGAGAAGAGGATTCCTTATCTGGGATTGTGCTATGGGCTGCAGCTCGCGGTCGTGGAGTTCGCGCGCAACGTCTGCGGAATAGCCGGCGCGCACACCACCGAGGTCGACCCGGACGCGAAGGACCCGGTCATCGACTTCCTCCCGTGGCAGAAGGAGCTGATCGCGAGGAAGGAGTACGGCGGCACCATGCGCCTGGGCGGGCAGACGACGATCGTGAAGCCGGGCACGCTGGCGCACGAACTTTACAAGTCCGACAGGGCGAGGGAGAGGTTCAGGCACAGGTTCGAGATAACCCCGAAATACATCTGCATCCTGGAAAAGAACGGATTCGTCTTCTCCGGATGGGCTGACGAGAAATTCACGCATGGCGAGAAAGTCATGCAGATAGGCGAGCTGCCGCGCGAAATCCACCCATTCATGCTCGGGACGCAAGCGCATCCCGAGCTCACATCGAGGCCGCTGAGGCCGAACCCGCTGTATGTTGGTTTCATTAAAGCTGCTTTGCAAAGAAGTTCATCGGAAGTGTAGTAGCGAAAGCAAAACTATACTCCTCATGTAATACATTCACATGGAAGATTTAATCGATGTGTGGACGCCATTACACCACAGGATAATATCCCACAGAATCGGAGATGGCACAGTTACTACCCAAAGAACTGTTTCGTGGGATAACAAGCACATAATAGGTTTCTGCATGCTTTGCAGAACTCTGAAAATAAAAGTGAACAACCCCGTCCGCTCGGATTTATATGGAACGATGAAGACGACGATACCAAATTATCTTTACAAATCTTTTGCAAACATATTTGACAAAGATTATGAGAAACTGAAATCGAATAGAGCGTATCTGCTCGATTCAACATCTCAATTGCCAGACGACTTTAAATTTCAAACTATTCTGTCTGTCATTACAGACGATGGCAGCTGCTCAAGTTGGCTTCTGGTGGTTTTCGAAGATATGGATAAAACTGTTGTTAAAAAAGTCCAGGCTCTGTGGGAGTCCCTGTTTCCAAAAACTAGCAGCATTAACTTTCATTTTACGAAAAAAGGAAAGAAGGTGTATCATCTATATGCAAACCGCGACGGGATAGTGCGCTTGTACAAAAAACTTGAAGAAACTCTTGAAGAATACGGACCTTTCGCAGGATTGTGGTGGAAAGAGGAAGCCTTACTGAGAATATATCTAAAGGCCGTGTCGCAAAGAGGAAGGATGCTCGAGGAAAGAAGGCGGATGAAGGATGTACGGGCGAACGCTTTGATGAATTTGGTAAAAGAACAAGGTTACGCGACACTGAAGGATATCCAGAAGGAATTTAATCTGAGCCGTGACAGAGCCGTGCTGCTTGTATACGATCTTAGGCGAAGTAAAAAGTTGAAACTTGTTGGCCACACATATCATGCAAAGTATGTCTTGGTAAAACAGTAGAATTTTATTCGTAGACATCGATATTCTATTTTAATGTCCGTCCTTCAGAAAGGTTTCGACACGCGCAAGTACCTCGACGCGCAGATAAAGCGCATCCTCGAGCGCGTGGCTCTTTTCGACAAGCTCTACCTCGAGTTCGGAGGAAAGCTGCGCTACGACTACCATGCCAGCCGCGTGCTCCCGGGCTACGACCCGTCCGCGAAGGTGCAGATGCTGCAGCGGCTCGGCAAGGACGTGGAAATCATCCACTGCATAAGCGCAAAGGACATCGAGCGCAGGAAGGTGCGGCATGATTTCGGGCTGACGTACGACGACCAGATAATAAAGGACATCGAGGATTTGCGCGAGCTCGGGCTGGACGTGAGCGCCGTGGTAATCAACCGCTTCTCCGGCGAGAAGTCCGCGCTGAAATTCAAGCAGCGGCTGGAGAACCGAGGCATGCGGGTGTACATCGGCTACGAGCTGCCGAACTATCTGGAGGACATCGAAACCACGGTCGGCGAGCACGGCTACGGCAAGCAGGATTTCGTGCCTACGACGAAGCGCATCATCGTCGTCACTGCGCCGGGCCCGGGCAGCGGCAAGATGTCGTTCTGCATGTCGCAGATTTACCACGAGCGCAAGCGCGGCGTTAAGGCAGGATTTGCAAAATTCGAAACGTTCCCCATCTGGAACCTTCCGCTGAACCACCCGGTGAACGTGGCGTACGAAGCAGCAACGGCTGACATCGGCGACTACAACGTGGTCGACAAGTTCCACCGCGCGGCCTACAAGGTAACAGCCGTCAACTACAACCGCGACGTGGAGAACTTCGCGATAATGAAGGAGATGATCGACAAGCTCGCAGGCAAGGCCGACCCGCTCGGCCGGTACCGCTCGCCCACGGACATGGGCGTGAACATGGCCAAGGAGGGCATAACGGACGACGCCGTCTGCCGCGAGGCGGCCAGGCAGGAGATAATCCGGCGCTGGTTCCGCTACCACAAGGAGTTCGTCGAAGGCGCGACCACGACGGACACGCTCGAGCGCATGGAGAAAATCATGGGGAAGGTGCGGGTAAAGCCAGAGGATCGCGCGGTCGTGACGCCGGCGCGCGAGGCCGCCGAGGACGCGAGACGCAGGGAGAAGGAGGGGAAAGGATACCGCGGCATCTTCTGCGGGGCCGCTATCGAGATTTTCACTCGGGCTGGCAAGACGAAGGTCATCACGGGCAAGAACTCGCCGCTGCTGCACGCCGAGTCGGCTGCCGTGCTGAACGCCGCGAAGGAGATCGCGGCCATACCGGACAGCACGGACGTGATTTCTGCGAGCGTCATCGACAGCATGGGCTCGCTGAAGGCCGCGATGGGACTGAGCAGCACGTCGCTGGACGTGAAGGAGGTCTTGGACGCGCTCGCGGCGAGCGCAGTGAAGGACGCGAACGCGAAAAAGTGCATGTCCGGCCTTGCCGCGCTCCGCGGGTGCGAGATGCACGCCACGCACATGATGGACGTCGGCGACGAACGGCCGCTGGCCGCGCTCGGGCTGAACGTCACGACCGACGCGAGGCTTCCTTTTACCAATCACGACAGCAAGTAGCGTGCTTCTTCCCGGCGTGTTACCATCGTCCAGTGGCACAAGGCCGGGAAAAAGCATCCCATTTTAGAACAACGGGCGTCATAGATAAAATAGTGGTTGCTTGTATTCTCCCGAAATCGAAGTCCAGTTGAAGAAGAAGGGCGTGGCGGTCGGCGGACGCATGCGCATAACGAAGGGCAGGCACGCGTACGAGGGCATCCTGATGCCTCGCATAGGCTTGGGCGACCGCAACTGCATCGTGCTGAAGCTGGAGAACGGCTACAACCTCAGCGTGCGCTACGCGAAGGGCGTCGAGCTGAAGAAGCTGGCGGGCGGGGCGCGCATACGCCACAGGCCGGCCGAAGTCGTAGAAGCGAAGGACCCGGACAAGCCGACCGTTGCAGTGCTCGGCTGCGGCGGAACCATAGCCAGCCGCGTTGATTATACGACAGGCGCCGTTTTCCCGGCGTTCTCGCCGGGCGACATGCTCGCGAGTTTTCCAGAACTGAAAGAAATAGCTAACATAAAAGGCCGCAAGCTCTTCGACCTCTTCTCGGAGGACATGCACCCGAGCCACTGGCAGGCCATAGCGCAGGAGGTCGCGAAGGAAATCAAAGCGAAGGCCGATGGCATCGTGCTCATGCACGGCACGGACACGATGCACTACACATCGGCAGCGCTGAGCTTCATGCTGCAAAACCCGCCCGTGCCTGTCGTGCTGGTCGGATCGCAGCGCAGCTCGGACCGCGGCAGCAGCGACAACGCGATGAACCTGGCGTGCGGCACTTTGGCAGCGGCGAAGTCGGACATCGCCGAAGTTGGCATTTGTATGCACGGCACGACCGCGGACGATTACTGCCTGTTCCACCAGGGCACGAAGGTGCGCAAGCTGCACACGAGCCGACGCGACGCGTTCCGCAGCGTGAACGCGAAGCCGTTCGCGAAAATATGGTACGAGAGCAAGAGCATCGAAACTCTGCGAGACGATTACAGGAAGCGCGGACGTGCAGGCAAGTTCGTGCTGGACGACAAGCTCAACCCGCGCGTCGGATTCCTCTACGCGCACCCGGGCACGGAGCCGAAGTACGTGGAAAGCCTCGCGAACTTCTTCGACGGCGTCATCGTTGCAGCCACGGGCCTGGGCCAAGTCTCGACGAACCCGAAGGGCGACGCGCTCGCGCGCAGCATCGTGCCTGCGCTGAAGTCGCTGATCGACTCCGGCATCCCTGTCGTGTTCGTGCCGCAGACGATTTACGGCCGCTTGAACCTCAACGTGTACGAGGCGGGCCGCATCTTGGAAGGAATCGGAGTCATAGGCAACGGTTGCGACTGGACTCCCGAGGCCGCGCTTGTCAAGCTGATGTGGGTTCTCGGGCACACGAAGGACCAGAAGAAGGTGCGCGAGCTGATGCTTACGAACGCGGCGGGCGAGCTCACGGAACGCACGGAGACGGACACGTTTTTGATATGAGCGTTGGTGTTTGTTATGGCCGAGACTGAAAAAAAGGAAAAGATAGATTACAGGAAAGCGAGGATGAAGGCGGGCGTAGAAATTCACCAACAGCTCAATACAGAACACAAACTTTTCTGTGAATGTTCTTCTGTCATGCAAGAGAAAGAACCGATTATTACAGTCATAAGGAGGCAACATCCTGTAGCTTCTGAACTGGGATCAGTCGACGCGGCTGCACAGTACGAGTACCTTAGAAACAGGACATTCCATTATCAAGTGTTCAAAGACGAAACTTGCTTGGTAGAGATGGACTGCGAGCCGCCGCACGCGCTGAACCGCGAGGCGCTGCAGATTGCGCTCGAAATCGCGATGCTTCTCAACTGCGAGATTCCCGCCGAGATAAACGTGATGCGCAAGACTATCACGGACGGCAGCAACACCGGCGCGTTCCAGCGGACGATGGTAATCGGCACGGACGGCTGGATGAAGTACGGGAGCAAGCGCATACCGATAAAGCAGGTTTGTTTGGAGGAAGACTCGGCGGCGATTGTGCGCGACGAGAACGGCAACGGGAAGGATTCGGCTGAAACGGAAAACGGGAAAGCGACTTACCGTTTGAACAGGCTCGGCGTGCCGCTTGTCGAAATAACAACAGGCATACTCGAAAGATTCGCTCCGGAACAGCTGCAGGAAATCGCTTTCATGATAGGCATAACCTGCCGCAGCACCGAAAAAGTCAAGCATGGAATCGGCAGCATACGGCAGGATATGAACGTGAGCGTGCGCAACGGGCCGCGCGTGGAGATAAAGGGCGTGCAGGAGCTGGGCATGCTCGCGAAGGTCGTCGAGAAGGAAGCCGCGAGGCAGCTCGGGCTGCTGAAGGCGGGCAAGAAGGTCGAGCACGAGACGCGCGGAGCAAATCTGGACGGTTCGACAAGATTCATGCGGCCGATGCCCGGAGCAGCGCGCATGTATCCTGAAACAGATGTCCCGCCCGTGGTGCTGGACGGGAAGTGGCTGAAGGAACTGGAGAAAAAACTGCCAGAGCCGTGGACGGACAAGCTCGAGCGCTTCAAGCGCAAGCTCAAGCTGCCGAGCGACCTCGCGGTGCAGGTCGTGGGCTCAGATTATCTCAATCTGTTCGAGCGCGTGATGAAGAAGCACCCGAAAGTGAACGCCACGGTCGTTGCAGCGGTTTTCACGTCGACGCTGAAGGACATCGCTCGCAAGAAAATAGACGTGAAGAAGCTGGATGAAAAACATTTCTTCGCGATTTTTGCCGGACTCGAGAGGAAGAAGATCGTGAAGGAAGCGATACCTGACCTGCTCGTCAATTTCGTGAACGCGCCCGACGAGACGATTGCTGAAAGCCTGAAGAAGCTGAACCTCACGATGCTGAGGCCGAAAGAGCTGAAGGCCGCGATAGCGCAGCTGGTCGCGGACAGCCCGGGCATGGCCAGGGACAAGCTCTACGGCATAGCCATGGGCCGCGTGCGCGGCCGCGCCGACCCGCAGGACGTGCTGAAGCTCGTGAAGAGGATGAAGAAGTGAGCGGCCGGAGCGAAGGTTGAACCCTTTCTCACCCTGCAAAAGAATCAATCCGTCCGTCAGATGTAGCTGTGCTACTTCGGGTTGATCCTGCGCCGCCTCCTTTCCCGCTTCGGGGGCGCGGGCTGCTGGTCGTTTTTCCTCCTCCTCTTCTGCACTGCCAGAGCCTTCTCCTCGTCGGTCATCGCGGCCAGGTCCTTCAGGAAAAGCGCCAACTTGTTGTATTTGGGGTCGATCGTCGAGTCCGCGTATTCTTGAACCTTGCCCAGCGCCATCGGCAGGCCAGAAACGTACAACAGCTGCTTCTGCGTCTCCTCGCTCGACGAGGTGACGCCGAGCGGCGGCACGGTGTCGTCCAGCGCTGCGCCGTACCTGACCCTCAGCTTATCCAGAAGGCTGCTGCAGTAGCCGGATTTCACTTTTTCCCTTGTTGGCAACGGCTCCTCCAGCAGTTCGTATTTCTGAAACTCCCCGCTGAGAAAATAGCTCATCGTCGCCTTCGCTATCCAGTCCACGTTGCCCCTGCCTATCACTTCCTCGGGCTTCTTCCGCCCCGTGCGTGCGGGCGCTTGCGCTGACATACAAAAATAGCTATGGGTGCGAACTTTAAATCCTCAGCAGGGCGCGCTGAAGGCGGTCGGAAATCTGCTGAAAAAAATCGAAAGAGATTTAAACCTGAATAGCAGTTCCTAATTGTGGTTTGATGTCTACATTATTGGATGTTTGTTCAGAGGCAGGCAAAGGCGCGACTTTCCAGTTTAAGACGGATTTAGTAAGAATAAGATTAGAAGGCTACGATGGATTGGTCGGAATCATTGACCCGGCAGAGAAAGTTCTTTATTATCCTGCGCTCAACGACATGGAGAGAAGGCTTGAGAATGTAAAGCCGATTGAGGAAAGGAAAAAGATATTTGAAGCTTACTTCAGGGTTTCGGAAGTCTTCCGCGAACACGGTTACACGCGCAGATACATAGTAGACGTCTGATTCTGCCAGGCCGCGCGCCGAACTTGTAAATATTTTGAAGGAACAGGTGCTCCGTCTTTTACACACCCCGCTGGAAAATCATGTCGACCCTTTGCAGCCGTTTCCTCAAGTCGGCGTATGTGGCTTTGTCCAATTGCAAAGTATTGTACAAACTCTCGTCTTCTATCAGCCTGCCCAAAAACCTTGCCATTATCAAGCCGTTGTCTGTCAGGTCGACCGTCCCGTCTTCCCTTTTATAGGCGAACGCGTGGTCTTTCAGCCTCCCTATGGCGGCTTCAATGCTGTCCAAGGAATACGGCGTGTGGTATAGGCCGGCCAGTTCTATCAGCCTTTCTGGTCTGATGCGCTCCTTGGTGTGGTCAGAAGCGTTGTAAAGGCAGTAAAGGATTTCGGAAGTCTCCGGCCCCGGGGCTGTTTCAAGAAATTCCTCCGCGTACTCCAGCATCGTATCCTCAAACTCTTCTTTTACGGAAGTCTCGTTCGTGCGGACGGCGTCAACTGCCTCTGCCATAAAGAATCAGTTGCATGCAAAAGGCTTAATACCTTTCGCCAGGATGTGCAGTTTCCTGCTTCGTTCGCCTATTGTTTTCGCGTCGAGCTGCTCCATCCCCGCCGCTTCTGTCCCGGGTCGCGCGCCGAATTTTGATATGTTCACCTTGTCTGGTTTTATTTTTTTAATCAACTCGACAGTCGCTTGAAAATCTTCTCCTGTTTCGCTAGGAAAGCCGACAATAATATCGGTCGAAAGGTATATGTTTGGAATTTCTCGCCGGAAATTCTCGACGATTTTTTCAAAATCCGAAACGGTGTAGCCGCGCTTCATTAATTTCAAAATTTTGTCTGAGCCTGATTGTACTGGCAGGTGTAAAAATTTCTGCACCTTCTTGTCTTTGTATGCTTCGATTAATTCATTCAGCAATTTTTCGTTTTTTATGTAAGTTGGATTCATCATGCCGACGCGGATCTTGAAATCGCCCGGCACTGCAGACACTGCTTTGATTATTTCCGCGAGGTTCGTCCCTATGTCCAGCCCGTAGCAGGAGTTGTCCTCGCTCGTCAGCCAGATTTCCCTGCATCCGTCCGCGACGAGCGCTTTCGTTTCGGCGACAATGCAGTCTATCGGGTAGCTCTTCAGTTTCCCGCGCGCGAACTTAACTAGGCAATACGAACAATTGGACAAACATCCGGACGCTATCGGAATGATGCCGATGTTACTATTTTTTCTGATTCTCGGAAACCCTGTTTTTGTTTTTCTATCGTCAACAACGAAAATCACTTTGTTCCCTTTGATTGCGGCGTGGACGGCTTCGACCATGTGTTCTATCGAGTCCGGACCGGCCATGCTTGCATCTGGCGCTATTTTTTCTATCACACGCTGCTCCGTTTTCGGCATGCATCCTGCGACGATCAGCGGTTTCCCTGTCTGCGCCAGTTTCTTGATTATGCCTATCATCCGTTGGGAGCTCGTGAGCTTGACCGTGCACGTGAAGAGCACGTTTACGTCGGCCTTTTCCGGGGAGTCGGCTATCTCGAATCCGGCCTGCTTCAGCAATCCCAGAGATATCTCGTAATCCGCCGTGTTGCTCGGGCAACCGTGAACCTGCGCGTAAACCTTCGGCATACTTCCATTATTGGAGGAGTATTTATTAAACCAGTATAGAGCCGGGTTACTTTTCTTCGGATTAAATATCCACCGACTGAAGTCGGTGGTATTAGTTGATGAAGTCTGTGAGCTTCCTTAGCTTGTCTCCTTTCTTACCTTGGTTGCATACGTAGCTCTGCATTACTTCTGTTGTGGTCCTGCCTATGGAATCGAAGTAGTATGCTCCGCTCCATAGGTTTCCTCCCCAAAACCTTGGCTCCTTTACCAAATCATTTTTCAAGAATTAATTCACTAAACTTTGCCTTAAATTTTACCCTAAAATTTTCCTTAGGTTTTTTCTTAAAGTTTTTCAAGAATTTGATTTATCTTATAATCAGGATGCCTATAGATCGTAAAATAGCCTTATCAATATCTTTACGTCCTTTCTATTTCTTTATAGCTTCTGCTACTCCAGCCTCGGCAAACGTGGCCATCTCTGTCAATATTTTAACTCCTGCTTCTACTATACTTATTCCCAGAACAGCTCCAGTTCCTTCGCCCAAGTTAAGTTTTAAATTGAGAAATGGAACAAGCCCAAGTTTTTTAAGAGTGATTTTATCCCCAGGCTCTCTAGAGCAAATAGGCGCAATTAGGAAGTTTTTTACCTTTGGTTCCAGTTCAGTTGCTATAAGCGCTGCTGCTCCAGGTTCAAACCCATCAAGTACTATAGGTATCCTATTTGCTGCGCTCTCTAAGATAACACCTACCAACCCACCAATCTCAAAACCCCCTACTTTTGCCAGTACATCTATTGGGTCATTTAGGTCTGGTTTGTTTACTTCTAGGGCTTTTTTGATGACCTCTATTTTATTCCTAAGTGTTTTGTCACCTATTCCAGTTCCCCTTCCCACGATCCGCTCCGCGGGCTCAGAAGTTATCGCCGCTATGATAGCACTAGCTGTTGTAGTGTTCCCAATTCCCATCTCTCCTATTCCAATTATATCTATGCCTTTTTCTAACTGTTCCTTAACTATATCAATTCCTGCTTCAATGGATTCAATTGCTTGTTCATAGGTCATGGCTGGTCCCCTTGCCATATTTTTGGTACCATACGCTATTTTTTTGTTAATTAATTTTGGATGTGGTTTTAAATCTGTTGCCACTCCCATATCAACTAAAACTAGACGTGCTCCTGCATGCCTTGCTAGGACATTAATTCCAGCTCCCCCTCCGATAAAATTATAAACCATTTGTGAGGTTACTTCCTGCGGATATGCACTCACTCCTTCTTCCACCACACCGTGATCACCGACCATAGTTATGATCACTTTATTTCGTATCTTTGGTAAAACATTGCCAGTAATACCCGCTACCTTTATAGATAAATCCTCCAAAATTCCCAGACTTTCTTTTGGTTTTGTTAAAAAATCTTGTCTCTTTTTGGCTGCTTTCATGGCTTCCTCATTCAAGATACCAATATTGCTAATAGTATTTCTAATTTTTTTCATTTTATCCCCTAAAACAACCATTTCTTAGGTTTTTGTTGTGTAAATATTTTTCACTTTAACTAATAGCAATTTTATCACCAAGTAAAGCAAAGAGAGCAGCAATTGCAGCATTTTCTGCCTTGTTGTAAGTATTATCAGTACCTATAAGCAGAACGTCATCCTCTCTAAACTCAAACAATTTGTACAAATTCCTATCCTTAACTTTTAATTCAGTCTGGCCTGGGAATTTTAATTCATTATTTTGGAATATTAAAGCAGTTACACCAAGTGAGCCAATTTTTATTGCGGCGTCTCTTTCATCTATCCCAAGTTTTACTTTCTTAGCTGCGTTTTTAACCACTATAGCAACATCTTTATTTCCTATTGTTAATTCTTCAGCATCTACAATTTTTGGTCCTAAAACAAAGTCATGCAATTTTGTAATAAATTGTTTTCCTTTATTAGATAATCTGTGTCCTTTCGCAACAGTAGATTTCAGATAACCTTTTTTTATTAAAGTCTTTAAAATGCTCCTAACGGTTCCCTCACCCAAACTTAACTTTTTCGCAAGTTCTTTTCTACCAATCATCTCTTCTCTTTCGATGATTAATAAAGTTCTCAAGACATGCACTCTGTCAAATTGTTTTTGAGGCCCTTTCATTTCTAATCCTCTCCAACTCCTCTTTTGTGTTGATATTAATTGTTGCCTTCCCTTTAATCATGTAGAAGTAATCTTCTCCTTTTGTTACAACATTCACACCTACTGGTACAAAATCACCCATAGTTACACTTGAGACAAATCCCATTTTCTCATAACTCTGTTTAGGAGTAACTACAGAGATAGGTTGTTTCATTTCCTTGTATTTGGCCAAAACATTTTTGATTAACCCTGGAGTTAAAAATGGGAGATCTGCTGAAACAGCCAGAAATTCCTTGAACTTTTCCATCAGACATTGTATATCTTCAACATACTCTCTTCCTGGAGTTTGTATTATTTTTAACTTTAACTTCTTTGCTTTTTCTTTTGTTTTTGGTGTGTTGTTTGTGACAGCAACAAGTATCTCATCTATCCCAGCATTTTTTAACACGGTTGAAATTCTCTCCAGTATTGTCTTCCCTTCTATTTCTACAAGAGGTTTTTCAATGTTCATATTCAACCTCTCTCCTTTTCCACCAGCCATTATGATTGCTCTCATACTATTATACCTCTTTAAATATCATTTTTCTTTCACACACCATTCTTGGATATCCAGAAACCAGTACTTCCAGAAACTTTCTTTGAGGACTGGTCGGGCCTTTGTTATTTCAATTCTTTTTTGGAATATTGGACCATCAACAACAAAGGTATGGAATTCTCCATTCTCACCACAAGGACATATTTTCCTCATTTTAAGTTCGTCAAGTAAATTTTTATCTACATATCTGCCAACAAATTCTTTGCCAAATAAATCAGCTTTGCAACTAACAACAACAGCCTTGAATCCAAGATTAATGAAGTCTTCGATCACTTTTTCAGGTGGAATATTCCATAAAGGCTCTATTGGTTGGATTTCCAAATCTTTACAAACACGTTCAACCCAATCTTTGTGCTCTTCAAGATATACATCCCCAAAAACCATACCTTCAATACCCTTATTTTTAAGTTGGAACACGGATTCTTTGAATTCTTTTTCATATTTTTTCATGTCGGGACTAACTTCCTTTTGTACAAGCGGAATTCCAATTAACTCGCCTTGTAAATTCATTAGCTTTGCTTCTATCCCATGAAAACAACAGCGTTTATACTTTTTTGAAATAAAATTTAGGAGATATTTTACATTATAACCTTGTTTGATTGCCTTATAGCAGGCAAGACAACTATCTTTTCCACCACTCCATGATGATATGACTTTTATCATAATCCCTCCTCAAATTTTGACCAATAAAATGAGCAACGATACAACCCTAGACAATTCATTGACAGCTCCAATTACATCTCCATTTACTCCGCCGAAATTCTTATGTGCAATCCTTATAATAATTAACGAAGAAAATATCGAAGCAAGAACAGCTAATAATCCTAGATAGTGCAACAAAACAAATGAAATACCAAGAGAGAAAAGAATAGAAAATGGAACTGCAGCTTTATTCAGGTTTTCTATAAAAACCTTTCCCAAACCTGTTTTCATAGGTTTGCTAAAAAGCATCGCAGAGAGCATTGCCGTTTTGGCACAGACTTCTGCAACGATTATTTTGTAAAAATCTCCATTAACAGTAAAAACTGTAAATATAAGAAATAAAATAGCAAAGAGTACAAATGTTATCCCTGCAATTCCAGTTTGGGTATCTTTCATTGCTTTTACTTTTCTTTTCCTATTTCCACAAGTATATATTCCATCAGCAAAATCAGCTAGTCCATCCAGATGGTTTAGTCCTGTTATGAAATACAGGCAAACCAAAGTCAGTATAGTTGCCAAGAATCTATCAATAAACTTAAAGGCAAAAAAACTGAAGATCCCGACAATTGCTCCAATCAATACACCCACTACTGGCAACAAGTAAGAATATCTTGCTGCTTTTTTCAAAGATATTTTACCACTAGGTAATCTCGTGAAAAAGCTTATCAATTCCAGTATCATGTCCCTTCCCTATTCATATAATTTGGTCATAACTCCCGCAATTAGACCTGCTACAATATCATCAAGTATTGGGTCCAATTTTGACAAAATTCCTGGTTTCTTTGTATCATATCTTATGAGATTAAAAATTGCGTTTGTTCCTCCAATATAGTTCGCAATACTCATGCCTAAAATCTCATCAGCAACGAGATTAACTGGGTCCTTTCTGTTGATTTCAGGCATTTCTTTTTTAAGTTTTTCATGTAGTAGATAACCTGCCCAGAGTAATGAAAGTACATTAATATCGTTCAAATATTTTTCTATGAGTAGTCTGAACTTCTTTCTGGCTTCTTTTTCATTCAGACCATGAGACAATTTAAATGCACTAATCTCAAGATTTTTTTTTGTAATGTTCAATTTTTTTAAGATATTCTTCATACCGACACCTCTTTCAATATAGTCTCCAAAGCCTCTTTTGTATTTTCAACAAATATCGCCCCCTTCTCTCTTAACTGATTAAAATATTTTTCTAAATTTCCTTGGATAAAGTCTTTTTGAGAAATCGGTGTAGAGTCAATAATTACAACAGGTGTCTTGGAATCTAATGCTATTTCTGCGGCTTCGATATTTTTTAAATTACCATATCCTATTTGAAAATCAGTTATTATTACAAACTTTGCCTCTTTAATTAATTCGATATTTGCTTTATGTGAATCATTTGTTATCTGAGAAAATGGAAGTTCGCCGACTACAGGTATTTTTAAGTTTTTAGCTGTTTCAAAATCCGAATCAAGAACATTCAGTACGCCTGTTGTCACCCCAAATCCTTTATCCAATAAAAATCCCATTATATCACCACCCGAACCACCACCACATATCACATGAACAGTAACCCCTTTTCCTTTCTCATCATGTTCAGTAAAAAGACAAGGTGTAACATAAGGCGTGTTCGTAATAGGATGTCGTTTAACAATCGCATCCATGTGGTAGGTTTTTTGGATATTTTCAGGTGTTAAAACCTCATCAGGTAAACCCATAGAAACTATCTTTCCATTATCAAGCAAAATCAGTTTATCAGAGTATTGAGCAGCTAAGTTAAGATCATGAAAAACAGCTATTACAACAATCTCTTTTTGTTTACTTAAATTTTTAATTAACTTCAAAATCTCAAATTGACTGCTTATGTCCAGATGAACAGTGGGCTCATCCAATAAAAGAATCTTAGATTCTTGAGCGAGCGCTCGGGCGATTATTACACGCTGTTTCTCACCTCCACTCAACTCGTCAAAAGTTTTCTCAGCTAGACGTAGTGTATTTGTAAGTCTCATAGCCTCCTCTGCAATCTCGAAGTCATGAGTGGTTTCAGATTTAAATCTCTCCATATAAGGTGTACGTCCCATTAAAACCAGCTCAGATACGGTAAATGCAAAATCTATAGCAGATGTTTGAGGGACTACTCCTATATTTCTCGCAATCTCCCTTTTGCTCAACTTTTGAATATTCTTTCCATCTATAAGCACAGTTCCTATCTGCGGACTTAACACATTGCTTATGCACCTCAACAAAGTGGTCTTTCCTGAACCATTAGGTCCCATGATACCTAAAAACTCTCCACTTTTAACCTCAAATGTCACACTATCCAAAATTTTAGAACTCTGATAGGAAAAATCTATATTATCAATTCTGAGCAACATAGCTATCATAACCTTCCTTTCTTACTTTTTTGTAAAAGGTACACAAAGAACGGTGCACCACAGAGCGCGGTTATAATCCCTACAGGAATCTCAGTAGGCGATAAGACTGTTCGTGCAATAGTATCAGCCCATACTAAAAAGATACCACCTGCTAATGCAGAGGCTGGGAGAAGTATACGGTGGTCTGGACCAACCAATATCCTCATCATATGTGGTATTATTAGCCCCACAAATCCTATAATTCCACTAAATGCCACTGCAACACCAGCAACCAAAGAGGAAAAAATCAATAGAATCTTTTTCACAGTTTCGACATTGATTCCAAGATGTGTTGCAGGTTCCTCACCCAAAACTATCGCATTTAAGTCCCTCGCAAAAAGCTGAACAATTATTGTCCCTAATATAATTAATGGAAATGCAATTGCTATAACTTCCCAACTTGCTCCATATAAGCCGCCAAGCAACCAAAAAAATAGAAAACGAAATTGTTGACCAGCCATATACATCATAAACGACATCACTGCTGTTAAGAAAGACCCGACAGCGATTCCTGTCAGCAATAAAGTTTCTACCTTCACTTTTCCGCCAGATTTTGCAATTACATATACAGCAAAGACTGTTAGCATAGCACCAATGGAAGCAAAAAACGGTGTCGAATAAATACTGACACTTATAGACATGCCCAAAAGGATTGAAACAGAAGCACCTACAGCAGCACCTGCCGCTAGTCCAATTATAAAAGGATCAGCCATAGGATTTTTGAATAGCCCCTGCATCGTCGTCCCCGAAACGGCAAGGGCACAACCAACTAAAACTGCTAGCAAAATCCGTGACAATCTTATATCCAGAATAATTGTTTTGTACACATCAGGCCATAGTTTAGCTTTTCCAGACAAAATATCCAAAACAGATTGCATTGGGATTTTTTCAGGCTTTCCTTGTCCTAAAGGACCCATCGTACCAATCATAGTTGCAAAAATGATAGTAAAGATAAGAATTACAAACAGACCAATAAGAATTAACTTCCACTTAATACGCTTCTTTTCAAAATTTATTTTAGCCATGTTTATTACCATTTCGTTTCCAACGAGTCGAGTAGATATTTTGTCATTGTAAATTATGGGAACAGCTCTGGATGAATTAGCTCTGCCAATTGTTCAAGAGCGTCTACAATTCTTGGTCCTGGACGAGAAATTATGTCATCATCGATTGTATATATCTTGTCATATTTGACAGCATCAGTGTCATCCCAACCAGTTCTACTCTTTATATCTTTGATTGTTGTTGAGGCGTGAGGACCAATTGTAAAAATAATAATCTCAGGGTTACTTGCAACTAGAAATTCGTTGGTGATTTCTGAATAAGCAGTAACAGTTGTCGCGGCAATGTTTCTACCGCCTGCCATCAGAATCAAATCATTACCAAACGAACCAGGACCATATGTCCAGTACGGATAGTATTCTACGTATACTCTAGGTCTATTAAGACTGCTATTACTGGTTTTTGAAGTAACAACATCGATCCTCTGTTCAAGGTTATCTGCCAAATTATTTGCTTCATCATTTTTATTTCCAATTAGCCCGACAAGCCTAATATCTTGAAATATTCCTTTTATAGTCTTGGGAGTCAAAACTACTACAGTTAACCCCTTTTCCTCCAAAGTTACTACACTATCCTTCGAGGTCATGTCCGAAGCCAATATTAAATCTGGTTTCAGCGAGATGATGATTTCTAGATTAGGTGTTAGATAACTTCCGATTTTTGTTTTATTTTTTGCCTCCTCAGGATAGTCGCTGTACTCGTCTACTCCTATAACCTTGTCTCCAAGCCCAACAGCGTATAGGATTTCTGTAGTACTCGGTGCTAGAGAAATTATCTTTTGAGGGTTTTTTGGGACTGCAACAGTTCGTCCATAATCATCAATTATAGTAAATCCAGTTTGTTTTTCTGGTTCTTTAAATTCAGTTACAAAAAAACCTACAATAAAGGAAGTTAATATCAAAACACATACAATTACTATTGCTGTAAGCCCACTCATCCATTTTCTTTTATTCATATGGTTCTCTAATTGGATATATTATCCAATATATTTAAGTCTTTTTTTTTCAATGTGAAGACAAAGCGTATCACTAATCTTTGGATGAAATGTTAAATTAAATTAACGTTAATTTCAGCTAAATCATCGTTTCTTCTCTTCAGTAGTTAAAGCAAAGGCAGATACTAGTCCGTTATGGAAAAGTCGGGAACTGTCCGCTTGGTTCGCGGCGCACCCATACACGTCAATGAAAACTTTGGGCATACTTCCATTATCGGAGGCGGATTTATTAAACTCCCGCGGGTGGTGGCACCAACGCAAGTTGTGCAGGTCCGAAGCTAGTTCTATCCCGCGTGCGTCTCCGGCACGTCCCTGTCCTTCGGCGTTGTTTTGCCGCCGGTCCCCCGACGCCGCCGCGGAAAGTTAATTTAACCCTCAATTTTTATATATCCCCTTTCCTAGAGCGGAGTTCGGGTGAATAACTTCTTTTAAATCTTTAACTTTTCTTCCTTTTCTTATGGGGAATAAGATTCTTCTGGCGGTGCATCCCGGCTACGAGTTTAACAGCGCCGGGTTGTTGGGCGACGAGCTGGAGGAGAAATACGGAAAATACGAAGGCTATCTCGGGAGGCTGCGCAGGGCAGTACGGGCGAGAAGGGATTGTATATTGTTGATGTACAAAGATGATGAGTTGCCCTTCGGCGTGCCGGAAGAAGCGGAAATCATAAGAGACACTAGAGACGGATACGAAGAGCTTATTGAAAGATTGAAAAGCAGGGCCGTGACAGACATCGATCTCTGCGGCGAGTTCTTGTGGTCGTACGGTAGGAGCGTGAAAATGGAGGATGTTAAAGAAGTGACGAATACTTGGCCCGATGAAAAGAAGGTAGAATTGTACGATATAGCGCAGAAGAATGGGAAGTTGAAATTGGAAGACTTGGTCGAAGTCGGCGTGGCTAATACAGAACCTTTTCTGAAGCTGCTCGGCTCTTTTCTCTTCGACGAGAAAGAAGTCCGTGGCGGCTGTGTCAAGACTGTCAAAGACAATTTGAAAGGATTCTCTGTTACGATAGTAAGAGAATTGTGCTACCCGACAAAAGATCCGAAAAGTGGCTTGTGGATTAAGACTGATTAAATCCCTTCTATAGATTTTCTCGTTTCTCAATTTTTATATATCCCTTTGCAGCGCAGGGTTTCATGGCAATCTTAAACGTACATGGGGTACTCTTTGCGAAGGAGCCTTCTGAGCTCTTCGTCCAGCTCTGCGCTCAGCTTGCGGTGGCTCCTGGAGATTGCCTCTAAGCCGACCGAGATGTACGGCCCGACCAGTGCGTGCCTCGTTCCCATCCGGACTGTCTTGCCGCCCTCGGTGACGGCGTCCGTCTCTATGGTGTCCAGGTCGTCCGTGGGCACGGGCTGCGTGCGCTTGGCCAGCTCCTGCGCCTTCAGCATCATCCCGATGAACGAGTCGAATATCCTCGCGGGGTCTTTGCCTTCGTCCACGAACCTTTCAATCTTTTCCATGATCGGCTTTATAGACATCTGCCTGAACCCGTAAGTCGGCGACCGGATGACCTGCGCCGCCGTTGTCATCTCCCCGTTAAAGACCATCTTATGGTATTCCGGCTCGTCAATCTTTATCCCTATGACCATGGGCAGCGGCTTGTATACGGTGTCCTTCTTGAGAAGATACGTGTTGTCGGGGTTGAATATCAGGAGGTCGTAGAATCCCCCGGGGCTTTCGTACTCCAGCGCGCGCCACGACGAGGGCTTTTTGTTGTATCCTTTGATCACCTCTTCCCAGACATCGTCGCCTTTCAGCACTTCCATAGTATGGAAAGCGGCATTCAAAAATTTAAGCCAGTATCCTTGGCTCTTGCAGAAAATTAATTTATGTGTAACTTCAATTGGTATTTGTGGTGTTTGATATGCCGGAAATAAAAGCGGTTCTGTTCGACCTGGACAACACGCTGATAGACTTCTGGAAGATGAAAAAGTCCGCGTGCAGGGCGGCGATAGCGGCCATGATAAAGGCGGGCCTGAAAATGGACAGGAGAAAAGCATGGCGCACGCTGAACGGCCTTTTTGACGAATATGGCATAGAAAACCAGCAGATATTCAACATATTCCTGAAGGAAGCGACAGGAAAGGCCGACGTGAGGCTGCTGGCTGCCGGCGTGGTGGCGTACAGGCACGTCAAGGAACTGCACGTGAAACCGTACCCGAACGTGGCTTCTACTTTGAAAAAATTGAGGGCACGAGGGTTGAAGCTTGCGATAATAACGGACGCCCCGAGGTTCCAGGCGTGGTCGAGGCTGTTCGGGCTGAAGCTGGAGAGCTATTTCGATTTCGTCATAGCGCTCGAGGACACCGGCCGCAAGAAGCCGAGCAGGCTGCCGTTCAAAATCGCGCTGAGGAAACTGGGGATCGAACCGGAAGAAGCTGTGATGGTCGGCGATTCAATTGAAAGGGATGTTCTCGGCGCGGGCAAGCTGGGCATGCGCACTGTGCTGGCCAAGTACGGGCAGGCGTGGAAGGAGTCGAGGAAAGGAAAGGCCGATTACGAGATAGGGAACATCAGGGAGATTCTGGAGATTGTTTAGCATTTTGCGTTGAAATTTTTTCATCCTGCGTGCATCTCCGCCTGCACGTAGTGGTTTTGCTGCGCGGGAGGTGGGATTTGAACCTACAAGCAGACAAGCTATTCCTGAACTTCAGTGCCCCCGTCCTTCGACGTGTGTCATTCCGTCGGCATGATCCACACTGGCACGATTCTGCCATAAGAAGGTTCGACCAGGAGGAGCTTGGCGCGATTTCGCCCGTCGACCACCCAGTACCTGTTCGTGTACTGGCCCGGGGACCATTTGACAACTTCGCACCCGCCTGTCTCGATTAATCTCGCCCAATAATCGGCTTTTCTAAAGTAATCGCCCAGACTTAGAATCCTTTCTACGCCAGTGGTGTCATCAACGTCGTGCCTGACAACAGGCAAGCCTTGGTATTTCTCAGAATCTTTGCTTTCCAGCCCAGAAAGCCTGTCGAGCGCGGAGAGTATCCTTGCCACCTCGGACTCGTCGGGTTTCGTCTGTTCCGTGCCCACGATTAAACCTAATCTCTCCAAACTTAAAGGCTTTCGGAAAAGCCGCTTCTTACGTCCCGTTTGGGTTGGGCATTTAAAATCTTGACGCGGGAGGCGGGATTCAAACCCATTTAGAATCAACTAGATTTTTTAGCTATAGTTATTGCCATCCTTCTTCTTATTTCGATTTCGCCTTTTTTGTTTATTTTCAACATTCTTAGCAGCTGCTTCCTTTTTTCGTATACGTCGATCCCAAAAATCGTGCTGTAAAAATCGCGCATTCTTTTGAAATTCTTAAAGAACCACTTGTACTCCAAAACCACATTCCCGCAAACATCGAGCCCTGCCCTTTCCAATTTGACCCTCCTGTCTTCCAAAGTATCAAATCTCAGGCCTCCTTTCCACATTCTGGAAATTTGAGGGAACACGGCCGTTACTTCCTTGTGTTCGCCCTTGAGCGGCCATATCATAATGAAGATTCCGTTGTTTTTCAGCATCCTATAAACCTCTTTCGGGTTGTAGGGCGAGAACATGGCCGTTACGATATCAAAAAATTTACTGGGGAAATCAAGTTTGCCCAGAGCATCCATAACCCTGAAATCGAGATTTTTTGACTTTTTGGCTTTGGACTTGCATTTTTTGATATGTTCTTCCGAAATGTCGATACCGACGCATTTTTTGCATATCCTATATAGCCCAATATCAAAAATCGCTTTTCCTTCGCCGGTTCCCAGATCCAGAAGCGTGCTGTTCTTATCGGCAACTCCCTTGACAAGGTTTCGAAATTCGGATTCGTAATTTATGTTCGGTTCGACCCTTATGCATCCCTTCATATTGTTCACTTATTCAATTTAGAAATCCCAGAGATATTAATTTCGTGCGTGATGCAATATCCGAACCAAATTTCATCCGGCGTGTATCTCCAGAACGTCCCTGTCCTTCAGCTTGTACTCCAGCCCTACCTTGCGGCCGGAGAAGCGCGTATCGTCGAACACGCGCGCGAAGCGGAAGTCCTTCAGCAGCTGCTTGTGCACCTGCCGGACGGCGTCCTCGACGGTCGCGCCCGCGGGCAGAGTCAGCGGTTTTGTTGCAGCTTTTCCGTTGGGAGATTTCGTGTAGACGCGTATCAGACGCAGCCGCTTCCATATTTCCTCCTTCATGTTCTGCAGGCCTTCGCCGGTCTTCGCAGAGACAACAATCCCCTGCTTCGGCATCTGCTCGTCGGACTTGTTCACGACGATTATCAGATTCTTCTCCTGTAGCCCGTGTCCTTCGAGCAGGGCCGTGAGTTCGCTCAGCTGCGCATCCAACTCCTTCGTCGCATCCAGAAGCAGCATAATCAAATCGCACGTCCGCACGATGCTCATCGACTCGGCGTCGAACGTCGCGGGAATCTCCACGAGCTGTATCTTCACGCCCTCGTAGTCCATCATCCCGATCGCGGGCTGCTTCGTGGTGTACGGGTACTCGCCGACCTCCACGCGCGCGTTCGTCAGCGTTTGCAGCAGCATGCTCTTGCCCGAGTTTGTCAAACCCAGAATGCAGACCTGCGCTGCGCCCTCCTTGCTGATGACGAACTTCGGACGTTTCGACGCGGCCGCTTTTGCTTTCGCCGCCTCCTTCCTTAGCGCGGCCATCCTCTTCTTCAGCTGCATCATCAGCGTGTGGGCCGATTTATGTTTCGGCGCAAGTTTAATCATTTTTTCCAAAGCTAGGATTTTCTCTTCGGTCGTCTTCGCGTCCCGGTACTCGGACTCGGCGATGTAGTACTCGACATCGGCGTTGACGGGCATTTGTATCTAAAGAATAGATTGCGTTTCAATTTTAAGAGCTCGGCGTGTTCAGTCCCTGCCGTTCATGTTGTGATATGATGCAACGGAGAAGAGCGCGAACAGCATCGCCGCCGCGAAGAACATCGTCGGGAAGCCGAGCGAGGCTATGACGAAGCCTGAGAGCGCCTGCGTTATGGCCATGCCCACGTTCACGCCTATCATCAGCATGCTCATGTCCCGGCCGAGCGACTTGCGGTCGCACACGAGCACGAAGACGGTCTCATAACCGGCGTCCGCGATGCCGGCTATCATGCCCACAAGCACGACGGCCAGAGGCAGCACTGCGTAGCCCACGAGCCCGAGCGAAGCGATCGCTATGGAAAAGAGCAGCCCGCCGATGAGCACCTTGCGTCTGCCGCTCCACATCGAGCTGAACACCCAGATGGAAACGCCGTTGAAGAGCACGCGTATGCCGAGCAGCAGCCCGATGTACTGGACGGGCACGCCCATCGTGGCCAGGAAAAGCGGCAGTATGTAGCCGGCTATGAAGCCCCATGAAAGCCCGAGCAGGAAGAAAATGACAAGGAAGTTCTTGAACTTGCGTCCCTTGCGGCTTATGTCCAGCGACTGCCTCATGGCGCTGAAGTTCATCTTCTGTTTCGCGCGGTCCACCAGCAGCGCCACGTTCGGCAGGGCGAACAGCGAAACGACTATCAAAAGCAGCAGCGTGTTGTCGAACGCGAGCGCCGCCAGAAGGAAGCCCGAGGCCATCATCCCGAGCGCCTCGAACACGCTGTTGAAACCGCGGAACTTGATCAGCGTGCGCACCCTGTCGTGCTCGTCGTCCGTATGGTCCATGAAGTACGGACGGTTCACGGACCAGATTGCCATGTCCTTCACGCCCTCGAAAAGCTTGCCCGTGAGGAAGCCGAGCGCGCCCGTTGCGAGGTAGTAGGCAGCGAGGAATGCGGTGTTCGCCAGAGCGTTGATGAAAAAAATCAGCCTGCGGCCCGTGTAGTCCGACACGCAGCCGAACAGCAGCCGCGCGAACTGCGAGACGAACGGGAGCGCAGCGAAAATGAGTCCCATCTCCTCGACGTTTATGCCGCGCTCGACCATCAGGAGCGGCACGACTATGAACGTCACGCCGAAGATGAACGCGTTTATTCCCTGTATGGCGTACGCGTTTTTGAACGCGTTGCGCTTGGACTCGTATGCCAAAAAGACACCTGCGAAAATTTCCGTATTCAAATTATTGTAAGGACTGGCTTATTAGCGTTTATCCGCGCGGCTTTCTTTTCTTGACGCGCCTTACGATCCTCCTCGGTTTAAGCGCCTGTATGACGAACGCCTTCTTTATCACGTCCTCCATGAAAAACACTTAAACTGTAATGACAGTCCTATTTGTTGGCAAGAAAAATCATCATCGCCACTATGAACAATGCAAGAAGTACGGTCATTATGTAAATGATTTTCTCCAGCCATTTCGGGAGATTGTATCCCGTGCCCCAAGGAACGGGGGTAACGTAAAAAGGAGATGGGCCCGGTATCACGTTCCAATAGAAGCAGATGCCGATCATAGCAGCGAAGACCGACAAGTAAAACAAGCCCATCGATACACTCCAAACAGACTCGCCGCTTGCGAATTTTAAGGCCATGGCGATAAAGGAAACGGCAAATAAAGGCAGGGAAACTAACAAGATGTACTTTCCGATGCGCTTCCTTTCAAGAACCTCTCTTTTGCTGTTACCTAACAACAGTATCTACCTCTTTTTTGCCCGTCTTGCCGAGTGCCCGCGCCTTGTCGCGCCATCCATGCCTCCTTTCGAAATTCTGCCTCTTCGTTTCAGCGCTAGTTCCGGCTTCTCCGCAGCTTCGGGCTTCGACTGCACGCGCCTCTTCAGGAATCCGAAGATGGAATCGCCTTTCTCTTCCGGCACGGCCGGCGGTTTGACCTTCCCGCCAAGCGACCGCTGCTCCCTGCGCCAGTCTGTCCTCGGCTGCTCCGCCTCCTCGGCCGCGAACGGGTGGGCTGCGGCTGTCGGCCTGAACCCGCGCATGCGCGCTATCTTGTTGTTGATTATCCTGTAGAACGTGTCCGGGTCGCGGACGCCGCGCATGCGTATCTCCGCGTCGAAGCCGATCACGTTGACGTCGCCGAACCCCAGCATCCTGCCGAGCACGCCTTTGTAAACGTCGACGTTCGAGACGCTCTGGTACGGTATTATCACCCGGCGCTTGCGCAGGATGCCTTCGACCTTTATGATTTCCGTGTTCGTTATCACGTAATGCCTCATGGCGCGCTCGAAGTCGGCCTCGCCCGCGAAGCACACGAACGCCGCGACGAAGACGATGAAAACGATGTCGTTCAGGATTTGCAGCGTGGTCTGCGGCGCGAACGTGAACGCTATGCCGAAGCGCGGGCTTGCAAGGAAGAAGAACGCGAGCACCAGCGCGGCCAGGCCGTACGTGTAGAGGTACGAAAGCCTGGACGTCTGCAGCCGTATGCCCTTGTCGGCTATGCGCACGGACTGCCTCGAATGCTCCAATCCGGCTTCGGCCTGCGCCGGCTTAATCTCCGGCTTCAGCACGCCCGCCTCGCTCACGACCGCGTAGTCGACATCCTCGGCCTCGTCTTCGGCCTCGGACTCTTCGGCCTCGTCCTCGCCTTCCTCGCGATCGCCCATATCCTATATTTCGCAGCGGGAAAATAAAAACGAGAAATAGAAAGCAAAAAAGCCCGAACAAACAATCCAGAGCCTACGCCTCGCCTTCCTCGGACTTTGTCTCCTCGTCCTCGACCTGCTCCTCGACGACCTCGGCCTCTGCCTCTTCCGCCTCGGCGGACTCGGAAGCTTCCTCCTCGACGTTTGACTCGCCGATTTCGACTTCAGCGGGTGCAGACTCGGCAGGCGCAGCTTCTGTCGCATCAGCCGCAGCCGTCCCAGCTCCGACCTTCTCCGCTGTTGCAAAGCGGCTCATCACGTCCTTTATGCGTATGCGTATCTTCTCGCCCTTCTTGGCGCCCGCAACGAACACCACGAAGTTCTTCACGCGTGCTATGCCGTCGCCCTTCGTCCCGACTTCCTCGATCTCGACGTCGAGCTCGTCGCCGGGCTTTATCGGCTTGGGCAGGTCCCTGTCCTCGCCGAAACCGCCGCGTCCTCCGTAGCCTCCGCGGCTTCCGCCGTAGCCTCCTCGTCCGTAACTCCTTCTCTCATCACCGTATGCCATTAACATTACCTCCGTCAGACTTTGCCTTTTCGCAGAAACAGACTTTCAATTCCGTTTCAAACCTGATTTATTTTCGGCGTTCAGGCTTATATGCTTTAGCTGGAAATGCAACGAGAAACCGTCGAGGCCGGCGCCGGAAAAACGCAAAGACAGGAATTTGGACTCGGTTATAGACGGCTTCAGGTTGTACCTATCGAAGCTAGCCTTTCAGCAACCGGACGAGCCGTCGATAGCAGCCAGAGTCGCTTAACGGGATAAGGCGTCCAACGGGAAGGTATAGTCCAACTCCCGTATGCGTTTTCGATATCCCGCCAGAGGCACCTGGGCTTACACTCTTTTCAGAGCAACCGAACTGTCCTTCCTGCCCTTGCGTAGTTCCTGCATTTGCCTATAGATAATTGCGCGTCCTTGCGAATAAGCTTTCCCTTTTGCACGATTGCGCCGAGGATGGGATTCGAACCCGTAAGGGCTTCGCCCGCTGGCATCAGCTTCGATAGATTTTGTCGTGGTGGTCGAAGTCCTCCAGGACGACGGTCTTGTTCTCCTCATCTATCGAATACACCAGGACAAAATTCCCGAAATGGATCCTTCTCAGGCCTTTCATCACGTTGCTCAGCGGCTTGAACCTGTGCGGGTCTTCTCTGATTTCCAGGATTTTTTTATTTATCGCATCCAGTTGACTCTTGCTTTTCTTCTCCATCTTGTGGAATTTTTCAATCAACCTGTCAGAAAGCTTGAGCACGTACATTTATTTCAGCCCGAACTCCTTTGCGAAATCTTTTACTATCCTGTGCTTGCCCCGCTGGATCCTCTTCAGCTTCTCGATGTACTCGGGCCTGACCTCCGGGTCCGTCCTGACGAACCTGTTGAACTCCTTCGCCATGAGGTTTATGGCCTGGGACTTGTCCTTCAGGCTGTATTCCGCCTTCAGGTGGTTCAAGATCTTGTTCGCGTTCTCGTCTATGTCTACGATCGCTTTCACCATATTAACATCACATTAATGTCATATTAATGTGGTACATCGTTGTATTTAAAGATTTTGCGATAGCATGCCTCGCGGATAAAAACAGGAGCGCCGAGGAAGGGATTTGAACCCTTAAGAGCTTGCGCTCGCTGGTTTTCCGGCTTGCGGTTCGAGACCAGTGCACTACCAGGTTATGCGACCTCGGCTCGGCAATTGATTATACAATAGGTAATATAAAATACTTTTTAAACCCTTTCTAATCTATGGATATGGACAAGAACGGGATTATCGAGCGGACCGCAGAGCACGCAAAGGGAAAGCTGACGGCCGAGTATGCCGCGCACGACTGGTGGCATACCTTCAGGGTCTGGAAGATGGCCAAGTATCTTGCCGAAAAGGAAAACGCAGACGGCTTCATCGTCGAGCTGGCTGCGCTGCTTCACGATATCGCGGACTGGAAGTTCCACAACGGGGACGAATCGGCTGGCCCTAGGCAGGCAAAGGAGTGGCTGGAAGAACTGGGCGTGGACAAGGATTCTATCGACAAGGTCTGCGAAATCGTAGCCACAGAATCCTTCATGGGCGAAAACCACAAACAGGAGATGAAAACGATCGAGGGGAAGGTGGTACAGGACGCCGACAGGCTGGACGCAATCGGCGCAATAGGAGTCGCAAGAGTGTTCGCTTTTGGCGGGCATCTTGGGAACCCCATACACAATCCGAATGATAAACCGATAAAGAACAAAACGGTTGAAGAGTATAAAAAAATGAATGCAACAGCCATAAATCACTTTTATGAAAAATTGCTTTTGCTCAAGGAGAGGATGAACACCGAGACCGCAAAACGCATCGCGGAGGGCCGGCATAAATTCATGGATGAGTTCCTTGAAAGGTTCTTCGAGGAATGGGAGGGGAAGGCCTAATACTTTGCCTTCTGCGCGGCTCTACTTGCCTCTGCGCGCGGGCTGCGCAGCTTTCGGCCGCAGCCCGGCCTTCACGGCCTTCGGCTTCCTGCTCTTCCATTTGCTCGCCATGTTTATCAGGAGGTCTACGCCCGCCACGATCAGCGCCGGCTGGAACCCGAGCGCGAGGAACGCCGCGATGAAAACGGCGCCTGGCTTCAGCAGCAGCCTGTACCACCTGTCGATTTCGAAAGCGAAGATAAGAAGCTCCACGACCAGCATCACGAACAGCGCGATTACGAACGCTCCTACTTCCGGGCCGAACACCGGAGGGAGAAGGAATATGATAGCGAACAGCGCGACCTTGCCGACCAGCCCGGACATGTCGAAACCGAGTATGAAAAGCGCTATCTGCAGCGCGGACGGCAGCGCAAGCGGGTTGAACCACGCGAGCGCAGCGAGCGTCAGGCCGAACACGCTGGTAATCATGCCCATGCAATCACTTCCTGCGCCTCGATACCCTCCTGTTGAAAAACAGGATGTAAAGCAGCACCACGAGGAACACCACCCCGACCGCCAAAAAGATTATCGGCGCCGCGTACACGATTGACAGCCATACTGGAATCAGGTAACCTTGCAGTATCTTCGTCGCCACGTCCAACAGCGCTGCCGCAAGGTTCCCAGCCACTTGCCATCACTTGTTAACAAGTTTCGCGTCCTTGCAGATAATATATCCGCTCGAGGTGTCGTCGTCCCAGACCTTCTCAATCTTTCCGAGGTCGACCTTCTTTTTGAAGAACGGCGCGTCGGTCACGAACGTCTCGCCTTCGCCGCCCTCGAGCGCGACGTTGATTCCATATTTTTTATTCAGCGCCGCAAGCTCGTTAGTCGCGGCGTCGTCTATCCTCCGCCCCAGCCACGACGCGTCCAACCCTTCGGCCGCGGCCGCAGTCATAACAATCTCCAGTCCCGCGTCGATCTCGTCGCGCAGAAGCTTCAGCTGGTCCTTGCCCCATAACGGACAAATGCTGCGCAAGTCAAGCTCCTTGCACACTGCATCGATTCTGTCCTTCTGGTATCTCGAAGCAACCGCACCGGAAACGACAGCGTCGATGTCGTCCTTTATCGATCTTATCGCGGCCGTCAAATCCTCCAGCTCCTTCTCCTTTTCGCCGGCCGTTTCCCACATTACGTGCTTTATCCCCATCGCCTCGGCCTGCAGCTTCGTCAGCTCCGCGCACGGATGGTGGAACATCCACGAGTCGCTGCGCGCAGGAATCATGGTGACCAAACATCGAATGTCCCATCCTTGCTGCATTCCTACCAAAACTGTGAATATGCTATCTTTCCCTCCGCTACACAGAACCGCTACGCGCATTCGAACATCGCCTCGAATTTCAACGGAAGCGCGGTGGGGCAAAGCTGATGCCTTAGGCCGCACTAACTAAAATAGAATAACGCACACTGATTTTTTATAGGTGAGCCTGCTGCCGATACTGAAGGAGAGTTCGTTCGAGCCGCGCGACTACCAGCGCAACATCGCGGAGAAGGCGGCGAAGCAGAGCACGCTCGTCGTCCTGCCCACGGGCATGGGCAAGACGCTCATCGCGGTGATGGTCGGCGCGTGGCGGCTGGACGAGCTCGGAGGGAAGATTCTCATCACGGCTCCAACACGCCCGCTGAACGCGCAGCACACGCGCAGCTTCGAACAGTTCACGCACATACCCATGGAGGACATAGTGCTGATTACGGGCAACGCCAAACCCGAAAGCCGGAAGAAGATATACGAGCGCGCGACTATCGTGGCCGCGACGCCGCAGTGCATCGAGAACGACCTCGCCGCGGGCAGGCTGAACCTCGCGGATTTCACGCTTGTGATTTTCGACGAGGCGCACCGCGCAGTGAAGAATTATTCGTACACGACGATCGCGAAGAAGTACATGATGCAGGCCAAGGACCCGCTGATACTCGGGCTGACGGCGTCGCCGGGCAGCAGCCGCGCGCGGATTGAGGAGGTCGCTTCCAATCTTTTCATCCGCGCAGTCGAGGTCCGCAGCGAGACCGACACGGACGTCAAGCCTTACGTCCAGCAGACGCAGCAGGACTGGATAAGCGTCGACTTCCCCGAGGAGCACAAGAAAATCAAGGCCGAGCTCGAAGAGATGTTGAAGGACGACGTCTGGTGGCTGAAGGAGAAGCACTACATACACACGTACAAGCCCAGCAGGAAGATGCTCCTGGCGGTGCAGCAGCGCGTAGGCGCGAGCTACTCGCGTTCGAAAGGAAACTTCGGCGCGTTCTGGGCGCTGATACGCTCCGCCGAGGCCATAAAGCTGGAGCACGCGATCGAGCTGCTGGAGACGCAGGGCATCGAGTTCCTCAAGGACTACCTCCAGCGCGTTGGCGAGAGCAGGAAGCGCACCGACCAGCGCATGATGAAGAACAAGCACATGCAGGAGGCGATGCGGCTGATCGACGAGCTGCACGCCGCGGGGAATGAAAATCCGAAGATGATAAAGCTAAGAGAGGTCGTGAAGGACATCTTGAGCAGGAACGAAAAGGCAAAAATCATGGTATTTGCGAACTATCGTTTTACAATAGACGGGATAAGGAATATGCTGATCAAAGAGGGCATCAAGTCCGAGATACTGATCGGACAGGCCATCAAGGACGGAAAAGGCATGACTCAACAACAGCAAATAGAAATAATAAGGAGGTTCAGGGACGAAGAGTTCAACGTGCTGGTTTGCTCGTCGGTAGGCGAAGAGGGGCTTGACGTCGTAGAAGTGTCAACAGTGATATTTTTCGAAAGCGTGCCGACGGAAATCCGGAAAATCCAGAGATCCGGAAGGACCGGAAGAACCAAGCCGGGCAAAGTTTATTTCTTCGTAACGAAAGGCACGCGCGACGAAGCTTATTACTTCTCAGCCTTGAACAAGGAGAAGCGCATGAAGGGAGTGCTGCAGGAACTGCAGGCCGGAAGGCCTCTGCGCAGCAAGAAGTCTTTATTGGATTGGGCGGCGAAGTGAGCGGACATCGCAGAAATTTATCCGAAGCTGTCCAATTCCGTTAAAGAGGGTGCGTCATGTCAAGTTATCCGAGGCTATTGAGAGATGCGCCGGAAATCCTAAGGATTGCAAAATCCCTGTTAAGCGCGGGGCCGGCGGTTTTCTTCAAGGATGCGATGCCAGTCGGCCTCCAGTTCAAGAACCTGTCGAAATTTATAAGGATGTACTTCGGAGCGCACCTGCCGGTGTACGGATCGGCCGACATAACGAACGTCTGCAACCTAAAGTGCAGGCACTGCTACTGGTGGAAGAACAGGGGACGGTCGGGGGAGCTGGATGCGGCGCAGTGGTCCAGGATAATCGACGACGTCTTTCTGAAGAACGACGTTCTTAACGTGGCGCTGACTGGCGGCGAGCCTATGACCAGGCCGGAAATCATACGCCTGTTCTCAAAGAAGATGCCCGGCAGGTTCTCAATCGTAACCAACGGCACCCTGGGACTGGAAAGAATAAAGGGCCTTTCTACGTACTACGTATCCATCGACGGGACTGAAAAAATACACAACAGGATCCGGGGCTTGGACATATACTCCAAGGTCAAGCGGAACGTGGGGGATTACGGCGACCTTGTGACGTTGAACATGACCTTGAACGCGATCAACTGCGGCTGCATCGAGCAGGTCGTGGACGAATGGCATGGTATCGCGAGCTACGTCAACTTCCAGTTCCACACGCCGTTCGACAAGCGAGACCCGCTCTGGATTCCGTTCGGGCCGAAAAGGGACGCGGCCATAGAGAAGATTGGACGCATGAAGGAGAAGTATCCCGGCTTCTTCCTGAACACCGACAGGCAGCTCGAGAACCTGAGGTCCGGCGCGTGGACCAAGAAGTGCCCGTCATGGGCGTTCATATCGCTTGACAGCTCGGGCAAAGTGAAGAAGCCGTGCTGCATCGGCGGGGGCGACAAGAAGCCCATCTGCAAGAGGTGCGGCATATGCGAGACCTCGGGCTTCTACTCGGGGATATACCAGTTCGACACGGAATGGATAGATATATACAACAGTTTCTTCAGGTCTAAATAATGCAGTCGCAGCGCATACTCAGGCCGGATGGCAAGACGGTCGTTGCTGTCGATTATCGCGAAAAGGAAACCGCGGAATTTTTGAAGATGTTCGGCGCAATCGTGAACATGGACGCGCTCGTGGTCGGCGACTTCGTCTGCTCGGACCGCGTCGTTGTCGAGAGGAAGGACCACTCGGATTTTGTCGGCTCGATAATCGACGGCCGGCTGTTCGAGCAGGCGCACCACATGCGAGACCACTTCGAGAAGCCCGTGTTCATAATCGAGGGCAACTCCGACCGCGACATAAGCGTGAACGCGCTCAAGGCGGCGATTGCAACGTTGGCGACGCAGTACAACGCGAGCGTGCTCAATACAAAAAATCCAAAAGATACAGCGTTAACAGTTTTCTGGCTGGCGAAAAAAGAACAGCAGGACGCGAAGCGCGAGCTCAGCGTGCGCGTTGGCAAGAAGCCAAAGGACGAGCGCAGACTGCAGGAGGAAATCGTGTGCGGGCTGCCTGGCGTGGGCAGGGAGTATGCGAAGCGGCTGCTCGAGCATTTCGGCAGCGTGAAGGAAGTTTTCGGCGCGGGCGAGGATGAGCTCAAAAAGGTCAAGGGCATTGGCGACAAGCTCGCAAGCCGAATACGCAGAATCTCGGAGAGGAAGTACTGAACAGGTGCGCAGATGAAAGAGTACAAAATTTCTGCCGGGTTGAAGGAGAAGCTGGAAAAGGATTTCGGCAGGGAAACGCACGCACATGAGAAATTGGATTTTTACGCGGACTACGTCAAGCTTCTGAAGGAAGGCATGAAGACGACTACGGTACGCATCGAGAAGGGAAAACTGCGCTATCCGGCCGCTGAAAATCTACGACTTATAAAAACCAGGCCGGATGACAAGACCTATGCGAAACCAGTCGGAATCGTGACGTTAGAAAAAATCGTAATCAAGCGCTTCGGAGAGTTGGACGACGGCGATGCAAGACGCGACGGGTTCTCCTCGAAGGAGGAGCTGAAGGACGGCCTGCAGAAAATCTACGGCGCTGTCCCCGACGACGAGCTTGTTTCAATTTATCACATCAGGTCCGCGAAGTTCGACGGAGATGCATAGCATGCGCTCGCTGATAATCGGCATCGACCCGGGCATAAGCACGGGCGTCGCGATACTCGATTTGCATGGAAACCTGCTGCACCTGTCGAGCAGGCGGGACGAGAACAAGACCAAGCTCGCGCGCGAGTTGCTGGATCATGGCAGCCCGTTCATCGTGGCAGTGGACGTCTGCCCGGCGCCGCACACGGCGGAGAAGATCGCAAGCTCGCTCGGAACGCTGCTGTGGTTCCCACAGCGCTCGATGACCGTGGCTGAGAAGAACAAGCTGCTAAAGGCGTTCAAGAAGGATTACAAGGAAGCCTCGGCAGGCGGCCGCGGGGAGCTGAAGCTCGAGGACAAGCACGAGCGAGACGCGCTGGCGGCCGCGCTGCGCGCGTTCAAGAGCCAGCGCACGTTCTTCCTCAAGGTGCGGGATGCGCTGCGCAAGCAGCACGCGGACGCGCTGCTCGACGAGGTCGTGCCGATGCTGATGCGCGGCGAGTCGGAGAACGTGACGAACGCCGTGCGATTACTTCAGAAAAAGCGTGAATGATGCCCGGGTGATGGTGTGTTCTCCACAGCGAAGTTCGTGAAAAGGAACGAGCAGAAAATCCGGAAGCTAGTCAGGTTCCTCGTCGTGTTCAACCTGCTCGCAATCCCGATGTACGCCGTGCTTCTTTCGGGCACGCAGCTGCCGCTGTTGCAATCTGTAACGACCGACGTTGTGTCTTCTATTTTCCGGGCGCTAGGTTATTCCGCGGAGCGTGCGGGCTACACTATCGCGTTCACCGCTCCGCTGCAGACGAGCATCGCAATCGACACGGACTGCGCCGCATGGAAGAGCATGTACGCCTACGCCGCGCTCGTGCTCGCGACGCCGTTCGCAATCGACTGGAGGAAGAGGACGAAGTTGATACTGGCCGGCGTCATAGCTCTGTTCGCGCTGAACGTTGTGAGGATCGTTTCCACGGTCGCAGCGGCTGTGGCGTTCGGCGCGGCGTGGCTGGACGTGGTGCATACGGTGCTGTGGCGCGAGGGGATGATACTCGCGGTCGTGCTGCTCTGGTTCGTCGCAATAAAAAAATCTGTAAAAAACTCATTTTAAAAGTTCGCATTCTATCAACGGGATGACGACCTCGTCGCTTTCGGGCAGACCCGCTTCGCGGCCAAGTCTGTTGAGCATGTTGAAATACGCGAGCTGGCTCCCGTTCGCCTCCCTGAACTCGCTGCCGATTTCGTCGGACAGCACATCGGCCGCCTTCCTCCTTTTCAATATGGCGTTCCTTTCCAAAAAGTCCAACGCGCCGTCTATTTCCTCCTTGTTATTGCCCTTGCAACCTCCTCCATAAAACGAACTTGTAGATATGTAATCGTCGCCTTGGTCATCGTAAACAGTGGTATTTTCACATCCGCTTCACCCAAGGGGTACTTTATACCGCGCCTCACATTGAACCCGTATTCCGGTTTGGATATTATTCCTTTGACGTACCCCAGGCATCCTCCCGATTCTCCAATGGCCCATTCGCCGCATAGCTCTATGTCCTTCAGCCCGGAGTCCGCAAGAAATCCGTACAACTCTCTAAAGCTAACGCCAAGGATGGCGGATTCGATATAATAATCGTAAGCGTTGCAATCCGGAACCAATAATAGTCCTTCTCTCCCGACCAAATCAAGCGTCTCCTTCATCGCGTCTAGGGGCGTGTATACGATGATACGCTCGCCCGAGTTCTTCGCTCCCTCTATCCTTTTCGCCAGAAGCCCGAGGTACTCCGCATAGTCGCCGAACTTGGACTTGTTCTCCTCCGCCAACCATCCGGCGAATTCGGAGTACGACGAATAGCCGGGATGCACGAGCACAAGCGCACTCCCGCCTATTTTGCAGATTTCGCCGGCGTCGACGCCGAGCATCCTTGCCAGAAAGGGGAGCGACACGTAACCATCCCATCCTCCGCCGAAGGCTTCGGAGTGGGTTTTCCTGCGGTATGCCCCGATTTCCGCGCAGTACTCATCGACCACGCCCTTCCCGAACCTTCCGGCTGCTTCCCTTTCCGATATCACGTGAACCACTGAAGAAGAAGGCAAATCTAAAATATAAGAATCCATATGTCGGGCATGTAAACCCCGAGCAAGCCGACCGAAAAGCAAAAAATAATACCATAGAAAGCCAAATTGTCCTTAGGGAAGCGCCTTAAGGCGCCAAGGGGTGCGGTTTTTGACAGACGAACCTGCCGGCAACGATTCAGGGGACGAGGAGCCGATGTTCGAGGAACAGAGCAGGATAGATATGGAGACGGTCGTGAAGCCCGAGGACAAGTTCAAGCTCAGCCTCCTCAACATCCAGAAGCGCTTCGTTGACATAGAGTTCGCCATATCGGAGATAGCTGCGCGCGTGAAGGACATCGACCCGGAAAACCTGAAGACGCTCGACCAGCGGATAGAGTCGCTGGAGGACATGATAATGGTCGAGCAGGCGGCAGTGCTCGAACTCAAGCGCGTGATGGAAGGCGTTGACCAGAGCTTCCGGGGCGTGGCCAGCCTGCGCGACGTGGAGGACATGCGCGAGCGCGTGAGGCGCGTGGAGAACCTCGCACGCGCGGCAGCGGAGATGACCGACCTGCCCGCGGATCTGAGCGAGGAGACCAGGCAGAGGATCAAGTCCGTGGAGGACAACGTCGCCGAGCTGATGGACAAGTCCGTCGAGGTCGTGAGCCCGATGGAGGTCGCGGAGATGCGGCGCAGCCTCGGCAACATCGATGAGCGCGTCACGCTGATGCGCATGTCCGTGGATGACCTGAAGCGCAACATAGACAAGCGCGTGCAGGACGGCATAAAGGGCGCGCAGATTACCACCGCCGATTTCGGTTTTATCAGCACCAAGATCAACTCGCTCAAGACAGCGATAGACATACTGTCCGACAAACGCATCGAGAACGAGATGAAGATCACCGCGCTCGAGCAGAGGCTGGCGAACGTGCACGCTGGCGAAGGAGGCGACAGTCCGCTTTCCGAAAAGATGATTGACGAGCTGCGCACCATGAAGCGCGACGTGGAGGGCGCGAAGCTGCGCATGGATTCCGTGGAGCGCGTGGTGCAAGAAACAGCAAAGACGGCGCACGACGCCGAGGCCGCGTCCAGGCGCTTCGAGGGGTTCGAGAAGCTGAGCGGGCTGCAGGCCGAGATCGACGACAAGCTCAGGCAGTTCAGGTTCGTGCAGGACGAGCTCGGCAGGCTGTCGAACCGCATAGAGATGATGTACGAGGGCGTGGAGAAGCGCTTCTCAGAGCTGCGCGGCGCCGAGCGCGAGATGCACGACATGGGCAGGGCGTTCACGGAAGCGAGGAAGGAGATAGAGGCCGTGAAGCTCGGGCTGAGGCGCGCGGCTAGCAAGGAGGAGGTAGCCGGCATGGCAGCGGACGTCGAGGTTGCCAGAGCCATGGAGGCCAAGGTGGACGAGCTCGCGTCGGCTGTGCGCAAGATCGACATGGCCTACGGCCGCATGGAGACGCATGGCGGCGTGTCCGCGGAGGTTCTGGTTATCATGAAGGAGATGGGCGACAGGATCGAGAACGCGGAGCGCACGATAATCGACATGCAGAAGGGCGCGGGCGAAGCGCCGGCCGTGCCCGGGCAGCTGGGCATGCAGGACTTCGAGGGGAGGATGAACGACGTCATCGACAAGCTCGTTTTCCTCGAAAGCAGGCTGAGCGCGCTCGAGGCCATCTTCCAGACGAGCTCGAGGACGCAGGCCGTGGTCATAGAGTAAGTTTCGTTTCTACGTTTCGCTTTAATTCCTGCGAGAAGAATTTATAGACAGTTGCACGGGTGTTTCTCTGGCCGGCCGAAAAAGGAAAACAGTCGAAGCTCCAAGCGCTGCGCTTAGCGTGATAATAACCGAGAAGCCGGACGCAGCAACGCGCATAGCCGAGGCGCTGGGCGGCAAGGCTGCGAGGAAAATCGCGAAACGCGGCGCTTACTGGTACGAGTTCGAGAAGGAAGGCAGGAAGTTTATCGTCGTGCCTGCCGTAGGCCATCTCATTGCGCTCGACACTGTCAAAGACAAAAGCGGCTGGGGTTATCCGACTTTCGCGACGCGCTGGATTCCGGCATACGAGAAGAAGGGCAGCGAGTTCTCCGAGCGCTACTACAGGAACATGCAGGAAGCGTTGGACACGTGGGCCGCATCGAACCTCATCGTGGCCACGGACTACGACACGGAAGGCAGCGTCATAGGGTACAATATTGTAAGCAATATCGCAGGCAGAAGCGACGCGGAGCGCATGAAGTTCTCCACGCTGACGAAGGACGAGCTCGTCGAATCGTACGAGAAGCGGGCGAAGGCGCTCGATATGGGACAGGTCGAATCAGGACTGACACGTCACTACCTCGATTTCTTCTGGGGGATAAACATGACGCGCGCGCTTACGACAGCGATGAAGCACGCCGCGGAGAAAGGTTTCGCATTGTTGTCCACGGGCCGCGTCCAGGGACCGACGCTCGCGATGCTTCTGGAGCGCGAGCTTGCGATACGCGCGTTCGTGCCGAAGCCGTTCTGGCAGATTGTAGCGACGCTGGACGCGCATGGCAAGGAATTCCAAGCGTGGTACGAGAAGATTAGCATCTGGGAAAAAACAGAAGCGGAGCGCATACGCGACGAGTGCGGCACGCCAAACGCAAAAGCAATCGTTAAAAAAATGTCAAAGCGTGCGTACAAACAGTCGCCGCCCGTTCCTTTCAACACCACCGATTTGCAGGCCGAGGCGTACGAGCACTTCCGCTATTCGCCGAAGCAGACGCTCGGCATCGTCGAGGATTTGTACCAGGCCGGGGCGGTGTCGTACCCGCGCTCGTCTTCGCAGAAGCTCCCGCCGAGCATAGGCTACAAAAAAATCCTTTCAGCAATCTCGAAGCTTTCGCCGTACGCAGCGCTCGCAGCCGAGTTGAAAATAAAAACAACACTCGTCCCGACAGAAGGCAGGCGCGACGACCCCGCGCACCCTGCGATTTATCCGACCGCAGAAACTCCGAACTTATCAAAACTTCCAACGTCGCACAGGAACATGTACGATTTGATCGTGAGACGCTTCCTTGCGGTCTTCGCGGACGACGCGGTGCGCGAATCGGTCGCAGCCGAGCTGGACATAAACGGACACGCGTTCAAGGCGAGCGGCCACACCACGCTCGAGCCGGGCTGGTTGAAGTTCTACGGAAAATACGCATCGCTTGCGGAAGAGCCGTTGCCTGAAATGAAAGCTGGCGACAAAATGGACGTGAAAAAAATCGAAATGCTCGAGAAGCAGACGCAGCCGCCGGCGCGGTTCACGCAGGCATCGATACTGAAGGCGATGGAGGAGAAGGAATTGGGCACTCGCGCGACGCGCGCCGAGATCCTGCAGACGCTGTACGACCGCAAGTACATAACCGGCCGGAGCATCCAAGTAACCAAGCTGGGCGAGGTCGTGACAGTTGTGCTGAAGGAATACTGCCCGCGCATACTGAGCGAGGAGCTGACGCGCAGGTTCGAAAAGGAGATGGAGAGCGTGCAGGCGGGAAAGAAGAAGCGCGACGAGGTGCTGGAGGAAGCTAAAACTATTTTGACGGAGCTGCTGGCGGAATTCAAACAGAACGAACCGAGGATCGGAAAGAAGTTGCTGGACGGCCTGGTCGAATCGCGGCGGGAGGAGCGCGCTATCGGCACGTGCCCGAACTGCGGCAAGGAGTTGCGTGTCATCGTATCCAAAAAGACCGGCAAGCGTTTCGTGGGTTGCGCGGGCTACCCGAAGTGCAATACCACATTTCCTCTACCACAAAAAGGATTTCTGATCAAGCTCGGAACCGCATGCCCGGAATGCAAGATGCCGATGATACAGATCGTGCAGCGCGGCCGCAAGCCTTGGAGGATGTGCATAAACCACAAGTGCAAGACGAAGGAAAACTGGGGCGAAAAAAAACCTGCAAAGAGAGCCAAGAAGGCCAAGTAATTTATTAATCCTCGGAAATCAAAGTATGATTATGGCGAAGCGCAAGGACGACGCGATGAAGAAGGGCGAGGCGAACAACCGCTTCAGCAGCATGCTGCCGCTCTTCATAGTAACCGTGTGCATAGTCTTCTCGTTCGTTTTCACGGTGCTGACCGTGCCGCTCGGGCCGATAGGATGGGACATCAAGTTCGTCTTCATAATGATGCTCGTGGTCACGACCACCGTGGCATCGACGGTGTCGGTCATGTTCTACGTGTTCATGATGGGCAAGCAGAACGGCAACGGCAGAAGGAGAAGGCGCTGAACGGTCTGCGTTTCTGCGAAATTTCCTGCGACAAAACCTGCGACTGTAACCTTTATATACTTTTTTGTGTATATACATTAAAAAGTTTAGTGCACGTACACACAAAAAAGGCGAACGACGATGAAGGGCGAGAAGGAGAAGAAAGCGCTGAAGGAAATGGCGAGGACGAAGGAAGAGCGCGTCACGGAGCGCAGCGCGACGCTCGTGTGCTTCAGCGTGCGCGGGGAGAAGTTCGACAGCGCGTCCGAGCGCAACAAGTTCTTCCGCGGGTTGTACGGGTGGAAGCAGACCGTGAAGACGGAGGACGCCGGAGGGCATGAGAAAGAATACACGTACGAGCGCCACGGCGTGCTGGACCGCGTGCCGCACAAGAAGGTGGACCAGAGCTCGATAATCATCGACGAAACGAAGACGGACGACGTGTTCCGCTTCTTCCGCAGTTGGGCGAACAAGGTGATGTGGCGCACGTTCCGCGTGATGCTGGACGAGGAGGACGAGCTCGAGGAGGCCGAGGAAGAGGAGCCGCTGGAATAGATATTTTTGATTGCGTCACGAAATTATGAAATGTGAGGGGCGTTTGCACATGGCTGACGAAATCAAGCTGAAGGTCGGCGAGCTGACCGAGCGCGCCGAGGCGGGCCGCGGCATAATCAGGGTCGGCTCCGAAACCATGAAGGATTTGGGCATAAGGGAAGGCGAGATAGTCGAGGTCGAAGGCTCGAAGAAAACGGCGGGCATAGCCGTGCGCAGCTACCCGTCCGACGTGGGGCTGAAGATCGCGCGCATGGACGGAATCATGCGAAGGAACTGCGACAGCGGCGTGGGGGAGTACGTGAAAATCCGCAAGGCCGAGGCCAAGGAGGCGAAGCGCGTCTCGCTCGCGCCTGCGCAGAAAGGCTTGGTCATACACATCTCGCCGAACCTGATAAGGCAGAACATATACAAGCGCCCGGTGATGAAGGGCGATGTGATCGTGCCTTCGCCCGTGATGAGGCGCAGGGACGCGTCGGCCAGCTTCTTCGAGGATTTCTTCGGAATGGATTTCGATGCGTTCTTCACGCCTTTCTCGGAGGAGACTAGGTTCGTGGTCACGGACACGGACCCGAAGGGCATAGTGGTTATAACGGACGCGACGGACCTGGAGATGCAGCCGCGCGCGCCGGAGGACATGAAGCTCGAGGAGCGCGGCGTGCCGACCGTGACGTACGAGGACGTCGGGGGCATGAAGGGCGTGACAGAAAAGGTGCGCGAGATGATAGAGCTGCCGCTGAGGCATCCGGAGATTTTCGAGCGCCTCGGGGTAGAACCGCCGAAGGGCGTGCTGCTGTACGGGCCGCCGGGCACGGGCAAGACGCTGCTCGCGAAGGCCGTGGCGAACGAATCGGGCGCGAACTTCATTTCGATATCGGGTCCGGAGGTAATGTCAAAATTCTACGGCGAGTCCGAGGCGAACCTGCGCAACATATTCGACGACGCCGAGAAGAACGCGCCGAGCATCATATTCATCGACGAGATCGACAGCATAGCGCCCAAGAGGGAGGATACGACCGGCGAAGTCGAGCGGCGCGTCGTGTCTCAGCTGCTCACGCTCATGGACGGGCTGAAGAAACGCGGAAAGGTAATCGTAATCGCCGCGACGAACAGGCCGAACGCGATCGACCCGGCGCTGCGGCGCGGCGGACGCTTCGACCGTGAAATAGAGTTACCTGTACCAGATCGCAACGGCAGGTTGGAAATTCTGAAAATACACACGAGGAACATGCCCATGGACAAGGCCGTGAGCCTCGACTGGCTCGCCGATGTCACGTACGGATACGTGGGCGCGGACGTGGCCGCGCTCGTGAAGGAGGCGGCGATGAGCGCGCTGCGGCGCGTGCTGCCCGAGATAAAATGGAGGAACGAGGAGGAGCTGCCGCGCGAGATAATGGAGAAGCTTATCGTGCAGAAGAGCGATTTCGAGAACGCGCTGCGCATGGTCGAGCCGAGCGCGATGCGCGAGGTGCTGGTGGAGGTGCCGAAAGTGCGCTGGACGGACATCGGCGGGCTGGACGACGTGAAGCAGCGGCTGATGGAGATGGTCGAGTGGCCGCTGAAGAACCCGGAGAGCTTCACGCGCGTGGGCATCAAGCCGCCGAAGGGCATACTCCTGTACGGGCCGCCCGGAACAGGAAAGACGCTGCTGGCGAAGGCCGTCGCGACGGAAAGCGGGGCGAACTTCATTTCCATAAAGGGGCCGCAGATATATTCCAAGTGGGTTGGCGAGTCGGAGAAGGCCATACGCGACATATTCCGCCGCGCAAGGCAGGTGGCGCCCACGGTGGTGTTTTTCGACGAGATAGACGCGCTCGCGCCGAGGCGCGGGGTGTACACGGGCACGCAGGTCACCGAGACGGTCGTCTCGCAGCTGCTCTCGGAGATGAGCGGGCTTGAGGATTTGAAGGGCGTGGTTGTACTGGCAGCCACGAACAGACCCGATATGGTGGATTCCGCGCTGCTGCGGCCGGGCCGCTTCGACCGGCTGATATACGTGCCCACGCCCGACGAGCGCACCAGGCTGGAGATATTCAGGATACACACCAAGGACATGCCGCTCAAGGGCATCGACCTGAAGGACCTGGCGAAGCGCACCGAGGGCTTCTCGGGCGCGGACATCGAGGCGCTCGCAAGGGAGGCGGGGATGGACGCGCTGCGCGAGGACATGGACGCCAAGGAGATCAAGCCGAAGCACTTCGAGGAGGCGTTCAAGAATATAATGCCGAGCATAACGCCGAACCTGCAGAAGCACTACACCAGCTTCGAGGAGCGCAGGAAGAAGGTACAGGAGGACCGCGTGAAGAGCGAGGTGCCGAACTATATCGGATGAACGCCAAAAGTCAAAGGCGCCGAAGTAGAAAATTTAATTTTTTCTATAGGGTTACTCAAATCTTCTATATTTGTGAGTCCGAGTTGCCTCAATTCCAATATTTTTAAATATATTTCAAAAAATATTTTTTCTAATTCATGAACATCTTTCAATGTAATATTTTCATCTTCTTTACTTACTTCTTCGCCATGAATAAATATCGATCTTTTATTGTAAGATAATTTTAAAAATTCATTTATTTCATATCTTTTATCTTTAGATAGAAATGCCGCTTTTTCAGCTAATTTCCAATTTATATAATCCTTCTCATTTTTGGTTAGTAGTAAGCACTCTAAGCACGTCAACATAAGTATGAACTGAACTTTATAATCAGTTGTAGAAGTTTTAATTCCATAAATTTTTAAAACATTTCTGAGTTTCTTTTCTATTCGTGTTGTATCTTTCTCTGCTTTTAGAAAAATTTCCGTCAAATCTAAAATATATTTTTTATATTCATCTCTACAAAGACTTGGAGACTCGTTCGTTTCCATATAATAAGTTTCTGAACCAATGTTTCCATCAGCGGCCACGTACACGCTATCTACAAGTTTGAAAGGATTGTTGTAAACCAGTCTTAGTATGTCTAAAGACTTTTCTGCAATTGTTCTTGATGAATCATAAGCTTTGAACAGTCCCCCTACTTCCACATCGACTTTAGCAAAAGCAAGCGTTTTTCTAAAATCTATTACGCTGTCAAGATTTACCTTTTCCATATATTTTGATTGATCTGTCCAGATGCATTCAAATTCTGACTGCACTTCATTTGTAAGATCATTGAATTTTAGCATTTCGCATTGACCAAATTTTATATTTTCTGATTCGATGTCAATTAGGTTGTAAATTGGAAAATAGAAAGACATTTTTCTAGGTGTAAGAAGCGACATTTCGATATATTTTTTAAAATCATTGTCTGTTATTTTTTCAATCGGTTTTCTCAAATAAAGTGGAGTATGATATATAGTATCTATGACATCTCGTTCGGAAATCAATTTGTTCAGTTTGTCTGACGTTAAAATATGAGCTCTATAGATATCTCGTATTTTGCTTTTAGCTTCTTCAGAGTAAGAATAATCTGTTGTTTTAAGCCAGTTAAAAAAAGTTAGCGCAGCATCTAAAAAGCTATCAGTACTCATATTATTTTATTGGTATGTCTTATATTTTTCTAATTTTATTGGTTCCTTAAATCCCAAGACGGCATGTTATTTCTTCGCTATCTTGAACATGTCGGCCTTCGTTATTATGCCGGCCGTTTTGTTCCCTTTCACCACAAGCACGGCCGCGTTGTTCTGCAGCAGCCCCGAGAGCGACGCTATCGGCTCGTTCTCGCCCACCATGGGCGGGGCTTCGTCCATTACGGATTCTATTTTTTTGCGCATGATGTCTGCTATGCTCCTTCCGCTCGCCACGATGTCAAGGATGTTCTTCTCCGCTATCAGCCCTACAACCTGCGCGCCGTCGGTCACGGGCAGCTGCGAATAGCCGAGCTTGCGCATGATTTCAACGGCGCGGCCCACCGTGCTTGTTTTGCTTATAGTCACGACGCTGCGGCTCATTATGTCCTTGGCGCGCACTTCCGTGGCGCGCCCGAGCTCGTCGAACACGGCGAATATGCGCTTGACGATGTCGTAGCTGGGCTGGACGTTGCCCGATTCTATTTTGGCGATGATGGACTGGCTCACGCCCGCGCGCAGAGCAAGCTCCTTCTGCGTCATCCCAGCAGCCTTGCGCCTTCGTCCAATCTCGCGCACGTCCGGCAGTGCCATGCATACCATCCGTTCAAATGCCTTTCGCGGCTATTCCTATAGGAATATTTGTTTCAGTAAAATATTAATAGACGTCGGGGAGAACAGGATAGCAGGTGGTTCCATGGAAAACAAGGGAAGGTATTTCTTCACGTCCGAGTCGGTCGCAGAAGGCCATCCGGACAAGGTCGCTGACCAGCTGTCCGACTCGGTGCTGGACGCGATATTCGAGAAGGACCCGCAGGCGCACGTGGACTGCGAGAACCTCATCATGCAGGGCACCGTGATGGTGACGGGGCAGATAACGACGAAGACGTACGTCAACATCCCCCACATAGTCAGGCAGACCCTGAAGGACATCGGCTTTGATAACGCCAAGGACGGGCTGGACTGGCAGACGTGCGGCGTGCTGACCTCGATCGAGGAGCAGTCGCCCGACATAGCGCAGGGCGTCGCCCAGAGCGCGAACCACGAGCAGGGCGCGGGCGACCAGGGCATGATGTTCGGCTACGCCACGAACGAGACGCCCGAGCTGATGCCGCTGCCGATAATGCTGGCGCACAAGCTGGTGAAGCGTCTGGCAGACTGCCGCAAGCAGAAGATAATACCGTACCTGCGGCCGGACGGCAAGTCGCAGGTCACGGTCGAATATCTGGACAACAAGCCGATACGCGTCGACGCGGTCGTCATCGCGGCGCAGCACGGCGAGGAGGCCGGGCACGACCAGGTCAAGCGCGACGTGATAGAGCACGTGATCAAGCCTGTCATACCAGCGAACCTGCTTGATGCGAACACGAAGTTCCACGTGAACGAGACCGGACGCTTCGTCATCGGAGGCACGCTGGCGGACAGCGGGCTGACCGGCCGCAAAATCATAGTCGACACGTACGGAGGCGCGGGCAGGCACGGCGGAGGCTGCTTCTCGGGCAAGGATCCGTCGAAGGTCGACCGCTCGGGCGCGTACATGGCAAGGTACGTTGCGAAGAACATCGTTGCCGCAGGACTGGCGGACAAGGCCGAGGTGCAGCTGTCATACGCCATAGGCGTCGCTCAGCCGATATCGGTGATGGTCAACACGTTCGGCACGGGCAGGGTCGCGGACGAGAAGATCGTCGAGCTGGTAAGGAAGCACTTCGACCTTCGGCCGCGCGCCATAATAGACTATCTGAAGCTCCTGA
>Ga0315281_10000864_pt1 | contig 43706 bp, 42 predicted proteins | sample YL17G07_0_MG_FD_204540 | JGI IMG/M metagenome (GOLD analysis project Ga0315281, IMG submission 204540) | Sediment microbial communities from Yellowstone Lake, YNP, Wyoming, USA - YL17G07_0 | ecosystem: Environmental > Aquatic > Freshwater > Lake > Sediment | place: USA: Wyoming | collected...
CGAATCGATGTCTTCGCGGTTGCGTGCGGATTTAATCCGCCCCAGCCCGTTGTTGACGATCATGCCGATGGCCGTGTCGGATTTGGCGGTAATACTGAAAACCTGCTGGAACTTGCCGGCCTGCAACAGCGGCAGAATCTGATCCCAGGTTTTCCGATTGGTACTGCGCGCGCGGTTGATATAGATAAACCGTTCGATCGCAATTGACAGGCCCAGGGCCAAAACCAGGATGCTCGGGTAGATGAAGACGCCGCTGTCCTGAAAGAACTTTACAAGTGTCGTGTAGGTATCCATTACAACCTCCAAAATGCAGATTCAGTTTCTTGACACAGCCGTATGCAATCATACAGCTACCTTCCTACTTGCTTTTCGAAGCACCGTCCGTGTTCATGCTCTGGGCGCGCGAATAGAAATCAACCTGCCGGCGGAACACTTCCCGGTCTATAGGTGCCAGTGCCTCGTCCAGCAGACTGGCTACCGGCCTTCCGACCAGATCGCCGGGCAGCGTTGGCTTCCAGGGAACGATGACCAATACCTTGGGTAACTCACGGCTGCCGAGAATCTGTGTGCCTTCCAGATCGGCACGGTCGGCCGCCTGCGTCGCCAAGACGCCCAGGCCGGACAATACTGCTGCAAACAGATACTTATGCATCAGCTGCTTCCCTTTGCAGGTGTGGGCTCAGCCGAATGTGTGCGGCGCTGCAGTTCGATGATCCAATTCGCCACCGTCCGGTCTTCCGCCGGACGCAACTGCTGGTAGCGCTGATAATGCGGCAGCGCCTGCTTGGGTTCTTGCAGATAGAGATCATAAAGAATGGCGATGTTGAGGTGAGCCAGGGCATAGTCCGGATCGGTGTCCAGCGCCTTGCGATAGGCGCGGCGCGCGTCGTCGAACTTGCCTTCCTGTCTGTTAATAATACCCAGCTCATTATAATACACCGCGCGGCGCGGATTCAGCGCAATGGCGCGGTTCAGCGCCTCAATTGCCTCTTTCGTCCGGCCGCTGCGGCGGTAGACAACGCCGAGATTGGCGTGCGGGCCGGACAACTCCGGCGCACGCAGCGTCAGGGCGAGCAGCGCCTGCTCCGCCTCCTTGTCGCGCCCGGCCCTGAGGTGGGCAAGCGCCTGATCGTAAGCCTGCTGCAACGCGGGACTGACCGGCGCCTCCACCGGTGCAACTGCTTTCGCAACCGCCCGTGTTGAAGACGCGGCGGCGCGATGATCGCCTGATGGCGTTGCGCACCCGGTCGCGAGGGCCGCGAGCAACACCATGCCAATGCTGTAGCGATCAGCGTAGTACACGGATAACGCCCTCGCCTTTCTCGTTCTTGGCATAACGCACCGGGCGCAGTTTCGACAAGGCGGCAAAGCTGTTCTTGACCCACTGGTCGTAAATGCCCTTGCTGGCTCGGCGCGCGTTGATCTCGTGCACCTCGGTGGCCTTCTCCTCAAACGGGTAGGCCTGCTCTTCCAGCAACACGTTGTATTGCTCCAGCTCATCGGGCGACAGCCCCTTGGGGCGTTGCGAGCCGATCAAGGCGTGACCGAAGTCACTGTACAGTTCCCCTGTGCGATACGCCGCCGCCGTCGCCGCCTCCGCCACGCCGTAATCCGCCACGCGCGCGTAGGCGTCTATCAGTGTCTGCATCCGCTCCTTCTTCAGTTTGAGATTTTTCTTGAGCGGCTCGACCAGCCGCACTTGCCGGTAGGATTCCTCCAGCGGCTCGACCAGCAACAACGCACCGGTCGCCCCCAGGTAGCGGGTGCGATCTGTGCGCCCGCTCCCGCCGTTGCGATCCGCCTCGACGATCTCGCGCGTCCAGGCCAAATACCTGGCGGGCTGTCCGTTCTGCTTGCTGAGAAGCGCAAGGCGATAGCGCGCCTCGATGGCCGGCTCAAGCGGGTTTGGGTGTTGACCCACGTATCGTTCATAGGCGGCCGCTGCATTTTTTTCATGGCCGGCCTTTTCATACAGCTCGGCCGCCTGCCACAGAAGTTCGCGGCTGAATTTCGCGTCCTTGCCACCGGCCGCCATCGCCTCAAATTCAGTCGCTGCTTTCAGCGGTTGACCACCTTCGAGATAGCAGACCGCCAGCTTTCCCGGCACGTCGGCCTGCAAAGGATGTTTCGGGTAGCTGCGTCGAAATGCTTCCAATACATTGGCAGCGGCTGCCCAGTCTTTAAGCGCAATCAGGGCTGCTGCGGCATCATACTCGGCCGTGGCGCCAATCAATGCCGTCGGAGCCACTTTTGCCACACGCAGGAAGTGATTGGCCGCATCACGCTCGCGTTTCGCTGCACGCGCCTGCTCGCCCTGCTTGTACACAGACGCCGCCAGGCGTTCGGTCAACGCGCTCCGGTTGGCGGCCTGCGCATCGGTCAGGGCCAACACCTGCAGGTAGGCGGCCTCTGAGCGTGCATAGCTTGCCCGATCAAATTCGCTGTGTGCGATCACGGTCCAGGCGGTCCGGCGCAAGTCTCGGCCAACTTCCGGCTTCATGGCCAAAACACGTTGCGCAACAGTTACCGCCAACTGCGGCTGACCCAAGGCGGAATATTGCTCAGCGGTATCGCTCAGCACGCCGGCGACGCGTGCATCGTCCGGAAAACTTTCGGCAAACCGCAATGAGCTGTTGATCGCACGCCAGCGAACTGTTTCCTGTTCCTTGCCGGTCGTCTTTTTTGCCTGCTGGGCATAAGCCAGCAGGGCGGCGTATCCCGCCTCGGCGCCTTTAGCGTGACGCGGGTAACCATACGCCGTGCGCTCGTACTCATCGCCTGCCGCACCGAAACGCTTGTCCTCAAACAGCATTTCGGCCAACAGAAAATTTATTAACGGCGTCTGTGGATCGGCCGGGAAGGAGCTCAAGAACAAGTGGTACCAGCGGGCGGCCTGCTGATAGGCCAGCGACGATTTTGTTTTTTGCGCCACCGCATGGTAATGGCGCGCCAATTCTTCCACGTGCTTGCGGATGTGCGGCAGCACACGTTCATAGTTATCGGTGCTGTTGGCCTTGCGATAATCGCTTTTTACGCCATAGCGCAGAACAAACTCCTCTTTGGTCTCCAGCGCCAGCGCCACGAACCCGGCCTTCTGGTAGGCTTCGATGACCTTGACCTGGAGTAACGGTGCCTGTGGGTTCATCGGGTAACGGCGCGCATAGGCATTATAAGTATCGGCGGCGTCCTTGATGCGTTCCTGTTTAAAGTACAAATCGCCCAGCTGCTGGTAAACACGGAATTCATAATCACGTCTTCCGGTTTCATGAAAATAGCCGGGTATGGATTCTGCGCCCTGCAAACCTGTCAGGCTGATGCTGACCACGCGGAACGTGTCTTCCACCAATTCGCGGTCGGCGCGCGTGAGCGAGGCGATCGACTCCAGGGCCTGGCCGGTATCGCGGCCGATCAGCTTGCGGTCGAGTATCGCGAAAAAAGAATTCAATGCGGCCTCGAGATTTCCCTGCTTGAAAAGCGACCAGCCATGCATGTAGAGCGCCGTCTCGAAGAACGGCGAGACTTCGCCGCGCGCGATGACCACAGCATAAGCGCGCTGGGCGTCAGAATAGGAGCGGTGCCCGAACAACAACTCACCGCGGCGGAATTGCGCCTCGTCAAGATATGGGCTGTGCGGATAGTCCGCCACCAACCGGTCGAGCGTCGCCAGTGCCTGCTTGAGATCACCCGCCTGATCGTAGGCACGCGACAACTGATACAGTACCCGGTCGTTCCCGGCATAGTTCGGATAATTGCGCAACAGTTTTTGGTAGGAACCAATGGCGCGGCGGTAATCACTCTGATTTTGCTGTTCTGCATTGCCTTGATCGGCGGTTTCGATCTCCATGTCGCCAAGCCGGCGCATGGCTTCCGGACGCAAGGCGTCACGCGGCGCGATGTCAAGATAGTGGCGGTAGGCCTGTACGGCCTTGTCACGGTCTCCCGCAATCGGTTCTTCGCGCGTCACTACCGCACGTCGACTCTCCAGGCTCTTGAGCGTGCTGCCCTCTTCGGGCCGAACCGTCGCCGTACAGGCCGTGAGCACGCCGGCAACTAAACACAACAGGCGCGTGCGCTTCACGGCGTCCCCGCTTCCGCACCGGAGGATTGATCGTAGATTTGCGCTACAGCAAAACGTGCCTGAGTCAGATAAGCGGCCAGGCGGTCCTGTTGTTGGCGTAATTCCACAACCGCCAGTTCGCCGAGGTAGGTTTCCTGCGCGCGCGCCAGTTCCCTGGCCCGTGCCTGAAGTAAGGAGATGCGTGGCGTCAATGCACGGATGCGCGCGGCAAACGTGTCGAAATTGCCTGGCTCATCCCGCTGTGCCTGCTCCAGGGCCAAGCGCCGTGTCTGCGCCTCCTGCAACAAGCGATCGAGCTCGGCCAGTGATTTTCGTGCTTGCCATAAACGCGATTTGAAATCAATGGCCAGGTTCCAGGTCAACAGCCCGCGAACCAGGCGGAAGCGTTCCGGCGCCTCGCCGTCGACCTCGACCTTTCGCGCCAGTTGTCGACGGATACGATCAAGCCGGGCAAGCAGTTCCTGTTCTTTTTCGGTTGCCAGCGCATCCGTGTCCGCGTCGGTTTCAATTCGTGCGAGATCCGCCGCGTAGCGATCACGCGCGGCCACCAGCCTGGCAACAGGCTGCGTCCGACGCGAACCCTGCACCGCTGGAAGACGTGCGGCAAATGCGGCGCGGCGCGCCGTCAACATATCCTGATAGGTGCCGACATCGGACGACCATTGTTCAAGTCGCGCCAGCGCGAACCTCAGATCGCGGTAGTTCTTCAGCGCCTCCTGGAAATCGTGACTGGCGATGAGCGGCGCGAGATACATGCTTTCCGGTGCGTTTGGTAACCGGGCCAGATTCCAGAACCATCCCATTTCCTCGGCAACGTCGTCACGCAACAACATCTCGCTCAGGTTGCCGGCCCGGATCACCGCGATGTAACTGTCCAGGCGTGTCATTTCGCGCGTGTAGATACCGATAGCCGATTCGTACTGTTGCAGCGAGCGCCGATAGACACCGAGTTTGCCGAGCGCATACGGCACAGCCATTAACGATTCCTGCACGGCAACATCGAGCGGATTGCGATTTTGCAGCTCCTGCCAATACACCAGGGCTTTTTCCTGGTCTCCGCGCGCAGAATGCGCCCAGCCCAAAGCAAGCAGCGCCCTGCTGGACAGCAGGCCATCGATGCGCACACGTTCAAGATAAGTGCCCGCCAAATCCGACCAACCGCTTTGCAGTTGATGGAGACCGAGTGCGAGATTTGCCTTATCGCGCAAAGCCAGCATCTCCTCACCCTTGGCAGGCGCACGCCCGATCTGTTCGAGTAGCAATACGCCCTTGTCAGTATCTCCGGTCTTTATCAGGGCGACACCGAGGTTGTAGCGACCGTATTGCGCCCAATCAGAACGGCTGCGCAGTCCGGACAACAGTTTTGAGGCCTGCTGGTATCGCTCGCGGCCCATCAACAAAATGGCATGCAGTATCTGACGCTCAACTTCGAGTTCCCCCGGCAAGTTTCCGACAATCGAAACCAGCGCCTGCTCTGCCTCCGCTGCGTAGCCCCGCTGGTAACGAATCTTGGCCAAATAGAACCAGGCGCGGTTGCGTACGTCGGGTGACGCTTCGGATTCGGCCAGTTGCTCGAAAATGCGCCCGGCCGCGATGTGTTGGCCGTAGGACAACAACATACCGCCGCGCAACAATTCTGCCTCCTGCTGATGCTGAGGAAGCTGCGCAAAATGCTGCGCCGCCATCAAATGGCCAAGCGCTGAAAAATATTTCTGTTGGTAAACGTAGAACAACACTTCACCATAATGCGGGTCCTTGACCGTATGTAATTCGTCAGTAGCGTCGGCAAACACGCCGCTCGACATCAGCAACAGGCAAGCCACTGCAACGCGCCTGCGCGTGCAACGCAGATGATTGGAAAAGGAACGACCCATGGGAAGGTTACTTCGACTCCTTCACTTGGAAATCCGGCTGCAACTTCTTTTCGACATCGAGAATCTGAAGCTCGATGTATTTCGGCTCAGTTTTTTTCTCAAAGACCATGGTCGTGGCACGCCGGTAATCTCGCTCATGTGGCCCCTTGCCAGTAAAGACCGCGACGAGTTCGTGCTTGCCGGTACGCAGATTCCCCATGTGCAGGCGATGCACACCGCCGCGCAACAAGGCGGCGGACTCGCGCTCGGTATAGAGGTAATTGGTGAGGGGTTTTTTATCCAGCGTGAGCTGTACCGAATCGAGCTGAAAGAGTTTGCCCACGTCCACCGAGAGAAATATTGCGATCTGGGTGCTGGCGGGAAACAGGAGTTCCTCTTCAAGAACTAACAGGTCCCGGTTCATATTCAGCACCTCCTGTTTCGTCTCTTGAATTATCTTGTCGAGATTCTGGAATGCAGTCGTTCCACCCGGCTTTTCAGCAGCGGATACCGGCTCTCCTGCGAACTGCAGGGCAACCATCAGCAAGGCTGATAGCAGCAAGCACCGTGTGTTTACGAAGTTTGAGAATCGGTCATATTTTTTCATATGAAGGTTTTGCCTGCGTTCAGTACCACGCTGAGAGGAACAACTGCCAGACATTTGCGCCGAAGGCATAGGCCTGCCCGTTGCGTACATCGGTAAAATCCTGGTAGTCGAAGTAAATATGATCGTTGGACAAATTGAGGCTCATCCGGTTAAAAAACAAATATTTCTGGTTCAGGAAATTCCATGAAATCTTTGCGCCCAGGGAGTGGCTGCTAAAGGTGCTCAGCTCCTTGTCGCGCGCCATGTAGGTCATTTCAGTGGCAAAGTTATCGCTGTAAAAACTGGCCGCAGACTGCTGATAGTAGCGGTAGCGCGCCTCGCCCACCACGCGATCGCCAAAATATCGTTGCAAGGCGAAGGCCAGCGTATGACTGTGAATGCCCCAGTTATCCTGGAAGTAGCGGTATTCCGTACGCAGCGATGACATCACCGGCCGCGACTCGGAGGAAAACCCTTTGACGATGCGCACCGCAATCGCCTGGCTGTCGCGTGTGCCCGGATACCTTTCCGGTGATGAAGCACCCAGAATCCGTACCGAACGATAGGGGTTGCTCAGATAGCCGTCTTCAGCGATACCTTCGAAATTTACACCCAGCAGCAGTGAACGGGTGAGCGCCTGCGTCACGCCAAACCGGAAATTGTAGCGGGTAATTTCAGCCTCGAACGAGGTGTCCACGCGCTGCACGATGTCGTGCCCCTGACTGTAACCAAGATTAAGCGTAGTCAGGCCACCGAACAAATCGTGTGAAACGCTCAGCCCAAATGTATCGGCCAGATAATCGTTTTCCTTGCTGCTGGACAGGGTAACGCCCATCAGGCTGTTGCCATGCAGATAGTCGATGCCGACACCAAATTCCTCACGCTTGTCCTTGTAGGGACTGGCCGTGGTGACAACATCAATCGAAGCGCTGCTGATCGCATCTACATAATAGCGGCCGGAAATGGAAACATTGTCGCTCACGCTCTTGTTCACCAGCAAAGCCGGCCCGGTCACGCTAACACCACCACCATCGTAATAGTGGTAAAACATGTCGGCACGATCTTCTGGCAGTACCGCCGCCTTTCCGGTGCACGGCAAGATCAGGAATAAGGCAAGCAGCAGAACCACGCCGCCCCACCCGCTGTCGTGCAGGTGGAATCTGGTCCCGATCAACTCAACGTCCTTCATTGTTTCGCCGCCGGCTCAGTTGCAACCACACCCGCCGCCCGAGTTGGTGGTGGCTCCACGCGCACCTTCGCGTACTTCGTATACATGGGTCAGATATTGATCCGACAGCGGGTCGCGCGAAAAACTCATAATCGGGTCAGCCAGTATCTCGCGCTCGTAGGATTTGACCTGGGTGCAGCCGCCAATCCACAACACTGTGCAAAACAGCAACGAGGTTCGGCGGATTGTCTTCATTGTTTGAGCAGCTCGCGGATCTGGGATTCATAAGAGGATTCATAACCAGGGCGATAGCCGAGATGGATATAGCGTACCTTGCCATCGCGATCGATTAACAGAGTACTCGGCATGGTATTCACATCATAGAGACGGCTGACCCGCTTATCGGTATCAAATAAAATTGGAAAATTCACACCCAAATTAATCGCCATGGCCTGTGCCGCCTCCGGCCGGTCGTCGATATTGACGCCGAGCAACGTGAAGCCGACCTTGCGATATTGCTCCTGGATACGATTCAGCAGCGGCATCTCCTGCCGGCAGGGGCTGCACCAGGTTGCCCAGAAATTGATCATCACCACCTGCCCGCGTAACTCGCTGAGTTTCAGATTCTTGCCACTGTTGCTCTTCAAGGTGAAATCAGGCGCAACGCTACCGGCGGCTGGCATTGCTGCCCAACTCACCGGCACGGCAAGCAGTGTAACAATGGCGATGACGACCCTCTTGCCTGCGACAGATACGAACATAGAATGCATCTCTTCCGGGTTGATGTACTTTTATCAAAAATATACGGATGCGCCAAAGGTCAACTCAAAATTGTTCTTGATCTTCTGCTCTCCGAGAATATCGGATTCAAACAGGTAATCTCGCATGCTGATGTGCAGCGCCAGCCAATCGACGGGCAAGACACGGATACCGATACCGACATTCAGCGTAAGCCGCTTCTCATCGATGAAACTCGTACTGCCGAGGCCGGCCACGACATAAATCGTGGAGGTCATGGCCCTCTTCGGGCTTGGAAATATCTCGCCGGGGAAAAGATTGAGGCCGACCGAGAACGCGTAGTAGGTGAGGTCTTCCTCACGATTCGGGAACAGGCACAGGCCCAGGTCGCAGAGCGCTTGGTCCGATACCGTGGACTTGCCAAGCACCGCCTCGACAAAATAATCCTCGTTCACGTGGTAGACCAATCGGCCGCCATAAACCGGCTTGGCGCCGAAATCCTCGATACTCAGAATGCCGACAAAGGCGCCGATCTCAAAATTCTCGGTATCAATGCGCGGTATGCGCACTGGTCGCCGATCGATCTCCGGCTGAATGACCTGTTCCATTGGCGGGGTCTCTGGATTCTGCGCGAGAACCACGGCCGGTGACAACAGGGCGAGCAACAGCCCGGTGCGCCAGTAAAGTGAAGTTTTCTGCATGGTGGATGGCATCGGCAGTTATCAGTAGAAGAAGAGCGAGACGCCCAGTGAGACTTCGTTGTAGTCGTTGATGCGATTCTCGTCAACAAACACCACATGCCGTCGGTAATCACCGCGCACGACGAACCGGCGGGTCAGGTAGGCGCGTGCGCCGACAGCCACATTCGCCATGCTCGATTCAGTCTTGATACCGCCCACCAGGGTTGCCTTGGGCGTGTTATTGAAGCGGCCCAACCCAAGCGAAAAAAACGGCGAAACTCGCCATTCCGGGAACGGTTCCGAAAGTACGGCAGCGTAATACAGCAAGGAACTGGAAAAGGCGCCACTCGCCTGGCCAATGGTGAATTCGCCAGTCAGATTCTCGTGCAGGCGATAACCGCCACGCAGCATGACAATGGAATCGCCCTCCAGCAACCCACCGGCAAAGCCAACTTCGAAACGCCGGCTTTGATAATCGTCGTACAAAATATCGCGCAGACGGATCGGTTCACCGTCCCCGGTAACCATCTTCTCGATATCGGCACGCGCCACCCAGCCTTCCTTGCTGCGGGCAGTGCGCACCTTGAACCAGTCGGTCCGGCGCAGAAGGATAGCAATCCGCCCGCCGCGCTCGACGACTTGCGCCACTGGAAATCCGCGCCCCGGGCCGGTATGCAATTCGACATAGGGCTCCACGACCTGTGCCTGGAGCTGGATATCCGGATCCTCGGCACGGGCAGACGTCGCTGCGATGATGCCCGTCATCAACAGTGCCACGGCCCACTTCAGGGAACGCACGAACTCGGTCCCTGTATCCGGGTTGAGATCCAGTTCAGGATTGTCACGTATTCGGGATCGCCGGTATTGAATATGTCCCCGCCTGCATGGCTACCCACGATAGACTGTGACCCGGTGAGAGGCTCGAGCAACAGTTTGCTGTTCACGGGTGAGGTCAGGTTCGAAAAACCCTTGGCCGCGAGATAATTGGCCTGCATCTGTGCTGTGGCGGCAACGGCATTCGGATAAATCTTGAACGCCCCCCCGGTACCGCCGACCACATTGTGACAACCGCTCGCGGAACAAGTCTTGCCGCCAATATTTTGATCGAATATGGAATTAACAGTGGCCTGAAAGACAGCACAGTCGAGCGTCAGCCCGGTGGTAACCGAAGATGACGAAATGTCGCTGCCACAGCCGCTCAGCATTAGTGCGAGACCCATCAAAAACGAGGCGGGCATCTTGCCCGCCTCCGTGCGTTGCTTTAACTGCGGCAAGTATGTCTCCTAAGGGCAGGCCCCTGACCGAATCCAGTTGCAAATCGTGCGGTAGTCAGGATCCGTCGATGGCATCACAGCGCCGCCTCCGATCGCTGTGCCATGTGTGGGATTGGTGCCAATGGACGCCGGCCTGCGCAGCAATTCATTCGTGCCCGGCGTGGCGACATTGCTGATCATGCTCAGGGTCACATTGAAATCGCCCACTGGCTGGCCGGTCAACACGTAGCGTCGTCCGACAAACCCGGCATTCGGGGTGGTGCCCCCGGTACCCGGCAAGCCCACGGCCTGATGGCAGGCACTACAGCGATTGAGCAAAATCGGATGCACCGTGCTGTTGAACACGGCATCGCTCAGACCGGTGACGCCACGAAAGCTTGGCGGGTTGGTGCTGGAATCGATTGGACTATTGTAGTACTGCGCACCGAGATCGATCCACTCGGAGACCAGACGCTTCTCCGAAGCGTTCAGCATGGCGGCGTGATCGGTTGTCCCCAGAGCCCTGGCCGACTTGAGTTCCTGATTGAACAGCACCTCGACCAAATGGCTTGCGCGCGCCAAACCGGGATTTACTTGAGCTTCCTCGCGAATAAGGATCAGCTCGTCATCCACGATTTGGAAGGTTGGCAAGCCATTCACGAGCACAGGATCGCCGATGAGCAACTCATCATACGAAAGCAGCCGACCCGTTCCAGTCGTGGTACCACCCAGATCGAGCGCCGCTACATTGTTGTGGCAACCGGTACAGGTGTTTGCAGCACGGTCCTTGGTCCACAACGGCTGGATGTGGGTTGGGTAGTCAATCACACCATCGGTCGGAACTGCCGTGCTGAGTCCCGAGTAACTGATCACCAGGCTCGGATCCCCGGAAGTTCTCCCGGCGGTAATCACTGCCGGCGCGGCCGGATCGGTCCATACATCGCTAAAGGACATATGCGGCTTGAGCTGCAATTGCGTGCTGTCATAACCGGTGCGCGTCTCGGCCATGGTCTCGCCTGAGCCCGGTGTGGCGGCCAGCAACGTGTTCGGATGGTTGCCGGCAATTGGTGGCGCATTAATGGCGGCCCCGCGTCGCGGCGAGTGGCAGCCGTTGCAGGTTCGGGTTTCACCCGGCCGTACCTGTATCCAGTTGGTGTGCGTCGTGAACCCGCGCCCGTCTTTGTCAATGGCGGTAATGGCAATCGGGACGTCCGCCGGCACCTCGACCTTGAACGAGCCATCCGGCTCAACCTCGGTGTAACCGAGAATTTGCTGCATCTCAAAATCGGTTTCGCCGATCGCCTCGCGCGATATGCCGGACTGGGTCGGCACCGCCCGGGTGATGCGGATGAAACGCGCCGGGCGCTGCGCCGCCGTGGTTTGCGCCAGATCCTTGAGGCGGGCGATATCCGCCACGCCACCGAGCATAGGGATGCTTTCACCCGCCACCAGCACTGCACTGCCCATGCGACCCTGACTGTCGGTGTCATACACACTCTTCACGTTCAGAATGCCTACGCCGGTCGTGCCGAGTTGAGAAGGCTTGCCGGCCAGCAACGCATCCAGCTGCTTGTCCGAAATCGGATTCGGCAACGGGCGCGGCTGGATGGCAACCGGATCGAGCACCGAGTAACCGGGCGGCGCCGTGACCACCGGGCGCATGGTCATGTCATTAAGATTCAGCATGTACACCCCATACACCGGCGTGCCTTCGACGGTCTGCATGCTCCCCGTCAGCGGGTTGAGGGCCTGCACCGGCTGTGAAGGCGTCCAGCTGACCAATACGCGGTTGGTGTTGTCCCACAGCGGATAAGGCGTACTGAAACGGCCGTATTGTGAGAGACCACTGCCAAAATTGACCTGCTTGGCGGTTGGCTGACGCTGGCCGCTGCCGCCACTCGCCACACCCGGTGCCGGCTCGCTGTTTTCGGAATAATTCTTGATATCGATCTGCATGAGCGCGCCACCCTCACTGGTGCGTGACAGCGGCATGAGCGTGGAAAGCACCTGGCCATTTTGCATTTCGCGCGGGTGCAGATAACTGTTGCCCGGGCTGTGCGCACCGTAGAGAACAAAAAGGTTGGTGCCATCCGGGTTGGTGAAGAAAACGCTGAACTGGTTGCGTCCACCCACATGGTCCCAACGCGAGTACATGATTTCGCCGGTTTGCAGCACCGTGGGATTGCGATCATGGCTTTGGTTGAAGGAAATCTGCCGGCAGTTCGTGCCGTCGCTGTTCATCACGTGCAGCACAGCGGCGGGCTCGCGCTCGTATTCGTCGAGGTAGGGGAAGCCGTTAACCGGCTGCGACTTCACCTGGCGGTTCGATGAGAAAACGATGCGTCCGTCGGGTAGATATGCCGGGTCAAGATCGTCGCCGGCAGGGGCGGTGCCGGTAGTCCCCACCGTACAGGCGATCGGTCCACGCAGGGTCTTGAGCGCGATGTCGTATTCCCAGATGCGCCAGTTGTCTGCGGCAGAGAGGCTCATGTTGAACAACAGTTTCGTGCCGTCGTACGAAACCTCGGGATCGGAGACGTCACCCTGCCCATTGGTTCGGGCGCCGGTAACGTTGATCTCGTTTGCGCTCGGCGAGGATTGTTCGCGTATGAACAGATCGCCGCCGCGTGTAAAGGTGATGGAGTCGGTAGGATTGCCAAGTGACCCGGTGGGACGCTTTACGTAGGCGATCGCAACGTTGCCATCGACCGTCACTGAATCCGGGGATCCGCTACTGCAGCCCGACAGCGCCACAAAAAAAGACAGCGTCAGTATGAAGGCGGTATGGCCGTGCATGAACGCTTTCAGGATTTGCATGTCTCATCCTCACCGTACATCGACGTGCCGTATCGCGGCACAGCAGTTTTAAGTTGCGCCTGGAGCCGGCGGTCCGACTGGTACTTGTTGTGGCTCCGACTCGACAAAGTGGAGTTAAGACTTCCTTGTTTTCGTACTATTCCGGATGCATCGCAACCGCCCTGCCACACTTCCCGATACAGCCGGTTTTTCTGGCTGTGCTCGCGGCGTGACCCTACCAAAGACTTAAGTCATTTTCTATACGTTTGCGGGGAGTTAGCCGACAGACGGCAACGAGCATGGGCTCAAAGGAAAGCTCGCCGACCGGCGTATTGCCGGCACAGCTTAGCGGGATACATCATCCCTGTGCGTGTCGGCAGCGGCGCCGTGGCGCACCACCTGGCGCAGGCTTGGCGAATACAGCATGTTTCCTGCGTCGTCGATGATGATGGCATCGATACCTTTAAGCGATTCGATCAGGCGCATGCCTTCTTTCGGCCCCTTCACGAATACACTTTTGGTCAGACCCTCGGTGGTGATGCCGTCCGGGCCGATGATGGTAACGCTGCGCACACCGGTCGCGGACTTGCCGGTCTTGGGATTGATGATGTGGTGGTAGCGTACGCCATCTTCCTCGAAAAAACGCTCATAGTCGCCGGAGGTCGAGATCGCGACATCCGCGAGCGGCAGCACCGCCGCCACATCGCCGCGCCGGCGCGGATCGCGCACGCCGACGTTCCAGGGGCGACCGCGCCGGTCGCCGAGCAGGCGGCTGTCGCCGCCGGCCGTGACAATCGCATTCGTGATACCGCGACCCTTGAGAATGGCGATGCAGTTGTCGACCGCATAACCCTTGGCGATGCCGCCCAGATCAATGCGCACACCGGGACGGGCGTAGTGAATCGTGTGTGCCTTTGGATCGAGTTGCAGGTGGCGGTAGTTAATGCCGGGCAGTGCCTTGGCGATTTGTGCGTCGGTCGGTTTGACGTGTTCGCGGTAGTCATACAGATAACCGACGCTCGAGAAGGTGATGTCGAACGCCCCGCCAGACAGTTTCGAGAAATCAATCGAGCGCGTGATCAGATCGAACATCTCCTGACTGATGGGCACCGGCTTGTGCGCGGCCTCGCGATTGATGCGCGACAACTCGCTGTCCGGCTTGTACGGGCTCATGCTCGCGTCGATGCGGTGCATTTCATCCATGACCGCGCTCATGGCCGCGCGCGCCGCCGTGGCATCGTCGTGCCACAGCTCGACCCGCACCGCCGTGCCCATAATGGCCTCTTCGCGCGAGTACCACTCGGCGGGCGCCGGCAGTGCCGCGAAAGTCAGCAGACAGAACAGAATGAAGCGCATGGCGATCAGGCCGCGTGTGTCCGACGGATGTGGGCGAGCGCACGGTCGAGGCGCTGAAGTGTCTGCTCGCGCCCAAGCAGCGCCAGCGTAATATCGATCGGCGGTGATACCGCGCGCCCGGCCACCGCCACGCGCAGCGGCTGGGCGATCTTGCCGAGCTTGAGGCCGCGTGCCTCAACCAGACCGTGGAGCGCCGCATGAATCACTTCGGCCGTCCACTGCGGCAATCCGGCGAACAGCACGCGCAGTTCGGCGAGCGGTTCCAGAATCTCCGGCTTGAGGTGCGCCGCCGCATCTTTCGGCTCGTAGACTTCGACATCCTTATAGAAGAACAGGCTGGCAGCCGCCATCTCGGCCAGGGTCTTGGCGCGCTCACGCTGCGCCTTCACCACCTCGATCAGATCCGGCCCGTGCGCCGGGTCGATGCCGAGCTTGCCGAGATGATGGCTCAAATGATGCGCCACGTGCGCAGGCTCGGCAGTCTTAATATAGTGCTGGTTAAGCCACAGCAGTTTCTCGGGATTGAACGCGGCCGCCGAGCTGTGCACGTTCGTGACCTCGAACAGCCGGATCATTTCCTCCATGGAGAAAATCTCCTGGTCGCCATGTGACCAGCCAAGGCGTGCCAGATAGTTGAGCAACGCCTCTGGCAGAAAACCCTCGTCGCGATATTGCATGACGCTGACCGCGCCGTGGCGTTTGGACAGGCGCGATCCGTCGGCGCCGAGGATCATCGGCACATGCGCGTACACCGGCGGCGTATGGCCGAGCGCCTTGAGCATGTTCATCTGGCGCGGGGTGTTGTTCAGGTGGTCGTCGCCACGGATCACGTGGGTGATCTGCATGTCCATGTCGTCCACCACCACGGTGAAATTGTAGGTCGGCGTGCCGTCGGAACGCGCGATAATGAGATCATCCAGCTCGCTGCTCTGAAATACCACCTTGCCGCGGATCAGGTCTTCGACCACCACCGCACCATCCGGTGGATTCCTGAAGCGCACCACCGGCGGAATATCCTTAGGGGGGGTGGCGACGCCGTGCCGGCACTTGCCGTCGTAGCGCGGCTTTTCCTTGCGCGCCATCTGTTCGTTGCGCAGGGTTTCGAGACGTTCCTTCGAGCAATAGCAGTGGTAGGCTGTGCCCTCCTTCAGCATCCGGTCGATGACTTCTTTGTAACGCGGAAAGCGATGCGTCTGAAAGAATGGGCCCTCGTCGTATTCCAACCCGAGCCAAGTCATGCCTTGCAGGATCGCGTCCACCGACTCGGCGGTGGAGCGTTCGAGGTCGGTGTCCTCGATGCGTAATATAAAGGTGCCGCCGTGCTTGCGAGCGTACAGCCAGGAGAACAGCGCCGTGCGCGCCCCGCCGATGTGCAGGTAACCGGTCGGGCTCGGGGCGAAACGGGTGCGTATGGTCATGGATGATACCGGTTAGCAAGCATACGGGCCGTTAGGGAAGCTCTGTACAAGTCTATGGTTGTCATTCCGAACCGCCGTGAGGAGTCTGTTTTATTCATAGGCATCGGAAGATTTCTCGCTGTGCTCGAAATGACAGAATCACGGCTTGTTCAGCGTTTCCTTGGGATGGAGATAAATCACGTGACCTTATAATAGTGCTGCCGGTACCACTCGACAAAACGGGCGATGCCGGTCTCCACGGTCGTGTCCGGACGGAAACCCACGGCCTGTTCGAGTGACTCGGTGTTGGCAGAAGTCGCTGGCACGTCACCGTCCTGCATCGGCAGCAGGTCAAGCCTGGCCTTCTTGCCGAGGCACTGCTCCAGCACCTCAATATAGTGCATGAGTTGCACCGGATTGTTGTTGCCGATGTTGTATATCTTATACGGTGCGTAACTGGTCGCTGGATCGGGTTTGTCGCCGGACCATTTCGGATTGGGCACGGCGGTGTTATCGATGACGCGCACCACGCCTTCAACAATGTCATCAATGTAGGTGAAGTCGCGCACCATTTTACCCTCATTGAACACCGGGATCGGCGCGCCTTCGAGAATACCCTTGGTGAACTTGAACAATGCCATGTCCGGCCTGCCCCACGGGCCATACACGGTAAAGAAACGCAGCCCGGTGCACGGCAGCCTGTAGAGATGCGCGTAGCTGTGCGCCATCAGCTCATTGGCCTTCTTGGTGGCGGCGTACAGCGACACCGGATGATCCACGTTATTGTGCTCGGAAAACGGCATGTTGGTGTTGGCGCCGTACACCGAGCTGGACGAGGCGAACACCAGGTGTTTCACACCGGAATGCCGGCAGCCTTCCAGCACGTTGCAGAAACCCACCACGTTCGCGTCGATGTAGGCGTGCGGGTTCTCGATCGAGTAACGCACCCCGGCTTGCGCCGCCAGATTCATGACCGCATCAAACTTCTCGCGCTTGAACATCTTTTCCATGCCGGCACGGTTGGCGATGTCGAGCTTGTCGAAGGTGAAGTTCTTGTGGCCGGAGAAACGCTTGAGGCGCGCCTCCTTGAGCGTGACGTCGTAGTAGTCGTTCATGTTGTCGACGCCGTATACGCTGTCGCCGCGCGCCAGCAATCGCAGGGCCAGCGTGGAACCGATAAAACCGGCGACGCCGGTGATCATGACTCTCATGCGAGTTCCATGGAATGGTCGATCAGGATGGGAACACCTCACGCAACCGCCGGCACACGGCAGGAAGTGAGTAAAATATTTTTACAGGGTACAAATGTTCCTAACTGGGACGCGGGAGTTTAAAACGTTGCCCACGAAACCGCAGAATCACGCCGTCCTGCGCAATTTCTTCGATCAGCACCCCCGCCTGAATCCGCTCGCCCTGCTGGACCTGGCGATTGTTGATATAAAGGATACGCCGGGATTCATCCGGCGAATAGACATGGATGTTCACGTCGAGCGGCGGCAAGCTGTTGCGAAAAGCTTCCGGCAGACTGCTCAACCATGGCGCCCCGCCCGGCGGCAACGCTGGTGCTAGCGGCGCCGTCGAGGGTTTCAGCACTGTTGGCGTGTGCGGCACGGAGCGGGTCTCATCCACCAGCTCGCGCAGTGCTTCCACGCGCACGGCCGGGGGCGCGGCGTTATTGGCATCGGCCGGCACTGCATCATTTACATTCTCTCCGGAAACTGTCGGCTTCGTGACGACCTCCACTGTCTCCGCTTGACGCAGACTGAACGACACGCCAACCGCCAACGCCAGCAGCAGAAGTATCGCGAGCACCGCCACGGCAACCCAAGTCAGCCGCGACGGCGCAGCGTGAGAATCATGGCGAAAAATCAGATCGCGTCCCAGGCTGCGCTGACGCTCGGATTTCTTCAGCGCATCCAGGATCGAGGACATGTTAGCGAATTTCCGTCTGCGGCACAGCGGATAGCACCGGCGCGGATGTGTTCCCGGCATAGTTGCTGAGATGAACGAGCGTCAGGGCGCCAACGATTCCGTCATCCTGAAGCTGGTGACGGCGCTGAAACTCCCGGACAACGGTTTCGATCTCGCCGTCGAACACATCGCTCACAGCCGCCGAGGCACGCACAAAACCGGCGCGCGTCAGCGCGTCACGCAGCCACACCACGGGCACACCGCGCATCCCGCGACGGATCGTGCGTTCACCAAATTCCGGCGGGCTCCACAACACCAGATATTTTCCAAACCAGACACGATCCACCTCACTCTGCGCAAACTCGCGGCGCTGCGCCGAAACTTGCAACGTCACGGATTCCGCTGTCAGTCGCACCGCCAGCACATGATGACGCGTACCAGCGCCATCCACCAGTTCAACAATCGCCGGACGATTCAGCTGCCGCAAATTGCTCCAGGTGCCGGATTCAAACAGGCAGCGCAGGCCCGCCGCCTGCGCGCGCTCGCAGCCGGTGGCGCCACTAAACCGCGCGTAATCCAAACCCCATTGCGTGAACAGCGCGGTGAATGCGGAATCGGTATCGGTCGGAATATTGGGATCGGCAAGCACCTGATCCAGCGTCGGTGTGTGCATCGTCGCAGGCAGAGCAGAATTGATGACGGCGGGCGACGCGCTCGCATCGGCCGTCTCGGCCGGGGGAACAGCAGCAGCCGGGTTCGCGCCGGTGAAACGCACGAGCAACTCCGGCTTCAGCTGCCAAACAGCGAAGACACTGACCGTTGTCACCAACACCGCCGCCAACGCAATCGCGGTGAACCGCCAGGTCGGCCGCGTGCGGACTCCGGTTTCCACTTCGCGTGCGGCGGCGCGCAGGATGCCGACGTTGACCCGGGTCTTGCCGCGCGCGTACGCGGTCAGCAACGCGCGATCACACAAAACATTAATCAAGCGTGGCACGCCGCCCGTCAAACGGTGCGCCCGGAAGAGAGCAAGCTTGCTGAACAGCGGCGCTTGCGCGCCCGCTACCTGGCAGCGATGCACGATGTAGGCGCGACTCTCACCCGCCAGCAACGCCTGCAGGTTGTAGCGCGCCGTGACGCGCTGCGCCAACTGGCGCATATCTTCGCGGGCCAGCAGGCTGTTCAGTTCCGGCTGCCCCACCAGAATAATTTGCAACAGCTTTTCCTTGGTGGTTTCGAGGTTGGTCAGGAGCCGAATCTGCTCCAGCACTTCGCGGTTTAAGCGGTGCGCCTCATCCACGATCAACACTGTACGCCGGCCTTTCGCGTGATTCTCGAGCAGAAAAGTATTCAGCGTATCGATCAGCGCCTTCAGGCCGGCTTCGAGAGGACGTTTAATACGCAAGTCATCGCACAGCGCGTACATGAATTCGCGCACCGACAGAAACGGATACAGCACCAGCGCCACATCCACCGTGTCGGGCAGGCGCAGCAGCATCGCCCGGATCATCAGGGTCTTGCCGGTGCCAACCTCGCCGGTCAGTTGCACGAATCCGCCGCCGCCGGTGATACCGTACATCAGGTGCGCGAGCGCGTCCTGATGACGCTGGCTCAAGTAGAGATAGCGTGGGTCCGGGGACAGCGCGAACGGATTTTCTTTGAGACCGAAATACTGGGTATACATGTTTAAATGTTTATGGAAGGCAGACCCGTGTACAAATAACCATTAACCCGGAATACACTATTAAAGCCGCTTCTTCGCAGCACCCGCACACCTATCCGCGCGCATTTTAGAGGATACTGGCATCCCATGCCCGGAACAAGCCGATAAAGACTGGCATTTCCCTAGTCTTTCAATAGGATGGTATTTATACTTCAACCGGCGGCTCATGGACTTTGAAGACCTGACCCTGAGGATATTCATGACACAAATTCAGCCCGATCCTGTCTTTGTCGGTACAAAGTTCATAAGGCCAGCTTCGCTCCGTTCGGCTTGAATATGATGCTAATGCCCGCGCCAGAGCAGTTCATCGAAAGGATTGGCAACAGCCGCTGGACGCCGATCGGCGTTAACCTGATCGCGCTGCTGCTCTTGAGTTATAGCCTCGCCCAATGGAGCTGGCGCCTGATGGAGCCCGCCGCCATGCCCGGCGATCAGCGATCCGCGGCAGTTGCGGATAACGGCGCCGACCTGCGCCAGCTGACGGGCGCAAATCTGTTCGGCCAGGTGGATCTGACCACCGGGCAAAACAACCTGTCACCCGCCACCATTCCGTTGACCAGCCTGAACCTGGTGCTGACTGGCGTCATGGTGCGTGGCGCCGGCAGTTTCGCCATTGTCAGCGCCAACGGCGGCGAAGCAACATCCTTCACCATCGGTGAAGAAATCCTCGCCGGCGCGATCCTGCATGCCGTGTATCCCGACCGCGCCCTGCTGCGGCGCGCCGGCCTGCTCGAAAGCATGTTGCTCAAAGACAGCATTGCTTTGCCGGAGGGCTCCATTATCACCTCCCCGCAACATCGCGACGCTGGCTCGCTCGCCGGAATCCGCGGCAGCGGCAACAACTTCACGGTGGAGCGCAACACCCTGACGCAACAGATGCAGCGGCCTGAGTTCCTGACGCAGGCGCTGATGGTGCCGAACGCCGGTGGCGGATTTCTGGTGCGCGAGATTCAGCCGGGAAGCGTTTATGAGAAACTGGGTGTGCGCGCCGGAGATGTCATCCGCAGCGTCAACGGCCAGCCGATCAACAACATGGAGGAAGTCATGAAACTCTATCAGCAACTCGGCGGAGTCAACCGGGCCGGTAGCGTCGCCATCGAAGTCGTGCGCGGCGGCCGCAGTGAATCCCTGCAATACAATCTTGAATAGGAAAAGCAGGCTTGCACAAAATTGACCATTTTAAATCGAAAGCAATGATCGCGAATCTTTTTCCACGACGTATTCAGATGCTCGGGCTGGCGGCTGCCCTTTTGGCGCTGTCGCCACCGCTCGCGGCGCAGGACCCTGCACCGGCGCGCCCGGCTCCCGCGACGAAGGGCGCCAATACATCGCTCCAGGCCTCGCAACAGGTTCAGCCGCCGCCCGCGCAACCGCCACCGGTGCAACCGCCCAAACAGGCTGGCGAATCACCGTCCGCGCCGCCCGGCGCGCCGCTACTGAAGCCCGGCGAAGTGCTGCTCAATTTCCAGGCGGCCGAGATCCAGGGCGTGGTCAAGGCCATCGGGCAAATGACCGGGCGTAATTTTCTGCTCGACCCGCGCGTCAAGGGCCAGATCACCATCATTTCGTCGCGTCCGGTCAGCACCACGGCGGCTTATCAGATTTTTCTTTCCGCCCTCAAGGCGCAGGGTTTCACCGCTGTGTCCGGCATCGGCGTCACCAAGATCGTGCCCACCACCGAAGCCAAGGCGCATGCCGAGGTGACCATGGAAGGCGATCCGCGCGGCGGCGAGCAGATCGTAACCCACGTGTTGATCGTGCAGCACACCTCGGCCAGCCAGATGATTCCGCTGCTGCGTCCGCTCATGTCGCCGACCAGCCAACTGTCTTCCTACGATCAGGCCAACGCGCTGATTATCACCGACTACGCCGACAACATCCGCCGGATGATGCGCATCGTTGAAAAAATCGATCAGCCGGTGAGCAGCGATGTCACCATCATTGCGCTCCGGCACGCCTCGGCGCTGGATCTGGCCGACCTGGTCACGCGCCTGTCGCTGCCGGGCGCGGGCCAGCCGGGACAACCGGGACAGCCACCGGGTGCCGCCGGTGACCGCTTCAACATCGTGCCGGACCTGCGCACCAACAGCCTGCTGGTACGCGCCGACAATCCCGGCCGCGTAAACCAGATACGCTCGCTGGTCGACAAGCTCGATGTGCCGGCGCTGCGCGGCGGCCAGACGCGCGTGATCTACCTGCGCAACGCCGATGCCGTGAAGCTCGCCGATGTGCTGCGCGGCCTGCTGGCCGGCGAGGCGCGCTCGCAGACGTCAACGGCGGCCACGGCCGTCGGCGGTGCGCGCCCAACGGCAACGGGCAGCAAGCCAGCCGAGGCTTCTCTCGTGCAGGCGGACGAGGCCACCAACGCCCTCATCATCAACGCCCCGGATGCGGCCTACAACAACTTGCGCGGCGTGATCGAGAAACTCGACGTGCGCCGCACCCAGGTGTACGTCGAGGCGCTGATCGTGGAGATGAGCACCGATGCCGCCATGGAACTTGGCGTCCAGTGGGCCGGCGGCAAATCCACCGACAACGGGACATTCGTGGCGGGGCAAAATTTTCCCGGCGCCAATCCCAGCCTGATCGCTGCGAGCGCCGGGGTCGCGGCCCGCCCGACTCCATTGTTCCCCAACGCCGGCGGCCTGACGCTCGGTTTTCTTAGTCAGATCAAGCTGCCGGACGGCACGATTGTCCAGGGCCTGGGCGCGCTGGCACGCGCCCTGGAGACACGCGGTATCGCGAACATCCTGTCCACGCCCAATCTCATGACACTGGACAACGCCGAGGCCAAGATTGTGGTTGGCCAGAACGTGCCGTTCGTAACCGGCAGCTTCTCGCAACCGACTGGTGGCGTCGCCGCCAACCCGTTCCAGACCATTGAACGCAAGGATGTCGGCCTGACCCTCAAGATCAAGCCACAGGTTTCCGAGGGCGGGACCATCAAACTGGATATCTACCAGGAGGTGTCGAACGTCGCACCCACCTCGGTGAGCGGCGCCTCGGATCTCATTACCAACAAACGATCCATCGAGACCAAGGTGCTGGTGGATGACGGCCACACCATTATTCTCGGCGGCCTGATCGAGGACAACCGCACCGACACCGAGCAGAGTGTACCGGGCCTCGGCAGATTACCCCTGATCGGCTGGCTGTTCCGCTACAAACAGAAGACCGGCAAGCGCACCAATCTCATGGTGTTCCTGCGCCCGGTGATCATCCATGGCCCGCAGGAGAGCTACGGTGTCACCGCTGACCGGTATAATTACCTGCGCGCCAACACCAAGGATGTGGACCGGCAGGATGTGCTGGACCGGTTTACCCCTGCACAGCCGACACCTGACGAACTGAAGAAATTCAAGAAGCGCAGCAATGATGCAGAAGAGACGCGCACGCCAGACGCCACGCCTTCTGCTGAAATCTCGGCCCCGCCCAAGTCCGCCGATGCGCCTGTGCTGAACCCGGTCGAAGTACCCGCCGTCACCCCGGACTGATCCTGGCACGCCGCCCATGTCCGCCACCACTGCCGACTTCACCAAGCTCGATCCGCTCTGGACCGAGCGACTGCCGTACAACTTCGCCAAGCGCCACGGTGTGATCGCGGCGCGCCTGCTCGACAACGGCGTTGAAGTCTGGACCCGTCCGGAGATCGCCAGCACCATTCTCGTGGAAGTGCAGCGTGCCCTCGGCCAGCCGATTCAACCACATTCTCTCAGCGCCGACGAGTTCGAAACCGCGCTCAACCGCGCCTACGAGCGCGGCAAGGGTGACGCGCTCAACATCGTGGACGACCTCGGCGGCAACTTTGACCTTGGCGAACTGGCACTGAACCTGCCGCGCGTCGCCGACCTGCTGGACAGCGAGAACGATGCGCCGATTGTGCGTCTCATCAACGCACTGCTCAGCCAGGCAGTGCGCGAAGGCGCCTCCGATATACACATCGAGCCATTCGAAACCCGCTCGGTGGTGCGCTTCCGCATCGACGGGGTGCTGCGCGACGTACTTGAACCGCCGCAGGCCGCACACGGCGTGATCGTGTCGCGCATCAAGATCATGGCGCGTCTCGATATCGCCGAAAAACGCATGCCACAGGACGGACGCATCACCCTGCGGCTCGCCGGCCGCCCGGTGGACGTGCGCGTCTCCTGTCTGCCGACCGCGCACGGCGAGCGCGTGGTGATGCGTCTGCTCGACAAACAGGCCGGCCGTCTGAACCTGACCGGCCTCGGCATGTCGCCCGGGATTCTGAAATCCCTGGATGGGCTCATTCATCAGCCGCATGGCATTATTCTGGTCACCGGTCCGACCGGTTCGGGTAAATCGACCACGCTGTATGCGGCGCTGTCGCAACTCGATACCAAGCTGCACAACATCATGACCGTGGAGGATCCGATCGAGTACGATCTCGACGGCATCGGCCAGACCCAGGTCAATCCGCGTATCGAGCTGGATTTTGCCCGCGCCCTGCGCGCCATCCTGCGTCAGGATCCGGATGTGATTATGATCGGCGAAATTCGCGATCTCGAAACCGCGCAAATCGCCGTGCAGGCGAGCCTCACCGGTCACTTGGTGCTGGCCACCCTGCACACCAACGATGCCGTGGGTTCGGTAACGCGTCTCGTGGACATGGGCGTGGAACCGTTCCTGGTGGCGTCCTCGCTGCTCGGCGTACTGGCGCAGCGGTTGGTGCGCCGGCTCTGTCCACACTGCCGGCGCATGCATGTGCCCGATGCCGCCGAATGCCGGCTGCTCGGCATCGAACCCGGCCAGGCGCCGATGCATACTATATATACGCCGACGGGCTGCGCGGCCTGCAACCACACCGGCTATCAGGGACGCACCGGCATCTTTGAGTTACTTTCGGTGGATGAGCCGCTGCGCGCCCAGATTCACGACGGCGCCGCCGAGACCCGCCTGCGCGAACACGCGCGCAGCCTCGGCATGGCCAACATCCGCGATGACGGGATGCGCTGGATACGCAGCGGGCACACCAGTATTGAGGAAGTGTTGCGGGTTTCGCGCGAGTAATTCCAAAAGTAATATTTTTTGCCGCAAAGACGCAAAGTACGCAAAGATTTTCTCGATGAAAACCCAGATTTTCCTTTGCGTCCTTTGTGCCGTGCATGGATGCACCAATGTCGCGAAGCGCATGGATGCGCGAGAGCGACCGTCTTTGCGGCGGATGATAGTTAATCGGAGGTTTACTGATCCATGGCAGGATTTGAATACCAGGCACTGGACGCAACCGGCCGCACCGTCAAAGGTGTGATCGAAGGCGATGCCGAACGCCACGTGCGTGCGGCGCTGCGCGACAAAGGCCTCACGCCGTTGCGCGTGGACGCGATCCACACGCGCGGCGCCACGGCGAATGAGGAGCAACGTGGGCCAGGACTGCGTCGACGCCTGTCGAGCGGTGATCTTGCGCTGCTCACGCGCCAGTTCGCCACCCTGGTGGCCGCCGGCCTCACCATCGAAGAGTGTCTGAACGTCATCGTCGAACAGACCGAGTCGGTGCGCGTGCGTTCCATCATCGCCGGGGTGCGCGGCCGTCTGCTCGAAGGTCAATCGTTGCACCGCAGCCTGTCGGCCTTCCCCGAGGCCTTCCCCGAGATCTACCGCGCGATGGTGGACGCCGGCGAACAATCCGGCAAACTCGCCGAGGTGCTCGAACGGCTCGCGGATTTCACCGAAAACCGCGAGGGCCTGCGTCAGCGCGTGCAACTGGCGTTTATCTACCCGGCGCTGGTCACCATCGTGGCGATCGGCGTCATCAGTCTGCTGCTCATCTATGTGGTCCCGCAGGTCACGCGCGTGTTCGCCAACACCGGCCAGACCCTGCCGTGGGCGACACTGGCGCTGATTGCCATCAGCAACTTCATGCGCGCCAGTGTCTGGGTGTGGGTGGCCGGAATTATCGCCGGCGTGATCGGCGCGCGCGTTGCATTGCGCAACGAAGATGTACGCATGCGCTGGCACCATTTTATTCTGCGCATGCCGGTCGTGGGCCGGTTGGCGCGCGGCGTGAACGCCGCACGCTTCGCCGACACGCTTGGCATTCTTACCGCCAGCGGCGTGCCGCTGCTCAATGCACTGCAATCAGCGGTGCCGGTGATTAACAATTTACCGATGCGCGCCGCGGTCGATGACGCGGTGCGCCAGGTGCGTGAAGGCGCCAGCCTGTCGCGCTCGCTGGGCAAAGCCAAACTGTTCCCGCCGCTGGTCATCCATCTGATTGCAAGCGGCGAAGCGAGCGGGCGACTCGACACCATGCTGCAGCGCGCCGCGGCGGCGCAATCGCGCGAACTCGAAGGCTGGGTGAAGACCCTGACCGCCCTGCTGGAACCGGTGCTCATCCTGACCATGGGCCTGGTCGTGCTGTTCATCGTCGTTGCCATCCTATTGCCGATTTTTGAAATGAACCAGTTGATCAAATAAAGGAACTCTGAATAATTCCGAAACTAATATTCCTCGCCGCAAAGACGCAAAGTACGCAAAGAAAAACATGAGTTTTTATTGATAGTACCTTTGCGTTCTTTGCGCCTTTGCGGCAAATACATAATTAATCAAAGGTGCACCATGCTCAAACGTTCCAAACACACTGCTTCGACCACCACGCAACACGGCTTCACACTCATCGAGATCATGGTCGTGGTCGTCATCATCGGCATTCTGGTCGGCCTGCTTGCGCCGCGTATCATGGATCGCCCGGATCAGGCGCGTGTCGTGGCCGCGCGCAATGACATCCAGGCGATTATGAGCGCACTCAAACTCTACCGGCTGGATAACGCCTCCTACCCGAGCGCCGAACAGGGTCTGCTGGCGTTGGTGAAGAAACCGGATACCGGCAACATTCCACGCAACTGGAAACCGGGCGGTTATCTCGAACGCATGCCGAAAGATCCGTGGGATGGCGAATACCAATATCTCAATCCCGGCATTCACGGCGAGGTGGACATCGTCAGCTTCGGCGCTGATCGCAAACCGGGCGGCGAGGGTTATGACGCGGACATCGGCACCTGGAATCTCGGCGGATAAAGAAAATATAAATGCGCGCGTTGCCAACACAAGCTGTGCGCGGACGCGCGTCGAAACCGATGTCAGGTTTCACCTTGATCGAGATTATGGTCGTACTCCTCATTATCGCTATTACCATCGGCATGGTCGGCGTCAACCTGCAGCGCGGCGACAACAACCGGGTGCAGGAGGAAGCCGACCGTATCGTGATACTGCTGCAAGCGGCGCGCGAGGAAGCCATTCTGCAAGGGCAGGTATTCGTCGTGCAATTCACCAAGGATGGCTACCGCTTCCTGCAGCTCAGCAACAAGGGAAAACTCGTGCTGCTGGAAAAGGATGATGTGTTGTCGCCGCGCTCGCTGCAGGATGGGGTCACGCTCTCCTTCACCATGGATGGTGTCGCCGCCGATACCGAAGCCGGTCTGATCCTCGATCCATCCGGATCATTTATTCCGTTCGTGCTGACGCTGCGCGCCGGCGAAGCGGCGTGGCAGGCGCTCGGGCTTGCCAACGGCAAGATCGAGTCGAAGCCGCTGGAAGCGCCGCATGCCAGCTAGAATCCAGAACGGCCCTTCGATCCGGCTCAGGACAGGCTTCACGCTCATCGAAGTGCTGGTTGCGCTTGCGGTCCTGACCATCGCGCTCGCGGCCGTGATGCGCGCCTTGAGTCAAAGTATCGACACCAGCGCCAGCCTGCGCGATCGCAGCGTGGCCCTGTGGGTCGCGCAGAATCGCCTCGTCACTCATCAGATACAACACGACTTCCCGGCGCTGGACACTACTACGGGCGATGTCGAAATGGCCGGCCGCAAATGGCTCTGGAGTGAGCTGGTTACGGCCGCGCCGGGGGAGCCGGCGATGCGCCAGATCCATATCGAGGTGCGCGCCGCCTCCGGCCCGCAGCCGCTCGCGCGGCTGATCGGTTTTCTTTCGCAACCGTAGGAAAATTCTGGTTTATATGATTTTCCGCCGCAAAAGACGCAAAGGACGCAAAGAAAACCCATGATTGCAAAACCAAATAAACCTTTGCGTCCTTTGCGTCTTTGCGGCATGCAGTATTATTTAAACCTTAGCCAGGTGGTCCGGTGAACCCCTCTATCCGCTCACGCGCCTCCGGCTTCACGCTATTGGAAGTTCTGGTGGCGGTCGGCATTTTCGCGCTGTTCTCGACCATGGCCTATGGCAGCCTGCTGCGCATTCTCGACACGCGCGACCGACTGGAGACGGAACGCGACTACTGGCGGTCCTTGAGTCTCTCGTTTCTGCGGATCGAAGAGGATCTGGCACAGGCGCGGCCGCGCAGCGTGCGTGGTCCGGACGGTCTCCTCGTGCTGCCTGCCTTCCGCGGCCAACCGGTCGACAGCCGCGCACTGGGCGAGGCAAGCATCGAGTTCACGCGCGGCGGGCAACTGGTGATCGGCGATGGCGCGCGCTCGGACCTGCAACGCATCGGCTACCAGTTGCGCGAAGGCGTCTTGTTGCGTCTGATCCGCCCGGCGCTCGATCAGGCGCCGGCCGGCAAGTCGCTCGAACTTCCGCTGCTCGAACACGTGGAGGAAATGCGCGTGCGCTTCTACGCACCGGGCTGGGTGGACTATTGGCCGGCCCCCTCCCAGACCGGCGCCGCGCCAGCGTTGAACACATTGCCGGCAGCGGTGGAGCTGACGCTTAAAATCGAAGGCCGTGGGGAAATCGTGCGCTTGTTCCGGGTGAACGGTTAAAGATGGACTGCACCATGAATGCAAGCAGACCCGCGCAAAATCTGTCATTTTGCAGAATGCGGCACCGGCAACGGGGACTCGCGCTCATCACCGCCGTACTCGTGGTCGCGATTGTCGCCACCGTTGCTACGACCCTCGCCCTGGGCGAACAGGTGTGGTTCCGCCAGGCGCAAAACATGACCGATCGCGCCCAGGCGATCAGCCTGCGCCAGGGCGCGCTTAGTTACGCGGCGATACTGCTCGGGCGTGACGGCGCACAGAACCAGGTCGATCATCTGGGCGAGCTGTGGGCACAGCCGCTGCCGCCGCTGCCGGTGGAAGGCGGGATGATCGCTTTCGCCGTGAGCGATGCCCAGGGCCTCTTCAATCTTAATAATCTGGTGTCCACTGGCGCGCCCAGCGTCGGCGACATCGCCATGTTCAAGCGTCTGTTGACGTCACAGGGTCTGGATCCGGGTTTAAGCAATGCGCTGCTCGACTGGCTGGACCCGGGCAGCGACGTAACTTCACCGGGCGGCGCTGAAGACAGTGAGTATCTGTCCTTGCCACAACCCTACCGGACCGCAAATCAGCCGCTGCAAAGCGTGGATGAACTGCGTCTGGTGAAGGGTTTCAGCGCCAAGGCCGTGGAAGCGCTGCGGCCCTATGTCACGGCCTTGCCCGCGCGCACCACCGTCAATGTCAACACCGCGCCAGAGGAGGTGCTGGCGGCCCTGTTCGCGACCCCGCCACCGTCCGCGACTCTCAAGCGCCTGGTCGCTGACCGCAAGGACAAACCGTTTATGAACCTCGAAGAGTTCAAGGCCCCGCTACCGCCCGGGACCGTGCTCCAGATCGAATCCGGGGTCAATACCGGCTATTTTCTGGTTACTATAGATATCCGCTACGGGCGCTTGCAACGCCAGACCCTGGCCCTGATTCAACGCACCGCGGGCAAGGCAACTGTAGTATGGCATCAACTACCGCCCCTGAAACTTGCGGCCGATCCGGATGAAAAAAATTAAACCCTCGTCTGTCAGTATTGCCTGGCTGGCGCGCGCCAAATCGGCCGCATCGCCGGCGCGGGCGCACAGCGCGCACGAGCGGCTCGATCTGGTGCTGGCGCGCGGCTGGCCCGAATCGGCCGGCGCGGTGGCTTGGTGCTGGCGTCGCGGCGGCAAGCAGGAGTCCGGTCAAGTCAGCGATCTCAATCAACTGCCGACGACGGCCCGCGGCGCGCGCGCCTATGTCTGGACACCGGCGGCCGACACGATGCTGACCAGCGCCACCCTGCCCACGCGCTCGCGGCGCAAGATTATGCAAGCCCTGCCCTATACCCTGGAAGACCGGCTGTTGGGAGATCCGGACAGCCTGCACTTCGCCTACCGGAACGAAACCGACGGCAGCCTGTCCGTGGCTGTCACCGACACCAAGCGCCTGCGCCTCTGGCTGGAGGCCCTGAAGCAGGCCGGTATCCAGCCCGTCGAACTTTGTCCGGCCACGTTGCTGGCGCCGTGGGCACTCGATTGCTGGTCGCTGGCGTTCGTTGCGGACGAAGTGCTGGTGCGCACCGGCGCCGCCTCCGGCTTTGTTGCGCCACTGTCTCTTCGGCCAGGCTCGGGACAGGCGCAGATACCACCACCGCTGCTGGTCGCGGCCCTGCAGGAAGCGGCACGCGCCCAAAGGACACCAGAGTCGCTGGTGGTGTTCAATGCCCCGGCGGGATTCCCGGCCGAGACCTGGAGCACAGTTCTGCAGACGCCAGTGCGCATCGAGAAGACATCGATGTGGGATCGGCCGCAAGAACCGCACTGCGCGCTTAACCTGTTGCAAGGGCAGTTCGAGCCACGGGGACAGATCAACCACTCGCTGCGCCCGTATCTGCCGGCCGCCGCGATGCTGCTTGTCTGGCTGCTCGGCAATATTTTCTTTGATCTTGGCGACTGGTGGAAGCTGCGCCAGCAACATCAAGAATACACACGCGCGATGAGCGCCCTGCTGCTCAGCACTTTTCCGGAAACCAAAACCGTATTGGACCCGGCCGCGCAGATGCAGCGCAGTATCGATCTGCTGCTGGCACGCACCGGACACCGTGACCGCGATCTGCTGCCGCTGCTGACCAAGACAGCCACCGTGCTGCGCGCCGATGCACGCGTGCGTCTGCGCGGTGTGCGTTACGCCGACCAGAGCCTGACACTGGAACTCACCTGGCCCGCACCCGCCTCACCCGACACCATCAAGGCCGCGCTCGATGCCGCCGGCGTGCGCGCCGAGATACTGACCCTGACACCGCGTGCCGGCGAAGTGGATGGGCGCTTGCGCCTGCAACCGGCAGCGGCCAAACCCGCAACGAGAGCGCCGTCATGAATACCGGATTTCTGAATCCGCTGCGTGAGCAATGGAACAAACTGTCGGCCCGCGAACGGCGCCTGACAATGACCGGCGGCGGCGTGCTCGGCCTGGCGTTGCTGTACACGCTGCTGTGGTTGCCAGTGCAAAAGAATCTTGTCCGTCTGCGCGTGAGCGTGCCCGAGGAGCGCGCCCAGTTGCAGCAGATGCGTGCGCAGGCAGCTTCCATCCAGCCGCTGCGCGCACGCAGCGCTTCGGCGCCGGCGGCGGGCACCCTGTTGTCGGTCGTGGATCAGTCCGCGTCGGCGCGTGGCTTGCGCGGCTTCATCTCGCGTCTGGAACTGGACGGCGCCACGGGCGTGCAACTGCATGCCGACGCGGCGCCGTTCAATATGTTTATCGCCTGGCTCGGGGAACTTCAGGACAACCATGGACTGGTTACTGAAAGCGCCAGCATCGATGCCCACAGCACACCCGGCACGGTCAACGTCAAAATGAAACTGCGCATCGAGTCGCCATGACGCACAAAAGCCGCCGCTGGCTGGCCTACATCGCCGCTGGACTGTTCTGCTTCCTGATCCTTTTGTTCGTGACCCTGCCGGCCTATTGGGTCGACTGGATGCTGAGCCGCGCCGTCCCGGATCGCGTGCACGTCCAGGAATCCACTGGTACGGTCTGGAACGGCGCCGGTCACTTGATGGTGCGCAGCCTCGGGCATGAGCTGATGCGAACCAGCGTCACCTGGTCCGTGCAACCGCTGTGGTTGCTGACCGGCAAGTTGCAGTTGCGCGTCACCGGCCAGGACAATGCGGCGCCGCTGCAGGCTACAGTGCGCGTGGGCTACCGGTACCTGTCGATCCATGCGGTCGACGCCACCGTGCCGGCAAGCGTCGCCGCCGTGTTCCATCCAGCCGTTACGCTGGTGGCGCCGACCGGACGCCTGCATATCGCTTCGGAGCAGGCCACACTCACGCCCGCCGGTCTGGAGGGCAGCATGCAGTTAACCTGGCTGGGCGCAGGAGCCGGCATGAGTGGGTTGAGCGAGCTCGGCGACTACCGGCTGGCTGTCAACGGCCGCGCCGCGGAGACCGAACTGCGTGTCGAGACCCTGCGCGGCGATGTCAGTGTTACGGCGCAAGGTACATGGCAGACACAAGGCGAAGGCCTGGTGCAACTGACTGGCAGCGTTGCTCCCGGCAGCCGCGAGCAGGCCCTGCGTCCACTGCTGGCCATGATGAACGCCCAGAACAACAATGGCCAGTACAACTGGACGTTGAGCAGCCGCTTCTCGCCTGCCGGGCTCCTTGGGGTGACGCCGTAACGACGCGACGTATCCCACATCGGACACCGCGATAAACAGGGCGTCATGGCGTTACACCCATACACACCAATACTGAATGACCACCTGTGCCGGCACGGGCCTGCTGTTTGCGTTGTTATCCCGATAGCGGGATTGCTATACTGCCGAGCTGTGCCGGGGTGGCGGAACTGGTAGACGCGCCGGACTCAAAATCCGGTGGTGGTGACACCGTGTCGGTTCGATTCCGACCCTCGGTACCAGAAACAAAAAGGGGCTGCGAACGCAGCCCTTTTCTTTAATCAAGCAGCCACAGCGACCGTCAGGCCACTTGCACCGGAATGGCGTGACGCGTGTGGGTGATGCGATTGTCGGCGTCCACGTACACGAGACGCGGCTTGAAGCCGGCCAGTTCCTTTTCCTCGAACACACCGTAGGCGCAGATGATGAGGATATCGCCCGGCGTCACCTTGTGCGCGGCGGCGCCGTTCACCGAGACGATGCCGGAGCCGTCCTGGGCGCGGATCGCATAGGTCGAAAAACGCTCGCCGTTGCGGCGATTGTACACGTCCACACGCTCGTACTCGCGGATGTCGGCGGCATCCAGCAGCCGCCCGTCGATCGCCACCGAGCCCTCGTAATCGAGTTCGGCATGCGTGCAGGTCACGCGGTGCAGCTTGGAGCGAAGCAGGGTTCTTTGCATGGATGCTGAATTATAACCTCAAGTGACCGGGATTATCCGCCTTCAAGAGGCAGGTTTCAATTCGACCCCCATGGATGGCGGAAGTGCCGTAGCAGTCTTGCGGTGCAGTTCCAGGTTGTCGATGAGGCGCGCGCGCCCGAGCCAGGCTGCCGCCAGAATGACCAGCCGCTGGTCGCCGAGACCAGGCAGCGCCAGATCCTGCTGGCGTCGCACACTCACGTATTCCGGGCGGAAACCGGCAGCCGCAAGCTGTTCCACCGCTTGCGCCTCATGTTCCGAAAAACCGTTTTCCGAAGCGCCCCGGTTTTCTGTCCGACCCGCAAGCGTCTGCAACGTTGCATAGAGCTTCGGGGCGATGTGCCGTTCCGCAGGGTCAAGATAAGCGTTGCGCGAGCTCATCGCCAGACCGTCGGCATCGCGCACCGTATCGACACCGACAATCTCGATAGGCAGACCGAAATCCGCCGTCATAAGGCGGATGACGAGCAACTGCTGATAATCCTTCTTGCCGAACAGGGCCACATCCGGCGTGACAATCTGGAACAATCGGTGCACCACCGTGGCGACGCCGCGAAAATGTCCGGGGCGCGCGGCACCGCACAGGATGTCGCTCACCGCAGGCACTTCGATACGCGTGCTCCATGCGCGCCCGCGCGGGTAAATCGCCGTGTCGTCCGGTAAAAAAAGCAGATCAACACCCGCCGCTTCGAGTAACGCACCATCCGGCTCCGGTGTGCGCGGGTAGGCGCTGAAATCTTCTGTGGGGCCGAACTGCAAGGGGTTCACATAGACGCTCGCCACCACCGCATCGGCGTGCCGGCGCGCTTGCTCCATGAGATGCCGGTGACCGGCGTGCAAATTTCCCAGGGTCGGTACGAAGGCAATACGCCGGCCCGCGGCACGCAGGCGCGCGACTTCGTGTTTCAGTTCGGCAACCGATTGGGCAACGATCATTTAGGGAAGCTCTGAACAAGTTGTCATTTCGAGCACAGCGAGAAATCAGCCGGCGTGAAAATATAGCGTCATCATCGCGTTATCAGATTTCTCCCTTCGGTCGAAATGACAATAAAAAACTTGCTCAGAGCTTCCTTGGCAGTATATTGAAGAAAGCACAAAGAACGGCTGGCCACAGATGAACACAGACAGATACGAATTAAAACTCCAAGTCCGATTGGTTGCGCCTTTAATCTGCATTCATCTGTGTTCATTTGTGGCTGATGCTTTTGCCTTTAGGGAAGCTCTGAACAAGTTGTCATTTCGAGCGGAGCGAGAAATCTGAAAGTAAAACGTCATCATGGTGTTACCAGGCTTCTCCCTTCGGTCGAAATGACAGCAAGAACCTCGTCAGAGCTTCCTTAGTAGCTGTGCTCAGTACCAGGAAAGGTCTTGTTACGCACCGCCTCGACATAGGCCTTGATCGCCGCCTCGATGCTTTCTGCGCCCTGCATGAAATTTCTGGAAAACTTCGGACTCGGGCGCGGATAGAACCCGAGCATGTCCTGCAACACCAGCACCTGGCCATCCGTCTCTGCGCCGGCGCCGATGCCAATAGTAGGTATGGCCAATTCGGCGCTGATGGTTTTGGCCAGCAGCGCCGGCACCGCCTCCAGCACCAGCAGACTCGCACCGGCCGTTTGCAATTGCTTGGCGTCATCGCGCAGACGCTGCGCCGCGTCGGCCTCGCGCCCCTGCACCCGGTAACCACCGAGCTGATGCACCGATTGCGGCGTCAAGCCCAGATGCGCGCACACCGGCACACCGCGCGCCACCAGAAAACGCACCGTTTCGATCATGGGCGCGCCGCCTTCCAGCTTCACGACCTGCGCGCCGGCCTGCATGAGTGTCGCGGCGTTCGCGAACGCCTGCTCCGGGCTTGCCTGATAACTGCCGAACGGCATGTCGCCGATGATCAGGGCGCGCGTTACACCGCGCGCCACGCAGGCGCAGTGATAGGCCATGTCGTCGATGGTCACGGGCAAGGTCGAGACATGGCCCTGCATGGTCATGCCGAGCGAGTCGCCGACCATGATGGCGTCGAGCCCGGCACGCTCGAGCAGACTCGCGAAGCTGTAATCGTAAGCGGTGAGGCAGGTGATCTTCTGACCGGCCTGCTTCAGTTCGCGCAGCGTGGTGATCGTGACCGGCTTCATGCGGTGGCCCCCGCGGGCAATGGGTTGAAGAAATGCCGGCCACCGCGCGCGCTGCGGATAAAGGCCAACAGCGACTGAAAGTCGGTGTCGCTCTCCACGAAGTTCACCTCGGCGGCGTTCACCATGAGCAGCGGCGCCTCCGCGTAGTGATAGAAGAAATGTGTGTACGCTTCGTTCAGACGTTCGAGGTAATCATGCTCGATCATGCGTTCGAAACCCACGCCGCGCCGCCGCACGCGCTCCTGCAACACATCGACCGGCGCTTGCAGACAGATCACCAGATCCGGCACCGGCAGGTCGATTCTGAGTTGCTCGTACACCTGCTCGTACAGACGCAACTCGTCATCATCCAGATTGAGGCGCGCAAACAGCCGGTCCTTATCCAGCAGAAAATCGGCCACGCGCGTGGGCGCGAACAAATCGCGCTGCTTCCATTCCTGCATCTGACGCGCGCGCTGGAACAAAAAAAACAGCTGGGCCGGAAGCGCGAAGTGCTTGGGCGACTGATAGAAACGTTCGAGGAACGGATTCTCCTCGGGACGCTCCAGCAGCAGGTCGCTGCCGAAGGCTAGCGACAGTTTTTGCGCCAGGCTGGTTTTGCCAACGCCAATCGGACCCTCCACCACCAGGTACCCCGGGACGGCGTTGGCCGGATCAATCCTGTTTTGCTGAATGCTCATGCGTGCGCGGATTCCGAAATCATACCCAGGAAAATCTGAATATTTCCTAAAATAATATTTCTCGCCGCAAAGGCGCGAAGACGCAAAGGTTTTCTCGATAAAGACTCATGTTTTTCTTTGCGTTCTTTGCGCCTTCGCGCCTTTGCGGCAAATGATCGTTAATTACAATTCAATACCGGCGGCGAGCCGCTCAATCGTTTGCCCAGCACAACCGGCGAGCAGGACCTCGGCCCGGCCACGTCCGGGAATACTGAGTCCGGGGGCAATGTCTACTAAAGGATACAGCACGAAGGCACGCTCGTGCAGCCTCGGGTGCGGCAAGGTGAGCCCGGCCTCGTGGCAGACCGTTTCGCCATACAGCAACAGGTCGAGATCCAGGGTGCGCGGCCCGCCGGGTACGTCGCGCACCCGGCCGTTTGCAGTCTCGGTTTCCAGCAGTGCCTGCATCAGATCCTGAGCAGTCAATGAAGTATCGATTTCACACACGGCATTGATGAAATCCGGCTGATCGGCCAGCCCGACCGGTGCGCTGCGATACAGCGAAGACCCGCGCACAAGGCGTGTACCGGGCAGCTTGCCGAGTGCGCGTGCGCCGCTGCGCAACTGCGCAGCCGGATCGTTGAGATTACTGCCGAGCGCGACGTAGGCACGCACAGCGATTACTCTGCCGCCCCGCCGCCCTTCGGTTTACGACGGCGGCGGCGGCGCTTGCGCTTTTTGACCCCACCGCCCTCGCCACCCTCGGTGCCTTGAACAGGGACAACCGTGCGTACCATCTCGGCACGTGCATCCTCATCGACTTCCTGAAAGCGCGTCCACCAGTCGGCAAGTTCCTGGGCTTCTTCTCCAGCGTGTACGCGCAGCAGCAGAAAATCGTAGGCCGCGCGGAAACGCTTGTTCTCCATTAACCGGAATGCATTTTTGCCTTGACGACGTGCGAAACGCGATTGCAGATCCCAGATCTCGCGCATCGGAAAACTGAAACGCTTCGGAATGGCCACGTGCCGAACTTCCTCGCGCAACACCCCCTCGCTGGCCTGCGCGAGCGCTTCGAACGCGGGCGCGCCTTTGGCGATGCGCCGCTCCATATCGAGACGCACCGGCTCCCACAGCATGGCGGCGAACAGAAACGCCGGGTTGACCGGCTTGCCCTGTTCGATACGGAGATCGGTGTTGGCGAGCGCCTGCGGCAACAGCATGCGCGGGAAGTTCTGGTCTTCGCCGGCCAGACTGTCTTCGGTAAGCGGAAACAGAAAGCGGAACAAATCGTAATGGCGCAGCATCTCGTAGGTTTCGAGCGCGTAGCCGCCATGGAACAACTTCAAGACTTCCTCGAACAGGCGCGCGTTCGAGACATTCAGCAGCAGGTGCCCGAGATCGTGCAGGGGCGCGGCCGTGGCCGGATCGATCTTGAAGCCGAGCTTGGCGGCGAAGCGTACCACGCGCAGCATGCGCACCGGGTCTTCGCGGAAACGTGTGCCCGGGTCGCCGATCATGCGCATCACGCCGGCCTTGAGGTCGGCGACGCCGCCGGTGTAATCCTTGACCGTGAAATCGCTGATGTCGTAATAGAGCGCGTTCACCGTGATGTCGCGCCGCACCGCGTCCTGGTCCTGGGTGCCGAACACGTTGTCGGACAACAGCCGGCCGGTCTCGTCCACGTCGTCGTCGGATTCGCCGTCTTCCTTGCCGGTGTGCGGCGCGGCGCGGAAAGTAGCCACCTCGATGATGTCTTGCCCGTAGCGCACGTGCGCCAGGCGGAAGCGCCGGCCGATCAGGCGCGCGTTACGGAACAGTTCCTTGATTTGCTCCGGGCTCGCGTCGGTGACGACGTCGAAATCCTTGGGCTCGCGCCCCAGCATGAGGTCGCGCACGCAACCGCCCACGAGAAAACTCGCGTAGCCGGCATCTTTCAGGCGATACAGAACTTTTAGCGCGCTGTCGCTGATGAGTGCGCGGGAAATGGGGTGTTCCGCGCGAGGGATGACCTTGGGCGTATTCGTGGGGAGCACCCGGCCGGTACGTGGTTGCAAAGGATGCGCTTTATTTTTGTGTAATCATTTCGAGTGCGTATAATAGCACTGCTTCGCGGGTGTGCGCTAAACCGTCCTGCCCCACCCGTATTACATTGCTCCCTTCGTCTAGCGGCCTAGGACAACGCCCTCTCACGGCGTGAACAGGGGTTCGAAACCCCTAGGGAGCACCAATTTTCCCTGATTTTCCAATGCCAAGGAGAGCCGCCATGCTGCGCAGGATATTCCCGGTACTGCTGACGACCCTCTGCGCCACCGCCCTTGCGGACGAGCCACAGGCAATCCCGCAGGTGATCCCACAGGTAATAGAAGTTAAGCTCGACAGCTACACCATCAAGCCGGACAAGATTACGGTCAAGGTCGGCCAGCCGGTCACGCTGAAGATCAAGAACGAGGCCAGCTTCATTCCGCACAATCTCGTCATCAAGGCGCCGCAGGCCGGGGTCGAGGTGAAGGTCGATGTCGGCGCCGGCAAGAGCGGCGAGGTCAGTTTCACGCCGACCCAGCCAGGCAGTTACGAAATCATGTGCGACAAGTCGCCACCCATCGGCAAGAGCCACAAGGAAAAAGGCATGCACGGTCTGCTGGTGGTTGAGTAGCGCCGTCTAACCTGAGAAAAGGCGCGGCATTTGCCGCGCCTTTTTTATCTCCAGGGATGGAGTGTATGCCGCGTGAGCACAGGACGTGCGGAGCGGCTATTTCACACCTCGATAAACTCCAGCGCATTGCCATCCGGATCGCGGCAGAACAGTGCGCGCCGCCCGGATATGCTGAGGGTGTAGGCCACACCGGCGGCGTCCAGCGCTTGACGCAGTGCATCCAGACTGCGGATGGTGAGCGCGAAATGCCGGTCGCGCCCGCCATGCGCCGGGCGGCCACTAACGGGGTCCGGGTTCGGGAGCTCGAGCAAGTGAACCTGCTGGCCGCCAACCGCAAGCCAAGCGCCATTAAACCCAAGGTCGGGACGCGCCGGATCAAGCCGCATACCGAGCAGATCGCGATAGAAAACCAGCGACCGTTTTAGATCGGCGACGATGACGCTGGCATGATGCAGGGTGAGACAGTGTTCCATAGGCTCTATTTTCGGAGGCATGCCTGCACAACGATAATCATGATATTAACCCGCACTCACGGCTTTACGCTAAGGGCCCGCGGGGTTACCTTAAAGGTTTATGAACGCGCCGCGACCCAGCATTCCGCAAGTTCACTTAAGGGAATCCCTGTTGCCCGCGCTACGCGTGTTCCTGCCCGCAGCGTCGGTGCTTGAACGCGAGGAAGACTTGCGGCCGTACGAGTGCGACGGCCTTTCCGCCTACCGGCAGTTGCCTGGCCTGGTGGTGCTGCCGCAAACGATTGATGAAGTGCAAAAAATCCTGGCGTTGTGTTCCAAATATCGCGTGCCGGTGGTGGCGCGTGGTGCGGGCACCGGCCTTTCCGGCGGCGCGCTGCCGCTCGCGGACGGTGTGTTGCTGTCACTCGCCAAGTTCAATCGCATTCTCGAAATCGACACGCTTAACCGCACCGCGACCGTGCAACCGGGTGTGCGCAATCTCGCCATCTCGGAAGCGGCCGCGCCGCAGGGTCTTTATTACGCGCCCGATCCGTCTTCGCAAATCGCCTGCTCGATCGGCGGCAACGTCGCCGAGAATTCCGGCGGCGTGCATTGCCTGAAATACGGCCTCACTGTACACAACGTACTTGGCCTCAAATTCGTCACCATGGATGGCGAACTCGTCACGCTCGGCGGCAAAACACTCGACAGCCCCGGCTACGATCTGCTGGCACTCTTCACCGGTTCGGAAGGCATGTTGGGCGTGATCGTCGAGGTGACGGTCAAACTCCTGCCCAAACCGGAGCGCGCCCAAGTGGTGCTGGCGGCGTTCGATGACATCGAGAAGGCCGGCGATGCCGTGGCCGCGATTATTGCCGCCGGGATTATTCCGGCCGGGCTTGAAATGATGGACAACCCGGCGATCCGCGCCGCCGAAGATTACGTACACGCCGGTTACCCGGTGGACGCACAGGCCATTCTGTTGTGCGAACTCGACGGCAGCAACGAAGAAGTTTCAGAAGGCATCGCCCAGGTACGCGAGCTGCTGATGAACCAGGGCGCCACCGAAGTACGTACCGCGAAGGATGACGCCGAGCGACTGAAGTTCTGGGCCGGGCGTAAAGCCGCGTTCCCGGCGGTCGGGCGTATTTCTCCCGACTACTACTGCATGGACGGCACCATTCCGCGCAAGCATCTCGCCACCGTGCTCAAACGCATCGAGCAACTTTCAAAAGAATATGGCCTGCGAGTTGCGAATGTCTTTCACGCCGGCGACGGCAACCTGCACCCGCTGATTCTCTACGATGCCAACAAACCCGGCGAACTGGAACGCACCGAGGAATTCGGCGGCAAGATTCTGGAACTGTGTGTCGAAGTCGGCGGCACCATCACCGGCGAGCACGGCGTAGGCATGGAGAAGATCAACCAGATGTGCGTGCAGTTCGGCAGCGCCGAGCTTGTGCAATTTCACGCCATCAAGGCCGCCTTCGATCCGCACGGCCTGCTCAACCCCGGCAAGGCGGTGCCAACCATGCACCGCTGCGCCGAATTCGGCCGCATGCACATACACGGCGGCAAGCTGACGCATCCGGAACTCGAAAGATTTTAAAACGTAGGATGGGTGAAGCGCAGCGCAACCCATCAGGTTTTTTTACAAACAGCGATGAACGATGGGTTGCACCCATCCTACATAAACTATCATTCCCTCTCCCTAGTGAATGGGGCTTCATTCACTAGGGAGAGGGTGAGGGCTCACGGCTCAGGACATGAAAACCGCTAACGACATCTCGCAACAACTTGCCGAAACCGTGCGCCACGCCGCCACTTCGCGCACCCCGCTCGCCATCCACGGCAGCGGCAGCAAACGTTTTCTCACCGGCAACATCGAAGGCACACCACTCGATGTCACCAAACACCGCGACATCGTCAGCTACGAACCCACTGAACTCGTCATCACGGCGCGCGCCGGAACGCCACTCCGCGAAATCGAATCCGCCCTCGCCGATAAAAACCAGATGCTCGCCTTCGAACCGCCGCACTTCGGACCCGGCGCCACACTCGGCGGCACCATCGCCTGCAATCTCTCCGGTCCACGGCGCCCCTATGCCGGGAGCGCACGCGACTTCATACTCGGCACCAAAATCATCAACGGCAAGGGCGAGATTCTAAAGTTCGGCGGACAAGTGATGAAGAACGTCGCTGGTTACGATGTCTCGCGCCTGATGGCTGGCAGCCGCGGCACACTCGGCGTGATTCTCGAAGTCTCGCTGAAAGTCCTGCCGAGGCCCGCGCAGGAAATCACGCTGACTTTCGAAATGAACGCGGACGAGGCCATCGCGAAGATGAACGCGTGGGCCGGCCAGCCGCTGCCACTCTCCGCCGCCGCACACAGCGGCGAGACCTTATATATACGCCTATCGGGTTCCGAGGCTGGCGTGCGCGCCGCGCGCACCAAACTTGGCGGCGAACCGCTGGCAAAGGGCGTGGCGTTTTGGGAAGAGCTGCGTGAACACCAACGGTCGTTCTTCAAGACCGAGACACCGCTCTGGCGTCTGTCCGTGCCGCCCGCCTCGGCGCCGATCAACCTGCCCGGCAAATGGCTGCTCGACTGGGGCGGCGCGCAACGCTGGCTCCTGACCGACACCACCGCCCAGAACATTCATGACATGGCTGAATCAACCGGCGGCTACGCAACGCTGTTTCGCACATCGCAAGCAAGCGCCACGAGGAATGCCGAACTACCTGAACCTGTACGATTGCTGCATAAAAAAATCAAGCAGTCTCTGGACCCGGCAGGTATTCTGAATCCGGGATAGCGGCAAGGTAACGACAACCAGTAGCCCGTATGAAGGTCACTCTCGCGCTGTTCTTGCAGCTAGACGAACGAGCGCAACGAGTAGGGCGCCCTACTCGTGCTTCGCGGGACTCGGGCAGCCCACCCATCGCGCAGCGGAATACGGGGAAGCATTTTGATCCCCGGATTCCATTTCATGTCATCCGGACTACACTTGCTGAACAATGTCACGTCGCCGAACCATTTCAGCTAGGAGACTTCATCGGGCCTCTGCATCAGCCGGCCCCGGCGCTACGTCCGAGGATATCGCCAAGCACTATATCTCTCCTGTACTCGCGAAGCATTTTTGTTCTGCGACGGAATCCGCTTTCTTGGATTCCCTGGCGCAAATGGCACAGAGCGTCGCTGATGTGTTGCCGCCAGTCTCCACGCCTCCGTCACTCCAAGACATCGAGACTGTGTCGCTCGCCCAGAAAGGCCTAAAGAGAGCCAAGCTTGTGTCTGGGTGGCTAGCTGTTTTTGCGATGTGCGTAGCGTCCGGCATTATGTTTTGGGACCATGGCAAAGGGGGGAAGTTTGGCTTTCTCGTGCCATTGTTAGGCCCGGGCATTTATGCCTACATCCTTGGCTCAGACCTAGGTCGTCGTATATTCATGCGAGGGCAACTGTTCAGGAACGCAGTAATCATTGCGGCAAAAGCCCTGTGTTTTGAAAGACCCAAGAGAGACTACTGGCGACAACTTAGCTGGAGAGATCTTGAGCTTCGAGTGACAGCTCTCTTCGGTAGGCTCGGATACCGTGCGCATACAACTCCAGGCTCGGGTGACAAGGGCGTCGATGTGATTGCCGAGTCCAGCCACGAAAAGATTGTGATTCAATGCAAACAGTACTCCAAGCCTGCCCAGAGAAATCTGGTTAGTGAGCTCCTTGGCGTCAAGATCGCTGAGAAAGCTACGCGAGCCATTCTCATCTGCACGGGGGGATTCACTCATGACGCAGAGGAGTACGCTGCACAGCACGGGATAGAACTCTGGGATCTTGACGATCTTGCACGTGCGGCAGAGCGATAGTCGGCTAACCCAGTCCGGTTGGGCTGAACGGTTTTTGTGAAGCCCAACGTCACGGAGCACAACGAAGCCATGCGATAACGGCGAGCCAATGCAGATGTTGGGCTTCATCTCATTCAGACCAACCTACCACGCTATAATTATCAAGGTGTTAGAATCGCCCTTGTTTGGTCAGGCACAGGATTGCCTTCAGCAATTTACCCTTATGTTGTGCCGACAAGCACATGTAATGCTATATTTACGTAAAGCAAAGCGCACAAAGTGAAATATATGGAAAGCCCCCTTAAGCAAGAATTTGAGTACTATCTCGCGCATCAAGCCGAGATGGTTTCAAAATATAATGGCAAGTTTATCGTTATCAAAGATCGCCAAGTTATTGGTGTGTTTGATAAGCAAGTTTCCGCAGTAACCGAGACTCAAAAAAACCACAAGGTTGGAACCTTCCTGGTCCAAAAAGTTGAACCCGGGACGGCTGCCTACACCCAGACTTTCCATTCACGAGTAGCCTTCCGCTGACGGATGCCGAAGTCGTCTAGCTTTACGCTAAAAGCGAATGGTGGGCTATTAAGGGCACTCATTACCAAATGCAAAATAAGCCAGGGTTTTGATCCTGCAACCGGTCTAGCAATTCCGAGGTTCATTGAGGTCAATGCCATCTGGGATACCGGCGCGACCGCATCCGTAATCACGCAACATGTTGTGGACCAATGCGGTCTGCAGCCAACCGGTATGACGCGAGTCCAGGGCGTACACGGCACAAATGACGTCGAAACCTATTTAGTTAATATCCTTCTGCCAAATAATGTCGGGTTTAAACACGTATCGGTCACAAAAGGCGACTTAGGTGATGGAGCACATGCACTGATCGGCATGGACATCATCACAGAGGGTGATTTTTGCATCACCAACAAGGACAACATAACAATGTTCTCCTTTCGTTACCCATCACTGCTTCATGTGGACTATGTGGCGGAACACCAAGCGCAAGTGGCTAAAGAAAAATTCGGTCATGGTGGATCAAAAAATGACAGGAAGCACCGCCACAAGACTTTCGGCAAGAACAAACACTGATATAAAAGTCCTACACTTTCGCACCCTCCTCCCTCGCTGGCATCTCGCCCCGCCGGCCAGTGCCTAAGCTTCTTAGTTATTCTCCAATCAACTCAACCCAGTCCGGCAGGTTGGGCTGAACGGTTTTTGTGAAGCCCAACGTCACGGAGACCAACGAAGCCAAGCGATACCGGCGAGCCGATGCAGATGTTGGGCTTCATTTCATTCTGCCCAACCTACCGCGTTTTCTGGTGCGTAACGAATTCCGCAGGCGGGCTA
>Ga0315281_10000865_pt1 | contig 43689 bp, 39 predicted proteins | sample YL17G07_0_MG_FD_204540 | JGI IMG/M metagenome (GOLD analysis project Ga0315281, IMG submission 204540) | Sediment microbial communities from Yellowstone Lake, YNP, Wyoming, USA - YL17G07_0 | ecosystem: Environmental > Aquatic > Freshwater > Lake > Sediment | place: USA: Wyoming | collected...
TAACGCGAGGCGCGCGCGACCTCGGCATCGTGCTCGCGCACGAACTTGCCCACGTGCTCATGGATAGCGGCGAGCATTCGCAGGCACCGGGCAACCTGATGCGTGAGGACACCGCGCCGGAGAACACGCGGCTGTCCGCGGATCAGTGCGCGCGTTTGCGCGATACCGGGTCGGCGAACGGCCTGCTCAGCCCGCCCTAGGACGCGCGCGCCAGGCTTTCGATGATCGGGCATTGTCGCTGCCTGCCGGCGTCGCAGCGTTCGATCAGTTCCGCGAGTGCACGCCGAACGCGTTCCAGGTCGCGCAAGCGCACCTGGACCACCTCCAGTTTCTGGGCGGCGAGCGTGCGGGCGCCGCGGCAGTTCGGCGTTTCGCCGAGCTTGAGCAGTGTCTTCACTTCGTCCAGCGTAAAACCGACATCCTGCGCGCGCCGGATGAAGCCAAGCCGCGCAACGGCATCCGCGCCGTAGCGCCGCACGCCGCCCGTCGCGCGCTGCGGTTCCGCGAGCAAGCCCCGCCGCTGGTAGTAACGGACCGTTTCCACGCCCACCCCGCAAGCCTTCGCCAGCGCGCCGATCGTCATTTCCTTCATTTGCCGCCCCTTGACTCCGTACCCAGCTACGGAGTGTACGATCTTGCCGATGGACCGTCCCGCCCCCGAATCCGCGTCTATCGCGGCCGGCGTTATCTCGGCACTTGGTGCCTCTACCTGCTGCGTGCTGCCGCTGATACTGGTGTCGGTGGGCGTCGGCGGCGCCTGGGTGGCGCAGCTGCGCGAACTGGAGCGCTTCTATTACGTCTTCATCGCGTTTGCGATCGGCGCCTTCGGTTACGCGTTCTATCGGCTCTACCTGGTGCCCACGCCCTGCGCGCCTGACACCGCCTGCGCCAGCCCGCAGGTGCGCCGCCGGCAGCGCATCGCGTTCTGGGTGACGCTGGTCACCGCCAAAGCTCTGGTGCTCTCTCCGTTTTATGTCTCGTATTTTCTGGGCTAGCGCGCTCGCCGCAGCGCTTGCGTTCACGGCGCATGCGGGCGAGCCGAAGCGCATCGTGCTCGATGTTCCGGGCATGAACTGCTCGCTCTGCCCGATCTCGGTGAGAAAGGCGCTCGAGCGTGTGCCGGGCGTGCTTGAGGCAAAAGCGAGCCTCGCAACCAAGAGCGCCGAGGCGACCTTCGATCCGGACCGCGCCTCGCCCGAGGCACTCGCAAAAGCGGTTACCAACGCCGGCTACCCGGCGTCGATCCGAAAGCCGTGAGCACCGTTCTGGAGAGCACGCTCACCTGTCCCGCCTGCGGCAAGGCGAGCGCGGAGACAATGCCGACAAACGCCTGCATGTTTTTCTGGGCTTGCCCTGCCTGCGGAACCCGGCACAAGCCGAAGGCGGGTGACTGCTGCGTATTCTGCAGCTACGGCAGCGTGCCTTGCCCCCCGATCCAGGAAGCGCGGCGCTGCGCCTGATTCAGCCCCAGGGCCGGGCGTAGCGTTCAGGGGCCTCGGAGAAGAGCCGCCCGCACTCGTGCGAGCAAAAATGGTAGGTCACTCCCTGAAACGGGATCGCCGTGGCCGCACGTTCGATATCGATCCGCATCCGGCAGACCGGATCGGTTGCGCTGGTTTGGCCTCGCCGGTCATCCCGCACCAGCTCGAATACCGCTACGGGCGACGACACGTTCTTGAAACGCCGCTCGCCCATTGCCCGCGCACTTAGCCCGGGAAATCCGCCCACCGCCCGGGCGATCGTTTCGGTGCAAAGAATCTGGCCGCTACGCGCATGCGCCGTGAGCCGGGCGGTGAGATTGAGCGGGGAACCGAATAGCCGGCCTTCACGCTGCACGACCGCGCCTTGGTGGATGCCTGCCTGCATTCCAAGAAAGTCCGGCTCGATCTCCACCTTAGTGCACAGCCGCAGCGCCGTTCGCAGCACCGCGAGCGGATCGGCGCCGGCGCAGAGAACCTGATCGCCGACGCGATCGACGATAACGACACCGGGCTCGAGGCTCGCCTCAGCCATTCGTCCGAATCGCAGCACGATTTTCGATGCATGCATCGCGCCGTGCGTTTCGGTCAGCGCGGTATAGCCAGACAGGTCGGCGATCAGCAAGGTACGATCGATCTCGCTCACGGCCTTCTCCCGCACATCAGGTAGTACGCAGGCCGAATCGCGAATAGGCAAAGCATAAGGGTGGAGATGACGCCCTCGATCATCAATGCCGCGATTCTACGAGGTCAACTGCCTCAGTCATACCATACCGGCATCGAGGTGAATCATGGTTCCCTGCTTTTCAACAATGCTCTTGCCGCCGTCCTTCAATTCGATCGTTTGCGCCGGCGCCGGGTCGGCCGCGTATGCCGCGCCCGCAAAAGCAACATAGATGGCACACGACTCTATTGTCGCGCCCAGTGGTAACGGCAAAGCAGAAAGCATGTCTGCTGAGCGAGAGAATCGGGTCACCGGAAACCATGCGCGCAGATGTTTCGGTGCCCCCAATTGGAGCACGGCAAGCTCTTTGCGCACCTGCTTGGCGCGTTCCGCTATCGCGCCGGCGCTGCAAACAGCTTGCGCAGCTTTGGCAATGCTGCGAGCGCGCTCCGCTCGCCTGCCTCCACCAACGTCTTCAGCGTTACCCGCCCCATATCGTTGTGTTTGGGCAGTTGCGGCGCGATCGCCACGTCGGCAGTCGCAAGTTCCTCCAGCGCGAGCCTGCGCGTGAGAATCGAGAACGCCTGATAGAGCGCGTCATACGGATCGTCGAGGTCGGCTTGCTCCGGGGGAAAGGAGACGTCCACCGCGACCACGTGTTTTGCGCCCAGGCGCCGCGCCGCCCGAACCGGCACCGGCCCCGCGAGGTTGCCATCGACATAGAGCCGCTCTCCGACGCGTACCGGCTCGATCAGTCCGGGAATGCTGCTCGAGGCCTGCACCGCAAGACCGAGGTCGCCACGATCGAAGATCGCCAGCTCTCCGCTCCTCAAGTCGGTCGCGACCGCCGCGAAACGCGTCGGCATCGATTCGATTCTTAGCGGTCCAACCCGATCGACGACGAAGCGACGGATCGCGTCACCGCCGAACAGTCCCAGCTTCGGAAAAATCCAGTTGCGCAGCAGGTTCGACGTCAGCTGCTGTCCGTAGCGTTCGATCTGGTCGGCGGTCATTCCGGCCGCGTAGAGCGCACCTACCAGGCTACCGGCGCTCGTGCCGACCACGAGGTCGGGCTTGAGTCCGCTATTTTCCAATGCACGGATGACGCCGATATGCCCGTGGCCGCGGCAACCGCCGCCGCCGAGCACCAGCGCGACGCGCGCGGGCGCCGCCTCCACGTGCGAAGCGCCCGTGCCGATCGCCGCTCCGACGGCCAGCGCAAGAACATCCCTGCGGTTCATATGATCCTCCGCCAAATCAGATATCACCCCGCGTCAACGTAAAGCTCCGGAGCATTCGAAAAATCGCCCGCGCATTTGAGAGAGCAGAAATGATATGCCGCTCCCGCATGGGCGATCGTCGCCACGGCACGGGTGATTTCCACCTGCATCCGGCAGACCGGATCGACGACCGAGGTCCGTGCCGCTGCGCTCATGCGCGTCAGCTCGAAAACGGGCACCGAACGCGCAACATTCCTGAATCGCCGCTCGCCGATCGGTCGCGCCTCGAATTCCGCGATCCCGCGCAGCGCGCGCGCAATCGGCTCGGTGCACAGGATCTGCCCGCCCACCGCGTGGGCCGCGACGCGCGCGGTCAGGTTGATCGGAGCGCCGAAAAGCTGGCGCTCGCGCTCGACGATCCGGCCGCAATGAACGCCGGTGCGTACATTCGGAAATTCCGCTTGGCGCTCGACCTCGTCGCGCAGGCGCAGCGCGGTCCGCACCACCGCGAGCGTATCCGCGCCCGCGCAGAAGATATCGTCGCCGATGCTGTTGATGATCGCGACGCCGGGCTCGAGGCTTGCCGCGGCGAGCCGCTGGAACCGGAGAACGATTTCCGAAGCGTACAGTGCGCCGTGCGTCTCGGTGAACGCCGTGTATCCGGACAGGTCGGCGATCAGCAACGCGAGATCGATCTCGCGCGCCTCGCCAAGTTCAGTCGGCAGAGATGTCGGCATTGGCGATCAGCAGTGCATGAACCGGGTCGCGTGAATCATGTGGCGGCAGTTCTCGAGTCTCTTGTTCGCGAGGAACCCGAGGAATGTGATCGCAGTGCATCTACCACCGCTTCTACAGAACGGCGCGGTAGAAAGTGTAGTCGATCGTAGAGGGCACAGTGCCTGTAGCTGCGGCCAGTACGCGGCACGTGCAGTGCTCGCCATGCGCCCCTCCCAATTCTTCGCGAGCCGGTAGCCATACGTTTCTGATTGAGCGTACATCGGAGTCGCGAACCAGGGGGCTGCGGGCGGCACGCAAGAAGCGCCAATCGCAAACACTCCCCCGTGGGCAAGACAAGCACGGCTTTCTTCATCACATTCTTCTCGATGGTCAAATACCTGCGAGTTCAACGCCAACCCGGCGGCCCGAATCGAGCGCGCATGCTTCGGGCAGCATCGCGCGGCAAGCGCTGTTCATTTGCAGATAGCGGGGTCTAGGCGCAGCATTTTCAACGCCGCCGCCTGCGCCCGCGCGTATGCTTGGGCGATGCGCTCGCGGTTCTCTCGTCCCGCTGCTTCCGCCGGTTCCTGCAAGAGCGGAGGATCGTGCAGCGGCCCCTCCGCGGCGCCCGCAAACTCCGCTGCGACCCGCTTCTCGCGCGCGCAAACCAGTTGCAACGCGAGTTCCGCGCGCTCCAGCCTGTCGATGGCGGACTTGCCGCCGAAGTAGCGCGCCGAAACGCCCTGTGCCGCCCTCCCGACGCGGTCCGAGAGAGAGAGGTCCGGCGACTCCAACCGCGCGAGCCGGACACGCAGCATTACGTCGGGCTGCACTCCGCCCGGCATCGACAGCAACAGCGGATCGGGGTCGAGCGTGCGGAAGCAACCGCTCGCGTCCGCCAGAGCGCGCGCGATTTTCGATGGCGCGCCGAGCGCGAAGCGCTGCGTATCGCCCGCTCCCTGTCCAGACGCATCGTCCGCAACCAACGCGATCGCGAGCGGTGAATCGCAGTGCTCGAGCAACGCATGCTCCCCGGAAGCGCCCGCCGCAGTCGCCTCCCCGCGTGACGAGCTTCCGTGGCTCGCGTGACCGCCGCCTTGGCCGCCATGCCCCACGGACTCGGCACCGTGACCGGGCATGCCAAGCAACGCCCCGCCCATCGGCAACATCATGCAGCCGCCGAGAAACGCCGCGGCGAACAGCGCCGCAGCCAGACGTTCAGAAGACCGACAGGTCATCGCCGCCTCATTCCGCGCTCGCTCACTTCGACTGCGAAACGAGGTATTCGACCGCGGCCCGGATGTCGGCCTCCGAAAGCGACTTGTTGCCCGCATTGGGCGGCATATTGTTGTGGCAGACCGCGCACGTCTTGGCGTAGATCTCCCTGCCGTCGGCCGCGCCAGCCGCCGGCGCGGCGAGCGCCGCCACGCCCGCCGCGATACTTACCATCAGTATTTTCATATTTCCTTTCTTTGGTCAGAATAGGAACCAGCCAAGCAGGAACAGGCTGTTGTTGTCCTTGGCGTTGCGCCCGAAGCCGTCGTAGTTGGTGGCCGCACCGTTGAACTCCTTGTACGACGTGTAGCGCACCCCCAGCTTCACGCTCTGCACGGGCAGGTAATTGAGGTCCAGCATCCAGCCCTTATTGTTCGGGCTGCCGTCGATGCTGCCCATTACCGGGTCGCCCATGTTGTAGCGCATGTCGTCGGCATTGCCCCGGGTCTGGAAATACTGGATGCCGCCGCCCCAGCGGCGTTGATAGTAGTAGTGCGCGTCCGCCTTGAACGTTCGCAGCCTGTTCGAGGGATTGGACGCCGCCCCCGCGTCGAAGCTGGCGCTCAGATCCTGCTTCTCCCGGATCCACGTCGCGTGGGCGGAGAACTGATGGCTGTCGGTGACGTACTGGTACTGACCGTCAATCGCGATATCTCGGAAACGGTCCGTCGGCGTGCCCACGTCCTGCGGATCCAAATGAGTCCGCGTCACCAGCCCGTAGGTACCGACCGCAAAGCTGTGCGAGTCCTGTTCATGCTGCAGCGCTAACCGCCAGTACGGCGCGTATCCCTTCACGCGCGGATCTCTTTCATTGCCCCAGCCGAGCGGCCGGAATATGCCTGTCTTATTGGCGCGATACGCCGCAAATTCGGCGTAGAGCAGGTTGTTCCACATCCCATATACGCCTGGCCCGCCGACCTTGCTCGCCAGCGTCATGTCGAGCATCGTCGCGGCGTTCGGCATCACCGCCGCAGTCTCGGTGTGCGGGAAGCTCCACATCGGCGTGCTGTTGTAGATATCGGTGACCGTCGGGGTGTTGCTCAGGGTAAAGCCGTAGATCAGCTCCTTGCCTGCCGTGTCGAGGGTGTTCGCGTAGCGCACGTCGAACATCTCCGTCTTCCACCCCTTCTCGATGCCGTCGTAGAAATACTGCACCAGCCCGCCGGAGTTCTCGGTAATCTTGCCGCCGTAGTACAAGCCCGCTCCCTGCACGATCGTGTCGCGGTCGCGCGGGAAGTTCTCCGGCGTTGCGCCGACTGTGGAGACGTTCTTGGTCGACGTTCTGGAGACCTGCAGCAGCGCCGAGATCGGCACGTTGCCGAAGATCGAGTCGCTCCTGTCCTTGGGCACGCTGAGGCTGAATGCGCGCAGCTTGAACTGCCGCCCGAAGGCGGTGAGTTCGGGGAACACCGTGTGGCAAGCAGCGCACTGCATGCCTGTCTGGCGTCCCATGCTCGGCACGGCCTGCGTTGCACCCGGATACGTTCCCAGCGCGCCGACGGCGACAAACGTACTAAACAGGATTGAACCGCGCACGGCTGCGTAGCCGCATTGTATGAATTTTAATGTCTTCATATTTCCCTCGCTGTAAATCAATTGCCTATCTGGAGAGTGCCGCCACCGATGCAACAGGCGACGGCGACGCGCGGGCGCTCAGCGCCCGCCAGACATGAGCAGCGAGAGATTAAATTCTGATTCTGCGGGTATTCAGAAACACCGGCAGGGGAGATCGTGGTGCCGGTGTGGCATGCAAAGAACTTTCGGGTACGGATACTTCCGCGACCACCGTCCACGCGATGGTCGTGATTGGCCCGAGGGCAATCGTGCTTTGCGCGAGTTCGGGCTTCGGGTCGAGCACCGACGCGTCGGAAACGGAATGACAGCACTGCGCCCCGCCTTGGACCGGGTCGTGGTCGTCGTCCGCCGGAGTCGGAGTGGCGTGATGAGCCGCATGGCTGGCTGCCGCCTCGCTTGCTGCCCAGCCGTTACAGAAGGGCGCCAGCACGGTGATCGCCGAAAATACCAACCAGGAAAAGATCAGCGTCCAACTCCTTTTCCCGATGGAATACCGGGTCGAACTCAATCGCATGACCACTGCACGCGTCATTCGAGAATTATTATCCCTGTCATCAAAAAACGCCCGAAAAATCTGCACTGATATTGATCCATGTCAAGTTGCTTTGCGTCCTCGCCGCCGAACAGAGCCGGCCCCCGTTCAAACGCGCGCTGCCCGTGCATCTCGGTGAACGCCGTATATCTAGAAAGATCGCAATCAGCAATGCGAGATCAATCTCGCGCGCTTCGCCAGGTTCAGTCGGCAGAGATGTCGGCATTGGCGATGAGCAGCGCATGCAACGGGTCCTGCGAATCGTGCGGCGGCGGCTCCGGGGTCACCCTAATGCGAGGAGCTTCCGGAATGTGATCACACGTCATCCGCCACCGTTTCTGCAGGATGCCGCAGCAGAGCGCGTAGTCGATCGCCGACGAGTCAGCCCCTGCAGCCGCCGCCAACAAGCGACATGAGCAATGTGAGCCGTGTACCTGCGCCAACCGTCCTGCAGGTGCGCATTCGGAATGGGCGTGCGGACTCATGCCTCGTTCCAGCGCAACTCGTACACCCGGTGAAAGCCGCTGAAACCTTTCAGGCGGCAGACGCCGGCCTGGCGGATCGGCACCTGCGCCGCTCCCAGTTCGTTGGCCGCATCCTCGTTGAGGAAGACCCGGTTGCGGTCGGGAATTTCGGTCAGGCGCTCTTCTCTCTCGACAATAACGAAGGCGTCCCCATTCACGCTCATCAGCCGAAAGGCTTCATTGATCGAGGCCCCGTGACGGGACCCGCGCGAGTCGAGGAGGATCTGGCCGTACGTTATGGCAGCTCGAACCTCGAGAGCCGGGCCCGGCGTCATGTCCGGCGGTCGGTCCCGCAGACCCCGCAGCAGCGTACTGGCGGCCTGCGAGGCCGAAGGGACGGACGGAAACGCCATCATGCAGCCGTCGCCGGTATTTTCCACGAAGGTAACGCCCTGTGCGTTCGCCGCTTCAAGCGCTCGCCGTTCCAGGAGATTGCGGGCGCGCATCGCCAACTCATCGCCATGGTGAGTCGCGAGCAGGGTCGAGTCCACGAGGTCCACTACCAGAACGGCTTCAATGACCACCCCGGCCGGCGCACGCCTCCAGCGTCGGCGCGTCCAAGCACGGTGGCCAAGTACCCCGGCTGTTGCGGCTATGACGCCGACAAGAACGTGAAACGTCCACTCACCGTAGAACGGCGCAGGCGTTTGCGCGGTTCCGGACATGGCCATGCCGGGTTCGTGCCGCATCGCGGGAGCGGGCTGGGCGGCAACGGCGCCGGCGCCGAGCACGCAAGCCAGCAATACCGCCGCTGCCGCGCTGCGGCGCGCGCCAAATGGCTCCCGTAGCCTCTCACGCGTCATCGGTCCCGCCTCTGCATGCTCCCAACGGTTGGCGCAGAGAGCATCGCCGCGCTTCCGCGCGCAAGACCATCAACGAGCCGGAAAAGCTCGGCGACCAGCGAGCGCACGCTTTGACGCAAAACCGCGTCGCTGGAGGCGTCGATTCGCCCGTGGGTTTCCACCGCAATGCCGCGAAATGCATCCAGCAGCGCCGGGTCGAAATGCGTTCCCCGGCCGTCCTCCAGAATGGCCATCGCCTCGCCGAACGGCAATGGCGCCTTGTACGGCCGGCGCGAAACAAGCGCGTCGAACACGTCGATGATCGCGAAGATTCTCGCCGCGAGTGGAATCGCTTTCTGGCCGAGGCCTTTCAGATATCCGCTGGCGTCGAATTTTTCGTGGTGATACTCCACCACGTCCCGTGCGCCTCGCAGCCAGTCCGAACCGGCGACGATCCCCACTCCGAGGGAAACATGCTGGCGCATGACGTTCATCTCCGCCGGGCTCAACGGACCGGGTTTGAACAAAATGGTGTCGCTGATGCCGATCTTGCCTACGTCGTGCAGGAACGCGCCGGCAACCAGATCGCGCATTTCCCGGGCGGAAAGCCGCAACGCCGTGCCCATGGCGATCGCGTACGCTGTCACCCTGTAATTGTGCGTATCCGTGTCCGAATCCCGCAGCGCAATTGCACTGCCGAGAACTTCCATGAGCTCGACGTTGCTCTTCACCACGTCCGCGGAAAGGCTGACCAGGCCGCGGTTGAGCGCGGTAATGACCGAATACAGGACCGCGGCCGTCGCCAGCACGATGCCCAGGGTTAAGGCCAGGTTCGCCGCGACGCCGGACTTGATTTCCGCCAGTGTGCCTGCGCTTACCGCGTACAGGCCCTCGAAATAACCCCGCAAGGCGGCGTGGTCGCCTGGGATCGGCAACAACACACGCATCAAGAGCGTTCCCTCGCCCCACGACAGGTGATGATGATCAATCTCGCCGGGCGCCAATTCATGCACGTGATCCGGGTAGCTGGAGCGCAGGCGTTCCCTGCTCGGATCCGAGGCTTCGAGGATCTTTTTCATGTCGGCTGCGTAGAGCCGCAGCAGGATGAAATCGCCTCGGAGAAATTCCCGGGTTTGTGTTTCCAGGGCTGCTGTGTGCTCCGGTCCGATCGCCTCGATGTGTTCGGTGAAGCTTCTGGTCTCCTTGGTGGCCAGCCCCAGGACCAAGCGGTTGACGCGCCCCAGCTCGACGTAGAGCGCCATTGCACCGGACACCAGGCTGAGCACGGCCCAAGCCAGGATTACCCGTCTGATTACCATACTGCCGACGTTTGCTGGCACGAACTTCATCTCTCATCCCGCTTGTTTCCGGCCTATCTGCCACCCTTTGACCACCGCGTAAATCGCCGGGATCACGACCAGCGCGAGAATCGTGACTGAGATCATGCCGCCCACCATCGGTGCTGCGATTCGGCGCATCACCTCGGAACCGGTGCCGCTGCCCCACATGATCGGCAGCAGTCCGCCGATAATCGCGGCCACCGTCATCATGATCGGGCGCACGCGCATCAGCGCGCCCTGGATCACCGACTCGCGCAAATCCTCGGCGGTGATTTTTTCGCCCGCGGCCTGCCGCTTCGCAGCCATCGCCTGCAAAGCGTGATCGATGTAGATCAGGATCACCACCCCGATTTCCGCCGCGACCCCGAGCAGCGCAATGAAACCCACCGCGACCGCAACACTCAGGTTGTAGCCGAGCAGATGCATCAGCCAGATCCCGCCCACCAGCGCGAAGGGCACCGAGAGCATCACGATCAGCGTTTCGGTGATCCGCCTGAAGTTGAGATACAGCAACACGAAGATGATCAGGATGGTGAGCGGAACGACGATCGTGAGCTTTTCCTTGGCCCGTTCCATGTATTCGAACTGGCCGCTCCAGGTGACGTAATAGCCCGGCGGGAACTTGACGCTGTCGCGCACCGCCTTCTGCGCATCGGCGACATAGCCGCCAATGTCCCGGTCGCGAATATCGACATAGATGTAAGCCGCGAGAAGCGCGTTCTCGGTGCGGATGTTGGGCGGTCCCTTGACCAGCTTCACCTTCGCCAACTGGCCGAGCGGCAGCATCGTACTGCTCAAGGTTCTGGTCGCCCTCGCATTGAGCGCAGATGGGGCGCCGGAATTCATCGCCGGCGCTGCGGCACCCATGGCGGCGGAACGGCTCGCACCGCTCATCACGGGCACCAGCACCTGGGTGGCGATCGCCTCGGGATCGCTGCGGAAATCGCGCGGGTAGCGCACCACGACGCTATAGCGCTCCAGGCCCTCGACGGTGGTGGTCACCATCTCGCCTCCCAACGCGGTCATGATCACGTCCTGCAGGTCGCCGATCGCGAGTCCGTAGCGGGCAAGCGCCATGCGATCGGGCTCGATGTCGATGTAGTAGCCGCCGGTCAACCGCTCGGCGAAGGCGCTGGTCGTACCCGGCACCGTTTTCACCACCGACTCGACCTCCTTCGCTACGCGCTCGATTTCAGCCAAGTCCTTGCCGAACACCTTGATGCCGATCGGGGTGCGAATGCCTGTGGACAGCATGTCGATGCGCGCCTTGATCGGCATGGTCCAGGCATTCGCGATGCCGGGGAATTGCAGCGCCTGGTCGAGTTCCGCGATCAGCTTATCGGTCGTCATGCCCGGACGCCACTCGCTCTCAGGCTTCAGATTGATCACGGTCTCGAACATCTCGGTCGGCGCCGGGTCGGTGGCGGTGTTGGCGCGTCCCGCCTTGCCGAACACCGAAAGCACCTCCGGAAAACTCTTGATGATGCGGTCCTGGATCTGCAGAATCTCCGCCGCCTTGGTCACCGACAGCGAAGGCAGCGTCGCCGGCATGTAAAGCAGCGTCCCCTCGTTCAGCACCGGCATGAACTCGGTGCCGAGTTTCATCGCCGGATAAGCGGTGATCCCAAGCACCGCGACAGCAGCCAGGATCGTAAGCTTGCGCCAGCGCAACGCCCAACCGATGATCGGCCGGTAGACCCAGATCAGAAACCGCACCAGCGGGTTCTTATGCTCGGGCGGAATGCGGCCGCGAATGAACAGCAGCATCAGAACCGGCACCAGGGTGATCGACAGCAACGCCGCCCCCGCCATGGAGAAGGTCTTGGTGTAGGCGAGCGGCTTGAACATCCGGCCCTCCTGCGCCTCCAGCGTGAAAACGGGCAGGAACGACACGGTGATGATGAGCAGGCTGAAGAACAGCGCCGGCCCGACCTCCTTGCATGCGGCGATGATCGCCTCGAGCCGCGGCTCGCCGGGTTTTAGCCGCTCGATGTGCTTGTGCGCGTTCTCGATCATCACGATCGCCGCGTCCACCATGGCGCCGATGGCGATGGCGATACCCCCCAGGCTCATGATGTTGGAGTTGAGCCCCATGGCGTGCATGATGATGAACGCGATCAGCACGCCGACGGGCAGCATGACGATCGCCACCAGCGCGCTCCGCGCGTGGAACAGGAACACGAAACACACCAGCGCGACGATCACGCTCTCCTCGATCAGCGTGCGGTTCAGATTCGCGATCGCGCGGTGGATCAGTTCCGAACGGTCGTAAACGGCCTGGATCGAGACGCCTTCTGGCAGGCCGCTTGCGATTTCGGAGATCTTCGCCTTCAGATTGTGAATCACGTCCTGGGCATTCTGGCCGTAGCGCGCCACCGCGATGCCGGCCACGACTTCGCCTTCGCCGTTAAGCTCGGTGATGCCACGGCGCTCCTCGGGCACCATTTCCACGCGCGCGATGTCGCGAATCAGCACCGGCGTGCCCCCTTCGGCCTTGACCACCAGCATTTCCAAATCGCCGATGCCGCGCAGGTAGCCGCGGCCGCGCACCATATATTCCGTCTCCGCAAGCTCGATCACGCGGCCGCCGACGTCGCGATTGCTGTCACGGATCACCTGCATGACCTTCATGAGCGGCACGCCATAGGTCTGCAGCAGTCGTGGGTTGACGGTCACCTGGTACTGCTTGGCGAAGCCGCCAACGCTGGCGATCTCCGAAACCCCTTGCGCCTTGGTGAGCTGGTAGCGAACGAACCAATCCTGGATGGAGCGTAATTCCTCCAGCGTGCGGTTCTTCGCCAGGACTGCGTACTGGAACACCCAACCCACGCCAGTCGCGTCCGGCCCGAGCGAGGCGGTCACGCCGCGCGGCAAACGCCCGGAGACGTAGTTGAGATACTCCAGCACCCGCGAGCGCGCCCAGTAGATATCGGTGCCATCTTCGAAGATGATGTAAACGAACGAGGCGCCGAACACCGAGAGCCCGCGCACTACCTTGGACTTCGGCACCGCGAGCATCGCTGTGGTGAGCGGATAGGTGACCTGGTCCTCGATCACCTGCGGCGCCTGGCCCGGATACTCGGTGTAGACGATGACCTGGACGTCCGAGAGGTCGGGTATCGCGTCCACCGGCGTCGTTACAACCGAATAAACGCCCGCCGCGACGACGAAAAACATCCCGAGCAGGACGATAAAGACGTTGCGGACCGACCATTCGATGATCCGGCTCAGCATCTCAATGTCCCTTGTGTTCGGCGGGGCCCGCCGGCGCGATGCGCTCGATCACAAATTCGCCCGGACCGCGCTGTGTGATGTCGATCTCGATCGCTTGGCCTTTCTTGACGCCGGCGAGCATCGCTTTGTCCTTGACCTTGAACTCCATCGTCATCGCAGGCCACTTCAGACTGGGAATCGGACCGTGATTGATTTCCACGGTACCGCCGCCCGGATCGACCGCCTCCACGGTGCCTTTTCCCTTGTGCACCCGGGCCGCGCTTGCCGGTGAGGGTTTCGCTGCGTCAGGCTTGGATTGAGCGCCGTGGCCGCCGTGCCCGCCGAACGTTTCGAGCGCCGCCTTGAGGTTGCTTTCGGCATCGATGAGGAAGTTGGCTCGTACAACGACCTGCTCTCCCGCCTGCAGGCCCTCCATCACTTCGCTGTAGCCTTCGGCCCGCATGCCGAGCTTGACCGTGCGCGGCTCGAACAACCCCTCGCCACGCCGCACCAGGACCACCTGGCGCGCGCCGCTGTCGAGCACCGCCGTTTCCGGCACCGCCAGCACCTTGCCGCGCGCATGGCCGGAGATGAGTTCGACGTTGGCGAACATCGCCGGCTTGAGCAGCGCCCCCGGGTTGGCGAGCTCGATGCGCACCTTGGCGGTACGAGTCTCGGAATCGATGGTCGGATAGAGAAACACCACCTTGCCGGAGAAGGCCTTTTCCGGGTAGGCGACGATGCGCAGCTTCGCCTCCTGGCCCAGATGCACCAGACCCACATCCTGCTCGGAGACATCGGCGAGCATCCACACCGAGGAAAGGTCGGCGATTTCGAACAAGACCTCGCCGGGCATGAAACGCATGCCTTGGACGCTCGGCTTCTGCAGCACGACGCCACTCGCCGTGGAGCGGTAGGCGAGTAGCCTGCTGGGTTTGCCATCCTGTTGCAGCGCCTGAAGCTCCTTGTCGGAGATTTCCCAGTTGCGCAGCCGCCTCAGCGCACCCTCGGCCAGGCGCTGCATCACCGCCTGCGACTCGGGACCGCTGTCCTTCAGTTCCCGGGCGCCGCGCAGCGCGATCATGTACTCCTCCTGCGCGGTCACCAGATCGGGGCTGTAGACCTCCATCAGCGGCTGGCCGCGCGCGACCGACTGGCCGGTGGTGTTGACGTAAAGTTTCTCGATCCAGCCTTCGAAGCGCGGCGCTACTCGGTACACCAGTCGCTCGTTCGCCTGGATAGTGCCAACCGCGTTGACGGTACGCCGCAATTCGCGCGACTCCACCGGCTCCGTTTTCACGCCAAGAAGCTGCACCTTGTCCAGGCTGATTTTTACTGTCCCCGCCGGCGCATCCGGCTCGCCGCTTTCGTACACCGGGACGTAGTCCATGCCCATGGGATCCTTCTTCGGCACGGGCGAGGTGTCGGGCAATCCCATCGGATTGCGGTAGTAGAGGATGCGGCCCTTGGCGGCGCCACCGGAAGCCGGAGCCGCCTTCGCGTTGCCCGCTGGCACGTCCGCCACCTGCTGCGGCGCATGCGCAACCTTGTTCGCACCCCACCAGTACCCTGCGGCGAGCCCCGCGGCGATTAGGCCGGTGGCGGCAAGGATCGATAGCGTTCGATTCATCTGCTTCCTTTCGTGCGCATCGCGCTCATATTTGCCGCTCGCCGGTCAGCAGCCCGATTTCCGCCAGCGCCTTGTTCAGGTTCACCACCGCCGTCGCGCGCCCGATGCCGAAGTTGAACAGGCTCATCTGGCTGTCGAGCAGCATCAGCAAGTCCACCCGGTTCACCCGGTAGGCCGAAAGCGCCGACTCGACCGCGAGGCGCGCCTGCGGCAGGATCGCGCTGTCGTACAGTTCGGCCGATTTGCGGCTCTGCTCGGCGATGGCGACCTGCTGGCGGAGCTTCGCGAACACTTCGTTCTGTTGCGCGTGATACATGCTTTGCGCCTGATCGCGCATCGAACGTGCCTCGGCGACGCGAGGATCGATCTTGTCCTTGCCCCAGATGGGCAGGTTGATGGCCACCATCAGGCTCACCATGTCGGGGCGCTTCGTCCCGTCCAGCATCGATTCGCGCTGCCCGTACTGCAGCCGCACGTCGAAGTCCGGGTTGTACTCCTTGCGCGCAAGCTCGATCGAGGTGTTGTTCTTCTCGACCACGCTACGCAACGCGAGCAGTTGCGGTCTTTGACGCAGGGCGGTGTCCCGCAGCGATTCGAGCTCGAGGCGCATTTGCGGCACCCCGGGCAGCGACGCAGAAATCGACGGGGCTCCCGGACGCCCGAGCAGCATCGCCAGTTCCGCCTCCATGACCGGGCGCTCGCGCTCCATGCGCAGCAACTCCTCGCGCATCTTCGCGAGCTGGGTCTGCGCCTTGAACACGTCCGCCTGCGCGCCCTGTCCGACCGCGTAGCGGCTCTCCACGATCCGCAGGAACTGCTCGAGCACGAGTGTGGTGTCCTTCAAGAGACGCACGCTTTCCAGGGCGAGCGAGAGATCGAGGTACGCCAGCTTCACCTGGCGGGCGACGCGGTTCACTGTCTCGCGGTAGCCGTGCTCGGCGGTCCCTGCGTCCCTTTCGGCGACCTCGCGACGTAGCGCGCGCTTGCCGGGAAACGGGAACCGCTGCGCCAGGCCGAGCATCTTCATGGTCATGTCCTCGCGGTTCAATCGCCACGAGTCCGTCGGCACGTTGATCAATCCCGCCTCGAGCATGGGATCGTCCAGCGCGCCGGCCGGGGAGACGCGCTGGCGCGCGGCCTCGACCTCGTCGCGCGCCGCCCGGATTTCGGGGTTGTTGCGCGCCGCCTCGGAGATGAGTTCCTGCAATTGCACATCGCGCGGCTCCTCGGGCGCTGCGCTGACACCCGTCGACGCTGCGGCAATGAACAGCAGAATCATCAAAGCAAGTTCCAGCTGGTTCTTGAATAGTCTCTTCATTTCTGTCACTCCCTCGCTTACAAGGCGGCAAACGAAATCTGGGTCCCGGCCAACGCGTGCCAATGCGCGCCGGGCAGAAGCGTTCCCGCGGCGCGCCTCGCGGCGCGCGCAGGATTCACGCGATCAGAGGAGGAACGACTGAAACAGAATCCTGGGCGGGGGACCAGCCGCGTGCGGCACGGCCAGGCACCGCAGCACGCACGCTTCATGTGGTAATACGAGTACCGCCGGCACGTAAAAGACCGGCACAGCGGAAAGCGCTGGTACCTTGACGAGCGGTTTGTCCAGGCTCTGGTCCTCGCCCAGGCAATGCGCGAGGCACAGGTTCGCGTTGCCGCCCTGCTCGTGGCAGTTCGTGCTGTCTACCTCTTGATCGGCAAGCGCGATCACGAGCGCCGGCGCGCGCCATGCAGATCCGCACGCAGCGAACACCAGCGCGGTCTGCGCGAACAGCAGCGCACCAAGCAAGGCCTTGGCGAACATTCGCAATGTGCGGCGCGAGATCATCGAATCCATTCTAGCCGATGCGTCAATCGGGCATTGACTTGAATCAACCTTGGTGAGGGTGCATACCGGGCTCCTGCGTTATCGGCGGGGCGAGGCGGCGTCCAGCAACCGCCGCAGCTTTTCCAGCGGCTTCGCGCCGGTATAGCTCTCGCCGTTCTCAAGGAACCAGGTCGGCGTCGATCTCGCGCCGAGCCGGCTGCCGAGCTCGAGCAGCTGCTCGATCGGGGTTTCGCAATCGGCCGGCGCCGTCGGCTCGATGCCCCGGTGGGTCAGGTTTTCCCAGGCCCCGGCGCGGTCCTTCGAGCACCAGACCGACTTCGTCTGGCGCACCGATTCGGGAGCGATGATCGGGTAGAGAAAGATGTGCACGGTGATATCGTCGAGCTTCGCCAGCTCGCCCTCGAGGCGTTTGCAAAACGGGCAATTCGGATCGGAGAAGATCGCGATCTTGCGGCGCCCGTCGCCGCGCTTCGAGGTCAGGGCCCACTGGAACGGCAGCGACTCCCATGTGCCCGCAGAGACAGCGCGCCCTCGCTCCCCGCTAGGATTGCGGCGTGTTTCGGTGTTGATGATCTGGACGGCGATCATCACCGCCGCCGCGACAAATAGCGCCGCCGTGGCGACCCGGCTCATCTTGCGCCTTCCGTCGCGGTCGATCCTCGCGGGTCTACCCCCTCTGCGATGAGCCGCCAGGACACACCGCCGTCGCCGGTCAGGTAAACGTCGCGCCGGCGCGTGGCGAACGCGAGCACGCGCTCGTCCTTGGGGTTCTGCGCCAGGCAGGTCACGTAATCGCGTTTCAACCGAGGTAGGCGCAAGGCCTTCCGTCCCGGTCCGTCCAGCGCCACCTCGACCACCTCGTTGGACAATCCGCGCGCGTAGCGTAGCCGCTTGCCTGCGGTATCGAACGCGACGGCTGTCGCCAGCTCCCTGCCGTCGAGCAGCAAGAAGCTCTCGCCCGCATCGCGCGAGAGATAGAGCCCCCGCCCGGTCGCGACCGCCACCGTGCCCGCCTGCTGCGGATGGGCCGCAAGCCCGTGGATCTCGCCCTGCAATTTGCGGGCTGCAGTGCGCCGCCAGTTCTTGCCTTCGTCGTGCGTCACATAGAGTCCGGGCGCCGGCATCGCGGAGTTCGGCTGCGCGCTCAACACGTAGATCGCGTTGGAACGATAGCCCGCCGCGAGCAGCCGGAAATCGGCTTCCCCCGCGAGCGCGAGCGGGTGCCACGTCCTGCCGCCGTCGCTGCTGCGAATCAGACCCGCCGATCCGGCCGCCGCAATCCCCGGCCGCGCATGGCCGCTCGAGTAAATGGCGCGCTCGGCGACCGAGAAACTCGAGAAGCCCTGGATCGGTCCGAGCGCCTCCCACCACGCGCCGTCTTCATACGCCGCGAGGCCGCCGTGACTCGGCGCGAGCAGCGCCTTGCCGTCGGACGAGAACGACAGTCCGTGCCCGTGGTCGTGGAACAGCACGGGCTGCGCGTACAGCGAAGGCGCGGCCATGGCAAGCACCACCGCCGTCGCACAGATCGTATCCCTCATGATTCCCCCGCGCGCCGGGCGGAAGCCAGAGTCTTATCCACCAGATCTTTCAACGGATCGTAACCAAAGCTCGGCAGCGGCTTGCCGTTAACGAAAAACTCCGGCGTCTTGGTGACATTGAGCACGCGCGCATCTTCAAGATCCTGCGCAATCATCCTGGCGATTTCGGGCGCGGCCATGTCAGTGCGCAGCTGCTCTAAATTGAGGCCGAGGCCTTCGAGGTGTTTCCAGACCAAGGCCACCTGCGGCTTGTGGTCCAGCACCCACTGGGCCTGCGCCGCCAGCAGGGCCTCCAGCGCCGGCCAGAACTTGCCCTGTTTGCGTGCCGCCGCCAGTACCGCCACCACCTTGTCCGAACCGTCGTGGAAGGGTGCGTAACGCAACACCAGGCGAATCCTGTCAGGATTCGCCGCCATCATTTTCTTGACCAGGGGGTAGAACTCCCGGCAGGTCGCGCAGGCGGGGTCGAGAAACTCGACAATCACGACCGGCGCGTCGTCCTTGCCGAGGGTGGGTGAGTGCATCCGCACAAGATGCACGCGATTACCCTCGGCCAGTTGCGCAGACGAGTCGCTTTTCACGCTCTTGTAAATCAGCGTTCCAAACAGGAACACCAGCAGCAGTCCTACTGCGGCAACAATGAACAGCGCTCCTTTTTTCATTTGGAATCCCGAGGATATGCCGGAACAAGAAACGCAATGATGGTTGAAAAAGCCACGGCCGACAGCAGAGGAATCGTCACGAAACCAAACCACTCGATTACTGTTGCGGAGCATGGCACTCCCTGCGTGCAGGGCTTGATGCTCTCGGGAATCACCCCGGCGACCAGAAGCAGGTGAAAGACGGCAATCAGCCAGCCGAGCACAGCCAGCGGCAGCGCGTAGCGGATTACCTTCCGATCGAAGGGAAACAGTCCGATCGGCAGTATCAGTACCAGTGGAAACATGAAAATGCGCTGGTACCAGCAAAGAACGCAGGGGGGCAGTTGCATGACTTCGCCAAAGAACAGTGCACCAAGCGTCGAGACGCTGGCGACCAGCCAGGCGCCAAAGATCAGTGTCCACGCCGTGGTTTCGTTACTCATGCGTGCAGAGAATCCAGTGGTACTCATTGACAAGAGATTTGGTTGGCGGCGGGCAAATTGGCCTCGACGGCGTCCCGTCAATGCCGCTCGAAGACCTTGCTGCCGCGCTCGTCGAAGACGATGGTCGCGTACGGCTGGGGCGGCCCCTGCTCCATGCCGGGCGAACCGGCCACCATGCCCGGCACCGCGAGGCCCTTCGCCTTGGGCCTCTCGCGCAACAGGCGTTTGATGTCCGCGGCAGGCACGTGTCCTTCGATCGCGTAACCGCCCACGAGGGCGGTGTGGCAAGACGACAGCTCATCGGGAACGCCGTACCTGCGCCTGATCGGCGTCACGTCGGCGGTCTCGCGCGTCTCGACACGAAAGCCGCTTGCCTGCATGTGCTTCACCCATTCTCCGCAGCAGCCGCAGGCCGGGCTCTTGTATACCGTCACCAGCGGCAGCGCCTGTTGCGCGCCTGCACCGGGAACCATGCCGAGCGCCAGCACCGCGCCCGCCGCAAAGACAAAGGAACGTCTCGTATTCATGCAGTTCTCCTGATGGTTAGTCATCAAATTCTGCGGATTCATCCCAGCCGGCCCAATGCGGGGACGGCATCGAGCAGCCAGATCGCAAGCACCGACACGTGCCCCGTAATCATCGCGACACCGAACGCGACCAGAACCAGCCCGCCTCCGACCTGCAGCGCCGCGCCGATTCCGCGCAGCCTGCCAAGCAGCCGGGCCGCCCGATCGACGAACAGCGCGGCTAGCAGGAACGGAACTCCGAGGCCCATGGCGTACGCCGCGAGCAGGCCGACCCCGCTCGCGCTCGTGCCTGCGGCGCTCACCGCAAGAATGGCGCCGAGCACCGGTCCGATGCATGGCGTCCAGCCGAACGCGAATGCGACGCCGAGCACGAACGCTGCGACCGGATTCCCGCCGTGCAGGCGTGGATGGAGGCGAAGATCGCGCAGCAACCACGGTACCCAGCGCCACAACCCGAGCATGAATAGTCCGAACACGATCACGATCACGCCGGCAACGAGGTTCGCCTCGTAGCGGTAGCGCAGGAACAATTGTCCGAGCGCGGTCGCGCTGGCGCCGAACGCGATGAACACGACCGAGAAGCCGGCGACGAAAAACGTGCTCATGCCGAGCGCCGCCAGCCTTTCCTGCGCATGCAGATGCCGTCTCCGCCGATAGCTCTCTCCAGCGACATAGGACACGTAGGCGGGCACGAGCGGCAGCACGCATGGCGACAGAAACGAAATGATCCCAGCCACGAATGCGGCCAGCACGCCGATGGTGGCGGCGTCAGTCATCGCCGATGCCTTGCGCGTCGCGAACGGAAGATCTGTTGCGCATTACTTCTTACTCATCCCCTTCATACCCATCCCGGACATGCCCGGCATCATCATCATGTGATGCTCGTCCATCATCTGCCCCATCATTTCCTGCATGAGCTTCATGTGCTCGTCGATCCACTCGCGCATCTGTTGCGGCGACATGCCGCCAGCCGGCTTTGCCTTCTGCATCTGCGCCATCATGTCCTGCATCATCTTCATGTGCTCCTGCATCGTTTGCTGGCGCTCGGCGCCTGCGGCGGCCTGGGCCGCGGAAAGCTTCTTCTTTGCGTCCTGCGCACGCTGGATGAGCTGCTTTTGCGCTTCATCCGGAGCCGCCGTGCCGAACAGCGGCATTGCCAACGCGAGTCCCGTGACCAATGCTATGAGCATCCTTTTCATTTTGAATCTCCTTTTCAACGTTAAGAAACAGTTGCAGCCGTTATCAAGTGAGTTTCGCGTGCCATGTCATGGCACTCTCAAGACTTCAATGATTCACGACCTCGATCGGCCACTTGCCGGATCGGCGAGCGGATTCGCAGGAACGAGGCGATGCGCCTACTGGCGCAGACGCGAAACGAGTAGGTAAGGCGGTCGCCCGGAAGGGCGTGCGAGGAAACTGGAAGCTCGATTGCGCTCCGCCGGCGCGACCGAAGGGGGGTTGGACGAATTCAGGAGGGCGCCGGCGCCTTCCACGTGCGATACAAGCAAGAACTTGCTGGATTCGGAGACTACCGATTGCGCGTTTTGAATCGTGGCGGGACATTCGCAGTGGTGCCCGCCGCCGATCGCCGCGAAATCCTCGGAGACGGCGGAAGCGGCGATTTCTATTGCCTTCTGCGCCGCCGCTGGTGCGACATGCGCCTCTGGGCAGGTGCTCGCGGCCTGCCCCCAGATGCCGAACAACAAGATAAAAAACAGAATACGCGTCACCATCATGCGACCCACGCTAACGGCAAAAGCTCCTGGACATTTTGACCGGGATCAATCTGCGACGCAAATTTCAAGTCTCGCTCCATGGTGCACCGGAGGAGTGCGGCAGCTATTTCACGGCCTCGATGCGGGTGACGGTTAATGCGCCGCCCACCTTCTCCGCCTGAAACATCACTCTGTCGCCCGCCTTCACCCCTTCGAGCATCGCCGGGTCCTTGACCTGGAACACCATGGTCATCGCCGGCATTTCGAGAGTGGTCAACGGCCCATGCTTGATCGTAATCTTCTTCGCGACCTTGTCCACCTTGCGGATTTCGCCCTCGCTCATGCTGGCCGCCGTGCCGTGGAGCGCGTGATCCTTGTCGGCCTTCGCCATTGCCAGCGGCGTGAAGCGCGCCTGCACCGGATTCTGCCCGGAAAGCGTCAACAAGACGACGACTTTCATGCCGGGCGCGGTTTCGAAATTACCCGAACCGGCAAGCGCATTCTCGCCAACCGGATCGAGCTTGATGCTCGTCGTATTCTTGCCGCTCAGCACGGTTGCGCTGCCACTCGCGCCCTTGGTCGCGACTTTGGCGTCCTTGGCGCCCGTCACGTAGATCATCAGCGCGTTGTCCTTCACCACCAACTCGACATGATGTTTGCCCGCATCCTTTACCTCGCCGCCGTTCGGTCCGGCGCTCCGCTCGTCGCCATGGGTTGCAGGCGCGAGCGTCAGCGCGAGAACGGCGATGGCGAGCAGTGCGGGCGCGCGCATCATGGAGCGCCGCGGCGCAGGACGGGTTTCGGTGTCGATTTCGGCGTCAAGGTGCATTGTTGGTCTCCTTTTGCAGTGAGTTAGAGAATCTAGAACGCCTGTTGCGCGTGCTCCTCGAGCAGGCGCTTGAGCGGTTTTTCGCCCCATAACCAGAACATCACCGGCGTGATGATCGTGTCGAGGAGCGTGGAGCTCACCAGCCCGCCGAAGAGCACCACCGCCACCGGGTGCAGGATTTCCTTGCCCGGTTCGTCCGCGGCGAGCATCAGCGGAACCACCGCGAACGCCGCCACCAGCGCCGTCATGAACACCGGCGTGAGCCGTTCGAGCGAGCCGCGCACGATCATCGACTTGCCGAATCGTTCGCCTTCGAAGGCGCACAGGTTGATGTAGTGGCTCACCTTCAGAATTCCGTTGCGCGTGCTGATGCCGGCCAGCGCGAAGAAACCGATCATCGAGGCGACCGACAGCGGCTGGCCGGCAATCCAGAGCGCGATGACGCTGCCGACCAGCGCGAGCGGAATGTTACCCATGATCATCAGCGACAGCGCGACGGAACGGTAGCGCGTGTAGAGAACGATGAAGATCAGCAGCACTGACATCACGGCGAGCAGGGCGATCAGTTGGGTCGCCTCCTCCTGCGTCTGGAACTGGCCCTCGAGGCTGGTGAAGTAGCCGGTGGGCAGCGGGTTGGCGGCGAGTTCCGCGCGGATGCGCGCGACGATCGTGGCGAGGTCGGTGCCGTCGGAGTTGGCCGAGATCGCGATACGCCGGCGCGTGTTCTCGCGCGAGATCTGGTTGGGGCCGTCGCTGTCCTCGATTTCGGCGATGCGCGACAGCGCGACGCGGCCGCCCGGCGTCTCGATCAGAAGCTGCTCCAGCGCCCGCGGGCCGCGCGCGGAATCGGGCAGGCGCACCACCAGATCGAAGCGGCGGCTGCCTTCGATCACCTGCGCCATTTTCTCGCCGCCCAGCAGTGTTTCGAGCGCCTTCAGCACCGCGGTGGGCGTGACGCCATAGGCGGCGGCTTTCTCGTAATCGAGGCGCACCTTGAGCTGCGGGATCAATACCGCCTTCTCGATCTGCAAATCGGTGATGCCGGAGATCGTCGCCAGGCGATCGCGCAGTTGCGTGGCGAGTGCACGTAGCGTATCCAGATCGTCACCGTAAACCTTGAGTGCAATTTGCGCGTTCACCCCCGACAGGATGTGGTCGAGCCGATGCGAGATCGGCTGCCCGACATTGACCACTGCCGGCAGCACGCTCAGGCGCTTGCGGATGTCCTGCAACACGGCGTCGCGGCTGCGTGGCGAGCGCTTCAGCTCGAGATCGATCTCGGAGTAATGCACGCCTTCCGCGTGCTCGTCCAGCTCCGCGCGCCCGGTACGCCGCCCGGCGTGGAGAACTTCCGGCACTTGCTTGATCAGGAGCTCCGCCTGGGTGCCGACGCGATTCGATTCGCCGAGCGAGGTTCCCGGGTTGAGCAGCAGGTTGATGGTGAGCGTGCCCTCGTTGAACGGCGGCAGGAACGAGCGCGGGAAGAACGGCACCGTCGCAGCGGCGAGCAGCACCGCCGCGACGGCCGCCGCGAGCAGCAGCCTGGCGTGATCGAACGACCAGTAAAGGATGGGGGTGTCCCATTGCTTGAGCTTCTTTACCAGAGGACTGTATTCCTCCTCGGCGTGCAGGTTGAAGCGCAGCGACCACCACGGTGTTTTCGCGGCGCCGCCGGCGGGAATCTGATGCGCCCCATGTGCCATAAGTCGTCGGCGCGGGGCGAGCAGGTAGTAGCACAGCACCGGGGTAAGCGTCGCTGAAACCAGCAGGCTGGCGAGGATGGAAACGACGGATGCCACGCCGAGCGGCGCAAACAGGCGGCCCTCGATGCCGGAGAGCGCGAACAGCGGCACCAGCACCAGAACGATGATGACCGTCGCGTAGACGATGCTGGACATCACCTCCTTGGTGGCCGCGGCGATCACTTCCAGCGCCGGCTTGTGCACGCCGTCGGCGATATTGCGCTTGAGCCGCCGCAGGATGTTCTCCAGCCCGACGATGGCGTTGTCCACCAGGACGCCGATCGAGATCGCCAGGCCCCCGAGCGTCATCGTGTTGATGGAAAGCCCCATCAGCTTGAACGTGAGCGCGGTGATCAGGATCGACATCGGAATCGCGGTGAGCGAAATCACCGTGGTGCGCAAGTTGAGCAGGAACAGGAACAGCACCACCGCCACCATGATCGCGCCGTCGCGCATCGCCTCCTGCACGTTGTTGATCGAGGCCTGAATGAAATTAGCCTGCCTGAAAACGACCTGCGGCGGCGCCATGCCCGCCGGCAGCGACCGGCCGAGGTCGGCCAGCGCGGCCTCGATAACGTTCGTCAGCTTCACGGTGTCGGCGGCGGGCTGCTTTTGCACCGACAGGATCACGGCGGGCCCGGCGTTGTAGCTGGCGTCGCCGCGCTTCGCCCCCGCGGCAATCTTTACCTCCGCCACCTGCTTGAGCAGGATCGGCTGGTTGTTTTTTGCCGTGATCGCGAGGTTCTGCAGGTCGACCAGCCGCGAGGTGCGGCCGATGTTGCGGATCAGGTACTCGCGCGCGCTTTGCTCCAGGAATCCGCCGCTGGTGTTGGCGGCGAAGTTCTTGAGCGCCGCCTCGATTTGCTCGAGCGTCAGCCCCAGCGCCTGCATTTGCGCCGGGTTGGGCTCGACGCGATACTGCTTGACCTCGCCGCCGATCGGAATGACCTGCGCCACGCCCGGGATGGTGAGCAGCCGCGGACGCAGTACCCAGTCGGCATACTCGCGCACCTGCATCGGGCTCACGCGCGCCGGGTCGACAGGCAGCGCGATCAGCATGATCTCGCCCATGATCGAGGCGATCGGCCCCATCTGCGGCGCGATGCCTTCGGGCAGCTGCTCTTTCACCAGCGACAGGCGTTCGGCGACTTGCTGGCGGTTGCGGAAAATCTCGGTGCCCCAGTCGAATTCGACGAACACCAGCGACAGCCCGATGCCCGACACCGAACGCACCCGCGTCACGCCGGGCATGCCGTTCATCGCGGTTTCCACCGGGAAAGTCACCAGTTGCTCGACTTCCTCAGGGGCCATGCCGCCCGCCTCGGTGAGCAGTATCACGGTGGGTTTGTTCAGATCCGGGAAGATATCCACGGCCATTTGCCGCGCTGTCAGCCCGCCGTAGAACACGATCAGCAGCGAAGCCGCCAGCACGAACAACCGCTGCTTGACGCTCCAGTCGACGATCAGGTTGAACATGGCTCCGCCTCAACGCACTTGTGCGAGCGCAGAGGCGCCCTGGATCGCGATGCGCTCACCGGCGGCAACGCCCTCGGTGACCGCGACGCTGGCGCCATCGAGCGCCTGGAAGCGCACTTTCCTCGGGACGAACGTTTCCGCGCCGGCGTGCACCCATAACACGGTGTCGCCCGAGCTGTTCCGGGTGAGCGCCGCGAGCGGTACTGCGACCCCCTTGATCGTGCGTTTGGTCTGGGCCACCACCTTGAGCGGCTGGCCGACCGCGAGTAGCGGCGATGGCGGTTTGATGCGGAACAGCACCGGCAGCGCCTGCTCGCGTAATTGCTGCGCGACGCCGACGAAAGCGAGCGGCAGCGCCCCTCCGGCGGGCAGCACGCCGCTCGCGCTGCCGACATCCGCCACTGCGACCGGGTCATAGGCGAGCGCTTCCACCATCAGCCGCTGCGGATCGACGACTTCGAACAGCACCTCGCGCGCTTCGACGACCTGGCCGGCAACAGCGGACGCGGCGCTGATGACGCCCGATACCGGCGCGATCAGCGTGTCGCGGTTGGAGAGGCTGGCGCCGACCGCGGCTTTCTTCTCGGTGAAACTCGTCAGTTCCGCGCGCGCCGCGTCGATTTCCTTCTGCGGTACGCTGCCTTCGAGGGCTTCCAGCCGTCTGAGCTTTTTCTCGCCAAGTGAGTGTTGACTCGTAAGTTCCGCAAGCTGTGCGCGTTGGTTGCCGAGTTCTATCGCGTTGGCGACCGGTTTGATATACGCCAGCACCTCGCCTTTGCTGACCTTCTGTCCCAGCGTAGGCAGGCCGCGCGGGCCGGGCTCAACTCGGCCGGATTGGCTCGATTGGACGCGGCCGCCGAAATTGGGATCGATCACCACGCGCCCGTTCAGTTCGATGCTCTGCGCGAGTTCGCGGCTCTGGGCGACCACCGTGCGGATGCCGAGCTGGCGCTGCACGGTTTTGGGCATGAACACACCGCCGTCCGCGAGGCGCTGCGAGCTGGCATTTTCGCCTGCACCAACCGGCACGTAGGCTGCGGCGCCTTTCTTGTCTGCGCCGTGGCCTTCGTCCGCGTGCACCGAAGTTACAACCGCAAACAACGCCGGGACGATGGCAATGGTGATGGCAATGACCGCCAATGCCGGCGCCTTGCGCGCAGTTCTATAGCGCCTCCGCCACAACCACACCACGCCAGCGACGACGACAAATGCGCTCGTGAGCCACAACAGCCATTCAGACCAGGTATGCCCGTGCGCTGACTGACCGGCAGGCTGTGGAACGGTTAGCGTTCCATTGAGCAGGTCGATTTCACCGGCCGCCCGTATCGTGAACACCAGCGGGTACTGGCCCGACTTCGTTAGCGCGTCGGCAGCGACGGTGTAGAGGCCCTCGCCGGCCGGCTGCGCCGTTGCCTTGAACGCGCCGCCCTCGATTTCGATCGCCGCATCCGCGACCGGCTCGTTGGTGGCGAAACGGTCGAGGTAGAGCGTGAGCTTGCCGCCTTCGAGCACCGCGACCAGCTCGAAATTCTCCGATTGCGCTTCGAGACGCGGCCCGAGCGCGGCGGGCAGCGCCGACGACGGCGCGCCGTGACCGCCGTGACCTTCGTCAGCAAAAACGCTGCCCGGTATTAGCGCGAGCACAATCACCAATCGGAATAGCGAATTCATGGCAATACTCCCTGAGCCTGATTCAAACGGGCGACGGCGCGCGCAACCTCGAGCGTGGCGCGCGTGAAATTGAGTTCGGATTCGAAGCGCTCGTTCTCGGCGCGCAGCCGGCTGACCAGATCCAGTTCCCCGAGCGCAAAAGCCTTGGCCAGCAGCCGCTGCGTGTCGGCAGCGAGCGTGAAGCGCGTTTCGGTCAATCGCGCCACGACGCGCGCCTGCTCGAGCTCCCGGCGCGCGGCCTCGAGTTCTGCGGCGACCTTGGCGCGTTCGAGCCCGAAAGCGGCCTGCGCTTCGATCAACTCGGCATTGGCGGCGGCAATCCGCGGCTTGTTGCGCGCATCGGTCGCGAACGGCAGCCGGAAGCGGATCTCAAGAGAGTGTGCGTAGGGCTCGTCGAACAAACCGCGTTCGCGCCGCAGCCCAAGCTCCAATTCCGGGTTGTTGCGCAGGTTTTGCGCGGCCTGATTGAGCTTGGCCTGGTTGGTGGCCACCGCACGTTGCAGCGGCGCAAGCAGCGGATGGTCATCAAAGAACGCGGCCTGCGCGTGGGGGATCTCCTCGCCGCTGGGCAACGTGCTCAACCCCGTCAGCACGTTGAAGCCCTGCCTCGCCCTGAATGTCTTGATCTCCGCTTCGGTCAGCGCGGCGCGCGCCAAGCGTTCGGCGGCCTGCGCCTGGTTGAGATCGACGCGCGCCAGGTCGCCGGCCTTGACGCGGCGTTCGACATCGGCCGCGAGCACCGCCGCTTCCTCCTCCTTGCGCCGCGCGAGCGCCAGCTCGTTTTCGGCGAGCCGTACCTGCCAATATGTATCGCGCACGTCGCCGGCAATCTTCAGCTTCGCCGCGGCGAGCGCGGCATCGTACTGACCGCGCTCGGCGCTCACGACCGCACCCTGGCGTCCCTGCTCCCCGGGCAGCCACAGCGGCAAGGCGATTGCGGCACTCAACTCGCGCGCCCCCTGGTCGCGGTGCAGGCGGTCGTCGCGATTGCTCAAAACAAGGCTGGGCGGCTCCGGAAACAAGGCCTGCGCGGCGTCGCGTTTCGCCGCGAACTCCTCGACACGCGCCGGCTGGGCCTGATTCGCGGGCTGCCGCGCCCAGGCGCGTTCCACGGCGTCGCGGAGTGTTTGGGCCGAAAGGGGAACGCAGGCCAACAGAAGCACCAGCGCAATACAGGTTTTCTTCAACGACGCTCTCCAAACGCAATCCATCGCACGCATCGCGTGCAGGGGCGGCGCACCTTCAGCGCGCCGCGGCCAGATCAGCGTTCAGGAAGCGAGAGGAGGTCGGTCGAGCTGCGCGGGTACGAAACCCGCGGCACGGCGATCGAAGAAGGCAACGAGGTCGGACCCTTGAGCCTGGAACACCGCCACTCGCGGCGCATCCGGCGCGAGGCTTGCGCCTGCGCAGCACGAAGCGCAGATGCTGCACACCGAAGGGGCGTGCGCTGGGTCTCCGCCGTCGCCGGAATCAACGTGCACGCCGTCGCCGTACTCGTGCACATGCTCCTGGGCGGCGGCAGCGCCGCCATGGTGCGATTCGCACAACGCCGTCAGCACGCCTGCGTACCCGCGCAGCGGCAGCGCCGCGAGCAGCACGACGAACAAAACGATGCGGTAGGTGCGCTTCACGGGGATAATCCTAGCACAGGCACTGGTGATGATTGACCGCGCGGGGCGTTTTCAGTTCCCGTTGTCAAGCCGGCCCCCCGAGATCGTCCAGGATCGGGCAGTCCGGCCGGCCATCGCCGTGGCAGTTGTGCGTCAGGTGCTCGAGCGTCGCCACCATCGACTGCATCTCGACAATCCGGCGCTTGAGGCCCTGCATGTGGCTGGCGGCGATCTTTTTCACCGAGGAACTCGTACGCGACCGGTTCTGCCACAGCGCCAGCAGTTGGCGGATATCCTGCATCGAAAATCCGAGCGTGCGCGCGCGCCTGATGAAGCGCAGCGTATGCACGTCGTTTTCGTTGTAGACACGGTAGTTGGCGTAGGTACGGGAAACGTTTTTCAGCAATCCGATCGCTTCGTAGTGTCGGATCATCTTGACCGACACGCCGCTCGCCTTCGAGGCCCGCCCGATGTCGAGCAGGCCGCGTTCGAGGGCGTCGGCATGTTCGAAGACCGGTTCGCGCTTCCCCATATCAGGCTCCTGGTTTCCAGCGCTTGAGCAGCAAGGCGTTGGTGACCACGCTGACGCTGCTTAGCGCCATCGCGGCACCGGCTACTACCGGGTTGAGCAGCCCGAACGCCGCGAGCGGAATGCCGACCACGTTGTAGATGAACGCCCAGAACAGATTCTGCCGGATCTTGGCGTAGGTGCGGCGCGAAATGTCGATCGCCGCGGCGACCAGCCGCGGATCGCCGCGCATCAGCGTGACGCCGGCGGCATGCATCGCCGCATCCGTGCCCGAGCCCATGGCGAAGCCGATGTCGGCGGCCGCGAGCGCCGGCGCGTCGTTGATGCCGTCGCCCACCATCGCCACCACGCCATGCGACTGCCGCAATTCCCGCATCACCCTGGCCTTGTCCTCCGGCAGTATTTCGGCGCGCACGCTGCGGATCCCCACCCGTGCAGCGATCGCTTCGGCGACGATGCGGCTGTCGCCGGTGAGCATCACCGTCTCGATATGGCGCCGCGCAAGCTCCGCCACCGCTTGCGCCGCTTCCGGCTTCAACTCGTCGCCGATGCCGAGCAGAGCGATGACCCGCGGCGTGCCCGAAAGATGCGCGAGCCACGAGACGGTCTGCCCCTGCCGTTCGATAGCCGCGCGGCGCGCGTCCAGGGAGGAAGTGTCCACGCCAAGTTCGCGCATCCAGCGGCTCGAGCCGATCGCCAGCCTGCGGCCGCCGACCAGCGCTTCGACTCCGCGCCCCGCCGCGACGGTGACGCCCTGCGCCGCGGGCACGGCGAGCGTTTCCTTCTTCGCCGCCGCAACCACCGCCTTCGCGAGCGGATGCTCGCTGCCGGATTGCACTGCGGCCGCGAGCGCCAGCGCGGACGCCCGATCGCCATTCGCCGCTTCGAGCGAGACGAGCATCGTGCGGCCGAGCGTCAGCGTTCCGGTCTTGTCGAAGGCAACGACGCGCACGCCGTGCGCAATCTCGAGTGCCTCGGCATCCTTGATCAGCACGCCGTGCTTTGCAGCGACTCCCGTGCCGGCCATCACCGCGGCGGGCGTCGCCAGGCCAAGCGCGCATGGACAAGCTATCACCAGCACCGCCACCGCGTTGAGTACAGCCTGCTCCCATTGCCCGGTGACGAGGCCCCAAGCAAGGAACGTCAGCACCGCAATCGCGAGCACCACGGGCACGAAAACAGCGCTCACCCGGTCTACCAGGCGCTGGATCGGCGCCTTGCCCGCCTGCGCGGACTCGACCAGCTCGATGATGCGGGCGAGGACGGATAGCGCGCCGACCGCGGTCGCGCGCACGACAATCAATCCCTCGCCGTTCACCGAACCGCCGGTGACCCGCCCGCCCGGTCCCTTCGCCACCGGCAGCGATTCGCCGGTGATGAGCGATTCATCCACGTGCGTCGTGCCTTCGAGGATCTCGCCGTCGGCGGCGATGCGCTCCGCCGGGCGCACGACGATCGCGTCGCCCACGACGATGGACTCCAGTGGCAGCTCAACTTCACCGCCCCCGCGGCGCACGCGCGCCCGCTCCGGGCGCAGCGCCTGCAGCGCGCGTATCGCCTCAGTGGTCTGCCGCTTGGCGCGCCCTTCCAGCCACTTGCCCAGCAGCACCAGCGTGATCACCGCGGCGGAAGCCTCGAAATACAGGTGCGCCATGCCGTGCTCCCAATGCCGCACCAGCAGGTACACGGAAAGGCCATAGGCGGCGCTCGTGCCCAGAGCGATCAGCAAGTCCATGTTTCCGGTACGCGCGAGCAGCGCCTTCCAGCCGGCGCGGTAGAAGCGCGCGCCAAGCACGAACTGCACTGGCGTGGCGAGCAGCAGTTGGGCCCAGCCAGGGAGCGACCATGTCACGCCTAAGGGTTGGATGACCATCGGCAGCATGAGCGGCAGTGACAGCGCGGCACCGGCCGCCACCGGCCACCAGGAACGGTCGATGGCTGGCGCCAGCGGCGCGGGACCAAGGCGCGCCTCGTAGCCCGCCTTGTGCACAGCCTCGACCAGCGCTTGCGGCGGCGCACCTGCCGCCAGCAACACGGTTGCGGTCTCGGTGGCGAGATTGACTTCGGCCCCCATGACACCGGGGACCGCCTTGAGAGCTTTTTCCACCCGCGCCACGCAGGAAGCACAGGTCATGCCCTCGATCGGCAAGCGGATCTGTATGCTGGTATCCATGTGAGGGTCAACCTAAAGTCTACCATCATTGGAGGGTCAAGGGCTTGACCCTGCTACGGTGGGAACCTTGATGATGGCACCCTCCAAGGAGGCGACGATGATCGAAATCAAGGTTCCGGACATGACCTGCGGGCATTGCGTCAGCACCATCACCAAGGCGGTGCAGGCGCTCGATGCCTCTGCCAGCGTGGATATCGTGCTCGCGGAGCATCGCGTCAGGGTGGAAGGCAAGTCCTCCAAGGAAGCGCTCATCCACTGCATCGCCGAAGCCGGCTACACGCCCCAGCCAGCCTAGGAAGGCATCCGCCTGCCGAAATCACGCAGCACTTCGCGGGCGCAGTTGTGCCCGGGCGCGCCGGTGACCCCGCCCCCGGGATGGGCGCCCGCCCCGCAAAGGTAAAGCCCCTTCACCGGCCCCCGGTAGTCCGCATGGCCGAGCAGCGGCCGCGCCGACCAGAGTTGATCGAGCGACAGCGCGCCGTGGAAAATGTCGCCGCCCGTGAGGCCGAACTCGCGTTCCAGATCGGCAGGCGACAGCGCGCTGTGCCCGAGCACGCTTTTCCGGAACCCCGGCGCGTGCGACTCGACGACCTCGAAGATGCGGCCGATTGCTTCGTCTTTCCTCAGACTCCAATCCGCATCCGGCGCGAAATGCTGGCAAAACAGGCTCGCCACGTGCGCTCCTTTGGGCGCGAGTGAATCGTCCAGTGTGCTCGGAATGACCATTTCCACGATCGGCTTCTCTGCTATCCCGCCGGCGCGTGCATCCAGGTAGGCACTATCCATATAGCCGAGCGAAGGCGCGAGGATGATGCCGCTCGCATGATGCGGACCCGGTTCCGGGAGGCAGGAGAAGCGCGGCAACGCCGACAGCGCGACATTCATGCGGAAGGTGGCCGATCCGCACTTGTAGCGCTCCATGCGGGCAGTGAACTCCGCGGGAAGATCGCTTTTGTCCATCAGCTTCAGATAGAGCAGCTTCGGATTGACATTGGCGACAATGGCCCTGGCCGTGAACTCCCTGCCGTCCTCGAGCACCACGGTGTTCCTGCGCACGCGCCCAACCGGAGTCTCACAGACAATCTCCACACCCAGCCGCCGCGCCTCGGCAGCGAGCGCTTCGCTGATCGCGCCCATGCCGCCGATCGCGTGGCCCCAGGCGCCGCGCTTGCCGTTGACCTCGCCGAAACAGTGGTGCAGCAGGACGTACGCCGTCCCGGGATGGAACGGACTGGCATAGTTTCCGACCACGGCGTCGAAGCCGAACACCGCCTTGATGCCATCCGACTCGAACCAGCGCTCGAGCAGCTCGGCCGCGCTGCGGGCGAACAGTTCGAGGAGATCCCGGCGGCCCTCCATGTCGAGTCTCTTCAGTTTCATTCCGGTTCTGAAAAAACCAAGAAGGTCGGAAATCCCGCCGCCGAATTTCGGCGGCGTTTCGAGAACGGTCGCGCGCAACACATCGGCGACCTTTTCGATGGCCCGGTAGTAATCGGCCAGCCGGCCGGCGTCGCGTGCCGAGAATTTCGCAACTTCCTTCTGCGTCGCCTCCAGCCCGCCGCCGACCTTGAGATACCCGCCCTCCATCGGCAGGAAGTTCGAGAACGGCCGCTCAACCAAGCGCAGTCCATGTTCCGCGAGGCGCAGATCCCGGATCACCTTCGGCTGCAGCAGGCTCACCGTGTAAGCGGCGACCGAGTTGCGGAAACCGGGATGGAATTCCTCGGTGACCGTGGCGCCGCCGACCAATCGGCGGCGCTCGAGTACCTTTACTTTGAGCCCGGCTCTTGCCAGGTAGCAGGCGCACACCAGGCCATTGTGGCCGGCGCCGACAATGATGGCGTCGATGACGCCTGCGCTCACTCTACGGTGACGGACTTGGCAAGGTTGCGCGGCTTGTCGACGTCGCTCCCGCGCGCAAGCGCGGTGTGGTATGCCAGCAGCTGCAGAGGCACCACGTGCAGGATCGGCGAGAGCGGCCCGTAGTGCTCGGGCAGCCGGATCACGTTCACGCCTTCCGATGAGACGATGTGCGTGTCGGCATCCGCAAGAACGTACAGCTCGCCGCCGCGCGCCCGCACTTCCTGCATGTTGGATTTGAGTTTCGCCAGCAGCGCGTCATTTGGCGCCACCGTCACCACCGGCATCGCCGAAGTGACAAGTGCAAGCGGTCCATGCTTCAGTTCTGCCGCCGGGTAGGCCTCGGCGTGAATGTAGGAGATTTCCTTCAGCTTCAGCGCCCCTTCGAGCGCGATCGGAAAATGCAGCCCCCGGCCGAGGAACAGCGCGTGCTCTTTCCTGGCGAACCGTTCCGACCAGCCGATCGCCTGAGGTTCGAGCGCGAGCACGGCGGCGATAGCCTTCGGCAGGTGCCTGAGGCTGCGCAGGTGTTTCTGTTCGTCTTTTTTCGAAAGTTTCCTGGCAATTTTCGCCAGGGTCAGGGCCAGAAGGAACAGCGCCACCAGCTGGGTGGTGAAGGCCTTGGTCGAGGCGACGCCGATTTCGACGCCCGCGTGCGTGAGAAACCCGAGCCGCGTCTCGCGCATCATCGCGCTCGAGGCGACATTGCAGATCGCGAGCGTCTGCTTCTGCCCGAGCGAACGCGCGTGCCTGAGCGCGGCGAGCGTATCCGCGGTCTCGCCCGACTGCGAGACCACCACCACCAGGGTCTTCGGATCCGGCACGCTGTCGCGGTAGCGGTACTCGCTCGCCACCTCGACCTGGACTGGAAGCCGCGCCAGCGACTCGATCCAGTACTTCGCGGTAAGCCCCGAGTAGTAGCTGGTGCCGCAAGCGAGGATCAGCACCGACTTGATGCGGCCCAGAACCTTGCCTTGGGGATCCTGAAACAGGGCGGGGGAAATTCCTTCGATCGCCGCCAGCGTGTCGCCGACCGCGCGCGGCTGCTCGAAAATCTCTTTTTGCATGAAGTGGCGGTAAGGTCCGAGTTCCGCAGCCACGCCGGAGGTCTGGACAGTCTTGACCGGCCGGCGCACCTGGCGACCGCCGGCATCGAGCACGCGAAACCCCGCGAGACCGATTTCCGCGACGTCACCCTCTTCAAGATAGACGATGCGGTCAGTTGCTCCGGCGAGCGCGAGCGCGTCCGAGGCGAGGAAATTCTCGTTCGCGCCCACGCCGATGACAAGCGGGCTGCCGGCGCGCGCCCCGACCACGCAGTGCGGTTCGCGCTTGGAGACCACGGCAATCGCGTAGGCGCCGTTGAGCCGCTTGACCGCGCGACGCACCGCGTCGAGCAGGCCCCCCTTGTCGTACAGACTGTGCACCAGATGCGCGATCACCTCGGTATCAGTCTGGGTTTCGAACACGTAACGCTTTGCTTTGAGCTCGAGGCGCAGCTCTTCATGGTTCTCGATGATGCCGTTATGCACCAGCGCGATCTCGCCGCGCGAGAAAATGGGGTGTGCGTTGCGGGTCACGGGCGCGCCGTGCGTCGCCCAGCGCGTGTGCGCGATGCCGGTTTCTGCGGCGAGATGTTTTTTCTCAATTTGAATTGAAAGATCGGCAACCCGGGCAACGCTGCGCAGCCGCTCCAGCTGGTTGTTGGCGACCGCGGCGACGCCGCACGAGTCATAGCCCCGGTATTCGAGGCGCTTCAGGCCTTCGATCAGGATCGGGACGATGTTGCGCTTGGCCGCCGCGCCTACGATTCCGCACATGGTTATTTCGTCCGCGCCACTTTCTTCCGCGGCGGGGTCCAGCGCGGCAGCGACACCTGCCTCGCGCGCGCCACGGTCAGTTGCCCCGGAGGGGTGTCCTTGCTGATGGTCGAGCCCGCCCCGATATAGGAACCCTTTGCAATGCGCACCGGCGCCACCAGGGTCGCATCCGAGCCGATGAAGCAGTCGTCCTCGATCACGGTGCGGTGTTTGGAGGCCCCGTCGTAGTTGCAGGTGATGGTGCCGGCGCCGATGTTGACCCGTGCGCCGATCTCGGCATCGCCGATGTAGGAAAGATGATTCGCCTTCGATCCCGGACCGATCCGGCTTGCCTTGACCTCGACGAAATTGCCGATACGCACGCCTTGATCCAGCTTTACGCCCGGCCGGAACCGTGCGTAGGGGCCGATCCTGCAGCCCGCGCCGATTTCAGATTCCTCCAGCAATGAAAACGCGTGCACCTCGGTGTCCGCGGCGATCGTTACATTTCTGAGTACGCAGTTCGGTCCGATTTTCACCCGGTCGCCGAGTTTCACGCGGCCCTCGAAGACGCAGTTGACGTCGATGGCGACATCCTGACCGCAGGCAAGCTCGCCGCGCACGTCCACCCGCCAGAGGTCGGCCAGCGCCACGCCCGCATCGAGCAGCTTCACCGCCTGCGCGTTCTGATAGGCGCGCTCGATGATCGCCAGTTCGTGGCGCGAATTCACGCCGGCCACTTCGTGGGGCACGACGGCCTTGACTGCGCTCACCGGCGCCCCGCCGGCAGCGGCAATTCCGATCACATCGGTAAGGTAGTACTCCTTCTGCGTATTGCGGTTTGCGACCTTGGCAAGCCAGCCGGCGAGGCGAGACGCGTTGCCCGCGAGAAAGCCCGCATACCATTCGCGGATTGCGAGTTCCGCGGGGTTCGCGTCCTTATGCTCGACGATGCGCGTCACGCGGCCCCGCGGGTCGCGGACCACGCGGCCGTAGCCGGCTGGATCCGACAGGTCGCTGGTGGCGATGGCGATTCCCTTGCCGGCCGCGCGCAGCAATTTGCGCAGCGTCTCCTTGCGGACCAGGGGTACGTCGCCATTGAGCACCAGCACGGTGGCGGCACGCGGAATCCGCGGCAGTGCCTGCATCAGCGCGTGCCCGGTGCCGAGCCGCCTCGCCTGCTCCACCCACTCGACCGGTGCACCTGCGAAGGCGGCCTTCACCTCGGCGCCGCCGTGTCCGTGGACGACGAATACGCGCTCGGGCCGAAGCGACATCGCCGCATCGATCACATGGGCAAGCAAAGGCCGGCCGGCAATGCGGTGCAGCACCTTGGGCAGCGCGGAATGCATGCGCTTGCCAAGGCCTGCGGCGAGGATGACGACGTGGAGTGGCATCGAGGGTCGGGCCCCGGATTCTAGCCGACTGGCGCGGGCTAGCCGCGCATGCCGAGCACGTTGTAGGCCGGTACCGGCTTGCTCAGACCTTTCAGCGACAACTCGCCGACGTGCTCGGCTTCGATGCGCTCTTCGACTTTGCCGAAGACCCGCTGCGATATCAGCACCTGGCCGGCATGCGCCTCGCCGCAAAGGCGCGCGGAGAGGTTGGTCACCGGGCCGATGGCGCCGTAGTCGCGCCGTCCTTCGAAACCGATGGCGCCCATGGTCGCGTAGCCATTCGCGATCCCGACCCCGAAACCAAGCTCGTGACCGCGCTTTTTCCAACCGGCGCCCAGCGCCCCGACTGCCGTTCGCATCTCGAGCGCCATTCGTATCGCGGCGAGCTCGGGCTCCTCCAGCGGCAGCGGATCGTTGAACAGGATCATTACCCCGTCACCGGCGAAATGCTCCACCGTTCCCTCGTGAGCGAGCACGATTCGTCCGAGCGCGGCGTGGTATTCACGCAGCACCCCCATCACCTCCTCGGGCTCGGCGGTCTCGGAAAAGGCGGTAAAGCCGCGCAGGTCGGTGAACACCACCGTGATCTCGCGCCGGTGGGTCTTGAGCGGGTCGTCCACTTCACCCGCAAGAATCAGATCGCCGACGCGCGGAGACACGAAGCGCTTCAAACGCGCCAGGCGCTCGATCTCGCCGACCTGCTCGGTGACGCGCTTCTCCAGGTTCGCGTTGAGTGCGGCGAGCTCGTCATGCAGCGCCTTTACTCTCAGCGAGGACTTGACGCGCGCAAAAAGCTCGGGCTGATTGACCGGTTTCGAGAGAAAATCGTCGGCGCCCGCCTCGATACCCTTGACGCGTTCCTGCTGCGGATCGAGTGAGGTGCACATGACCACCGGCAGCAGCGCCGTGGCCGGATCGGCGCGGATCCGGCGGCAGACGTCGTAGCCCGAGAGCCCCGGCATCATGACATCGAGCAGCACGAGATCGGGTTTCTCGGCGGCGACCTTGGCAAGCGCCTCTTCGCCGTTCACCGCCGTCGATACCTGGTAGCCCCTCGATTCCAGCAGGGCGCCCAGCAGCTTGATGTTGGCCGGGGTGTCATCGACGACTAGGATCTTGGCCGGCACGCTCATGCGGGCCTGCTTTCGAGCAGGCGCTTCACAGTCTCGAGGAATTCCTTGAGGTTGATGGGCTTGCTGAGAAAACCGTCGAAACCAGCCTCGGAGATCTGGCTACGGTCGTTTGACATCACCGAGGCCGTGAAAGCCACCACCGGAATTCGCGCGCAACCCGGATCCGCGCGCACCTGCCGCAGCGCCTCGATGCCGTTGATGCCGGGAAGCTGGATATCCATGAGAACGAGATCGGGTTTCTTCTCGATGGCCATGCGCACGCCGTCCTCGCCCGTGACGGCCTCAAGCGTGACGTAGCCCTTGGCCTGCAGCACGTCGCGCGCGAGCTTCATGTTCTTCTCGTTGTCTTCGACAATCAGGATCGTGCTCATAGTCCCAGCGGAATGGTGAAGGTGAAGGTAGAGCCCTTGCCGGGCTCGCTCGCCAGCCGGATCGTGCCGCCATGCAGTTCGACAAAGCGCTTGGTCAGCGCGAGGCCAAGGCCGGTGCCTTCCGCCTTGCGCGTGTAATCGGTCCCCACCTGCTTGAATTCCTCGAACACGAGTTCCTGGTCCGCCACTGCAATCCCCACCCCGGAATCCGTCACGGATACTTCGAGACCATTGGCGGCCGGCCTGGCTGCCACGCCGACTTTGCCGCCCTCAGGCGTGAACTTCACCGCGTTGGACAGCAGGTTGAGCAGGATCTGCTTGAACTTGCGCTCGTCGCCCCGGAACATGCCCAGCGACAGATCCACTTCGAGGCTAAGCGAGATGCCGTTGCGCTGCGCGCGCTCCTTCACCAGCGTCATCGCGTTCTCGAGCGCCGAGCGCAGATCGAATTCCGCCACGTCGAGTTCCATCCGTCCCGCCTCAATCTTGGACAGGTCGAGGATGTCGTTGATCAGCGACAGCAGATGCTTGCCGGAGGAATGGATGTCCTGCAGGTAGTCGAGTTGCTTGTCGTTCACCTCACCGAACATTTTCTCGACCAGCACCTCCGAGAAGCCGATGATCGCATTCAGCGGCGTCCTCAGCTCATGCGACATGTTGGCGAGGAAGTCCGACTTGTGCTGGTTGGCGATTTCGAGCTGCCGGCTCTTGTCCTGAATCTCACGGAACAACCGTGCATTCTGTATCGCTATCACCGCCTGATCGGCAAATGTCTTGAGGAGGCCCATTTCCTTTTCGGAGAAGGCTTCCAGCTTATTCTCGCGCCCGACAAGGATTGATCCAATCCCGCGGTCCTTCCAGATCATGGGCGCAATCGCCAGCGAGTAGGTCCTGCCAAAGCGTTTCGCGATGTTGCGCAAACCGATGGGCACATCGGCACCGTTGATCACGTTCGCATAGGTCACCGCGCGCCGTTCGCGGATCGCGACCTCTGAGGCAGTCCCCTCCAGAGGCACGGGGAAAAGGGCGCGGACCTGGTCCGCATTCGGACCGCGAACCGAGCCAATGTGCAGCTGGCCATCCTCTCCAAGCAGGAAAATGACCAACATGTGGCCGCCGAACAGGTGCTCGCAACTCTGCAGAATCTTGTCGAACACCGGCTGCGTGTCCGCGACCGAGCTGCTGATGACCTGGAGGATCTCCGCAGTCGCCATCTGCTGGTCCAGCGTTTCCCGCAATTCCGCGGTCCGCACCTCTACCTTCCTCTCCAAGCCGGCGTAAGACTCGCGCAATTGCGCGGACATCTGGTTAAACTGTTCGGCAAGCGCCTCGAGTTCATCGCCGGTATTGATTTCAATTCTCTGTTCGAGGTCCCCAGCGCCGATGCGCGCGGCGCCTTCCTGCAGAGTGCGGATCGGGCGCACCATGCTGCGCGCGAGCCACATCGCCGCGAGCGCCGAGATCAGCAGACCAGCGATGATCAGCGAGACGGTCCGGATGATGGTCGCATTGAGGGTCTCGTACACCTCGGATACCGGTTGCTCGACAAACACCTTCCATCCCAGGGGGTCAATGGAGCCGTAGGCGGTCAACACCGCAGCGCCCGAGAGGTCCTGTGCCACCAGGGCCTGTGATTCCTCGGCGCCTTTTTCCAGCGCGAATTTCACCTGGGGAAGCTTCGACAAGTCGGTCTTGCGCAGCACCAGCCCGATGTCCGGATCGGCGACGAGGAGCCCGCTGCCGTCCACCACGTAGGCCTTGCCCTTCTTGCCGATCTTGATGCGCGTCACCACGTCCCAGACGAACTTCAGATTCACATCCGCGACGGTAACGGCGCCGGCTTCTCCCTTCGAGCGCACCGCGATCGACATGTAGGGTTCGGTCTCCTTGCGGAAATAGACCGGCCCGAACCAGGTCTGCTCGGATTTCGCCCCCTTGAAAGCCGGCTCCCCGGAGCGGTCGATGACGGAATCCACCACATCCATCCCCAGGCGCGATACCGCAAGCCGCTCGAGGCCCCTGGCGTCGATCTGCGTGGTGTCGGTGATCGCCGGCACCAGCCGCTGCAGCTTCAGGAACTCGATCCGGCGCTGCTCCATGCCTTCAGCGCCCAGTTGCGGCAGCGCCGCGAAGGCGAGCTGCTGCTCGATCTGGCGGACGAATTGCTCGATGCGCACCGCCGCGGCCACCGCCTTCTCACGCTGCAGGCTCAAGAGCGCGGACTTGTTCTCCTGGTAGGAAAAGTAGACGCCGATGCTGCCGGAGAGGAGGAGCGTGCCGCACACCAGCGCAAGGATCAGGAGGAAATACTTGCGGAACAGCCGCCCGCGCTCGATCGTCCGGATCTCGCGGTTCTGCCCGATGATGGCGTCGACCGGCTTCAAACGACGTGGATCTGGATAGGACGAGTGCCCATTCAACGCAGTATAGCCACCTCAGGACCTTTGGGTCAGGTGTGCGCCTCCCTAGCGCGGCAACTCCGAGAATCCCATCAGAAACTCATCCACCGCCCGGGCGCATTGGCGGCCCTCGCGGATCGCCCACACCACGAGCGACTGGCCGCGGCGCATGTCGCCCGCGGCAAATACCCTGGGTACGCTGGTCGCGTAGCAGCCGGCGTTTTCGGTCGTTGCTTTGGCATTGCCGCGAGCGTCCTTCTCGACACCAAATTCTTCGAGTAGTGACTGCACCGGCGAGACGAAGCCCATTGCCAGCAGGACCAGATCGGCGGGCATGTCGAACTCGGAGCCCGGAATTTCGGCGGGCTTGCCGTCATTCCACGCCAGCCGCACCGCTTTCAGGGTCTTCACCTTGCCGCCTTCGCCGATCAGCGCTTTCGTGGCGATGGACCAGTCGCGCTCGACGCCCTCTTCATGGGAGGAAGAAGTGCGCAAGCGTGTCGGCCAGTAGGGCCACACCGGATTGCGCTCCATGTCGGGCGGCATGGGCAGCAGCTCGAATTGGGTGACCGAGGCGGCGCCGTGGCGGTTGGAGGTGCCCACGCAGTCCGAACCCGTATCGCCGCCGCCGATCACGACGACGTGCTTGCCGCCCGCCGAGAGTTCCGGAACCGCGGCGTCACCGGCGACGCGCTTGTTCTGCAGCGGCAGGAATTCCATCGCGTAATGCACGCCCGCAAGCTCGCGCCCCGGGATCGGCAGGTCGCGCGCAACCTCGGCCCCGCCCGAGAGCACCACGGCATCGAAATCCGCGAGCACCTTCGCCGCCGGCAGGTACGTCTTCGCATCGTTGGGAATGCCTTTGCCCGGGCGTTCCTTGCCAATACATACGCCGCTGCGAAACTCGATGCCTTCAGCACTCAGCTGCCCGAGGCGGCGGTCGATGATTTTCTTCTCGAGTTTGAAATCGGGAATTCCGTAGCGCAGCAGTCCGCCCATGCGGTCGTTCTTCTCGAACACGGTGACCTGGTGGCCGGCGCGCGCCAGCTGCTGCGCACAGGCCAGGCCCGCGGGGCCGGAGCCCACCACAGCGACCTTCTTGCCGGTCTTGTGCGCGGCGGGCTGCGCCTTCACCCAGCCGGACTCCCAGGCCTTGTCGATGATCGCGTGCTCGATCGACTTGATGCCGACCGGGTCCTCGTTGATGCGCAGCACGCAAGCTTCCTCGCAGGGCGCGGGGCAGATCCTGCCGGTAAATTCCGGAAAATTGTTGGTCGAGTGCAGTGTCTCGATCGCCCGCTCCCAGTCCTGGCGGTAGATCAGATCATTGAAGTCGGGAATGATGTTGTTCACCGGGCAGCCCTGCATGCAGAACGGGATGCCGCAATCCATGCAGCGCGCGCCCTGGACCTTGGCGTCCTCGTCGGCAAGCCGCAGGTAGAACTCGCGATAGTGCTTCGTGCGCGAATCCCTGTCCTCGTGTGGCTCTTCGAGGCGCTCGTAGTCCAGGAATCCGGTGATCTTGCCCATGTGCTGGCTACGCCGCGAGACCGCGTTTGGCCAACCCGTGCCTGGCGGCAAGCTCGCCCAGCGCGCGCCGGTATTCGTGCGGGAATACCTTGACGAATTTCGCCCGGTACTCGCTCCAACCCTCGAGGATGCGTTTCGCCTGCGCGCTCCCCGTGTAACGCACGTGACGCTCGATCAAGCGCCTGACGGTCGCTTCGTCCGATTCCCCCTTGTGCCAGAGGTTGCGCTCGAGTCTGGTCTCCTGCTCGGATTCGACGAGCAACGGCTCCAGAGCTACCATCGAAGGATTGCAGTAGCGGGCGAAAGTGCCCGCCTCGTCCAGTACGTAGGCGATTCCCCCCGACATCCCGGCGGCAAAATTGCGGCCGGTAGCGCCCAGAACCACGATCGTTCCGCCGGTCATGTACTCGCAACCGTGGTCGCCCACGCCCTCTACCACCGCTCGTGCGCCCGAATTGCGGACCGCAAAGCGCTCACCCGCGACACCGCGGAAAAACGCTTCGCCTTCGATCGCGCCGTAGAGCGCGACATTGCCGGTAATGATGTTCTCGGTCGGCTCGCCGCGGAACTTGGTCGATGGCTGGACCGAGATCCGGCCGCCGGAGAGCCCCTTGCCGCAGTAATCGTTGGTGTCGCCGATCAGATCCAGCCATACGCCGCGCGCAAGAAAGGCGCCAAAGCTTTGTCCGGCGGACCCGGCGAGCCGCACATGAACGGTCTCGTCCGGCAATCCTTCGTGTCCGTAGCGCTTGGCGATCTGGCCGGAAAGCATGGTGCCGACCGCGCGATTGATGTTGCGGATTGGCGTTTCGATGGTCACCTTCGCGCCGTGCTCCAGTGCCGGGCGCGCCAGCTCGATCAGCCGGTTGTCGAGCGCTTTGTCGAGGCCGTGGTCCTGCGTCTCGCAGTGGCGGCGCGCGACCTCCGCGGGCACCTTCGGCAGATGGAAGATCCGGGAGAAATCGAGCCCCTTCGCTTTCCAGTGTTCGATGCCTTTCCTCATGTCGAGCAGATCGGCGCGTCCGATCAACTCCTCCACGCGACGCACGCCCAGCTTCGCCATCAGCTCGCGCGCTTCCTCGGCGACGAAGAAAAGATAGTTCACCACGTGCTCGGGTTTGCCTTCGAACTTCCTGCGCAGCGCCGGATCCTGCGTGGCGACGCCTACCGGGCAGGTATTCAGGTGGCACTTCCTCATCATGATGCAGCCCTCGACGACCAAAGGAGCCGTGGCAAACCCGAATTCATCTGCACCGAGGAGCGCGCCAATGACGACGTCGCGCCCGGTCTTCATCTGGCCATCCACTTGCACCGCGATGCGTCCACGGAGACGGTTCAGGGTCAACGTCTGTTGCGTCTCGGCGAGACCGAGCTCCCAGGGCGTGCCGGCATGCATGATCGAGGACCAGGGCGAGGCCCCGGTACCGCCGTCGTGACCGGAGATCGTCAGGTGGTCGGATTTTGCTTTCGCGACGCCAGCGGCGATCGTGCCCACGCCGACTTCCGACACCAGCTTCACGCTCACCGC
>Ga0315281_10000867_pt1 | contig 43654 bp, 40 predicted proteins | sample YL17G07_0_MG_FD_204540 | JGI IMG/M metagenome (GOLD analysis project Ga0315281, IMG submission 204540) | Sediment microbial communities from Yellowstone Lake, YNP, Wyoming, USA - YL17G07_0 | ecosystem: Environmental > Aquatic > Freshwater > Lake > Sediment | place: USA: Wyoming | collected...
TTGGGCGTGCTCATGGTGTTTTTTGCCGGCCGGCGGCTGTTCGGTGCGATGGCGGGCTGGAACGCCGCTCTGGTATTGGGTTCCAGCCTGTTGTACGTCCTGATAGGCCACATCAACACTCTCGACATGGGGGTCAGTTTCCTGTTGTCCGCGGCGGTATGCGCCTTCTGCCTTGCCCAATCCGGGGCGACCGACGCGCGCCAGCATCGCCGCTGGATGCTTGCCGCGTGGGCCGCCCTCGCCCTGGCGGTTCTGTCAAAGGGACTGATCGGCCTGGTCCTGCCCGGCGCAGCACTCGTCCTCTACATCGTGATCGAGCGCGACTGGCGGCTCGCCGGCCGCCTGCATCTTGTGCCCGGGCTCTCCCTGTTCTTTCTCATCACCGTGCCCTGGTTCGTCGCGGTGTCCTTGGCCAACCCGGAATTTGCGCGTTTCTTTTTCATCCATGAGCATTTTGAGCGCTTTCTGACCAAGGCGCATGGCCGCTACCAGGCGCCCTACTACTTCATCCCGGTGCTGCTTGCGGGCATGCTCCCGTGGACGGTCACACTCATCGACGCACTGGCGCGGGCCTGGAAGCGCGAGCCGGAAAAGAACTTCCAGGCGCAGCGCTTTCTGCTGCTGTGGGCGGCGGTGGTGTTCGTGTTCTTCTCCATCTCGAGTTCGAAACTCGTGTCTTACATCCTGCCCATGTTTCCGGCGCTGGCCCTGCTCATCGGCATGCGTTTGACCCAGCTCGACGCGCGTGCGCTCGCGTGGCAGACGCTGCCGGCTGCGCTTGCAGGCATTGCCGTGCTGGCGCTGATGCCCGGCATCGCGCGCTACGCCAGCCGCGAAGTGCCGGTCGAACTTTTCCGCGATTACTCCGTATGGCTGATCGCGGCGTCCTTGCTGCAAATCGCGGGCGCCGCAGCCTGCGCCTGGCTCGCGTGGCGCGGCCGCGGCGCAGCTGCGCTGGCAGTGCTCGCCGCGACCGGCCTGGTGTTCGGGCAACTTGCACTGAGCGGCCATGAAAGCCTGTCCACGGCCAATTCCGCGTATCATATCGCCCAGAAAATCAAGCCTGAAATGAAGCCCGGGATGCCCTTCTACAGCGTCAACACCTACGACCAGTCGCTGCAGTTCTATCTGCGGCGCAGCACCACCATGGTGGTGTACAAGGACGAGCTGGGTTTCGGCATAGAGCAGGAGCCGGGAAAATTCATCCCCGATTTCCCCTTGTTCGAAAAAACCTGGAACGCCGAGCGCGAAGCGCTGGCGCTGATGCCGGCCGACGCCTACGAGATGTTCCGCGCCAAGGGCCTGCCGATGCGGCTGGTCGCCCGCGACACGCGCCGCATCATCGTCGCCAGACGTCTCGTCCCAAATCCATGAACGTCGTCAGTTTCTCGCTGCTCATGCTGGGCGTGTTCCTCAACGCCATGGCCCAGTTGCTGCTCAAGGCCGGCACCAACGCGGTCGGGCACTTCGAATTCGACGCCGGCAACATCGTTCCGGTGGGGATGAAACTTGCGCTGGAACCGCACATCATGGGCGGCGTGGCCTGCTACGTGGTGAGCCTGGTCGTCTGGATCATGGGCCTGTCGCGGGTCGAGGTTTCCATCGCCTATCCGATGCTCTCCGTCGGCTACCTGCTCAACGCCGTGGCGGCCTGGTACCTGTTCGGCGAGGCGGTCAGCGTGACCCGCCTCGTCGGCATCGGCATCATCATCATCGGCGTCTATATCGTCGCGCGCTCCTGATGATCTGCTTATCGTACAACATGCCCAGCGTGGATGACGCCCCGATCACCGCGGTCGCGGACCCCTTGCGCGCGCTCGCCACGCTCACCTGATGGACTATCTCCCTTTTACCCGCCCGTCGATAGACGAGGAGACGATCGCCGGCGTGGCGGAAGTGCTGCGCTCGGGCTGGATCACCAGCGGCCCCTGCGTCAAGGAGCTGGAGCACGAACTGTCGCAGTATTTCGGCGACCGGCCGGTGCGCGCGATGAGCTCGGCCACCGGCGCGCTGGAGATCGCGCTCAGCGTCGCCGGCGTGCAGCCTGGCGACGAAGTCATCACCACGCCACTTTCCTGGGTGGCCACGGCCAACGTGATCCTGCGTGCCGGCGCTAGGCCGGTGTTCGTCGACGTCGATGCCGTCACGCGCAATATCGACCTCGAGCGCATCGAAGCCGCGATCACGGGAAGGACGCGCGCGCTGCTGCCGGTCGACATGGCTGGCCTGCCGGTGAACCGCGACCGGCTGTACGAACTTGCCCGGCGCCACGGACTGCGCGTGATCGAGGACGCGGCGCAGAGCATGGGGGCCACCTGGCGCGGCCGCCGCATCGGCAGCTTCGGCGATCTGGTGGCAATCAGCTTTCACGCCAACAAGAACATCACCAGCGGGGAAGGCGGCTGCCTGGTACTCACGGACACCGCCGAAGCGGATTTGTGCACCCGGCTGCGCCTGCAAGGCGTGGTGCGCCTCCCCGACGGCGGACAGGAAGTCGAAGTCGCGGGCGGCAAGCACAATCTGACCGATATTGCGGCGCGCATCGGTCTCGGCCAACTGAAGCAGCTGGATGCGTTCACCGCCAGGCGCCAAACGCTCGCGCGACGCTATTTCGAGCGCTTCGACAGGGACTCTGGCTGCGTACTCCCGCTTGAAGACTATGCCAACTGCAACTGGCATATGTTTCAGGTGCTGCTGCCCTTGGCGCGGATGCGCATCGACCGCGGTGGATTCATCCAGGCGATGCACCAGCGTGGCATTGGCGTGGGCGTACATTACCCGGCGATGCACTTGTTCGGACTGTACCGCAAACTCGGCTACAATCCGGGCGACTTTCCCCATGCCGAACGCATCGGCGGCGCCACCGTGACGCTGCCCCTGTTCCCGGCAATGGCGGACTCCGACGTCGAGCGCGTGTGCACGGCGGTCGCCGAAATCATCCGGGACAATGGAAAATGAACGTCGAGAAGTGAGCGCAGAGAAATAAACGTCGGGAAATAGACGCCGCAAAATGGATATCGAGCTCTCGGTCGTGATACCGGTGTACAACGAGGAACAGGGCCTCGCCGCCCTGTTCGCTCGCCTGTATCCGGCGCTCGACGGATTGCGTATCCCCTACGAGATCATTTTCGTCAACGACGGCAGCCGCGACCGCTCCGCCGCCATCCTGCGCGAACAATTCCAGCAGCGCCCCGATGTCACGCGGGTAATCCTGTTCAACGGCAACTTCGGCCAGCACATGGCCATCATGGCCGGTTTCGAGCAGGTGCGCGGCCGGTGCGTCGTCACCCTGGACGCCGATCTGCAGAATCCACCCGAGGAAATCGGCCGCCTCGTCGCCAAAATGAACGAGGGCTACGACTACGTCGGCAGCATCCGCCGCAAACGCCAGGACAGCGCCTTCCGCCGCTTCGCCGGCAAAGCGATGAACCTGGTGCGCGAGCGCATTACGCGCATCCGCATGACCGACCAGGGCTGCATGCTGCGTGCCTACAGCAGGGAGATCGTCGAAGCGATCAACAGCTGCCGCGAGATCAGCACCTATATCCCGGCGCTTGCGTATACCTTCGCCCGGCGGCCGGTCGAAATCGAGGTCGAACACGAGGAGCGTGCGGCGGGCGAATCCAAGTATTCGCTCTACCAGCTGATCCGGCTCAACTTCGACCTAGTGACCGCCTTTTCGCTGGTGCCGCTGCAGTTGTTCTCGCTCGCCGGCATGGTGATTTCAGTAATGTCCCTCGTGTTTGTGGGCTTCCTCGCCGCGCGGCGGCTGCTGCTCGGGCCGGAAGCCGAAGGCGTTTTCACCCTGTTCGGCATCGTCTTCTTCCTGCTCGGCATCGCCTTGTTCGGCATCGGCCTGCTGGGCGAATACATAGGCCGCATCGCGCAGCAGGTGCGCCAGCGCCCGCGCTATCTGGTCGAGGCGGTGCTGGAGCAGCGCGAGGCGGACGCGGCACCGCTGCACCCCGACCGCACCAACGAACGCGTTAGCGGCGTGAACTGAAGCGCCGTCCGGCGTTCGCCGCCTGCTCCCCAGCCAGCGCCCTCCCGCCTCGCCTTCCATGACCGCGACCGCCGTAGTCTTCGCCTACCACAACGTCGGCGTGCGCTGCCTGTCAGTGCTGCTCGCACAGGGCGTGCGCGTTCTCCTAGTGGTGACTCACCGCGACAACCCCGGCGAAACCATCTGGTTCGACAGCGTGGAGACGCTGGCGCGCGCGCACGGCGTGCCCGTAATCACGCCTACGGAAGCGAATGCGCCGGACGTAGTGGCCCAGATCAGCGCGCTACGCCCCCAGTTCCTGTTTTCGTTCTACTACCGCAGCATGCTCGGGCCGGAGTTGCTCGCCCTGCCTTCTCGCGGCGCCTACAACATGCACGGTTCGCTGCTGCCCAAGTACCGGGGACGCGTGCCGGTAAACTGGGCCGTGATCAAGGGCGAACGCGAAACCGGCGCCACCCTGCACCAGATGGTGGCCAAACCCGACGCCGGCGGGATTGTCGACCAGCAGGCGGTTCCCATCGGACCGGAGGACACCGCGGCCGAGGTGTTCGGCAAGGTCACCGCAGCGGCGGAACAGTTGCTTGCGCGCACGCTGCCGGGGCTGCTCGCGGGCAGCGTGCGCATCACGCCGCAGGATCTGGGCAAAGGCAGCTATCACGGAGGGCGCAGGCCGGAGGACGGCCGCATCGACTGGAGCAAAAGTGCGCAAGAGGTGCACGACTTGGTGCGCGGCGTCGCCCCGCCCTATCCCGGGGCATTTACCCGGATCGGCATCATGACCTTGCGCATACTGCGCACCCGGCCGGAACCAAATAGACGCCCGCGAAGCGGCGCTCCTGGGTTATATTTCGAAGACGGCTCGTTCTTCGCCGATTGCGGCGACGGCAAGGTGCTGCGCATAATTGAGCTCGATTCGCCTGACGGAACGCTCGACCCCGCGGCGTTCGTTAATGTAAAAATTACTCTTGCGTGATCACATGAAAAAGATCCTGATACTCGGCGTCAACGGCTTCATCGGCCACCACCTGTCCAAACGCATCATTGCCAAGACCGACTGGGAGGTCTACGGCATGGACATGCAGACCGAGCGCGTCTCGGACCTGATGGCGGAGAAGCGCTTCCATTTCTTCGAGGGCGACATCACCATCAACAAGGAATGGATTGAATATCACGTGCGCAAATGCGACACGGTGCTGCCGCTGGTGGCAATCGCCACGCCGGCGACCTACGTCAAGGAGCCGCTGCGGGTGTTCGAACTCGATTTCGAAGCCAATCTGCCGATCATCCGCTCCGCGGTCAAATACAAGAAGCGCGTGATCTTTCCTTCGACCTCGGAAGTCTATGGCATGTGCCGCGACGGCGAATTCGACCCGGAGTCTTCCGAACTGGTGCTGGGCCCGATCAACAAGCCGCGCTGGATCTATTCCTGCGCCAAGCAACTGATGGACCGGGTGATCCACGCCTACGGCATGCAGGAAGGGCTGGACTACACGCTGTTCCGGCCGTTCAACTGGATCGGCGCCGGGCTGGATTCGATCAACACCCCCAAGGAAGGCAGTTCGCGCGTGATCACCCAGTTCCTCGGCCACATCGTGCGCGGCGAGAACATCAAGCTGGTCGACGGCGGCAGCCAGAAGCGCGCTTTCACCTACATCGACGACGGCATCGACGCGCTGCTGAAAATAATCGACAACCCGGCGGGCGTGGCGAGCGGCAAGATCTACAACATCGGCAACCCGAAGAACAATTACTCGGTCAAGGAACTCGCCGAAATGATGCTGGCGCTGGCGCTTGAATACCCTGAATACCGCAGCCACGCGAAGAAGGTGAAGCTGATCAAGACCAGCGCTGCGCAATACTACGGCAAGGGCTACCAGGACGTGCAGAACCGCGTGCCGAAAATTACCAATACCTGCAATGATCTCGGCTGGCGGCCGAAGGTCGGCATGGCGCAGGCGATGAAGCATATTTTCGACTTCTATCGCGGCCATGTCGCCGAAGCGCGCCATCTGGTAGATTGAAGCTGACTGAGCGCATCGATAGGTTTTTGATAAAAGCGACAACGGCTTGGGGTTGTCCTTATCCAAGTTCGTCGATTGTGCACGGATACGCTTTACATCCGTGCACAATCGAGGGTCCGCGCGGACGGGCCGCCGTCCGCGCAAGCTCGGGCACAACAGTTCGAAATATCGTCCGAAGTCTGCCGATGTCGGCGAGCGACCATTGCGCGCTCCGCGCGCGAACCCTGTTTTCCATACGGATGAAAAGCGCATCCGTACGGAAAACACGGTTATTGATAAAAGCGACAACGGCTTGGGGTTGTCCTTATCCAAGATCGTCGATTGCGCGCGGACGGGCCGCCGTCCGCGCAAGCTTCGGCGTCACGGCTCGAAATAGTCCGTCTCGTCCGCGCGACTTCCCGCTCTACAGTTAGACACCGTATCCAATGAAACTCGCCCTGAAAATCGACGTCGACACCTATCGCGGCACGCGCGAAGGCGTGCCGCGCCTGATTGAGACACTGAGACAGCACGACGCCGGCGGGACCTTTCTGTTCAGCCTCGGGCCGGACCACACCGGGCGCGCGATCACGCGCGCGTTCCGTCCCGGTTTCATGAAAAAAGTATCGCGCACCTCGGTGCTGGAGCATTACGGCATCAAAACCCTGCTCTACGGCACGCTGCTGCCCGGCCCGGACATCGGCAAGCGCTGCGCCGCGATCATGCGCGGTGCGCGCGACGCAGGTTTCGAAGTCGGCATCCATACCTGGGACCATGTCAGGTGGCAGGACCATGTGGCGCGGCGCGGCGAACGCTGGACCGGCGAGGAAATGGGCGCGGCCTACCTGCGCTTTTCCGAGATTTTCGGCGAGCCCGCGCGCACGCATGGCGCCGCCGGCTGGCAGATGAACGTGCACGCGCTGCGCCTGACGCAGCGCCTGGGTTTCGACTATTGCTCGGATACGCGCGGGCGGTGTCCGTTCATTCCGGTGTACCACGGCGAGATCGTCGCCTGCCCGCAGCTACCCACCACCCTGCCGACCCTGGACGAGCTGATCGGCCTTGAAGGATTGACTGCGGACAATGTCGCCGCGCATGTGCTCCGCCTGTCTGAAAACCCGCCCCCCACCGGCCACGTCTACACCCTGCATGCGGAACTGGAGGGCATGAAACTCCTGCCCGTGTTCGACGCCCTGCTGGCGGGCTGGACGGCCATGGGATATGAACTGGTCCCGGTGCGCGCGCTGTTCGAAGAACTCAAGCTGCCGCTGCTGCCGCGGCATGAACTGATCTTGGGCGAAATTCCCGGCAGGTCGGGCCCCCTTGCATTACAAGGAAAGGAGTTTCTCACCTGAGGTCCCTGGAATTAGGGTTGCGTTCCGGCCTCGATTCATCAACAATACTGGCACAGGCCGGTATCGGTCAGACTATAGGAATATATGGAAAAACATATAGTTAGTGACTTTTCTCTGCCTTGCACTGGGGGCAATGCGTTTCAGTTGTCCAAGGCCAGGCACAAGTTTCTGGTGCTGTACTTTTACCCCAAGGACAACACGCCCGGTTGCACTACCGAGAGCATCCAGTTTCGCGACATGCACCAGAAATTCCAGAAACTGGGTTGCGGCATTTACGGCATCTCGCGCGACAGCCTCAAATCGCATGAGAACTTCAAGGCGAAGCTCGCCTTTCCTTTCGATCTGCTCTCCGATGCCGACGAGAAGGTGTGCGCCCAGTTCGGTGTGATCAAGATGAAGAACATGTACGGCAGGCAGGTGCGCGGCATCGAGCGCAGCACCTTCGTCCTAGACGCGAAGCGTGTCATCCTGCGCGAGTGGCGCGGGGTCAAGGTTCCTGGTCATGTGCAGGAGGTATTCGATTTTGTTGAGACCATCTGATAACAGCGCGGCGTTCGATGACAATGCCCACCAGGCACCCATGACCAAGCGTAAAACCCGCTCCGAATCCGGCAAGTCACTGACCAAACTGTTCGTGCTCGATACCAACGTGTTGATGCACGATCCGACCAGCCTGTTCCGCTTCGAGGAACACGACGTGTTCCTGCCGATCATGACGCTGGAGGAGCTCGACCACAACAAGAAAGGACTGTCCGAAGTCGCACGCAACGCGCGCCAGGCGAGCCGCTACCTCGACGAGATCGTCAGCAGCGTCGCCGGCAGGATCGACGCGGGCATCCCGCTCCGGCGCCATGCCGCCGATCCCGCCACGGGCAAACTCTTGCTGCAGACCCAGGCGCTGGACAATGCGCTTCCCGAGTCTCTCGCCATGGGCAAGGCGGACAATCACATTATCGGCGTAGTGATGGCGCTGCAGCGGCAGCAGCCGCAACGGCAGGTCATCCTGGTGTCCAAGGACATCAACATGCGCATCAAGGCGCGCGCGCTGGGGCTAGCCGCCGAGGACTATTTCAACGACAAAGTCCTCGAAGATATCGATCTGCTCTACACCGGCGCGCGCGAACTGCCGGCGGACTTCTGGGACCTGCATGCCAAGGACATGGAGTCCTGGAAGAAAGAGGGACGCACCTATTACCGCCTCAAGGGACCGCTGTGCCAGCACCTGCTGGTCAATGAATTCGTGCATCAGGAAGGCGAGCGTCCGCTGCACGCCATCGTGCGCGAGCAGAGCGGACGCACCGCGGTGCTGGAAACGATCAAGGACTATTCACACCAGAAAAACAACATCTGGGGCATCACCGCGCGCAACCGCGAGCAGAATTTCGCCCTCAATCTGCTGATGAACCCGGAGGTCGATTTCATTACCCTGCTGGGCCAGGCCGGCACCGGCAAGACCCTGCTCACGCTGGCGGCCGGCCTGATGCAGACACTGGAGAGCAAGATCTTTTCCGAAATCATCATCACCCGCGTGACCGTGCCGGTGGGCGAGGACATCGGCTTCCTTCCCGGAACCGAAGAGGAGAAAATGACTCCCTGGATGGGCGCGCTGGAAGACAACCTCGACGTGCTCAACAAATCCGACGAGGAAGGCGGCGAATGGGGGCGCGCCGCCACGCGCGACCTGATCCGCTCGCGCATCAAGGTGAAGTCGCTCAATTTCATGCGCGGCCGCACCTTTCTGAACAAATACCTGATCATCGACGAGGCGCAGAACCTCACGCCCAAGCAGATGAAGACGCTGATCACCCGCGCCGGCCCCGGAACCAAGGTGGTATGCCTGGGCAATATCGCGCAGATCGACACGCCCTACCTCACCGAGGGCTCATCCGGCCTGACTTACGTTGTCGATCGTTTCAAAGGCTGGGCCCACGGCGGCCACGTCACGCTGCAGCGCGGCGAGCGCTCGCGACTCGCGGATCACGCGGCGGAAGTGCTCTAGCGTTGCCGCTCCGGCGCCACTTCCCGCGAATCGGGGTCAATAGCGACCCGGGTCCGCGTAGTTCTCGAAGCGCGTGTACTCGCCGATGAAAGTCAGGTTCAGGGTCCCGATCGGGCCATTGCGCTGCTTGCCGATGATGATTTCCGCCTTGCCCTTGTCGGCGCTCTCGGGGTTGTAAACCTCATCGCGGTAGATGAACAGGATCAGGTCGGCGTCCTGCTCGATCGCGCCTGATTCGCGCAGATCGGACATGACCGGGCGCTTGTTGGGGCGCTGCTCCAGGCCGCGGTTGAGCTGCGACAACGCCACCACGGGCACTTTCAGCTCCTTCGCCAGCGCCTTGAGGGAACGCGAGATCTCCGAAATCTCGGTGGCGCGGTTTTCGCCGTAGGACGTGGACGACATCAGCTGCAGGTAGTCGACCACGACGAGGCCGAGGCCGTCGTACTGACGGTGCATGCGGCGCGCGCGGGCGCGCAGCTCGAGGCAGTTCAGGGCCGGCGTCTCGTCGATGTGGATGGGCGCGTCATGCACCTTGCCCATGGCGTCGGTCAAGCGGCTCCAGTCGTCGTCGGAGAGACGACCGGTGCGCAGCTTCATCTGGTCCAGCCGCCCGATGGAGCCGAGCATGCGCATGGCGAGCTGGGAGCCCGCCATTTCCATGCTGAACACCGCCACCGGCAGCCGGTCGTTTACCGCCACGTGCTCGGCGATATTGAGCGCGAACGCGGTCTTGCCCATGCTCGGACGCCCGGCGACGATGATCAGATCGCCCTGCTGCAGTCCCGACGTTTTCTGGTCGAGATCGTTGAAACCGGTGGCGATGCCGGTGATGTCCGAAGGGTTGTCCCGGTGATAGAGCATGTCGATGCGCTCCATCACCTGTGCCAGGATAGGCTGGATTTCGACCAGTCCCTGGTGGCCGCGTGCGCCCGCCTCGGCGATCTCGAACACGCGCGTTTCCGCCTCGTCGAGCAGCTGCCCCACGTCCTTGCCCATCGGGTTCAAAGCGGTGTCGGCGATGCCGGTCCCGACTTCGATCAGCCTTCTCTGGATCGCGCGCTCGCGCACGATCTCGGCGTAACGCCGGATGTTATGCGCCGACGGCGTGTTCTGCGCCAGTGCCCCCAGATAGGCCAGCCCGCCGGTCTTGTCCTTGTCCTCGCTCTGCTCGATCGACTCGAACACCGTGACCATGTCGGCGGGCCGGTTCCTCTCGATCAGCTTGCCGATGTGGCGGTAGATGCGCCGGTGATCGTCGCGGTAAAAATTGCCCTCCGACAGAATGTCGGCGACGCGCTCCCACGCCTGATTGTCGAGCAGCAATCCGCCCAGCACCGACTGTTCCGCCTCGATCGAATGCGGCGGCACCCGCAACTGCACCAGCTGCGGATCGGTCACGACTTGAGAGTTTGGCTGGGCCATGGGGAGATGATAGGTGAAGGCAGATTCTACTCCAAGATGTTCCTGCTTTTATCCATAACCGTGTCTTTGGCGCGGATATGCTTTTCATCCGCACCAAAGACACGGTTGGCGCGCAGAGCGCGCAATTTACGCCCGGCGACATTGGCGCACGTAGCAGGACAGGTCGAGTTGCAAGGTCAGATCTTGCATAAAAAAGGCCGGGATCCCGGCCTTTTTCAATCAAGGGCTTGCCCGCTATTCGACGGTTTCGCCCAGGACCGACACGGTGATGTGCACCACCACGTCGGAGTGCAGCGCGATCGCGATCGAACTGTCGCCGACCTGCTTCAGCGGCCCTTGCGGCAGGCGGATAGCGGAGCGCTCGATGGTGAAGCCCTGCGCTTGCAGCGCCTCGACGATGTCATAGGTGGTGACCGACCCGAACAGGCGTCCGTCCACGCCCGCCTTGCGCGAGACCTGGACCGTCAAACCGTCGATTTTCGCACCGGCTTCCTGCGCCTTGGCTAGCGCCTCGTTCTGCGCCTGCTCCAGCTCGCTCCGGCGCGCTTCGAACGCGGCCAGATTGTCCGGCGTGGCACGCTTGGCCTTGCCGTGCGGGATCAGGAAATTGCGGGCGTAACCGTCTTTCACCTTGACCACATCGCCCAGGCCGCCGAGGTTGATCACTTTTTCCAGCAGTATCACTTGCATGGCCGGGCTCCTCAGTGCAGATCGGTGTAAGGCAGCAGCGCCAGATAGCGCGCGCGCTTGATCGCCGTCGACAGCTGGCGCTGATATCCGGCCTTGGTGCCGGTAATGCGTGCCGGGATGATCCTGCCGTTCTCGTTGATGAAGTCCTTGAGTATTTCGATATCCTTGTAATCGATCCACTCGATCTTTTCCGCGGTGAAGCGGCAGAACTTCCGGCGCTTGAATAGCTGGCGTGCGCCTTTCTTGTCGTCTTTCTTGTCATTGCGCCCTTTGCCTTTGCCTTTGGCGCCTCTTCTCGGTGGTGGCATGTCACACTCCTTCTACAAATTCAATGTTGGTTGCGTGTAGTACCAACTGCTTGCTGTCGCGGCTCTTGCCAGCCAGAAATCCGGTGACTTTCACCTGCATTCCGGGCCTGGCCGCCGCCATCAGGCGCGCTTCGCGCTCGAAGGCCAGACCGGCCACCTCGCACTGCACCGCGCGCCTGGCGCCGGCTTCGTTCTGTTCGGATGCGTGGCTGAGCCGGAAATTAACCACCGGAATACCGGCGGGCGTATAGCGCAGCGCGTCGAGTTCGATCAGCTTGCCGGACAGCACGATCTGGTTGTCCAAACTGCTCAGGCAGCGGTCGTTGTCGCGACGGCGGCGACAGCGGTTTCAGCCGGCTTGGCCGCCTCGGTCGCCTTCGACGCCTCTCCGTTCAATACCGAGCGCGACTTCTCTTCCTTCATCATCGGCGAAGGCGCGGTGACCGCGGCCTTCATTTGCACCGTGAGATGGCGCAAAACGGCGTCGTTGAATTTGAATGAGTGCTCGAGTTCGTCCAGGGTTTCCTGATCGCACTCGATGTTCATCAGCACGTAATGCGCCTTGTGCATCTTGGCGATGGGAAAGGTCATCTGGCGCCGGCCCCAGTCTTCGAGGCGATGGATCGTGCCCTTGCGGGCGGTGATGGTGCTGCGATAGCGCTCGATCATCGCGGGCACCTGCTCGCTCTGATCGGGATGGACGATGAATACGATTTCGTAATGTCGCATGCAGTCTCCTTATGGGTTAAGCCTCCCGTCATGCGTAACGGTGAGGCAAGGCGGGCCGGCTCAATATAAACCGGCAATCGGCGAAAAGCGTGTGATTATAAAGGGAAAGCGCCGCTGAAGGCAAGTATTTCTCAGACTCCGCCGGCGCGCCGGCGGCGCGACTCGAATAACACAAGGCCGCTCGCCACCGAGACGTTGAGACTTTCCACCTGTCCCAGCATCGGGATTTTCACCAGCTGGTCGCAGGTCTCACGCGTGAGCCGCCGCAAGCCCTCGCCCTCGGCGCCCAGCACCCAGGCCATCGCCGCGGGCAATTGCGCCGAGTACAGATCCCCGCTTGCGGCCGAGTCCGCGCCTACCACCCAGATGTTGCGCTCCTTCAACTCGCGCAGGGTGCGCGCCAGATTGGTGACCGCGATGTAGGGCACGCTGTCGGCCGCGCCGCTCGCCACCTTGATCACCGCAGCCGACAGGCCCACGGCACGGTCCTTGGGCGCAATCACCGCATGGCAGCCGGCGGCATCGGCGACGCGCAGGCAGGCACCGAGGTTGTGCGGGTCCTGCACGCCATCGAGCACCAGCAGCAGCGGCGGCTCCCTGAGTTCGTCCAGCAGGTCGTCGAGAGAGAGCTGCAGGCGCACCGCGTCCACCCGCGCCACCACGCCCTGGTGCCGCCCCGGCGGCGCCATCCCGCCCAGGCGCCTTGCATCAACATGCAGCACGCGCAGCTTCAGGCCTTCGGCGAGTTTTATCAGGTCGCGCATGCGCGGATCGGCGCGCGCAGCGTCGCAATACAGCTCATGCACGCTCTTTGCGTCGAGGCGCAGGCGCGCGGTGATGGCGTGAAATCCGTGGATGAAGCTGGTGCCGCTCAAGGTTCAGGCCTTCTTCTTTTTCGGAGCGGCGTCTTCGGCAAGACGGAAATCGATCTTGCTCGAATCCAGGTCCACGCGCACGAGTTTTACCCGCACCCGGTCGGCGAGGCGATAACGCCGCGCGGTGCGCTCGCCCAGCAGCTGGTGCCTGGCGGCGTCGAAATGATAGTAGTCCTCTCCCAGTTCGGAGATGTGCACCAGGCCCTCGACATAGACGTCGTCCAGCGCAACGAATATGCCGAAGCCGGTGACGGCGCTGATCGAGCCCGGAAACTCCTCGCCGATGCGGTCCTGCATGTAATAACACTTGAGCCAGGACTCGACGTCGCGCGTGGCTTCGTCGGCGCGGCGCTCGGTCATGGAGCAATGCTCGCCCAGCTCGGCCCAGTTGCCCGGACTGTAGCTTCTTCCGGCGAGCGCGGCGTTGATGGCGCGATGGACCACCAGGTCCGGATAGCGCCGGATGGGCGAGGTGAAATGGGTATAGGACTCATAGGCGAGCCCGAAATGGCCGACGTTTTCCGGGCTGTACTGCGCCTGCTTAAGCGAGCGCAGCAGCACCGTCTGCAGCAGCTGGATGTCGGGACGACCCTTGATCCGCGCGAGCAGCTTGGCGTAATCTTTTGCGTGCGGGGTGTCGCCGCCCGTCAGGTCAAGGCCGAACTGCTTGAGGAAGGTCCGCAGCGCCTCCAGCTTCTCCGGTGTCGGTCCCTCGTGCACGCGGTACAGCGCCGGGTGCTTGCGGCTCTTCAAGAAATCGGAGGCGCAGACGTTGGCCGCAAGCATGCATTCCTCGATCAGGCGGTGCGCGTCGTTGCGCTGCGTCTGCACGATGTTCTCGATCTTTCCATGATCATCGAACAGCATCTGCGTCTCGACCGTCTCGAAATCGATGGCGCCGCGCTTCTCCCGCGCCTTGGCCAAGACGTGATACAGCGCATACAGGTCGCGCAGATGCGGCACCAGGGCCGGCGGCACCGGCTCGCCCTCGCCCGCTTGCAGGCCAAGTGCGGCCGCCACCCGGTTGTAGGTCAGGCGCGCCTGCGAGCGCATCACCGCGGGATAGAAGCGATACGGCCCGATCTCGCCTGCGGCATCCACGCTCAGCTCGCACACCATGCACAGGCGGTCGACGTTCGCATTCAGCGAACACAGGCCGTTGGAGAGTTTCTCCGGCAGCATCGGGATCACGCGGCGAGGGAAATACACTGAATTGCCGCGCTCGCGCGAGGCGATGTCCAGCGCGTCGCCGGGACGCACGTAGTGGCTCACGTCGGCGATCGCGACCCACAGGCGGAAACCCTTGCCCTCTCGCCTGCAATGCACCGCATCGTCGAAATCGCGCGCGGTCTCGCCGTCGATGGTCACCAGCGGCAGCGCGCGCAGGTCCTCGCGCCCCTTGGTATCGTTCGGCCGCGCCTCGTCGGGTAGTTTTTCCGCCAGGCGCATCGCCACGGCCGAAAATTCGTAGGGCAGCTCGTGCTTGCGCAGCGCGATCTCGATTTCCATGCCGGGGTCGGCGTAATTGCCGAGCACCTCGACGATGCGCCCCGCGGGCTGCGCGTTCTTGTCCGGCTGGGCCGTGATTTCGACCGTCACCACCTGTCCCGGCGCGGCGCCCATGTCGGCGCCGGGCGGGATCAGGATGTCCTGGCTGATGCGCCGGTTCTCGGCGGCCACGAACGCGACGCCATGCGGCTTGTGCAGCCGCCCGACCAGGCGCGTATTGGCGCGCGAAATGATTTCCACGATAGTGCCTTCGGGGCGTCCGCGGCGGTCGGTGCCGCTCGCACGCGCCATGACGCGATCGCCGTGCAGCACCTTGCGCATCTCTTTCTCGCTCAGGAACATGTCGGGGCCGTCGTCGTCGGGCACGAGAAAGCCGTAGCCGTCCGGATGCCCTTCGACGCGGCCGGCGACGAGATCGAGCTTGCCCGCCACCAGGATCGCGTCGCGGCGATTGCGCATGATCTGGCCTTCGCGCTCCATCGCGCGCAGCCGCCGGCGAAAACTGTCGACCTCGGCCGCTTCGATGTGCAGCAGCTGGCACAGGGTTTCCTCCTGCACCGGGATGCCTTCTTTGGTCAGGGTGTCGAGGATCAGCTCGCGGCTCGGCAGCGGGTTTTCGTAGCGCTCGGCTTCGCGCGCGTAGTGCGGATCGCGCCCGCGGCGGGAGTCGGTTTTGCGCACGGATCGAGGGGCCGCGCCAAGCGCGGAACGCGCGACCACATCAGGCGCGGAATACGCAACCGCATCAGGCGCGGAACGCGCGGCCGGACGGTGCGCGACACGCCCAACGGCGGTCGGTTTAGGAGGTCTTTTCGTTGACAAAATTCCTGTTTCCTATAGAATTCCGCACCTTGTGCCCAGGTGGCGGAATTGGTAGACGCACATGGTTCAGGTCCATGCGGTGGAGACACTGTGGGGGTTCGAGTCCCTTCCTGGGCACCAAATCATAAACGGTAGGATTTTAACCCACCGATCGGGAATTTGCTCCCCAAGTCGCGATCCGCATGGCGTTCTCAAGGCACGGGATCGCAGATTCGTTCGCTGGACTTGACCTAACTTCGGCGCCCGCCGGAGGGGTCAGGATTGGGCCAGGCGAGCCTGAAAAGGGCAAGAACCACGACGCCGGCGCTTCGGCTACGTCCCTGAATCACGTCTCGCGCAACAGTACCGTCGCATGGGACACCTTCTTCTTCAGCTTGCGCAACGCTGTCCGTATGCCGCGGCGGGGCTGTCGCTAGCCGATCGTCATCAAACTGGCATTGCCGCCCGCCGCCGCGGTATTGATGCTGATCGAGCATTCCCCGACCAGCCAATGAAGGGGATAGTCCGGAATTCCGCGAGCGAGCTCGTCCGCGGTCAGGGCATGCACGGCAACGAGCGCCCCTGGAAATTCGGCCGCCCTACCTTCGATCGCGCGCAGGCTCTCCGCGTCGCCTTCGAACAGAATGCCGGCGAGCGGCCCGGCGCCTGCAAGGTCTGCGACGACTGCGATCCTCGCGGACACTGACGGCGGCAGCGACGCGAGGACGTTGCGGCCGGCGGCTTCCGGTTCCAGCACTACCTGGTTTCCGGTTGCGAGCGCCGCGCCGATCTGCAGCAGCAAACCGGTACCGGTGCTGGGCACGGCCGCGATGCGTCCGCGCGCGTGCAGCGAATAGACGTTGCGCTCGCCAACCGGTCCGTGCAGATCCTGCGTCATCCCAAGCGGAGAAATTTCGATGTAATGCCGGCAGCGCCGGCTCACGGCCTGATTTCCGGAGGATTGCAGCCAGGCGCAATAGTCGTGCGCCGCACGCAGAACCGGCCGGGCGGTCGCGGCTCCCGGAACGGTGGGAACGGCACCGGCGCGGACCAGCCGCAACAGGTAGAGGGGCCCCCCGGCCTTAGGCCCGGTACCCGACAGGCCATGCCCGCCGAACGGCTGTACACCCACGACCGCGCCGATAACATTGCGGTTGACATAAATGTTGCCGGCCCCGATGCGCGCAGTCACGCGCGCGATGGTCTCGTCGATGCGAGTGTGCAGTCCAAAGGTGAGACCGTAGCCGGTGGCATTGACGTCGTCGATGATTCGGTCGAGGTCTTCACGCTTGTAACGCAGTACGTGCAGGACCGGACCGAACACCTCGCGCCCGACATCGGCGATTCGATCGATTTCGATCAGCGTGGGCGCGACGAAAGAACCCGACCGTGCGCCCTGCGGCAGCGGGAGCTGCTCGACCCGATGCCCCCGCCCGCGCATGGCCTCGATGTGCGCCGCTATGCCCTGGCGCGCCTCCTCGCTGATCACCGGCCCTACATCGGTCGCAAGTTCGCCGGGATTGCCGACACTCAGCTCCGCCAGCGCGCCCTTGAGCATCGCCAGCACGCGCCCGGCTACGTCCTCTTGCAGGCACAGGATGCGCAGCGCCGAGCAGCGCTGGCCTGCGCTGTCGAATGCAGAGACGATGGCATCGCCGACGACCTGCTCCGCCAATGCGGACGAGTCGACGACCATCGCATTCATGCCGCCGGTCTCGGCAATCAAGGGAACCGTGCGTCCCTCGGGCGACAGGCGCGCGGCGAGCTGGCGCCGGATCAGCCGCGCAACTTCGATCGATCCGGTGAACATCACCGCTGCGCTCCTCGCGTCCGCGACCAGTGCGGCGCCGACGCGTCCGTCGCCCGGCAGCAACTGCATGACACCGGCCGGAATGCCCGCATCGCGCAGCATGCGCACCGCCTCCGCCGCAACAAGCGGCGTTTCTTCCGCCGGTTTTGCGAGCACCGGATTGCCGGCGGCAAGGGCCGCCGCAACCTGACCGGTGAAGATCGCCAGCGGAAAATTCCACGGGCTGATGCAAACGACCGGACCCAGCGGCCGCGGCGGATCCTTCTCCGGCCAGCCGCGGACCTGCGCAGCGTAATAACGCAGGAAATCGACTGCCTCACGCACTTCCGCCACAGCGTTGGCCGCCGACTTGCCCGCTTCGCGGATGATGAGGCCGAGCAGCTCGGGCATGCGGGCTTGCATACAGTCCGCGGCGCGATCGAGGCAGGCGGCACGCTCGCGTGTAGCGAGAGCGGCCCATTCGGGAGCGGCGGCCGCCGCGCAGCCGAAGGCGGCGTCGATCGCCTCCGGGGTGGCATCCACCACGCGGCCGACCACGTCGCGGTGATCCGCCGGATTGCGCACCGGGCGCGCCCCGCCGCCGAACCTGCGCCCGCCGACCAGTGGCGCGGCGGTCCAGTTCGCGGCGGCGCCCGAGGCAAAGGTCTCCGCCAGCTCCGCCAGACGGTCCTCATCGGCAAGGTCGATACCCGCGGAATTCATCCGTTCCCCGCCGAACAGTTCGCGCGGCGGCGCTATCCCCGGATGTGGCGCCCCCACCGGACGCATCGCGTTCGCCGCCGCCACCGGGTCCGCGATCAATTCATCGACGGTCACGCTTGAATCTCCGATGCGGTTGACGAAGGAAGTGTTGGCGCCGTTCTCGAGCAGGCGCCGGACGAGATACGCAAGCAGCGTCTCGTGCGTGCCGACCGGGGCGTAGATGCGGCAGGACCGGTCGAGTCTGTTCCGGCCCACGACCTGTTCGTAGAGCGGCTCACCCATGCCGTGCAGGCACTGGAACTCGTACTGCCCGGCGTGATAATCCCCGCCCGCCATCTGCATGACCGTCGCCAGCGTATGCGCGTTGTGCGTTGCGAACTGCGGATAGACGGCGTCCGGCGCGGAAAGCAGCCTGCGCGCGCAGGCGAGGTAGCAAACATCGGTGTGGAGCTTGCGCGTAAACACCGCATAGTCCTCGAGGCCATCGACCTGCGCGCGCTTGATCTCGCTGTCCCAGTACGCGCCCTTGACCAGTCTCACCATCAGGCGGCGCGCACTGCGCCGCGCGAGGTCGATGATGAAATCGATCGTGGCTGCACAGCGTTTCTGGTACGCCTGCACGGCGAAGCCGAGGCCGCTCCAGCCCTCCAGGCCGGCGTTCAGGCACAGTGCCTCGAGCAGATCGAGCGAGAGGTCGAGCCGGTCGGCCTCTTCGGCGTCGATGTTGAAACCGATGTCGTATTGGCGCGCCAGCGCCGCGAGCGCCGTTACGCGCGGCAGCAGTTCGGCTGTCACACGACCGATCTGCGCGCGCGAGTAGCGCGGATGCAGCGCCGAGAGTTTGATCGAAACGCCGGGACCCGCGCAGGGTCCCCGGCGCGCGGCGGCGGTTCCGATGGCGTGGATCGCGTGTTCGTATGCGCTGTAGTAGCGCTCCGCATCCCCGGCCGTGAGGGCGGCCTCGCCCAGCATGTCGTAGGAATAGGAAAAGCCCTTGCGCTCCATCGCACGCGCGTTGGCGAGCGCCTCGGCGATGTTCTGCCCCGCCACGAACTGCTCCCCCATCATGCGCATCGCGAGGTCGACGCCCTTGCGGATCAGGGGCTCGCCCCCGAGGCCGATCAGCCGCGTCAGCGCCGAGGACAGGCTGCGCTCGCTCGTGGTCGCGGTCAGCGTACCCGTAATCGCAAGACCCCAGGTCGCCGCGTTGACAAACAGGGAATCGCTGTGTCCGAAGTGGGCGCGCCAATCACCCGGCGAGATCTTGTCGCGGATCAGGGCATCGCGTGTGGCGCGGTCCGGGATGCGCAGCAGCGCTTCGGCGAGGCACATCAGCGCGACGCCTTCGTCGGAGGAAAGCGAATACTCCTGGATCAACGCCTCGACGCCCGAGCGGGATTTGGCGCGACGCAGGCCCTCGACCAGTCCGCCTGCGACGCGTCGCGCACGCGCGACCGCGTCAGGTGGCAAGGTCGCAGCCGCAATCAGCGGCGGCAGGCAATCCGTTTCGCCGCGCCGGTACGCCGCCGTGATCGCAGCGCGCAACGCCGTCCGCGGCCCCGCCGCGCGGGTAAAGCGCAGCTGCGCAGGAGCTGCATCCCCGGTTGCGTCTTCAGTGGAACCGGGGGCGCCGGCGGATGTGCGGTCCATGGCGAGCTGCCTTCAGAGGGAAAAATGCCCTGACGCCGGAAAGGTCGGATATCGCTTCATTTATAGCATCATTTCCACCACAGCTCGCGGCCAATGCGGCCGCTTGCAGCGCCTCGCTGAAAGCGCAACGCTCCGCCAACATTGGAATTGCGCTCCCACGATGCCGCGCCGGCGTCCTCTCGCTGGCGTAAGCGTGGATAATGGGCGCAGGCATTGCACCTGAGCAAATATTTCTGGAGGGAAATCCGATGGCGGCGATTCTGGGCAGCGGCGGACACCGTTACCGTGTTATCGAAGACTGGGCGAAACTGCCCGAAGGCTGGGAGCTCAAGGATGTCGCCGCCGTGGCGGTAGACAGCAAGGACCGCGTATACCTTTTCAACCGGGGCGATCACCCGATGATCGTGCTCGACCGCGACGGAACCTTCCTGCGTTCCTGGGGCGAGGGAACGTTCACGCGGGCCCACGGGCTGCACATCGACGCCAACGACATCCTCTACTGCACCGACGACGGCGGCCACTTCGTGCGCAAGTGCACCACCGGGGGCGAGGCGCTGCTGGAGATCGGCGTTCCCGGCAAGGCCGCCCCTTACATGAGCGGCACGCCGTTCCACCGCTGCACGCACACGGCCCTGTCGCCAAAAGGCGAGATCTACGTCAGTGACGGCTACGGCAACGCGCGCGTGCACAAATTCTCGCCGGACGGGAAGCTGCTGCTTTCCTGGGGCGAACCGGGTACCGATCCCGGCCAGTTCAATATCGCGCACAACATCGCGACCGACGCGGAGGGCTGGGTGTACGTCGCGGATCGCGAGAACCACCGCGTTCAGGTTTTCGACGGCAACGGCAAGTATGAAACGCAGTGGGTCAACATGCACCGGCCCTGCGGCCTCTACTGCTGCCGCGGGCCGAAGCCGCAGTTCATCATCGGCGAGCTGGGCGCGGCGATGGCGGTGAACCGAAACCACCCGAACCTCGGCCCGCGCCTGTCCATCGTGGACGGCGACGGCAAAGTCGTCGCGCGGCTCGGCGGCGAGGCGGGACCGGGTCTGGAAACGGGGAAGTTCGTCGCCCCGCACGGACTCGCGGTCGATTCGCATGGCGACATCTACGTCGGCGAGGTCAGCTATACCGAATATCCGCGCCTGTTTCCGGGCGAGGCCGTCCCGTGGCGCATGCGCTCGCTGCAGAAACTGCAAAAATTGGACTGAGCGCCTGCGCGAAAATCCATCGGCGGCCGGGAGCTGTGATCGCGGAAGCGAAGCGACGGCAGCGACTCACTTCAGGATGCCGTAGACCCCGCTGTAATCGTCGGTCCACGCGCGCATGGATGTCCCAGGTTCGGCCGGCGCGGCATATTGCTGCATCTCCTCCGTTTTGAATACGTCCGGCGAGGCCGAGAGCAGCACCCAGTCCGAGCTGGATACGCCCCGCCCTTCGTCCTCGTCGTTGTTGACCCGCAGCGTCTCGAGCCCGAGCACGCGGGCGCCTTCCGCCACCACCGGCATCAGGCCGAGATAGCGGTTGGAAATGTGGATCGCGAGTATGCCGCCGGCCTTGAGGTGGTGCACGTAGATCCTGAGCGCCTCCAGGGTGAGGAGATGCACCGGAATCGAGTCGCTCGAGAAGGCATCCAGCGCGAGCACGTCGAACTGCTGCGCAGCTTCGCCCGCGAGGGACAGGCGCGCGTCGCCCATGGCAATTTCGATGCGCGCCTTGCTGTCCTGAAGGAAACTGAACTCCGAGCGCGCAATCTCGACCACCTGGGGATTGATTTCGTAAAAGCGCATGACATCGCCCGGCCGGCCGTAGCTCGCCAGCGTGCCCGCGCCCAGTCCGACCACGCCGATGCGCGCGGGACCCTCCGCGCCGGCCGCTTTGATAGCCAGGCCGACGCCCGACAACGGACCGTAATAGGTGGTGGGCCAAGCGCGCCGTTCGGGGGAGAGGAACTGATTGCCGTGCAGGATGGTGCCGTGCTTGAGTTCGCGCACCCCCTCCTCGCCCGAGCCCGAATCGCCCACCTTGAGCACGGCGTAGAAGTTGCGCATCGCGGCGCGCGATGTGCCGGCCTGGTTCGTGTATTCCCAAATCAGGACCGACGCGAGCGCGGCCACCAGAACGGTGAACACGGCGCGCGCGGGCAAGCTTACGCGACCGTACAGGATACTTTGGCGGTCGCGATAGAGCGCTGCGCAAAGCAGCAGTGCAAGCGCGAACAGGCTGAGCGGCAGTTCGTACAAGTCGTCGAACAGGCGCGGCGCGAGCAGTCCGACCAGGATGCCTCCCAGCGCGCCGCCCAGGGCCAGCATCAGATAAAAGCCGGTGAGATGCGCCGGGTGGGGCTTGGAACGGGCCAGTTCGCCGTGGCAGACCATGCAGGCGGAGAACAGCGTCAGGGCGTAGAGCGGGAGCAGCAGCCACAGTGGCCGATGATGTTGGCCTGGCCAAAGCGTGTAGCACACGCCCGCCAGGCCGGCCACCACCAAGGGTATGAAAACGTCGCGCCGGTACCAGTGCGGCGATTCGAAGCAGACGATGAAGCTCGCGAGGTACAGCGCGAGCGGCAGCACCCACAGGAAGGGAATGGGCGCGATGTTCAGCGACAGATGGCTGGTGAAAGCGAGCAGCAGCGTCGAAGCGCAGCAGGCAAGCGCAACCCACCATGCCTTCAGCCCGCGGCCGGGCGCCTCGCCCGGCGCAGTTGACTCGGCATCCGCGCCGGGCGCGCGGCCCGCGGCCGTCCACGCAAGGACGCCGCAGAGCAGAGCGAACAGCGCAAAGCCTGCGGACCAGGTCCAGGTCTGCCAGCGCGCGGCGAGCCAGGGTTCGATCAGCAGCGGATAGCTCAGCAGGGCGAGCAGCGAGCTGAAATTGGACAGCGCGAACAGCCGGTAAGGCATGGCCTGCGCGTGCGCGCGCGCGTACCAGGCCTGGACCAGCGGGCTGGTGCTGGAGAGCATGAAATAGGGTAATCCGACGCTGCTTGCGAGCAGGCCCAGGATGAGCCAGATCGGATCATCGCCCCCGGCGGGCATCCACGCCGCGCTCGGCGCGAGCGGCAGCAGCGTGAGACAGGCGGCGAGCAGGATGCAATGCAATAGGCGCTGGCGCGCGCGCATGCGCATCAGGCCGTGGGCATAGACGTAGCCCGCGAGCAGCAGGACTTGAAAAAACAGCATGCAGGTGGTCCACACCGCCGCCGAGCCGCCGAACCAGGGCAGGATCAGCTTGGCGATGAGAGGCTGCACCTGAAACAGCAGGAAGGCACTGAGAAAAATCGTGGCAGCGTAGAGGATCATGGGCAGCAGGTTGGCAAGGGGCGGTGCAGCCCCTGCGCGCAGCTCTTGTTATGGTTGGTGGAAAAATGGAAATTGATTCTCTGGCCGGGACTCGCTTCCTGGCGGGAACCCGCCGTCGACCGGCCTGCGCTAGCGGCCGCCGCAGGCTGACGGCCGCATTGCTATCGAGGTCTGCTCCCGGGTTCAGGGCGTGAACGCGAATCCAGGCCCGATCGCGACACCGGTGGGGATCGGCGGCAGATCCGCGAACAGGCGCGGATGGTCCTTCATCACCTTCAGGATATGCTTGGGCTCGATGTGTTTGTTGACGTCGAAGGTGGACTTCAGAAAGCCGAGACGGTGCAAGCGGTCCTCGGCGCTCCACAGCGCGCGGTAATTGTTTGCCGACAGGCGCCGGTCCGCCTGCTGGATATTGAACTGCATCGCGGCTTCGGCCACCTCGGTTTTCAGACCGGGGATCCAGCGCGTCGCCACCTGTGCCGCCAGTTTGGGGTTGGCCCGCATCCATTGGTCCGCCTCGGCCACGGCCGCCAGGAATTTCTCGATCGTGGCGCCGTTCTTTTCCACCCACGGGCGCAGGGCGACGTTGAAGCCGACATAGGAAATCACGTCGCCGCCGCGGATGATCTCGACCGCGCCCGGCACGTCCTTCAGCGCCACGATCGGCCACGGGTCCCAGGCCGAGAACGCGTCGATTCCCTTTGCCAGCAGCGCGACCGTCATGTCGGGCGGCGGCGTGTTGACCAGCGTGACGTCGCTCGGCGTCAGCCCCGCCTTCTCCAGCAGCGCCAGCACGTAGAGGTGATTGATGGTACCGAAGGACGCGGCGATCTTCTTGCCTTTCAGGCTCTTCAGGTCGCCCCTGGTGATGCCCGAGCCGCCGGCCGCGATCAGCGCCATGGTGGCGTCGGAACCGAGCTTGGTCGCGTTGCCGCTGTAATTGCCGAGCGCGACCAGGTCCATGCCGCGCACCACGGCGCCTATCATCGGCACGCCGACCTGCACCAGCTCGCTTTCGCCCGCCTGCAGCGCGTTGAGCGCGTCCACGCCCGTCGCGTAGGGCCGCGCGATGGCGACGTCGAGGCCCCATTTCTCGAAGAATCCGCGCTCCAGCGCGATCGGCAGGCCGATCTGATCGATGCCGGTCACCATGCCGGCCTTCAGCTTGACCGGCGTCTGCGCCGGCGTCAGCCCCGGCGCAAGCAACATCATGCACAGCAGCAATGCTCTTATCATCATGGCTATCCTCCAGTTGGCAGCGGCTCCACCCGGGTCACCCAGTAGGGACGGGCAACTGCGTGCAGATCCGCTTTCCTGACCCCGCGCACTTCGATCGAATTGTCCTGCGTGCCGGACACCCGGCCGTACTTCTGAAACACGATAACATGGAAGCGCTCCGGCGGAAACGGCAGCGTCACCAGCAGGTTGACCTTCTCCGCATCCGGGTTCAGTCCGGCTGCGATCTTGCCCGGCGCCACGGCGCCCAGCCATCCCTGCCACGCGAGATAGCAGAGCAGCGCGCCGAGCGCGAGGCGGCCTCGCGTCGAACGCATTACCGCGCGCGCGATGCTCACGCCGAGCGCACCAGGTGGAGCACCTCGGCCGACACCGCCTTGTACGCGCTGTCCTCGATCACCAAGTCCCATGCGCGCGGCCGCGGCAAGGCCACGCCGAGTTCCTTCAGCACGCGCCCCTTGGACAGCACGACCACCCTATCGGCGAGGAACACCGCCTCGCCCACGTCGTGGGTAATGAAGATGATGGTCGGCCGCCGTTCCTGCCAGATGCGCGTGAGTTCCTCCTGCAGCGTCATCCGCGTCTGCGCGTCGACGCTGGCGAAAGGCTCGTCCATCAGCAGCACATCCGGATTGTTGGCCAGGGCCCGGACCACGCCCACGCGCTGCTGCATCCCGCCCGACAACTCGTTCGGATAGCGGTCGGCGGCGTGCGCGAGCCCCGCGAGCGCCAGGTACTCGCGCGCGATGCCCTCGCATTCCGGTCGCGGCAGACCCCGCATCTTCGGCCCGAAAGCGACGTTCTCGAGCACGGTCTTCCATGGAAACAGCGCGAACGACTGAAACACCACGCCGCGCTCGGGCCCCGGTCCCTTGACGGCGCGCCCGTCGAGCAGGATCTCGCCGCCGGAGACGGGGATGAAGCCGGCAATCATGTTGAGCAGCGTGGTCTTGCCGCAGCCGGAGGGACCGACGATGGAGACGAACTCGCCCTGCCGCACGGTCAGCGACACGTCGTGCACCGCCGTGACGTGCGCGCCCGCGTAAGGATCGAAGTAGGTCTTCGAGAGTTCGCGCAGCACCAGGCTCTTCATTGCGTCACCAGTCCCCAGCGCTGACCGGTGGCGCGCTCGATCGGCGCCAGCACCCAGCTGTCCACAATGTACCAGAGCAGGCCGAGCACGATCATGCCGAGCAGGATTTCGACCACCGACCCGGCGCGGCGCGCGTCGAACATCAAAAATCCGATGCCGCTGGTGCCGACGATGATCTCCGCCGCGATCAGCGCGCGCCAGCCGTAACCGAGGCCGTTGCGCAGTCCGGTCATGATGTTCGGCAGCGCACCGGGCAACACCACCTCCCACACCACGCGCGCGCGCGATGCGCCCAGGCTGCGCGCCGCACGATGCAGTTCGACCGGCACCCTGCGCACGCCGAGCGCGGTATTCAGTACCACCGGGAACAGGACGGTATAGACGATCACGAAAGTCATGGTGGTTAGGCTGAAGCCGAACCAGATCAGCAGGATCGGCAGCCAGGCGATGTCGCCGATCGCCTGAAAGAAAAGCAACACCGGCCAGAACATCGCCCGGGCGCGCGCATTCAGGCCGACGAGCACACCGAGCGGGATGCCGAGCGCCATCCCTGTCGCGGTGCCGACCGCCAGCCGCAGCAGGCTGTCCTCGAGGTAATCCGGCAGTATGCCCTTGTACATAAGAGAGACGAACGAGCGCGCCACTTCCAGAGGGCCGGGAAAGAAAGCGCGTGGAAACACCTCCGCTTCGGCGACCGCGGCCCACAGCGCGACCACCGGGATGAACGGCACGATCGAGCGTATGGCCGGATAGCGCGCCGTCAACCTCGCGTAGACGCCCCAGGCCTTGAGCAGCAATGTCATGCGCGGTGCACCATTCCCCAGCGCTCGATCGTCGCCCGCTCCAGTGGCGCGAGCAGCAGCCGGTCGATCAACAGCCACAGGATGCCGATCACGATCATGCCGAACACGATGACTTCGGTGCGGTAGAAGTCCCGCGCGAGGAACAGCATGTAGCCGAGCCCGACGTTGGTCGCGATCATCTCGGCCGCGATCAGGCCGCGCCAGGCGAAACCGAGCCCGGTGCGCACACCGGTGACGATGTTCGGCAGCGCGCCGGGCAACAGCACCTGGGTCAGCATGGTCCACCCGCCCGCGCCGAGCGAGGCTGCGGCATGCCTGAGCGGCAGCGGAATGCTCGCAACCCCGAGCAGCGTGTTGTAGGCGACGACGAAGAACACGGCGTTGAAAATCACGAACGTGATCGCGCCGAAACCGTAGCCGAACCACAGCGTGGCGATCGGGATCCAGGCAATTCCGGCGAGCACCGAAAAGAAGCGAAACAGCGGCGTGAGAAAACCGGAAACTACGGGACTCAAGCCCATGGCGACGCCGAGCGGAATGCTGATGACGATCGCGAGCGCGGTGCCTACGGCGACGCGCCCCAGGCTGGCGCCGACGTGCCGCAGAAGCGAGCCGTCCTGCAGGGTCTCGAAACCGGCGCGCGCAACCGATTCGACGTTCGGAAACACCCGCGGATCGACGCCGAACCCGCGTACCAGCCCCTCCCACAGCAGCAGCAGAACCAGCAGCGGCGCAACAAATGTCGCCGCCGCCAGCACCCGCGGAAATCGCGGCCTCGCGGCTAGCATGGGATGGCGGGACGGGCGTGATCGGACGGCATACCGTTTTCTGCTCTTCTGTCAGTGGCACCCGGCAGCGAGCATCGGACCGGAGTGAAGCGCGATAGTCTATCGTACCCCTTGCCGCCACGCAGACGAACCGGAACGTATTCCGGACGAAGGCTTACTTCTTCCGCCGTCGCGCGCGCTTCGCGGGCTTGGCCGCCGGTGCATTGCTCGGGGTAGCTTGATCTTCTTCCGGCCGGTAATCACCCAGCGTAGTCTTGAGCGGGCAAATCCGGAACACCGGGCATTTCTTGCAACCTGAGAAAATAGCGATGGGACAGACGGTCATGATGGACTCCGGACTGTGGCGATATCGCCACGATACCAACAAATTCCGGCGCGCGCCGCCGTGACCGATCGCCAGGTGGAAGCACTTCGGAGCGCGCTGCGCGATCTCGCGCTCGCGTGCGCTGAGGCGCGCGAGCGGCGCCTTTGCATCGTCCGCCGGGCGCTCTGCGCCCAGGTGATCGAACAATCCGCCCCGCTTAGCGGCGGATTCCGTCCTCGGCCAGCGTGAACCACTGCGGGTTCAGCCCGGCTAGCGGGCCGCGCAGCTGATCCAGTTCGGCAGCCGGGCCGTGTACCTCCAGACGGGAGATACGCGCGATCTTCAACGCCTCTTGCAGCAGCGCGCCCACGTTGTCCAGGTGCGCAAGCAAGGCCGCGGCGTTGTCGTAGCCCTCGCGGCAATGCACGGCCTGCCCGCTGAACGAAAACGCGTAAAACACGCAACCCGGCTCGGTGCGTGTGCGTTCCACAAACTTCTTGCCCAGGGCCTTGAACTCGTCGAGTTTGCCTTCGGCGACTTCGAAGTAAGGCGCCAGGCTGCAGCAGGTGTCAACGTTTGCCACGGCAGTCTCCAGTTGATCGTCGGGAGACCAAAGACTACGCGTGTTGAATGGCGAACTCAAGCGCGAAAGTACGAGTTTCTCGCAGCGTAGCCGCCCGGTTGAAATTGGCTTGGCGCGCGCGGTGGCGAACGGTTGAACTTCGGCTGCCACGATTATCGTCCGATTCTGGCCGCAAATGCGGCCCGCGACGCGGAGACATGCCGTCCGCTCGTCTCTCCGAGCTGCAATTCATCGGCCGGCGTTGCAGTTCATCCCCCTGATAGCGCAGTTCGTCGCTTCGCCGTTGCGGCCGGCCGCAACCGCGCCGAAAATGCAAGCCATCAAACGCAGTTGCTACGGGAGAACCACCATGAAAGCCAAGTACCTGATCCTGACCCTGTCCCTGACCCTGAGCGCCGGCGCCGCGGTTGCGGCGATCAAATACGGCAACACCGAGCCGGCGACGCCTACTTCGGCCTTCGAGGCCGCCCTGACCGCAATCCCCCGCGTGGTGGTGACTGCCTCCAGAAACCAGGCGGCCGACGCACCCATCGCCCGGATCGTGGTCGTTGGCCATCGCGCCGGCGCCAGCCAGGCCGACGCGCGGAGCAACTGATCTGCAGCATGCTCGGCTACAAGGCCAAGGCGTGAGCGCCTTGGCAGCCGCTTTCAGGCCTGCTTGAGCCCGGTCACGTTGAACACGGGCACCGGCTTGTGAAATCCCTTCAGGCTGAGCTCGCCCACCGGTTCGGCGCTTACCAGGTCTTCGACGGAACCGAATACCTTCTGCGACACCAATATCTGGCCCGCCTTGGCGTCGCTGCATAGCCGGCTCGCCAGGTTGGTGACCGGGCCGATCGCGCCATAGTCGCTCCGGCCTTCGAAACCTATCATTCCCAGGGTCGCATACCCCTGGGCGATGCCTATGCCTATATGCAGGTCGTAGCCGCGCTTCTTCCAGGTTTGAGACAGCCCGCCGAAACTGGCCTGCATGCGAACCGCCATGCGCACCGCCTGCGCCGCCGGGTTCTCGATCACCACCGGGTCATTGAAGAAGATCATGATGCCGTCGCCGGCAAAATGCTCGATCGTGCCGTTGTACTCCATGATCAGCCGGCCCATCTCTCCGTGGTATTCGCGCAGAACACCCATCACCTCCTCCGGATCGGCGGTTTCGATGAAGGCGGTGAAACCACGCAGGTCGAGAAACACCACGGTGATCTCGCGCCGGTGGCTTTTCAGCGGATCGTCATTGGCGCCGCCGACGATCAGATCGGCTATCTGCGGCGAGAGGAAGCGCTTCAGCCGCCCCATCTGCTCGATCTGGCGCACGCCGTCGGCGACGCGCTGCTCGAGCGTACGGTTCCATTCCGCCAACTCGCGCGCCTGCGCCTGCACCTGGTCGTGGAACACCTTGATGCGCAGCAGCGAGCGCACCCGCGCCAGCAACTCCGGCTGGTTGATCGGTTTCGACAGGAAATCGTCCGCCCCTGCGTCTAGCCCCTTGACCCGCTCCTGCGCCGGGTCGAGCGCGGTGACCATCACCACCGGCAGGATGGCGGTTTCCGGCTTTGCGCGGATCTCGCGGCACACCGCGTAGCCGTCGAGGTCGGGCATCATCACGTCGAGCAGCACGATGTCCGGCTGTTCCGACTCCACCTTGGCCAACCCCTCCCTGCCGCCCGCCGCGGTGACCACCTGATAGCCTTTGAAAGTGAGGACGTCGGCGAGCATCTTCACGTTCATCGGCGTGTCGTCCACCACCAGAATTTTCGCGGTCATTTTTCGGCAGTTTTCCCCGAAAACACCGCGGCCACGGCCTGCGTGAATTCTTTCAGGTTGAGCGGCTTGGTCTGGAAGCCGTCGAAGCCGGCCTCCTTCATTTTCTTCGCCTCCTCCGGCATCGCCGAGGCGGTGACGGCGACGATGGGGATATGCGCCGTGGCGGCGTCGCCGCGGATGCGCCGGAACGCTTCGATGCCGTCGATGCCGGGCAACTGGTAGTCCATCAGGATCAGGTCTGGCTTTTGCTCCAGTGCGAGCGCCACGCCGATTTCGCCGGTTTCGGCTTCGATGGTGCGGTAGCCCTTGAATTGCAGCACATCGCGCGCGAGTTTGCGATTCTTGTCGTTGTCCTCGACGATCAGGATGAGTTCGTTTGCCATGATGTGCGTGCCCTCGATTGCGTTGGTGATCAGGCGGCAGTTGTGGCCGCGCCTGCCGCCGCGCCGTCCAGCGGAAGCGTGAAATAAAAGGTCGAGCCTTTGCCGGGTTCGCTTTCCAGGCGCATCGCGCCGCCGTGCAATTCGACGAACTTGCGCGTCAGCGCGAGGCCCAGTCCGGTGCCTTCGGCCTTGCGCGTGTAGTCGGTGCCGACCTGCTTGAATTCTTCGAACACCGCGGCCTGGTCCTCAGGCGCGATGCCGATGCCGGTGTCCGTTACCGCGACCTCGACCATGTCGCCGGCCCGGCGCGCGCCGACCGTGATCCTGCCGCCCTCGGGCGTGAACTTCACCGCGTTCGAGAGCAGGTTGAGCAGGATCTGCTTCAGCTTGCGCTCATCCGCATGCAGTTCGCCCAACTGCGGATCGATTTCGGCGGCGAGGGCGATGCCGTGGCGCAGGGCGCGCTCGCGAATCAGGGTCAGCGCGTTGTCGATGGCAGTGGGCAGATGGAACTTGGCGAGGTTGAGTTCCATGCGCCCCGCCTCGACCTTGGCGAGGTCGAGAATGTCGTTGATCAGCGACAGCAGGTGCTGGCCGGAGGAGTGGATGTCCTTCAGGTACTCCTCCTGCTTCTCGTTCATTTCGCCGAACATCTTCTCCAGCAACACTTCGGAAAAACCGATGATGGCATTCAGCGGCGTCCTGAGTTCGTGCGACATGTTGGCGAGGAATTCCGACTTGTGCTTGCCGGCGATTTCGAGTTGGCGGCTCTTTTCCTGGATCTCGTTGAACAGGCGCACGTTCTGGATGGCTATTACCGCCTGGCTGGCGAAAGTCTTGAGCAGATCAATCTGCTTGTCGGAGAAATATCCGACTTCGGGGCGAAGAACCGTTATCGCGCCGACGATCTGACCCTCGCGCAGCATGGGTATGCCGAGGCAGCCGCGAAAGCCCGCCACCTCGGACGCTCCCTTTAGCGCGTTCTCCGGATCGGCAAGGACGTCGGGAACGTGGACCACGGCCCCCGCGCTGACCGTCCGCCCGGTAATGGAGTCGCCCCCGGCGCGGCGCGGGAACTGCCGGCGAAGAACTTCGACGCCCTGCGGAACCAGCCCGAAAGTGCTTCGCAGGTGGATCAACTCGCCGTCGAAGGTGAAGACTAAGCCGAAAGTGGCGTCGCACAGCCGCGCAGCGCGCTCGGCGATGGTGTCGAACACCGGCTGCACGTCGGTCGGCGAACTGCTGATGACGTGCAGGATCTCGGCGGTTGCCGTCTGATAGTCCAGTGTCTCCCGCAACTCGGCGGTGCGCGCCTCGACCTTGCGTTCCAGCCCGGCATAGCTCTCCTTGAGATGTGCCGCCATCTGGTTGAACTGCCCGGCCAGGGATTCGAGCTCGTCACCGGTCGTGACCGTGATCTTCTGGTCCAGATTCCCGCTGCCGATCTGTGCCGCGCCCTCCTGCAGGGCGCGAATCGGCCGCACCATCAAGCGCGCGAGGAAAAAGCTTGCCAGCATAGACAGCACCAGACCCGCGAGCAGGAGCAAGCCCATGCGCTGGAACGAGTCGTACACCGGCTTGAACGCCTCGGCCAGCGGCAGTTCGACGAACACCGTCCAGCTGAGCGTGGGAATGCCGGCGTGGGCGGTGAGGACTTCCAACCCTTTCACGTCGTGCGCGATAGGGGACGCGGTGCCCTCGTCTCCCGCGCCTTTGCCCAGCGCCGCCACCTGAGCGAGTCTGGTCATATCCGTTTTCTGCAGCACCAGGCTGATGTCCGGATGCGCGATCAGCGTGCCTGCGGAGTTGACCACGTAGGCAAGTCCGGTCTGGCCGATCTTGATGCGCGACACCACTTCCCAGACGAACTTGAGGTTGACCTCGGCGATGGTGACACCGCCGCCACCGCCGCCGCCGGCAGGGCGCGAGATGGTCATGTAGGGCTCGGTCTCCTTACGGAAGTACACCGGGCTGTACCAGGTCTTGCCGGACTTCGCCTCGAGGAACCGCGGGTCCTTCGACAGGTCGGTGTCCTTCCCGCTCTCATCCATTGCCAGACGCGAAACCTTGAGCTGCTCGCGCCCGGCCGCATCGATCCAGGCCACTTCGGTGATCGCTTGCACCTGGCGCAGCAGTTTCAGGTATTCAAAGCGGCGCTGGTCGATCGGATTGTTGCCCGCGCCTACCTGCGGCAGCGCAGTCCAGCCGAACTGGTGCTCGATGTCGCGGATGTACTGCTCGATGCGGGCGGCGGCGGCTTCAGCCTTCTCGCGCTGCAGCGTGACCAGGTGCTGCTGGTTCTCGCGATAGGAAAAATACAGGCTGATGGCGCCGCTGGCGACGAGCATGCCGCCGACCAGCGCGATGATCAGCGTTGCGTACTTGGGGAACAGGCGCCAGCGCAGGATCATGGTCCGCTCCGGGCGCGCGCCCTGGCCGAAAATCCGGAGAGCGTTCGCAGTCCCCGCCCCAGGGTGCGCATGTCCTCGACGCCAAGGCCAGTGGTGCAGCGCTTGCTGTAATCCCTGCGTTCACTCATCGCCCGGACGGCTTTCTTCAATGCATCCTCCACCACTTTGCCGTAAGCATCGCGCGCCTGCGCGAGTCCGGCTGCGGCGTCGGCCGGATTCCAGGCGGCGGCCATGAACGCGAGATCGATCACGTCCCGGCCAAGGAAGGACTCGTCGTTCCAGCGATCCGCGTTGGCGAGAAATTTTTCCGCGAAGCACGACTGGCGCGTCAACACGGAGATCGGGCAGCCGGGTTCGACGCCGCCGGTGATGTCGATCCGGCCCTCGCTGACGATTTCGAACTTGATCTTTTCTGTGCCAGCCTGCACAAAAGTGCGGATGCCATAGCGGTCGGCGACGACTTCGCGCGCGAGCGCGATCGGGCCGCGCGCGATCCGCCCCAGGGAGTTGCCGCTGACGCTCGAGCGCAAGTCGCGGTAACCCGCGCGGTCGGCGCAGAGCAGATCGATGTCAGCCGATTCGCGATACTCGGCGAGCGCCAGCGCGATGCGCGTACCGCCGCCAAAGTAGCACTTGGCACGCGCGAGAAAATCCGCATCCAGCGCGGCGAGGATTTGCATCACCAGCCGGTGCCGGGGGCGTTTGTATTTTGGGCTCATCTCACGCACATCCGCGCAGACGGCTCTTTGTGACACGGGCGCTAGACATTGAGAACGCCATTGCCGAATCTGTCCGCCAGGCGTGCGATCAGCGCCCGTTCGGCCTGCGTCATGTTGCAGCGGTCGACGTGCCGCCAGTTGCGCTCGTACAGCCGGAACGCCTCCTCGGCGCCAAGGAATCGTTCCCTGCGGTTCCAGCACAATGCCTTGAGGTTGTCGTAATCGTCCACGGCGATCACCGTTTCCTCCAGCAATGCCTTCAGCCTCGGCGTGAAATCCTGCACGCGCATCGCGGCCTTGAGGCGCTCGGCCTCCGCGCGCGGCAAGGCGATCTGGTAGTGCACCAGCCCGCGTGCGCGCGCGCGCTCGCGTTGCGCCCGCTTGGCGCGGCGCAGTTGTTCGGCGCGCGTCAGCGCACTGGTCCTGGGACGCCCGCGCAATAGTTTGGCGCCGTTCTGTTTCGCGATCGCGGTCATCAGGCATTGTCGGCAATATATGATGTCATGTCAACATAAATACCCAGGGACGCAAGCCGGCATGCCCATGTCCGGTCTTGCGGTTCATTCGATCACCTTATCCGGCGCGCAACCGAGCATCGGCTCGGGAATAGGATGACCGCCAGGCATTATTGTGTTACGCTGTCTTACAAGCATTTCGGAGCGCATGATCATGACTGCAACGGTAACCATCAGACTGGACGGAGAATTGCAAAAGCGCCTTGCCCGGCTCTCGACTGCCTCCGGCCGGACGCGCAGCGAGATCGTTCGCGAGGCGCTCGACCGGCAACTGGCTTTGATCGAATTTGAGAACGCGCGGGGCAAGACCCGCCGCTTCGCCGAGCGCGCCGGTTTCCTCACCGACGAGGACGTCTTCCAGGTCGTTTCTTGAGGGTATTCCTCGACACTAACGTGCTGGTGGCGGCGTTCGCCACTCGAGGACTCTGCGCCGATGTATTCCGCCTTGCCGCCGCCGAACATCAGTTGTTGATCGGCGAACCCGTGCTGATCGAGGTCCGCAGAATCCTCGCGAGCAAGTTTGGCATGCCGCGGGCGGCATGCAATGAGGTGCTTGGGATATTGCGCCGTTTCCCGCTCGCAGCGGCGGCCGGAAAACCGACTCCGCTTGGCATCAACGATCCAGCCGACGAATGGATCGTGGCATGCGCGCTCGGCGCGGCCACGGAGATTTTCGTGACCGGCGACAAGGCGCTGCTCGGATTGCACAAAATGCAGAGCATGATCATTGTTTCGCCGCGGCAGTTCTGGACACAGGCCCAGCCGGCGGGTTGATCGCGCCCGGAGGGCTTGCCTTCGTGCATTTGTGTTCAATCGATCACCCGGTCGGCGCGCAGCAAGTTCGGCCTCCTTGCGCAGCACTCCGTCACTGTGATATCGTGATCAACAAGTGATATCGAAAGGCACATCGTGATCCGCACCCTCATCAGTCTCGATCCGGAAGACAAGGCCTGGCTCGATCGGAAGGCCAAACAGGAACGCATGCCCATGGCGCGGCTGGTGCGGCAGGCGATCCAGCGGCTGCGCCAGGATTCGGAAGCCAAGCCGTCGCGTTTCAAGGTCCTGCTGAACGAAACTGCGGGGATCGGCAATACTAGCGACGGACTGGCGGTCCAACGCCGGCTGCGCCGGGAGTGGGACCGGCGCAAGTGAAGCTGTTGCTGGATTCGGTCATTCTGATCGACCATTTCAACGGCATCGCGGCGGCGACCGCTTACTTGTCCGAACACCACCCCGATGCCGCCATCTCCGTGATCACGCGCGCCGAAGTGTTGACCGGGTTCACGCCGCGCGACGCCGTGAAGGCAAAGCGGTTCCTCGACTGTTTCCCGGTGCTTGGCATCGACGCGGCAAGCGCAGATCTCGCCGCCGAGCTGCGCCGGGACCACGGCTGGAAACTGCCCGATGCATTCCAGGCCGCCATTGCGCAACAGCATGGGCTGCAACTGGTGACGCGCAACGCGCGGGATTTCCCGCCGAAACGCCATCGCTTTGTGGTCATTCCTTATCGCGTTTGACCTGTCGGCCGGGTTTGAGGCGATGGTCGGCATCATTCGATCACTTCGGCCGCGCGCAGCAGCAGTTCCTGCGGCAAAGCGAGGCCTAGTGTTAAAAGAGCCGTCCGGCGCGACGATCAGCCCTCCGGGGCGCGAGCGCGCCGTGAGAAACCCGACGCGCCAGACTTTGCCCGGCTGTTGCGCGAACGACGAGAGTGGCGCAACGAGCACACCCGCGCCAAGCGCAACCAGCAATTTGCGGCGATCGTTCATTCCATCTCCCTGGGTGGGCGCCCATTATGCCCGCTTAGCCCGGCGAAGGGAGACCGGCGAATTCTTAGGTTCGGGTCAGGGCCGGTTCTTTGCCCCGACGCCCGCCGCCGGCTGAAATCAGGCTGGACAGCGACGACAGGTCCGGATTACTTCCGTATCTCGCGGAAACTCCGGGATAGGTCAGGCTGACGACGTGGCGGCAAAAAGTCGCCATTCGCCCGGCACGCCCTTCAGGACGCGAATGCCACGGTCCGTAAACCGAAGACCGGAACCGGCAACGAGGTCCTTCACAGTGCTCGATACCAGCACCTCGCCGGGACTTGCGTTCGAGGCAACCCGCGCGCCGATGTGAATGGCGAGGCCGGAAAGCTTCTCACCCATAATTTCGCATTCGCCGGTATGCACGCCGGCCCGGACCCCGAGGCCGAGTGCGCGGGCACCTTCGATGACGGCAGACGCACAGCGTACCGCACGCGCGGGGCCGTCAAAAGTCGTCAGAAAACCGTCACCGGCCGTGTCGATTTCGCGACCGCGAAACTCGGAGAGATTGCGCCGCACCATTGCATGATGCTGTTCGAGCAATTCGCGCCAGCGGCGGTCTCCAACGTCCGCGGCGCGTTCCGTAGAGTTGGCAATGTCTGTAAACAGGACCGTGGCGAGAACGCGATCCGGCTCTGGATCGTGGCGCGCACCGGTAAGGAAATCCTCGATCTCGTTGATGACAGCGTCGCCGTCTCCCGAATGAAAGATGTGGTCGTCACCGGCAAGCTCACACAAGCGCGCGCCCTGAATCCGGCTGGCCAGATAGCGTGCTTGGCCGATCTCGGTCAGGCGGTCGCCGGTTCGATGCAGGATCAGCGTAGGTACACTTATGACCGGTAGAACCGGACGTACATCAATTTCCCCGTTCATTCGCATGATGTCCACTACGGCCCCTGGGCTCGCGGCCTGCCTGCAGTAGCTCGCGAAAGCTTGCTGGAATTTCGGATTGGCGGCCTGGCTCGGTGCGAACACGTCGATCGCTGCCGGACCACCCCATTCGCGCTCCAGGCGCTGGACAAACGCTTCCCATTCTTCCGGCGTTTTGCCGTAAGGGTGGTCTGCAGCACGCAGGCGGCGCGCATAGGAGCCATAGATGATCAACGCCGTTGTTCGCGCCGGATAGGTTGCCGAGAAAAGAATCGACATGGGCCCGCCCTCGGAATAGCCGAATAGGGCAGCTTTCCGCGAGCACACCGCGTCCATTACAGCGCGGACATCATCCATCCGCTGCTCCAAGGTAGGAATCTTCACCCTGTCGGAGAGGCCCGTTCCACGCTTGTCGAAACGAATCAGGCGGCAGAAGGAACCCAGACGCTGAAAAAGACGCGACTTCGCCGGACTATCCCAATCGGCTTCCAGGTGAGACACGAAGCCTGGGACAAGGACGAGATCTATGGGCCCGTTACCCGTCACTTGGTAAGCGATATGCACGTCACCACTCTTCGCGTAGCGGGTCTCGATGGCCATCGATGTCAGTCTAACTCACCCTTTGCTTTTCAACCCCATTTGCCGGCCCTTGCCCTGACACCTGCAGCCTGATGCAATTCGCGCCATCAGTTCCCGGTGTGCTTCCACAGGTTGATCGCAAAGCACACCAAGCTGATGCCGATCACCACCGAAGCCAGCGCGAGTACCGGCTCGATTGATACGTTGCCGCTGGCGAATATGGCCAGCGTGCACATCTGGATCGGAAACGCGATGTTGTACAACCAGAAATGCAGCTTGGCCAACCGGGTTTCGGCTGCGGCCGGGGCGCTGCGGTACCAAAGCCCGAACAAAGCCATGCTGGCCCAGCCCAACAGATTCAGATGGGCGTGCACCGGCCTGAACGTGTAGTCGTGGCTTGCTGCCATGACAATTCCCAAAGCCACACCAAGCAGAACATAGACCACCGCGAGACGCAGAAATCGATTACCCATGAATATCTCCTCGTTGACTACAGACTCAATTCGCCGCACGCACAAGCCGGCATTTACGCCCAGACACGGGAACCGCGTCGTTCTCACGCGGGCACAGATGTACCGAAAAACAGGGGCCTGTAAGCCCGGGAAATGAACGACTGCCTGCCTAGCGCACGGAGAACGGCGCCTGATAGGGCCGGCCGAACGGCACTCCGGCGAGTACGGCCTGAACGGGTTTAATGTGAACCTTGCCCTGACGTTTGTTGCTGCGCGTATCCAGAAATTCAACTGCGCCCGGAACCACCTCGATCAGCGTTACGTCCGCTGGCGCACCCACTTCGAGCGTGCCGAGTTTGGGCAAGCGGTTAATGACGCGCGCGGGCACGGCGGTCGCCATCTGTACCACCTGATCGAGCGTAAAGCCCAGCGCCATGAATTTGCTCATCACCCCGGTGAGATAAGGCATGCTCGGCGAATTGCCGGAAAAGACGTGGATATCTGAAGATATCGTGTCCGGCATGCAACCCTGCTGCATCGCCGCCTCCGCGACCGTGAAATCGAAGCTGCCGCCACCGTGGCCGACGTCGAAGATCACGCCCCGTTTCTTGGCTGCAAGGGCGGCGGGCAGGAGCTTGCCCTCCTGGACGATGTTGGTGAATTTCCCCGCATTGTTAGGGAAGCCGGAGAAGCAGTGCGTCAGGATATCCCCGGGTCGGAGCATATCGAGGATCTGCGACATCAGTTCCGGCGTCGCAACGCCGCCGATGTGACATAAGACACGCGCGCCGTCCCCGGCAATTTCGCAGGCGCGAAGGGCGCGCTTCAACGGCTCCATGCCGGCTTGCCCGATTACATTCTCCGACATGCGAACCTTCACGCCGAGTGCGATATCGGCGTTCTCGGCCACGGCCCTGGCGGCGGCCTCTGGCTGCGCGAACCCGAGGTGAGCGAGCTCCGGTTCGGGAAAGCTGGTGAGCCCGATGTTCGCGATGTGCACGAAGGCATAGAGGCGGGTGCGCGTCTGCGCGACGATATGGCGGCGAAACGCAGCGAAGTTATTCGCGCCGGCGTCGCCCGCGGAAACCATTGTGGTCGTTCCCTGAAATTGAATTAGCTCATCAGCGGGGATGCCGATCGCCGAGCCGTAGGGGTAAACGTGCGCGTGCAAATCGATCAGGCCGGGAACGACGATCCGGCCCGAAGCGTCGAGCACGCGCGTCGCGCGCGCCGCAGGAATATCGGCTTCGACTGCCTCAATCTTGCCGAAGCGGATGCCGAGATCGCGCTTGGCGCGCAGTCCCTGGCTCGGATCGAGCAGTTCCCCGCCTTTGATCACGAGATCGAATTTGTCGTTAGGCCCCATTGCAGCGCGTACTGCAAGGCTGAACGTGCCGGTTGCCGCGGCCGCGAACGCGCCACCGATGCCGGCGACTAGGCGCCGGCGTTTGATTGATTCCATGTTTCCTCCCGTTAGATTATTTGCCGCTTCCTCGCGCTGGACAGTGGCACCGCACGGGATCGGCGTCAAGTTGCAGCGCAATAATTCTTGGCTTCTGTCGATATCGGCTGGTTGTTGGCGCTCAACATGGTAGTGTTTGTGCGTGATCAATCCGACGTCCACGCCGCAGCCCGTATCGACACCGATGTCCGCGGAGGATCGGGCATGGCTCGCGCGCGCCGCGGAACTGCAGCGGCCGCTCGCGCGCGCAGCCAAGCTCGGCACGGGGAACGGCATGGGCTACGCCGTCTTCGGCGGTCTCAGCCTGCTGTTCGCGCTCCCGGGCTGGGATGTCATCGGACTGGCGCTCGGCGCCGTTCTGCTCGGTGTCGGACTCCACGAACGCACTCAGTCCAAGCGCCTGCTGCAAGCCGACACCGCTGCGCCGCTGCGACTGGCGTGCGGTGAACTGGTGCTGCTCGGCGCGATCGCGCTCTACGGCGTGCTTGGCTTGACTGTGCTGCCTGCCGCGAGCGACGTGCTGAAGCAACAGCTTGGAGGCGCCAAAGGGCTCGGACTCGAAGTCCTCAAGATCGCCGACTCCATCAGCACAATCTGGTACACGAGCGCCATCGCGATCTCGCTGCTCTACCAGGGCGCCATGGCGCGCTACTTCCTCAAGCGGCGGTCCGACATGGAACGGTATCTCGGAGAGGTGCCGGCCTGGGCGCGCGAGGTCGTGGAGTCGATGGCGAAATGAAGGCGCCAGCGCGCAGTCGATGCATCCAGCATGGCGATCGGTTCGGATTTGGTCATGGACGGCCAGCCTGGCGCAATCCCGTGCCGGCCATATGAAGATTTGCACCCTGGCAATTGGTGGGTTGGAAGGTGGGTACAAACGCAAAACGCGCCGAAAGGCGCGTCATTGCTAGCTGTCTGGCGGAGAGGGAGGGATTCGAACCCTCGATACGCGTTTTGAGCATATACGCCCTTAGCAGGGGCGCGCCTTCGACCACTCGGCCACCTCTCCGGATCTGCGTGAAACTATAACATGCGCGCTGTCTTACGGGCAAAGCGCCCTGGATTAACGCGGCTGGTCCAGATCGAAAGCCTTGTGCAGCGCGCGCACCGCGAGCTCCATGTATTTCTCGTCGATCACCACGGCGATCTTGATCTCCGAGGTGGAGATCATCTGGATGTTGATGCCCTCCTCCGCCAGGGTGCGGAACATTTTGCCCGCGACGCCGGCGTGGGTGCGCATGCCCACGCCCACCAGCGACACCTTGCATACCTTGGTGTCGCCGCGGATGTCGGCGGCCTTGATGTGGTCCTTCACCTGCTGGTTCAGCACCTCCATCGCCTTCGCATACTCGCTGCGATTCACGGTAAAGGAGAAGTCGGTCATGTTATCGACGCTGGCGTTCTGGATGATCATGTCGACGTCGATGTTGGCCTCACCGATCGGGCCGAGTATCTGGTAGGCGATGCCCGGGCGGTCGGGCACGCCCATGACGGTGATCTTGGCTTCGTCGCGGTTGAACGCGATGCCGGAAATAACGGCTTTTTCCATGGTTTCGTCTTCCTCGTACGTAATCAGCGTGCCCGGGCCTTCCTTGTCCTCGAAGGAGGACAGCACGCGCAGTTTCACTTTGTACTTGCCGGCAAACTCGACCGAGCGGATCTGCAGCACTTTCGAGCCGAGGCTCGCCATCTCGAGCATTTCCTCGAAGGTGATGGTGTTCAGGCGCCGCGCCTCCGGCACGATGCGCGGATCGGTGGTGTAGACGCCGTCGACGTCGGTGTAGATCTGGCACTCGTCGGCCTTGAGCGCGGCCGCCAGCGCCACCGCCGAAGTGTCGGAGCCGCCGCGCCCGAGGGTGGTGATGTTGCCGGAGGCGTCCACCCCCTGAAAACCGGCGACGACCACCACGAAACCCGCGTCGAGATCGGCGCGCATCCGGTTCTCGTCGATGCGCTCGATGCGCGCCTTGGTAAATGCGCTGTCGGTGAGCACCTTGACCTGGGCGCCGGTGTAGCTCTTCGCCTTCACCCCCTGCTCCATCAGCGCCATGGACAGGAGCCCGATGGTGACCTGCTCGCCGGTGGCGGCGACCACGTCGAGTTCGCGCGGGTCGGGGTCGGAAGAGATTTCCTTGGCCAGTGCAATCAGCCGGTTGGTCTCCCCGGCCATGGCCGAGGGAACGACCACCAGCTGGTGCCCTTGCGCCTTCCAGCGGGCGACGCGTCTGGCGACGTTCTTGATGCGCTCGGTCGAGCCCACCGAGGTGCCGCCGAATTTCTGGACTATGAGTGACATGGTGCGACGAGGCCGATTGGCCGAAAAAAAACCGATTTTACCGCATAGCAGCAAGCGGATCGAGTTCTGATCGCAAACCGGCACGGCGCACGCGCCTGAGCTTGCGCGCGACGGCGGCGCTGCTTCCCGCGGCTCGCGCCGGGACTACTTGGCGTCCAGTTGCAGCGTCGGCGGAACGGCGAGCCCCATCGGCGGCTTGAGCTTCTCCGGCAGCACGCGTCCCATGCGCGCGCGGTGGCCGATGTGATGGCGCAGTTTTTCGCCCCTGATCTCCAGCGCCTTCTCCTTCCCGCCGCGGCCCACGCCGCTGACCGTGACCGAGCCGAGCTTGGTCACGGCGGCCGCGAGCAGCTTCTCGCCCTGGTCCAGCCCCATCAGGATCACGCCGCGCCCCTTGGACATGGCGCGTATTTCGGCAATATCGAAGGCGAGCAAGCGTCCGTCGCCGGACAGCGCGACCACATGGTTGCCCGCGGCATCGTCGAAGACGAAAGGCGCGAGCGGCGTCTCGTCGGTTTCGACGTTCATGAATTCCCGCCCCGCGCGGCGATTGGACACCATGTCGCCGATGGTGCAGAGAAAACCGAAACCGCCACTGGAGGCAACCAGCACCCTGGTCCCGGGCCTGCCCGCGATGCAATGCATTATCTTGGCGCCGCCCTGCACTTCCACCAGCGACGAGGCCGGCACGCCGTCGCCGCGCGCGCTCGGCAAGCTCGCCGCGTCCACGCTGTAGGCGCGTCCGCCCGAGTCGAGGAAGATTACCGGGTCCACGGTGCGGCAGGGTATCAGCGCGGCAAGGCTGTCGCCCTCCTTGAACGAGAGTGACGCCGCGTCGGTGCCGTGGCCCTGGCGTGCGCGCACCCAGCCGTTTTTCGAGAATATCACCGTCACCGGCTCATCGAGTGTCGGTGTCTCCAGCACCGCCTTTTCCGATTCCTCGATCACCGTGCGGCGCTTGTCGCCGAAGGCTTTTACGTCGGCCTCAATCTCCTCGATCACCAGTGCATCCAACGCCCCGCGGCTGCCCAGCACTTTCTCCAGGCCTTTCTGCTCTTTGCTCAGTCCCTCGAGTTCCTTCTCAAGCCGGATGTGCTCCAGCTTGGCCAACTGGCGCAGGCGCATTTCGAGGATGTCCTCGGCCTGGCGGTCGGTGAGTTTGAACGCGCGCATCAGGTCGGGTTTGGGATCGTCCGAATTGCGGATGAGCTTGATCACCTTGTCCACGTTGAGCAGCACCAGCAGCCGCCCTTCGAGCACGTGGATGCGGTCGAGCACCTTGTCCAGGCGGAACCTCGTGCGCCGCGTCACCGTGGCGAAGCGGAATTCCAGCCATTCAGCGAGGATGTCCTTCAGGTTCTTGCCGGTGGGCCGCCCGTCCAGGCCGACCATCACCAGGTTGATCGAGGCATTGGTCTCCATGCTGGTTTTCGCCAGCAGGAGCTTGATGAATTCGTTCTCGTCCTGGCGCGAGGACTTGGGCTCGAACACCAGGCGCACCGGGTGCGTACGGTCGGACTCGTCGCGCGCACGGTCGAGCATCGACAGCATCAGCTGTTTCTCCCGCTGCTGCTCCGGGGTGAGCGACTTCTTCCCCGGTCTTGCCTGAGGATTGGTGATCGCCTCGATTTCCTCCAGCACCTTGCGCGACGAGGCGCCGGGCGGCAGCTCGTGCACCACCACCTGCCATTGGCCGCGCGCCAAGCGCTCGATGCTCCAGCGCGCGCGCACCCGCACCGAGCCGCGCCCGCCCGCATAGGCTTCGCGCATTTCCGCGCGCGGCGTGATGATCTGCCCGCCGCCGGGGAAGTCCGGGCCCTTGATGTATTTCATCACCCCGGCGAGCGTCAGCTCGGGCTCGCGGATCAGCGCCATCGCGGCGTTGGCGACTTCGGTCAGGTTGTGGCTCGGGATCTCGGTCGCCATGCCCACTGCGATGCCCGAGGCGCCGTTGAGCAGCACCACCGGCAGGCGTGCCGGAAGCAGCTGCGGCTCGACCATGCTGCCGTCGTAGTTGGGCGCGAAATCGACGGTGCCGCTGTCGAGCTCGGCCAGCAGCACTTCGGCGAATTTGGTCAGGCGCGCCTCGGTGTAGCGCATCGCCGCCGGTTCGTCGCCGTCGCGCGAGCCGAAATTGCCCTCCCCGTCCACCAGCGGATAGCGCAGGCTGAAATTCTGCGCGATGCGCACCATCGCGTCGTAGACCGAGGCGTCGCCGTGCGGATGGAATTTACCCAGCACGTCGCCGACCACGCGCGCGGATTTCTTGCGCGGCGTCCCGGCGCGGCCGTTCATTTCCCACATGGCGTAAAGGATGCGCGCCTGCACCGGCTTCTGGCCGTCGGCGACGCGCGGCAGCGCGCGGTCCTTGACCGTGCTCACCGCATATTGCAGATACTGCAGCGCTGCGTATTTCGCCAGCGGCAGCGTGTC
>Ga0315281_10000868_pt1 | contig 43654 bp, 39 predicted proteins | sample YL17G07_0_MG_FD_204540 | JGI IMG/M metagenome (GOLD analysis project Ga0315281, IMG submission 204540) | Sediment microbial communities from Yellowstone Lake, YNP, Wyoming, USA - YL17G07_0 | ecosystem: Environmental > Aquatic > Freshwater > Lake > Sediment | place: USA: Wyoming | collected...
TCGACGCGCCGTTCGACATGATCGTGCACAGCACAGGCGGCCTGGTGGCGCGGCAATGGATCAGCACCTGGTACCTCGACGACGTCGGCAAATGCCCGGTGAAGCGGCTGGTCATGCTGGCCCCGGCAAACTTCGGCTCCAAGCTCGCCTCGATGGGGCAGAGCGTGCTGGGGCGGGTGCTCAAGGGCTGGGACAACTGGTTCCACACCGGCAAGGAAATGCTGGCGTCGCTGGAATTGTCTTCGCCGTTTCAGTGGCAACTGGTGCAGCGCGACCTGCTGGTGCCGGACGGGGAGAACGACGGCCGCGCCGTTTACGGCGAGAACGGCGTGTGGCCGTTCGTGCTCACCGGCACCCACCCCTATCCCAGCGCCCTGCGCCAGATCGTCAACGAAGACGGCGCCGACGGCACGGTGCGCGCGGCTGCGGCCAACCTCAACACGCGCGGCGTGACCATCGACTTTGCCAGGGACGAGAACAACCCCGAGGTGCGCCCTTGGCAAAACCGCTCAGCGATGGTTTTTCCGTTCGCCGTCCTGCCTGATCGCACCCACGCCTCGATCATCGACCCCGGCGCGGCGGAGCCGGACGTCAAGGCCGCCGCCGCCGCGCAGCAGCGGCTGGGCGCGCTCATCCTGAGCGCCCTCAACTGCGACACCTTCGCGGCCTACCAGCAGATCGCCGCCGACTGGCACGGGATCAGCGAGGAAACCGCGGCCCTGGCGGCCAGCGATGCCACGCGCGCCGGCCTGTTCAAGGGCGCGGACAAAAGCCCGGAGTTCTTTCACCAGTACATCCAGGTCAACGTCCACGTGGTCGACGACCACGGCGCCGACGTGACCGACTTCGTGCTCGAATTCTCCGGTCCGGACTGGAAGAGCAACGATGCGCCCACCGTGTATTTCCATCGCGAAGTGCTGGAGCACGTCCACACCAACTCCAGCAATGCCGCCTACCGTTGCCTGTTCGTGGACCGTACCGACCTGCTGGGCGAGTTCTACAAGCGCATCGGCAAGACGGTGGAGAAGGTTCTGACCATGAGCATTTCCGCCAAGGCGCCGGGTGACAACGTCGCCTATTTTTCCAACTACAAGCGCGGTGCGCCCGGCGCCATGGTCATCCACACCCTGGACGATACCACCCAGGCGCGCTGGCTGCAGCGCAACACCACCCAGTTTGTACGGATCGTCATCCCGCGCAGCCCGTCGGACAAGGTTTTTCAGATGAAGCGCTAGCTGTTTTTCAGTTTTCCCCTTCTCCCATCAGGGGAGAGGGGTGAGAGATTTTCACCAAAATAAAAGGAGGATGAAATGGAAGAGCAAACATTAGGGATGGGATGGAAGCGGGATCTTCCCGATTTTCGCGATCACACCGCGCAAGCGGACGAGGTGGCGCAGATACTGGCCAAATCCAGGCCGTTGCGGGCGGCGGTAAAAAAGGCGCCGGCATCGGTCGATCTGCGCCAGTGGTGTTCGCCGATCGAGAACCAGGGCAGCCTCGGTTCATGCACGGCCAATGCCGGGGTGGGGCTGCTGGAATACTTCGAGCGGCGCGCTTACGGCAAGCACCTGGACGGTTCGCGTCTGTTCCTCTACAAGGCGACGCGCAACCTGCTGGGCTGGACCGGCGACCAGGGCGCCTACCTGCGTTCCACCATGAAAGCGATGGTGCTGTTCGGGGTTCCGCCGGAAACGCATTGGGCCTACAAAGTCTCCAAATTCGACGACGAGCCGCCGGCGTTCTGCTACGCCTTCGCCCAAAACTACAAGGCGCTCAAGTACTACCGGCTCGATCCGCCCGCCACGCCCAAAAGCCAACTGCTCGCCACGATCAAGGCCAACCTCGCGGCAGGCCTGCCGAGCATGTTCGGTTTCACCGTGTACAGCTCGATTCCACCGGCGGGCGATGGCAAGGGCGAGATTCCTTTTCCGCAGAAGGGAGATACCGTGGAGGGCGGACACGCCATCGTCGCCGTGGGCTACGACGATGCCAGGACCATCGGCAAGAGCAAAGGCGCGCTGCTGATCCGCAATTCCTGGGGCACCAGTTGGGGTGCCCAAGGCTACGGCTGGCTACCTTATGCCTATGTGGAAAGCGGTCTGGCGGTGGATTTCTGGTCGCTGGTGCAGGCCGATTTCGTGGATACCGACTTGTTCAAATAGCCGTTGCGGATGAGGGGGGCGATGCGAGAACTGAACATCCCGCCTGGATTTTCGGGAAGGGAACATGGGACACTACACGGTTCGTGCGCATCGTCATCCCGCGCAGCACGTCGGAAGATGTGTTTAAATCTTGCCTATCCGGTTTGTTGCCAAAGAATGTAGGTTGGGCTGAGGCACGAAGCCCAACAGACCCAATCCTCATTCAAAACAATGGTGTTGATGTTTTTGGTTTGTTGGGCTTCGCGATAAAACCGCTCAGCCCAACCTACGTTTTCCAATTTGGCAACAAACCGGATAGGCAGGGTTTAAATGAAGCGCTGATGTACCGGGAAAAATCCCATTCGAAAAGAGGAGCAATCATGAAGCGTTCGGCATGTTTTTTTGCAGCGATGGTTTGGCTGGCCCTGGCAGGGGGGATGCACAGCGCGGGCGCCGCCGTCATCGCCGACTCCGTGGCCGAGTATTCGGGAACGCAGGGGCTGAACAGCTGGTATTACGGCTACTACAACCAGTCGGCCGATGCGGACGGAACCTACCAGACCGCGAACTTCGCGCAGTTCGACGCCTACAACGCCAACATCTGGCGGCGGGCTGTCGACGGCGCCGGCTATTACCTCAGCCTCAACCCGTTGGGCGGCCACCCGAGCGGAATCGGGCCGGCCCCGCAGACGCAGGTGATCTGGTCGATGCGCCGCTACGTCAGCGAGGTGGCCGGGCCGATCAACATCGCCTTCGACCTGTACAAGGAAAACACCCAAGAGCCGAACGGCGGCGGCATCACCGGGCACATTTTCCTGAACGGCGCGGAGATATTCAGCCAGTTCATCGCCAATCTGGACGGCGTCGGAGTGCACGGCCTGCTGAACCGGATGGTCAATGCGGGCGACGTCATCGACTTCGCCATCGACCCCACCGGCGTTCCCGGCGCCAGCGGGGACAACTACCAGTCGGCGCGCGCCGACGGGTCGGTATTCAGCGCAGTCGTGGGCGAGGGCTTCGCCGCCGTTCCATCCCCGTCGACCATGGCGCTGCTGCCGCTGGGCCTGCTGCTGATCGGCGCCGTGCGGGGCAGGGCGCGGCCCGCAGCATAGGAGGTCGGACTCAGGCCACACCGCCGCGTGCCATTGCTCTGGTCGAGGAACGCCGTCAGCTCGCCGACGTGCTTTTCCAGCTCATCGACCGAATCGTGTTCGCCGCCCAGGATCAGCAGGCGCACATGGTCGCCTGCGCGGTTGGCGTAAATGGATTGCGCTTCCCCGACCGGCACGATAGCGTCCCCCGCGCCATGCACCAGCAGCACGGGGCAGCGCACCTCGCGGATGGTGTTGCACGGCGCGATGTCGCCGAAGCGGTGGCCGATGACGCGCTGCACGTAGCGCAGCACGTACCAGCCCAGCGGAATGTAGGGGATGTGGTGCGACGCCAGCAACCGCCGCATCATGCCCTCCGGGTGGGCGAAGGCCGCGATGCCGATCACGGCCGCCAGGCTGCGCCCGCGCGACGCCGCCAGCAACGCCGCCGCGGCTCCCACCGAATGCCCCAGTGCCGCCATCCTGCCGGCATCCACGCCGGGCTGCCGCGCCAGCCAGTCGAGCGCGTGCTCCAAATCCTCGGCAAATCGCGGCATGGAAGAAAAGCTGTCGCCGTCGCTGCGCCCATGATTGCGCGCGTCGAACAGCAGCACGGCGTAACCGGCCCCATGCAGCGGCGCAGCCAGAGGCAGCATCATCTCCGCATTCCCACCCCAGCCGTGCAACACCGCCACAGCCGGCGCGGGCGCCTCGCCGGCTGCCGGGATGAACCAGCCGAAGAGACGCTTTCCGTTGGCACTCGGGATCGACACTTCGCGGTATGCCAAACCGTAACGTTGCGGCGTGCCCTGTTCGCGGATTCGCGGCGCGCGCAGCCCGATGCGTATGAGCAGGTGGAAAATGCCCATCCCCGCGGCAATGAACAACAGCACTGTCAGGATCATGTCGGGCATTCCTGTAAATTGAAATACGCTCTCAAGAATGACGAGACCGCAGCCAATCTTGCTGCCTGTGCAGCCGCGTGACAAGATGGGCGTGAGAGTTTTCCATGATTCGTTCGTGGCGAGCGTCGCCATTGGGGGGTGAATGCCCAGGAAAATGATGTTGTTACTGACACTCCTCATCGCAGTGGCCACCATAGGTGCGACCATTTACAAATGGGTGGACGAACAAGGCGTCACACACTATTCGGCAACGCCGCCACCCAGGCAAAAGGCGAAAGAGATACCAACTCAAACTTCTCCCCCCGCCGCCAGTTCCGATGGCGGCCAGCCGGCTGCAAAAAGCTGGCAGGAAAAGGAGCGGGAATTCCAGAAACGTCGCGTGGAACGGGAGGAGGCCGAGAAGAAACAGAAGGAGCAGGAGGCCAAGGCAAAACAGGAAGCGATCGCCAGAAAGCAAAGATGCATTCTCGCCAGGCAAAATCTGCATGTCCTGCAAATGCAGAAGCCGGTCTACTTCATCAACGAGAAAGGCGAGAGGGAATATCTGGACGACAAAATGCGCGCGGCCGAAATCGAGAGGCTAAAGAAGGAAATTGAACTCCACTGCAAACCGCAATAGTTCCGGGCAGCGGGAGGATGGGACGGCGGCAGGTCGCCGATGCCGTGCGTCGATGCTGTCAGTCAAGTCATTGTGTCCTGGAGGGCATTCTGAATGAAGCGTCTTTTCATTGTGGTGCATGTCGTATTGTCGGCCCTGGCTTCTTCTGTCTGGGCTCAGGTGTCGCCACGCGTGGTGGATATCCCTACGCGTCCCGGAGTTGCGCAACGTTTTGTACTTCTTGCTCCGGAAAATCCGAAGGCGGCGGTCATCCTTTTTGCGGGTGGTCATGGAGGGTTGCAGATCTCGCCCAATGGTGGCTTTAAATGGGGCGAGAGCAACTTTTTGGTGCGCACCAGGGAAATGTTCGCGGCGCAAGGCCTGCTGGTGGCCGTCATCGACGCGCCTTCCGACCGGCAGGGTCCACCATATTTGTCCGGCTTTCGCCAAAAACCGGAACACGTCGCCGACATCAAGGCCGTCATCGCGTGGTTGAGGCAGCAAAGCAATATTCCGGTGTGGCTGGTTGGAACAAGCCGGGGAACGCAATCAGCCGCATTCGTCGCGACGCAGCTCGCCACTGCGGACGGAGGCCCGGACGGGCTGGTACTGACTTCAACCATTCTCAGCGACGACAGGAGCCGACCTGTTCCCGAGCTGCCTCTGGGCCAGCTTGCCATCCCCGTACTGGTCGTTCATCACAAGCAGGATGGCTGCAAGCATTGTGCCTATGCCGAACTGCCCCGCCTCATGGATGCGTTGACCGCCGCGCCAAAAAAACAACTGCTCGCCTTCGAGGGCGGCGGGAGTCGTGGCGACCCTTGCGAGGCTTACGCTTACCACGGCTTCAACGGGATCGAGCAGGATGTCGTAAACAGGATCGCCGGGTGGATCCTGGCGAAATGAACCTTAAAAACTCAGTTGGCCACAGAGAACACAGAGAGCACAGAGCAAAAACAGTGGGTTGCCGTAGACATTGGCTTCACCTATCAGGTGCGCTGGAAAAACATGCAAAACCCGCTTCATCTCTGTGTTCTCTGTGATCTCTGTGGCTTGAACTGCAGTTTTTAGGATGAAAGCTTAAAATTGTCGTGTGTAGCCCCTACCGAGCCCTTGCAATGCCAGAGTCCATCGCGCAATCCAATATTGCTTCACCCCTGTACACCAATTCCCGCATCCACATCGGCTTCCTCCCGGACGCCGCGGAGCTCAACCGGCAGATCATGGATGCCTACCGGAAATTGCGCGAGGAGGAGGTGCTGCGGCGCAGCCATTTTATCGGCGGACGTTACGAGAACCTGTACGTCGAGAGGAACCTGATACCCGCCATCGCATCCGTGATGGAGCAGGCGGAAAGCTGTGCCCGCAGTATTCTGCAGTGGACTGCCCCGGCCCTGCGCAGCGGCTTCTGGCTCAACGACATGGGCCCCGGCGAGATGACCAGCGAGCACGATCACGACGAGGACGACGAACTGCTTTCCGGGGTCTACTACGTCCAGGTGCCGCAGGATTCCGGGGAGCTGGTGGTCGTCGACCGGCGCATCCGCAGCGTGGTCACGCCGGAGGCCGGGATGTTCGTGTTCTTCGCTCCCACGGTGCTGCATTCGGTGAGCGTCAACCGCAGTGGGGACAGACGTTTGTCCATGGGCATGAACTTCGGTCCGGCGGCCTGACCCGGCTGTGAAGAGGGTGCCTATGCTTCACACTTCCAAACCAGGCTCGCCAACCTTCCCGCACATGCTTCGCACAAGAGGCCACTCCGTTCTTCCAACCCCGGCGCTCTCTCCGGGTTTTTGCTACGCCATGGGACGGGATTCAGAGCCGAATGGCGTTGCTTTCCCGTATGGGAAGAATCGACGAACGCGACGCATTTCCCCGCGACCCGTGGCGATGGCGTCTGAGGGCGAGCATCGCCAGTCCGATGGCGAACATGACGTAGGTAGCAGGTTCCGGAACCGGTGTCGGAATGTCTGTGGCGGTTATTCCGCTGGCCGTTGCCGCTGAGACCAGCGTAACGAATTTGCCGTTTCCGTCGATATTGATGCCGGTCCACCGATTGGGGTCCGCAGCGGACCACGCGGTATGCGAGGCAAACGACCAATGGCTCAGGCCGTCGGAGTCAAGGCCTTCGTTGATGGGAAAGGATGCGTATGCGGCCGGTATGATCACGTTGTCGTTGGTCTGGTCCGAAAACTTGCCCAGCCCGTCGACGCCGGTGACTCCCATGTTCGACGGGTCGACCCCGAGGAACACGGCACCCATGCCATTGCCGGAGCCTGCCCAGTTGATGGCGTTGATGAGGAATCCCTGCGGGTTGTTGAACCTGTAGGGTCCCGGCGTCCGAAGGTAGTGCCAGTCCGCGTCCTGTCCGGTAACCAGCACCCGGTCGCCGAGGCTGGCGCCGGATATGCCTGATTGCAGCGCCGTATAGCCGGGATTGGTGCTCCACAAGCCGAAAGGTGACGCGACAACGAGCGCGTCGAATGATCCGCCCGGCATGGGACCGCTTGCCCAATAGGTGATGGACCAGTTGTTGTGTACGGAAATCGGGGCCGAAGCGGCCTCCTGTATCAGATGGTCGATCTTCGTGGTGTACCCCCCGGGCGTTTCGACACCGCCGGTGTACCAGAGAATGTTTACGTCCGAGGCATGGACCGGCAGCGCAGACAGTGCGGCCAATGCTGCCGATGCGAGGATGCTCCCGGTCGATCTTGCGTGAAGCAAATGCGCCATATAGCTCATGATGTCCCTTTCCAAGGTTGCGCCGGCATGTGCCCGCGTGGTCTGTTCAAGGCATGCGAATCGACCGGATTCGGCCCGGCGGATTCCCTCGTGATTGCTATAGCGGCAGTTTTTGCGCAAGCTGAAATAGATGCAGGGCGGGCAGATTTCGTCTGCCCGCCCTACGTCCGCTGGTGGTCTCATGGCCTGCGGCCTGGAAAAATCCCGGATAGGCCGTTCGGGCCAGTCTTGATGGGTTGCGCCCTCATGCAGTTGTAACATTCCACCGGCATCATCTCTCCTGTTCCTGCTGCGAGGGGTGATCGCCTGTTCCCACCCCAGCGGTGGCGAACGTCTTCCCCGTCCTGAATTTTCCTGCTTGCCAAGGAGCAACACTCTCATGAATTTCAGAATGAAACTGATCCCGGCGCTGGTTGCCGTGGCCCTCTCGGGCGGCGTCCAGGCCGCTTCGACCAATTTCGACAACTTCACCGCCCTGATCGGCGACGTCGGCACCAACACCCTGCCCGCGACCGCCCCCTACCGGCTGTCCTCCCCCAATTTCAGCCAGGTCTCCATCGCCGACCGCACCACCCAGCTCGGCCTCGGCCAGCTGAACAGCGGCAACTGGGACATGATTGCTGCGTCCGGAAACATGTGTGAATGCCGCAAATCGGGAGCAGCCATTGCATAGCAGGGTTTGTTGATAAACACCACATCAGGAGGTGATCGTGAGCCGGCGGAATTGTCTCGTAACAGCAATGGCGGTACTCGGTTTTGGACTGGCCGGTCAGGCCCAGGCGGTTCCCGGCAGCTATCCGTTCGTGGGAGCAGGGTGCGACGTCCTGCCTCCCGTCACGCTGACCCATGAACTGGGTGAGGGTCCACACTTTCCACTCGACGAAGCCATCCACACACTCGCCAACCTCACCGATCTCGTTTCCTGTCCGCCCGGTGGCGCCGGACCGAACTTCGTGGTGACCATGCACAACCTGAGCGGCAAGGCGTGGAGTGATGTCTACTTCGTGGCCGATCCGGACTACTCGATCAGCAACCCGGACGGTGTGATCAACGGTGGCCTGGCGTTCCGCATCGACAACATTGGGAACAACAAACCGCTCCTGACCGAGAGCATGACCAGCGACGGCGTCTTCGAGCCGGGCGAGACCTGGCAGTTTCATCGTCCAGGACTGGACGCCCCTCGGAGCCCCACCCCTGCCTCCCCTGTTCGCTTCCATTGGAGTGGGCGTGGGCTCCCTCCCCGGTAGCCATGGCGACCCCACCGGCCTTCTTTCCACTGCCAGCATCGTGGCGGTGCCCGAGCCCCAGGCCTGGGGGATGATGGCTGTCGGCCTGGGCCTGGTGGGCTGGATGGCGCGCCGCAGGCGTACATGATGTTTTGATCGGCAGGCGTGCAGTCCACGCACGATCCGGTGCACACGGCACGCCCTGCATGTGACGAGGGAACGCTACCCCTTCGAACAACCCCAACAGCCTCCTATCCCAAATCCGGTTCCCCGCAATGGCGCAGTATCTCCGCGCGTGCGGCGTCGCGCAGCCTCACCGCTGCGGCAAAGCTGTCCTCCCCTTCCGCAGCGGGCTGATATTTGGCGTGCGGCGCTACGCGCGCTGGTTGCTCGATCTCTCGACAATCCGATCGGGTCAGGAGTATTCGAGGGTATTTGAACGGTCGTGGGTGACTGCAATACCTTGCGTTGCTCGTCCGGCGACTGGAATCCGTTGGATAAGGCCAGCCGTGAAGGATATAATTAAAAAATCAATTCGATAGGGTAAGCCATGATTTATCAACCGCCAACCCACATTCTTGAAGTCCTGCAAAAGATCGAATATCAGGAAGCGCTGGGGCAAGACGATCCGCGCTATGTGGACACGCGCGAAGCGCGCGGCAGCCAGAAGACTCTCAACCGGCTGGCGCGCAAGTTCGGCCTGGATCTGAGCGACGGGCGGTTCTTTGCCCCGGCGCAACGGCATGTCCTGTTTTTCGGGCATACCGGCAGCGGCAAGACCACTGAATTGCGGCACTACGCCAAAGACCTCGGGGGACCCGGCCGCTACCTGGTGGTCGAAGTCGATGTCACCAACGAACTCGATCTGCACAACCTGCAATACGCGGACACGCTGATGGCGATGGCCAAGGCGCTGCTGGAAGGCTTGTCCAAGGCCGGCGTCGAACTCGAGACGGAAGCACTGAAGGAACTGGAAGACTGGTTCCGCGAGCGCGTGCTCAGTTCCGAGGATGCCAAGGAATTCGCCGCCAATATCGAAAGTGGGGCAAAGGTCGAAGGCGGTGTGCCGTTCCTGATCGGCCTCTTTTCGAAGTTCACCGTCGCCTTCAAAACCAACGCGACCTACAAGGATTCGATGCGGCGCACCATCCGCAACACCTTCAGGGAATTCGCGCTGGCTTTCAACGGGCTCCTGGGCAAGGCCGAGGCCGCCCTGGACGCGGCGCAAAAAGCCAAGCGTGTGCTGTTCGTCGTCGATGGCACGGACAAACTGCGCGGCGAGGATACGCGCGCCTTTTTCGTGCAGGACGCCGAGCAACTGCTCGCCATCGACGCACACGTCATCTATACCGCGCCGCTCAGCCTGAAATACGAGGGCAACCTGACCAGCAAGCTCGACGCCGACCTGGTGCTGCCGATGATAAAGCTCTACGAGCGCGACGGTGCGCGCTGCCCAGCGGGGTGGAGCGCCTTGCGCAGCATCCTGCTCAAGCGCGCCGACCGCTCCCTGTTCGCAGGAGACCCCGAGATCGAGCGGATCATCGAACATTGCGGCGGGCATCCGCGCGAAATGCTGCGCCTGCTCAAGTTATGCTGCGAATTCGCGGAAGGGGAGCAGATCGACGCCACGACGGTGGACGCCGCCGTCAAGCAGCTCGCTTCCGAATACCGCCGCTTCCTGGAGCCGGAAGATTACGCCCTGCTCGCCCAGATCGACCGGGACCCGGTGCACGGCGGCAACGACGAGCGCACGCGCAAGCTGCTCTACGACCTGGCGCTGCTCGAATACAACGACGGTAGCTGGCGGCGCAGCCACCCGGCAGTGCGCACGCTTGAAGGCTACGCGCGCGCCGTGGTGGAACAGGGCAAGGCGAGCGGTGGATAACCACTCTGCCTTCCGTTTCGACCACGCGCGCCATCGTGCCGCGCTAAGCCTCCATCCCCAGCATATCCCCGACTTTCAGCGGCTGGTCAAGGACCTGCGATTTGGTAGCCGCTTCCAGTTGCTCATCGTCGAATACAGCGACGCTGCCTACCGTGATGTACTGATCCACAAGATCGACGAGGTCCTGGCCGCTGAAGGGCTGCGTCCCGTACGGCTGACGTTGTCGCGCGAGGCCCACGCCAATTTCGCCGCCGCCGAGGCGGAATTGCGCCGCCTCGCCGCCGGACACGAAGCGATACACGTCGTCGGCGGCGAAAGCTGGTTCGACGACACGCGCTGGCAAACCTTCAATATCCGCCGCGAAGCGGTGGCGCGCGACGTTCCCGCGCGCCTGCTGCTGTGGCTGAGGGCCGAGCCGATCAGCCGGCTCGCCCGGCTGGCGCCCGACCTGTGGGCATGGCGCGCGGGCGTGTTCTCCTTTGCCGTGGCCGACGCTCCCTTGCCCCAGGTTCCCGCCGCGCGAACCGGCGCCTTCGACACCCGGCCGCTGCCAGAGCGCAGCAAACGCATAGCCGCGCTAGGCGCTTACTTGAAGTCCGAACCACCGCCGCCCGATGACATTCGCCTGCCGTTGCTGGACGAAATGGCCGGTCTTTACTTCATGCTTGGCGACCTCGACGCAGCGCTGCGCATCCGCCAGCAAGAGCAACTGCCGGTGTACGAAAAGCTCGGCGACGTGCGCGAGGCGGCCATCACCCGGGGCAGGATCGCCGACATCCTGCAAGCGCGGGGCGACCTCGACGCAGCGCTGCGCATCCGCGAGCAGGAAGTGCTGCCGGTGTTCGAAAAGCTCGGCGACGTGCGCTCGGCGGCCATCACCCGGGGCAGGATCGCCGACATCCTGCAAGCGCGGGGCGAACTCGACGCAGCGCTGCGCATCTACGAGCAGGAAGAACTGCCGGTGTTCGAAAAGCTCGGCGACGTGCGCTCGGCGGCCGTTACCCGGGGCAAGATCGCCGACATCCTGCAAGCGCGGGGCGACCTCGACGCAGCGCTGCGCATCCGCGAACAGGAAGTGCTGCCGGTGTACGAAAAGCTCGGCGACGTGCGCTCGGCGGCCGTCACCCGGGGCAGGATCGCCGACATCCTGCAAGCGCGGGGCGACCTCGACGCAGCGCTGCGCATCCGCGAGCATGAAGAACTGCCGGTGTACGAAAAGCTCGGCGACGTGCGCTCGGCGGCCATCACCCGTGGGCAGATCGCCGACATCCGGGAGCAGATCGCCGCAGCGGCTCAGCGCTGAATTCAACTGGCTTTGTCGGCCACGTTTCTCCAAACCATCAGCTTTGACTACCCCAAATCCGGCTCCCCGCAATGGCGCAGCATCTCTGTGCGCGCCGTATCGCGCAGCCTGACCGCCGCGACAAAGCTGTCCTCTTCCTCCGCAGCGGGCGGGATCGGCTGGCCTATCGTCACGCTGAGCGGTCCATGGCGGGGAAACCACTGGTCGGCGCGCAGGATGGAGCGGCTGCCGGTGAGTGTGACCGGGACGAGCGGCACCCGCGTCCGGGCGGCCACCACGAAGGCGCCCATGCGGAACGGCAGCAGGCCCGGCATGCGCTGGAAAGTGCCTTCCGGGAAGAACACCACGGTATGCCCCGCGTGCACCAGGCTTGCGGCCAGTTTGGCGTCTTCGGCGCTTTGCGCCGCTTCGAAGCGCTCCACGAATTCGGCGCCGATGTGGCGCAGGAAGATGCGCTGGACGAAGCCTTCGGAGAGCTCCCGCTTGGCGATGAAGGCGTAGTCAAAGGGGGGCGGGAGGCAGGCCGCGAGTATCATGCCGTCGAGGTAGCTCATGTGGTTCATGACCAGCACGCAGGGCGCGTCCTGCGGCAGGTTTTCCAGGCCGCGTAGCGTGAGCGGCGTGCCCGACAGGCGGATCAACAGGCGCGCGCCGCAGTGGATCGCGGCGCGGCACCATGCGGGGCGGGGCAGCAGCGCAACGATGATCCACACCGGGGGTGCCAGCAGCCAGAACAGCGCCCAGGCGTAGCCCGCGTAGGCGAGTTCGCGGCCGGCCCGGGTCAGGCGGCGCAACCCGGGGACGGCTTCGGACCACGCGGCGCGGGCCAGTTGCTGCCAGCGGCCGCGTGGCCTGGCGGCCGGCCCGCCGCTGGCGTAAAGCTCGCGGCTGGCGGCGCGGCGTATCTTGCCGCTCGACGTCTTGGGCACGCTGTGGGGCGGCGCCAGCACCACGTCGTCCGGCGGGGTGCCGAGCAGGTTCACGCTGACGGTGTTGATGCGTTCGCGCAATTGTTCCCGGACCAGAGGGTCTTTCTCGCGCGTTTCCGCCATCACCACCAGGCGTTCCGTGCCGGATGCGGCGTCTGGGCTGCCGAACACCGCCACGCTGCCGGCGCGCACGCCGGGTATGTCGCCCACGGCCTCTTCCAGTTCGTGCGGGTAGATGTTGCGTCCGGCGCGGATGATGAGGTCCTTGGCGCGCCCGGTGAGGTAGATCTCGCCCGCGGCCATGTAGGCGAGGTCGCCCGAATCCAGCCAGTCGCCGTGGAACAGGCGGCGCGTTTCCCCGGGATTGCGGAAGTAGCCGCTGGTGGCCGAAGGCCCCTTGAATTCGAGGCGGCCCTCGATGCGCTCGCCCACCTCGCGGCCGGTGGCGTCGACGATGCGTACTTGGTGCTCCGGCAGCGGGTGGCCGCAGCCCACGACGCGCAGCGCGTGGGGATCGTCGGCGGCGGCAGGCAGGGCGCGGCCGGAGCGGGTCAGCGCGTCGCGCTCTACGCGGTCGATCAGCGGGCCGCGTCCGGGCGGGGGGAAGGCGAGGCCCACGGAGCACTCGGCCAGCCCGTAGACCGGCGCGACCGACTCGGGACGCAGGCCGTGGGCCGCGAAGCGCTGCTGAAAGCGCAGCACGGTATCCGCGCTGACCGGCTCGGCGCCGTTGAAGGCCATGCGCCAGGATGCGAGATCCAGCCCGGCGAACGCTTCGTCCGGCACCTTGCGCGCGCAGAGTTCGTAGGCGAAGTTGGGCGCCGCCGAGAGCGTGCCGCGGTGGCGATGGATCGCCCACAGCCAGCGCTGCGGCCGCGCCAAAAAGGACAGCGGCGACATCGCGACGAAGCGGCAGCCGTGATACAGGCTGCCCAGCCAGGCGCCGATCAGCCCCATGTCGTGGTAGAGCGGCAGCCAGCTTACGAACACATCCGTCGAATCCACCTCCGCCGCCTGCCCCATGGCGCGGATGTTGGCCAGCAGGTTGGCGTGGGTGAGCACCACGCCCTTGGGATTGCCGGTGCTGCCGGAGGTGTATTGCAGCAACGCGATGCCGGCGCCATGCAGCCGCGGTTCGGCCGGGCGGCCCGCGTCGGCAAGCGCGTCGATGCTGAGCACGCTGCGCAGGCTTGCCGCCTGCGCCTGCAACAGGCGCGCGAGCTTGCGGCCTTCCGGCACGGTGACGAGCAGGGTGGCCTGGGCGTTGGAGAGGATGCCGGCATGGCGGCGCAGATGGTCCTCCAGCTGCGAGGGGCGGAACGGCGGGTAGATGGGCACCGGCACGCCGCCGGCCAGCAGCACGCCGAAAAAACTGAAGAAGTAGTCGCGCCCGGTGGGCAGCATGATCGCCACCGTTTCCCCCGCATGCAGATCGTGCGCCTGCAGCCCGGCGGCGATGGATTGCGCACCCTCGAACAGCGCGCCGTAGCTGATTTCCTGCTGCGCGGCATCTTCGCCGGCAAGGACGATGTGGGTGCGTTCGGGGTGGCGTTCGACGTGCCAGCGCAGGGCTTCGACTAGGGTGGCGGCCAGCTCCGGGGCGGATTCCAGCCGGCTTGGGGCCGCAGCGGAAACGGCCGCAGCCGGTTCCGCCTCGTGCGCCCCACCCCCCGCCAGCAGCGCCCGCAGCAGGTCGCGCGGCGTTTCCGCATCCGCCAGCAGCGCTTCCGGCAGATTCACCCCGAAGGCGCGCTCGATGCGCAACAACAGCTCCACCCGGCCCAGGCTGTCCAACCCGAGATCGCGGTCCAGCGCATTGTCCAGCGTCGCCGGGCGGGCGGCCGGATGCAGTTCGCGGGCCAAGCCCTGCACGATTTCCAGCAGGCGTTGCGCGGCCTGGTCGGGACTGCCGATGTCGGTGCTTCGGGTTTCCGTGTCCGGCATTTCCCGCTCCCATCCCGCTTGTACATTTCCCATTCTAGGCCAATGTCGGCCGCGGCTGCGCGTGGACGTTAGACACGGATGTCCTATTATCAAAGGGCAGCGCCAACTTTTTCCGGAGGAAAGCCATGACGACCCCAGTTGGTTATCTCGCATACACGCCAAGAGGCGCCGGCCTGCTGGCCGCCGTGGTGTACGTCGCGGCAGAAAAGGACGTGTATGGATGGTGGACAGGCGCCAGCAATTCGGACTTTCCGTCGGCGTTTTTCCTGCTGGAGGATTTCTTCAGGGTGAGCGGCACGACCTTCTATGCCACGCGCGGGATGGACCTCTACGGCGGATGGGCATTCAACTATTCCTCGTCGCAGCCCGAACTGGACAAGCCGGAGCCCGTTGCCGATGACCTGTCCCACGAACTGGAGCAGTTGCAGGACGCCTTCTGGGCGGAGTGGCTGTTCGTATCCGACGACAAGGGGATAGAGGATGAAGTCGCCGCCTACGCCCGCAGCGAGCTGCCGCTGCAGCAGGTCAACATCAAGATCGCCAGGCTCAACAAGCTCGACAAGGAAGACGTGATCTGGACCTATGCGTCACCGGGCATCGACCTGGAGATCATCGACTACATGCGGCAGCGGTGGCCGCTGGATTACCGGATGGATTGACAGGCCGTTTCCTGTTTCTTGCGGAGGACGCATTGAACCCGGAATGTCCGTTAGCTATTTAACCCGGCTCTCATTGCGTGGTAGGCATGCATGCAGGTCGGTTCAAGCGAAGCGGAACCGACAAACCACACGCGCGCCGAATGTCGGTTCCGGCCTGCGGCCTTGAACCGACCTACAGGCTTTTGCCGGAATGACGCATTTTGGGCAGCATGGGTTCTAATGGACAATCCGCATTGGATATTGCGCCACGCCACCCCTGGGACGTAACGCCCAAAGAGGCCGTCGCCATCCAGCAGGCGCTACGCTCCCACGTCATCCGCGAGGACAGGCTGGGCGAGGTGGCGCACGTCGCCGGCGTGGACGTGGGTTTCGAGGAGGGCGGTGCGGTCACCCGGGCCGCCGTGGCAGTGCTGCGCTTTCCCGACCTGGTGCTGGTGGATTCGGCGCTGGCGCGGCTGCCGACCCGTTTTCCCTATGTGCCGGGACTGCTCTCCTTCCGCGAAGTGCCGGCGGTGCTGGAGGCGCTGCAACGGCTCAGCATCGCCCCCGACCTGTTGCTGGTCGACGGCCAGGGCATTGCCCATCCGCGCCGCTGCGGCCTGGCGAGCCACCTCGGCCTGCTCAGCGACATGCCCTCCATCGGCGTCGCCAAGACCCGGCTGACCGGCGAGCACGGCGAGGTGCCCGACCGGCGCGGTGCGTGGGTACCCCTCACCGACCGCGGCGAAACCATAGGCGCGGTGCTGCGCACGCGCGTGGGCGTGAAGCCGCTGTATATCTCCACCGGCCACCGCGTCAGCCTGCCCACCGCCATCGACTGGGTCATGGCCTGCACCACCCGCTACCGCCTGCCCGAAACCACGCGCTGGGCGCACCGCCTGGCTTCGGGCCAGGCATGTCCTATAGTGGAACTGCAACGTCCGCACGAGCCGCGGCGAACGCGATAACCAATAAGAATGGGAGGTTTTCATGGAGCAATCCGCAACCGGGAAAGAGCTGCGCATCGGTCTGGTGTTGTATGGCGGCGTGTCGTTGTGCATCTACATTTATGGCGTAGTCTACGAGTTCCTGCGTCTCGCTCGGGGCGAAGGCCCTTACCGCGATCTGGCCGCGGAGGCCAAGGTCAAGCCCGTCATCGATGTCATTTCGGGCACATCCGCGGGCGGCATCAACGGCCTGTTCCTGGCCAAGGCGCTGGCCACCGGCGCAAGCCTGGATCCGCTGAAAGAGCTGTGGATACACGAGGGCGACCTGGAGGGCCTGATCGACGTGGATCACAAGGAACCCTTGTCGTTGCTCGATTCCGGGCTCTTCATGCAGAAGATACTGAATGCCCTGCAAAAGCTGAGCGACGATCCGAACGCCAAGCCGCCGTCCTCGAACCTGCTCGACCTTTTCATCACCGCGACCGATCTGGACGGGGTGGAACGGGTGTTGCGCGATGCCGCGGGCAAGCCCATGGAAACCAGGGAGTACGGTACGCAATTCCACTTCCGCGTGCGTCCGGGCGAGTACCCGTTCACCGGTTTGCAGCAACATCAGGCGGCCGCCCTGCGCAACATCGGGCAGACTCTGGCAGCGGCGGCGCGGCCCGGACAAGACGACTTCGCGCCACAGAAGGGAGCGGGAAATGGCATGTCCAAGGACTATTTCCTGGCCAAGGTCGCCGCCGCTACCGCCTCCTTTCCGGTGGCCTTTGCGCCGGTACGCTTCAGCAAAGCCGAGAAGCGCGAGATGGATGCACTGTTCGACAGCAAGTTCTTCGCCGGAACTGAGCAGCGCGACTCGGTTTTCGGCGATGGCGGCATGGTCGACAACTATCCGTTCAGCCACACCATAGGCACCATCTTCCGGCGCCAGGCGGATACGGAGGTGGACCGCAAGCTGTTTTTCGTCGAACCCGACCCGCGAAAAAACAAATCCCGCGGCCATCTTGCCGACAGGGCCGAGGTCGACGGCTTCGATTCGCTGCTGGGCGGCATGGAAGCCAAGCTCTACGAGAGCATCGGCGAGGATTTGAAGCGGCTGGTGGAGCGCAACGACCGGATACTAAAGGTCCGGGGCATGATAGATTTTCTCGAACAGGGACTCGAAGACTTTTTGAAGGACCACGCCGGCGACCTGCGCGGGGGGTTGGAGGCATACCCCCTGCATGCCGCCTACCAGCTTATCAAGCTGCAGCGAATCCGCGCGGACCTGGAGCAGCAGCTGGCCGCCGGGGCAGGCTTGGACCAGCAACTCAAGCAGGCGATCTACGAGTTATTGCAGTCGCAGGCCGACACCGATCCCGTTTCGTTCCTGCAGGATTTCGATTTCCCGTTCCGCATCCGGCGGCTGCGCTGCTTTATCCAGCGCATCAACCACTGGTATGACGAAGTGCCTCTGTCCGGGGAGCAGAGCGCATGCCTCGGAAGGCTCAAGGGCAACCTCTATGCCTGCATCGAGTACTACTACCGGGGCGAGCGCGAAATCCGGGACGGCCTGGGCAGCGTCACCCAAGCCAGCCTCGCGACGGTGTTCGGGCAACTCCGCGCGGAGCGTCGTGAACTGATGCAGAGCGTGAACAACAAGGAAGTGCGGCAGCTCGTCGAGGAGCTGGAATTGTGCCGCAAGGGGCTCAATCTGCCCGATGCCGGCAAAGCCGCGCTGCTGCCGGACATCTACGACGCCTACGAATTCATCGACATGCACACCTGGCCGGCATTGGTGCTGGCCGACATCGGCGAGGCGGACCGCATCGAAACCGTGCGCATTTCCCCTGACGTTGCCATGCGCTACCTGTCGGGCGATGAGACGGTCGCGCAAAAGCTGGCTGGGGAAAAGCTCATGCACTTCAGCGGATTCCTCAAGCAGTCCTGGCGCGAGAACGACATCATCTGGGGCCGTCTCGACGCGGCGGAAGTCATCGTCCGCACCCTCATGCCCAAGCCGGGCAATCCGGAGGAAATTTCCGACGAGGCAAAACCGTACCTGGAGAAAATCTGCCAGGAGATCATCGCCGAGGAAATGCGCGGCATCCGCGAACGGCGCAAGGCGGAGATCGACAAGGTCCTGTTCAGCGGCGCCGAGCAGGAAAGGATCAAGGCCATTCTGGAGGAAAAGAACGGGCTGGATGCGCAGGAGTCGGAGAGCTACTTCCGCGCCCACTACAACGTCGGGCAGGAGGCGCTGAGGGATATTTCCCGCGCCTATGTCATCAGGACCGCAGCCACCGCCCTGCGCACCGCCGCGCGTCTGTTCAAGCGCCTGCCGGGCAAGGCGCCGAAACTGATCGCCCGGGCCATCCAGGGGCCGGTGCGCTCCCTCAACTGGGCCGCGAACGTCGTGTATTTCCTGGCGGTCACGCTGAAAGGCTACAAGAATCCCACGTGGATGTTCATCGCGCTGGGCGTGGCGCTGATATTGGCATTGCTGTTGCCCAGGGGTTGATGCCGCAAAGCACCAATAAAAAAGGCAGGCTATTCGCCTGCCTTAACCCTGGGAAGGGAAGGGCGGAATTACTTCTTGCCGCCTTTGTTCACTGCGTCTTTGAGCGTCTTCCCGGGCGTGAATTTTGGCACGACCGCTGCCGCGATTTTCAGGGCGGCTCCTGTTTGCGGGTTGCGGCCGGTGCGTGCCGCCCGCTTGGTGGTCTTGAAGGTGCCAAAGCCTACCAGCGAAACGGTATCGTCCTTCTTGAGCGCCTTGGTCACGGAGGCTGTGAATGCGTCCACAATCTCCCCGATGGCCTTTTTCGAAACGTCCGAGACCTGACCTGCTATTGCGTCGATTAGTTCAGCCTTGTTCATTCTTGCTCCTTTGGTTGGTGTTGTGACGACAGCCTTGCGGCTAACTCCAGTATATCAAGGTTTTTCGCTGTCTCGCTCATGCCGCGCTTCGTATTGTGCCTGAATCTGCGGGCGTTGCGCGAGATGCGCCGGCGGAAATGCGGGAAAATATTTGTTGCGGACTCAGCTCAGTGCCAAATTGTTGATTATTCAATGGGTGGGGCTTGGGCCGAACCACCGGCCACCTTCGCGCTGCACGCGGCAAGCGAGCCGGGGTTGGTGCTGACGCTGGGGTACAATACGGCGGCGTTTGGCCTGGTCTATCGGCTGAAGGGCGTTGCCAACCTGATCAAAATGGCGGCATCGAGTGGCGGCGGCAGAAGCGGAGCACGCTGGAGCGGGCCTGGTTGTGTCTCAACGAGCGCGCCGGCTGTTGGCTGGGCAAATCACTTGATCGCCGATTATCCGGAGATCAAGGCGACGGTCTCGGCGCTGCGTTTTCATTCTTCGCTTTACGTGCACTGCCATCAGCTGGGCGGGACCAATCCTTCGCTGGTGGAGGCGCTGGGCGCGGGTTCGCCGGTGCTGGCGCACTGTCACCGTTTTGTAACGCGAATTTCATAAAATTCCGCCAAGGCGCCTGAACGAGACCGTAGCGTGCGCTTTGCCGACAACGACAACCATGAGGAAACCATGAGCAATTCCAAAACCGTTCTGATCCTGTGCACCGGCAACTCATGCCGCAGCCAGATGGCGCAGGCGCTGATCAACCACGACCTAGGGCCTGGTATCAAAGCCATTTCCGCCGGCACCAGCCCCGGCCCGAAAGTCGCCGACGGCGCCATCGAGGCGCTGAAGCTCGCCGACATTTCGACCGAAGGCCTGTACCCGAAGAACGTGGACGCGGTCATGAACGACGCCATCGACCTGGTGGTCACGGTGTGCGACAACGCCAAGGAAACCTGCCCGATTTTCCCCAAGCCGGTGCCTTCGATCCACATGCCTTTCCATGACCCCCACGGCGAGCCGCTGGAGAGCTTTGTCCAGGTGCGCGACGAAATTCGAAGCCAGCTTCTCCCTGAACTGAAACGCCGCTTCGGGCTGTAAGTGCTGGCCGCAGTCCTGATTTTCACCGCCACGCTCGCGCTGGTGATCTGGCAGCCCAAGGGCCTTGGCATCGGCTGGACCGCGCTCGGCGGCGCGGTGGTGGCCCTTGCTGCGGGGGTCGTCGGCATGTCCGACATTCCCGTGGTGTGGGGCATCGTGTGGGACGCCACCTTCACCCTGATCGCCCTGATCCTGATCTCGCTGGTGCTGGATGCCGCCGGTTTCTTCGAATGGGCGGCGCTGCACGTGGCGCGCTGGGGCAGGGGCAACGGCCACTACCTGTTTTTGCTCATCATCCTGCTGGGTGCCGCGGTGGCTGCGTTCTTCGCCAACGACGGCGCGGTGCTGATCCTCACGCCGCTGGTGTACGAAATGCTGCGCGCCCTGCGCTTCAAGCCGGCGGCGGTGCTGGCCTTCATCATGGCGGCCGGGTTCGTGTCCGACACCACCAGCCTGCCGTTCAAGATTTCCAACCTGGTCAACATCGTCACCGCCAACTACTTCGACATTTCCTTTGCCGAATACGCAGGGGTGATGGTCGTGGTGAATCTGGTATCGCTCGCCGCAACGCTGGTGGTGTTGTGGCTGTTCTTCCGCAAGGATCTGCCGGCGCGCTTCGATGTTGCGGCACTCGCCGATCCCAGGGCGGCGATACGCGACCCGTTCGTGTTTTACGCAGGCTGGGTAGTGCTTCCGCTGCTGCTGGTCGGGTATTTTCTTTCCCATCGCTGGGGCCTGCCGACCTCGGCCGTGACCGGTGCAGGGGCTGGAGTGCTGATGCTGGCGGCAGCGCGTGAACATCTGCTGCGCCGCCAGCCCCGCGCGGTGATCCCGGTCATGACCATCCTGAGAGAGGCGCCATGGCAGGTGGTGATCTTTTCCCTCGGCATGTATCTTGTGGTGTACGGGCTGCGCAACCAGGGCCTCACCGCCGATCTCTCGCGCTCGCTGGAATGGCTCGCGGAACAGGGCTTCTATCCCGCCACCGTGGGCGCAGGATTCCTCTTCGCCGGGTTGTCCACCGTGATGAACAACATGCCCACGGTGATGATAGGCAGCCTCGCAATCCACGATGCACAGCTCGCACCCGCGATCAGGGAAGCAATGATCTACGCCAACGTGATCGGCTGCGACCTCGGCCCGAAAATCACCCCCATCGGCAGCCTGGCGACGCTGCTCTGGCTGCACGTGCTGGCGCAGCGCGGGGTGAAGATAGGCTGGGGGCAGTATTTCCGCATCGGCATCGTGCTCACCGTGCCGGTGCTGCTGGTGACGTTGCTGGGGCTGGCGGTGTGGTTGCAGATGCTGAATTGAGCTGGATGTAGGCTGGGCTGAGGAACGAAGCCCAGCGATAAACGGCTACAGCGGTTTGCCGGGTTTATCAACCCGGCCTACAGCACTTCGCGCCACCCCATCCAGCAACTTGATGAAATTCCGCTTCGGCTTGAACTGCACGCGCAGCTCGGCCAAATAATCGCCAAACTGCCGCGACTGGCTCTGCCCGTCCATCAACCCGCCTACCTTGCGAATCAGCCTGATCGCCTCTTCATAAGCGGTGTTGTTGGTCTGCTCGACGATGGGCGGCACCACGCGGCGGTAGAGGCTGACGGCGTCATCGGGGCGCGAGGATTCCAGCATCCCGGCCAGGGCGATCAGCAGATTCCGGTCGCAGATGCCTTCGTGGACGGACGCCCAGGCCGCGTCAGTATCTTTCTCCCATAACGCGATTTCCACCCGCAGCGAGTAATTGGGGGTCGAAGGCTTCGGCTTCCAGCGGCTCGTCGTGCCCGCCTCGCGCGCAATCATCTCGGCAACCCACGCCAGTGCCCGATTACGCTGCTCCGGCCAGAGTCCGAGCGTGTCGGCAACATCGTGCAGTTTTTTGTAGTGTTCGAGGCTTGGCCGTTCCTCGAATTGAACCCAGGTGAGTTGCAGCGCCTCGTCATTGCGTTTGCGCATGAGGTACGCCGCCACCAGAAAATCCCGCAGGCGGTTATCGGGGCGCTCGGGAAATGCCTTCAGGCCGCGTTCCGCCCACTCCAGCGCCTTGTCCGGCTGCATGGCCCTGGTCCAGATTTCGGCGATGTCGAGATAGCGGTAGCCGGACGAAAGGTCGCGCGACTTGATCGCAACCAGTTCCTCGACGTCGCCGCTCGCCTCGGCCAGCCGCTCCATGATGCGGGTGATCTTTGCCCGGTGGTCATCGTAGCTGTCCTTCGCGTCCCGTGGCTTGAGCTTGCGCCACTCGGCTTCCGCCAGTTCCCGATACCGCCGCAGGCCGACCAAACCGAGGGCATCGCGATAGGTGGCGGCATCGAAGCTGCAAAGGCCGAACGGTAGCGTGGTCTCGAACCGGAACAGTCGCTCGGCCAACCCTGCCGGCTCGGGGCTGGCCATCGTGCAAGCCTTGAGATGCAACTCGCCCAGGCGATAGACGATGTCGCCAACTTCGCCGCTCGAGTCGTCAACCTGCTCCAGCGACTTCTCGACGCGCTCGATGGCGTACCCGGCCAGTTCGACCAGCATGGCGGCTGTGTCTGGCTTGAGCAATTCCGCCAGTGAATCCGCGACCTGCTCGATATTGCCGGCGAAGGTGCCGACCTCCCGCCAGTCGATAAAGCCGTCGATACACGTCGCGCCGTCGATCGCCCTGCGGTACGCCTTGTCCACGTTCCCGCCACCGCCGGTACGCTCGGCCTTGAGCAACAGCGACTGGTAGAGCCGATCATCGCGCAGGGCAACGTCCAGCAACAGCTCGATCAAGGCTTCCGGCGGTTGCGCGGTCAGATACTCCTTGATGTCGCGCCACGGATCGCGCCGCTTCTTCCTGCCGGATTTCGGCACGGCGGAATTTTCCGCCAGCCACGCCAAACCGACCGCCACGCAATGCTTGCAGAAATAACCGTCGGCCGCGCGCGGGCAGGTGCAGTCGTAAGCCAGATCGCCGTCGTCATCCCGCAGCTCGACCTGATAGGTTTCAGTGCCCTCAACACTGGCGGTGATCTTGTCGTCAGTGGCACGAAGACGCCCGACGGCACCGACGGAAAAATATTCCTCGCCGCGCCGGAAGGCGGTGGTGCCGGCGCAGTCTTCGAGAGTAGCGCGGGAGATCAAGTCATCGAGCATGGTTCTGGCCGTTCATTTTCGGAATACATGCGTTCCATACAACTTCGTCGTTTGCGCTCGTGCACATAAGCAGCACATAACCCTGGGCATGCGTATTTTTCTAATCGATTGTTCTTGCGAGATTTAATTTTGCACGCCTCACGAGCATACGGCCTGTATCCATCTTTTCCCGCCTGATCTGCACATAAGCCACACATAAGCGCTCAGGCCCAGAATGGCACATATCGGGCGTGCTTCTTCGACCTGCTTTCCGGGTCCTCAAGTTTGACCAGCCCGGCAGCGATGGTGTCCCGAATAATGCGCGACGCGACCGGATAGTCCACCTCTGCAATCTGGAAGCGCTGTCTCAAGGTCGAATTGGTCATCAATTGGTTGGAGACGTACAGAAGGCAGCAGTGCTGATAGCACGCCCGGACCTTGTCCAGCTTGTCCATGCTGCCCAAATCCTGATGGGCGAAAAGCACTACACGGGTATGCGTGGTATCCGTACGAAAGTCCGGCGGCGGCAGTTGATAGGCCTCGATATGGAAAATCACCTTGTCGATGCCGCTACCGCGCTCCTCGCAGATACCCAGGCGCCGCATCAGGTCCGCCAGATGCTCGTTGCGCGAGCGCGGGGAATGGTCGATGAAGCGTAGCGTCTCGATCAGCGGTAATCCCGGGTTGCTGATCTCCAGCCGGTCATCGAATATCTCCACCATCGGCCCGGTGCCGCCCATGGAAAAATCCTGGTGGATCATGGCATTTGGCACCAGTTCGCGAATCGCCTTTTCCGGATACATGCGCACCTCGCGCCGGATCGCCTGCTCGATCACCTCGTTCTGGGGCAGCTGATTGGAGATGTAGGCAATCAGCTCCTCGAAGCCGGCGGCATAGCCCCTGGAGGGTTCGCCGGGGCGTGGATATTCGCGGATCGTCTCGATCCGGTTCCTCCCGCGGTAGGTCACCACCCGCAATGCCTTGCGAGAAAGCGAGGGAAAGCGATCCAGCCGCTTGGCGAAAGTCAACGCGCCCAGGTTCGTAATATCGAAGACGTCGCCGCTGGCGACGATCAGGCCGTCCTCTCGCAGCCGGTCGAGAATCGCATTTTTGTTGGTTGGCAGCGGCTGGCCAACCATTTCAAAGTATTTGGGATAGTCCAGGACGCCCAGCACGTCATCGGCTGACAAACTGGGGGCTGCGATGCCCTCCTCGAATCGTGCCCGAGAAAATGCCGACCAGAGGGCGCGCTCCTTCTCGGGATAATCCTTCAGTTTCTTCTTGTAGCTGCCCACCCGAATCCACTCTTCGCCCTTGAAGCGCACGGGCGTATGCAAGGCCGGCTGGATTTCCAGCATCACCATGTCCGCGCCGGCATGCTGCCATTCATGGATACGGAATTCCGAACGCGGCTCCAGCAAACGCAGCAGCCAGTTTTCCAGTTCCTCGTTGCCAACCTTCGTCAGCCGTGGCCGGAATGTAGTGCCGAGGACCCGGTGCGTGACGTTTTCCACGCCCCAGACCAGGTAAGCGCGATCCTTGCAATGCAGCGCAGCAGCATTGGCGAGCGCCGAAACGTACTCACCGATTTCCTCCGGCATATCGTTGTTGTGCTTGAACTCCACCCATTCGGTTTCCTGGGGCAGGGCCAGCAAGGAAATAAGCAGGCGATCGAGTTCAGCGCTCATGGATACCTCGTCATACCGCGGCCTTGCGGCCACGCTTGGGTTTGTTAGCCGCCTGCTCGCCGCACTGGGCGCGGATGCGTGCCAGCAACACGCTAGCCGGTTCGTCGTTGGGGTCTTGCGGCACCAGTTCGCCGCGGAAGGCCTTGGCGAGCATGGCTGGCGCGAGTTTCCCGACTTGTGCGCGGGCGGCGGCGTAGCGTGCTTCGAGGCGGTCGGCGTAGGCGAAGAGGGATTCGACGCGGCGGACGATTTCGGTTTGCTCGTCACGGCTTGGCAAGCGAAGCGGGAACTCCTTGATCTTGGAAAGATTGAGGTTCGGCTGATTTCCACCCTCGGCGAGGCCTCGCATTTCAAGGTAATTTGCTTGGAGTGCAAGCTTTACGAATTCCTTCTGCGCTCGCTTCTCATCGACAACAACCGCCGCACAGGCTTGGCTAATCGTGGCCTCGATTCCCAGTTCCGATACTTGGCCGCGAGTTTTGCCTTCACCGTACATAGCCACGAGCAGTGTGCCCGCAGGAAACTTCTTGAGGCGATGCGCCACAATCGCAGCATCGGTGACAAACTCATCCGCAGCCAGAACTATCGGTTTTGCGGTTGCGGCGCTCGTGACCCACGGAGTTCCCGTTGCGGAAAAAAACGCCTGGTTCGAGCGTAGCGGCGTAGAACCCGTGCCGACTTGCGCAACCGTCTGAACATCGGTGCTCGTCCAGCCATCGGCCTCGTCGACGGTAACGGCGTAACGCAATTGTGCCGAATCGCGGGCAGCCCGTAGGTTGGGCTGAGCTTGCGAAGCCCAACGCGGTTCTTCTGCTTCATTTGTTGGGCTTCCTTCGTCAGCCCAACCTACGCGTTCGGTGCGCCAATCCTCCGTCAGCTTGCCCGAGGTGGCGGCGGCGAGGACGGACTGGCGGAAGCGTTTGAGGATGGCGGGGATGCGGTCGAGGCGGTCGCGGCAGGCATCCACCCGCGCCAGCACGGCATCGAGTTTGTCGGCGATGCGTTTTTGTTCGTTGAGGGGCGCCAGGACAAAAGGTGCTTGCTTGCCAGCCTCAGTGCCCAGCCTAGGCATGTTCAATCCGTGGCTAACGGATGTGACGTAGTGGATGAAGGCTGGAGTTTTGAGCCAGTGAAACAGGTAAGCTCCTTCAACTATCTCGTTTGGTTTGATCGGAACAATCTCGGTCGTGCAGCATCCATCTTGATCCGCGCGAACCACCTTATTTAGATAGGGACGCAGCTTTCCATAAAGTATGTCTCCCTTCGCAAAGCAGTTCTTGGTGCTCTTCGATTGGCGCTGCCTGAACGTCAGTCGTTGCAGGACTTTCGAAGTGTCTTTTTCAATATCCTCAAGCTCCAGCACCCATGCATCGTCAGGTATCTCAACTGGCTCAGATTTCTGTGTCGTGCCGTAGTTAATGACGTCACCAAGTGTGCAGGTGAGCCAAGAATCGGGAAGCCCGCTCACGCTTCCACCTCATCCACCCCACGTAGGGCGCAATAAGCACAGCGCATTGCGCCGCATGGGTTCACATTCACATCCGGCGGGTTACGCCTGCGGCTAACCCGCCCTACGGGGGACGGGGTCATGCCTCCACCTCCACAATGTCCTCACCCAACTCTTCCAATATCCCGCGCAATTCCTCCATCGCGGCTTCCAATTCGCCCATCGCTTCCTGCGCCAGCAGCGCCGGTTCCGGCAGGTCTTGCGCATCGGTGGCGCTGTCGTCCTTGAGCCAGGCGATGTCGAGGCTGTCGCCGCGCTCGGCGATTTGTTCGCGGCTGTAGGAACGGAAGCGGGCGGTTTCTGGATTCCCGCTTGCGCGGGAATGACGGTGTTGGGAGTTGTCGCCTTGCGGGTCGGTGCCGAAAAAGTCTTCGAATTCGGCGAAGTGCTCGCGGGTGAGTTGGGTGCGCTTGCCGTACTGGGGCATGTTGGCGCGCAGGTCGTAGACCCAGACTTCCCTGGTGTTGCCCTTGTCCTTCGCGCCGCGGGTGAAGAACAGCACGTTGGTTTTCACCCCCTGGGCGTAGAAGATGCCGGTGGGCAGGCGCAGGATGGTGTGCAGGTTGCATTTGTCCATCAGGTCGCGGCGGATGTCGGCACCGACGTTGGACTCGAACAGCACGTTGTCGGGCAGCACCACGGCGGCGCGGCCGCCGGGTTTCAGGCCACGGTAGATGTGCTGCAGAAAGGCGAACTGCTTGTTGCTGGTGGGGTAGGTGAAATCGGTACGGCTGGGCAGGCCGCCGCCTTTCTTGGTGCCGAAGGGCGGGTTGGTGAGGATCAGCGTGGCTTTGGGCAGGGCTTCGCCTTCCGGGCTGAGGGTGTCGCCGTAGTGGATGCCGCCTGCTTCCGGGTCGGAGTCGATGCCGTGCAGCATCAGGTTCATGAGCGCGAGGCGGTGGGTGTCCTGTACGTGCTCCATGCCGTAGAAGGTGTTGCGGCGGTATTTTTTTTGCTGCGCTTCGGTCCAGCCATCGGGGTTGGTGTGTTCGCGCAGGTAATGGTTGGCGGCGATGAGAAAGCCGCCGGTGCCTGCGGCCGGGTCCTGGATGATGTCGGTCAGCTCGGGCTTCATCACCGCGACCATGCTGTCGATGAGCACACGCGGGGTGAAGTACTGGCCGGCGCCGGATTTCTTTTCGTTGGCGTTCTTTTCCAGCAGGCCTTCGTAGAGGTCGCCCATGCCTTCGCGGCGGGCGCTGTACCAGTCGAGCTTGTCGATCTCGCTCACCAGCGTGGAAAGCGTGGCGGGCTTTTTGAGGAAGGAGTTGGCGTTGGCGAAGATTTCCTTCACCAGCATGGAGCCGTGGCTGCCGAGGTGGATGAGCAATATTTTGTAGAACTCCAGCCGGTCCGGTGCGGCGCGGTTTTCGAGGTCGCTCCAGCGGTAGCCTTCCGGGAGCTGGTCTTCGCTGCCGGTTTCCTTGGCCATTTTCAGGAACAGCAGGTAGGTCAGTTCGGTGACGTACTGGTGGTAGGTGACGCCGTCGTCCTTGAGGACGTTGCAGAGGTTCCAGAGTTTGCCGACGATGTCGTGGGTGGTCATGGGGCTTATTCAGTGAAAAGCGAGTGGCGGGACGCCTACTTCGCCTTGGGTTTTTTATCGGATTTCGTTTTCTGTGTTGTCTGTCGCCCGGGTGGGCGCGCGTGAGCTATGGCATCGTCAACATCGCCCGGTGTGATTCCCGCACGGGCCAGCTTGTCGCGCACGTGCTGTGCGGGATCTCTCACAGTCGCTGAGACGCTATTTGCGGACCAGTCGTATACGTGCAGGCCGGGCACCTGCGTAAAGGCGCGGTCGGCGCTGACCAGCGTGCAGTCTTCGGCCAGGGCATGGGTGGCGATGAGCAGGTCCATGGGCGCCAGCGGTTTGCCCAAGGCTTCCAGCTCTTTGCGCAATAGCGCGTAGCGTTGGGCGCTGGCGGATGTCCATGGCCGGATGTCGACGGAAACCAGAAAATTTTCCACGATGCGGCGCAGATCGGCATTGACGGCACGCCGCACCAAACCAAAGCGCAGTTCGGCTTCGGTGATGACGGAGATGCAGAATAGCCTGTCATTCAGGCTTGCGCTCAGGGTGTTGGCCTGGCCCTTGGCGATGACGGAGACGGCATTGGTGTCCAGCATCAGGAGTGTGCTCATGGCCAATCGCGCTCCACGGCAGGGCCGGGGTCACGCAAGTTGTCGAGAGCATCGAGGTCTTCCTGCGGAATCAGGGGCAGGAGCTTGTCGCGCAGCTTGAGCCATTCTTCAAACTTTTTGTTGCGCGGGCTCAAGATGACATCTCCGGTAACCGGGTCGCGCCGGATTGACACTTCGTCGCCTTCGAAGCGGAACTCGGCCGGTAGACGCACGGCCTGGCTGCGACCGTTCTTGAAAATTTTGGCGGTTTGCATGGCGAGGCTCCTTTTTTACCGGTATATACCGTGATTTATACCAGCTATTCCCAAGCAGTTCAAGCAACAGACCAGATGGCCTCGTTGAAGGCTTCGAGCACCTGTGGGAGCCGGCCGTCGAAAATCCTGTCCAGACGGTTGAAGCCGCCCCCTTCGCGCTTGAAAACCAGATCGGGTTCATCCAGCGCTTCCCGGTCGACCAGCAGGTTGGCCTTGGTTTGCGCAGCGATGCGTTTGAGCCAGTCGCGCTGCGGCGCTGTCCAGGTGCGCGATGCCAGCAGCTTCTGCAAGGCATGATCGACGCGCTCATCGTAGGGAACCAGCGCATCGCCGATGGCGGCTTGGCGGATGTAGCCGACAATGCGTGCGGCAATATCCTGATTGGTCATCTCGCGCCAGGCGCTGGCGAGGTTGGTTTCGGTGAACCCGGCCTTGTCCAGTTCCATCACCAGTTCGCGCAGTTGCTTGCGGGTGAGTTCGCGCGGGCGCGTGAGTACGGTCATCAACGCCGGAATGTCGTTGCTGTGGCTGTTGATGTAGGCGGTGAATTCCTTGAGGTAGTCGCCCGGTTTTTTGCCCTGGCCGTAGCCGCGTTCGACGCTGTGCAGTTGATCTTCGTGTTCGGAAACAAACAGCGGTGGCGCGCTGCCTTCGCCCTTGCGGTCGAGAATCTCGCCGAGGTCCGGATTCTGGGTGAACCAGGCGGCCACGTCAGCCAGCGGCATGGCGCGCAATTTCTGGATGAATGCATCGGGCGACATGCCTGCTCTGGTTTCGAAATCCTGTGCGGATTTTTCGCTCAGATGGCGCTTCTTGCGTTGCAGCTTGGCAAGGAATTGATCGCGCACCAGGCCGCGCGATTCGTCGTCTGCTACCGTGGCGAGTTCATTCGCCAACTGGCTGAAGCTGATTTTGGGGTCAACCACCACGGGCTGCATGGCGGTCATGTTTTGCAGGGCTTCGAAAATCTGTACCGCATCGAAGACGCGGAAAGCGTCTTTCCCGATTTCGTCGCACAGGCGCGTGGCGCGCCCGAGCATCTGATCGAACAGGATGCGGCTATTCACCCGACGCAAGAAAACGAGGTTGCAAATTTCGGGCACGTCCACGCCAGTGGTGAGCAGGTCAACCGTGACGGCGACGTTCGGGTTGCGTTCGTTCTTGTAGCGGCGGATGAGCTGCAAGGGTTTGTCTGCCGCGCCGGTGATCTTGATCACGGCGTCGTCATCCACGCTGCCGTATTGCACCTCGAATGCCTTTTTGAGCAGGTCCACCACCATGTCGGCGTGGGCGTCGTTGGCGCAGAAGATCAGGGTTTTACGGCGGGAGGCCGGGTCCAGCTCTTTGGCGAGATACTCGCACACCACGCGGTTGAACGGTTCTGTGATGACCTTGCGGTTGAAGTCTTCGACCTCCAGATTGATTTCGTCGGGAGCTTTGTACAGGTCAATCCGGTTACGGCGTGCATCGTAGACTTTGACGTCCTCACCTACCTTCCAGTTGATGCCGTTTTGGGAAAGCTCGGTCTTGATTTGCACCGGGGGTTCGTAATCCACCAGATAGCCGTCAATCACCGCTTCGCGGTAGCCGTAGGTGTAGATCGGCGCGCCAAAAATTTGTGTAGTGTGCAGTGCCGGGGTGGCGGTGAGGCCGACCTTGAACGCGTCGAAGTAATCCAGCACGCGGCGGTACTTGGAGATGTAGTCCTCATAGCCACGGAAGGTCATTTCCGTATCGGACAACTCGCGATCCAGTAGGTAACCGCGATGGCATTCATCCACGACGATGCAGTCGTATTGATCGACGGCGGGCGGCGTAACATCCTCGCCCGCATAGAGCACGCGTTGAACCATGCCTTGTATGGTCGCGACGTGCACGGCGGTGTCGCTGTCCGGCGCTTGTTGGTCCAGTTCCTTGATGCCGAAAGTGTCGGCAAAGGTCTGGAGATTTTCCATGCGCGTGTCTTTGAAGGCATTGGTGGCCTGCTCGCCAAGCGCGGAGCGATCCACCAGGAAAAGGATGCGGCGGAAGCGCTGCGCCTTGAGCAGGCGATAGATCAGGGCGATGCAGGTTTTGGTCTTGCCGGTGCCGGTAGCCATGGCCAGCAGCATTTCCCGCTGGCCGGCTTCGATCGCCTGCTCGGCGGCGCGGATGGCGTCCTTCTGGTAATAACGCAGGGGGAAGCCGTAGTTGAAGGGCTCGGATGCAAGTTGCTGGTGCGCACGGTCTTCATCGCGTTTGAGCAGCGCAGTCAATCCTTCCGGGGTGTACCAACCGTCCAGCGCATGGCCTAGATATTCCGGCCGGCGCAGGTCGCAGAACCAGATGCCGCTGCGGGTAGCCAGTTGGCGCAGGTAGGGGCGGCCATTTGAGGAGAAGGCGAATGGAACGCGATAGGCGGCATCGCTTCCCCAGTTTTCAGCGGGCAGCAAGGTTTCGCTCGTTGCCGTGAAAGTGCGGCTGTAGCGCTTGGCTTGTTGCAGGGCGCCGGAAACATCGATGTTCTTGCGTTTGGCTTCGACGACAGCGATGGGGGTCAGGCCGATGAACAGTACGTAGTCCGCCGGGCCGCTTTCGGTGGGCCATTCGGCGATGGCGCGATTTTTGCCTTTCTCGGCGCGCGTGCCTTTGTTGAATTTGAGAACTTCAGAATCGGCTTCCCATCCGGCTTGACGCAGTTGCTGGTCAATCAGCTTGCGGGTGTCGGCCTCGTCCAGTTGCACCGCGCTGGCGGCTGAATTGGCGGCAGTGACCAGCTTGACGAAGGCATCCTTGGGTTGTGTGGCGGCGATGCTTTGCTGCTCGGCCAGATTTTTTTCGAGCGAGACCTTGGACTGCTCCGTTTCGGCGGCCATGCTTTCCCAAAAGGCCTGCTCGTCCTTGGCTTCGCGCAGGCTCGCTTCGGTAGCACTCAACTTTTCCGCCACATGGGCATGGGTGGCCTGGTAATCGGAGAGCGCCTGGTTGAGGCGTGCCATTTCAGCGCGCAACTCCGTGCTTTCGTCCCTGGGCGGCTGCGGCGGAATGAAGGGACCGGATTTGTAGCACGCGTCCTTGAAGGTGCGGTGGAACCACAGACCCAGTTGCCAGGTGAGCTTGAGCGCCGTCAGCGCAGTGCGATGGTCGCCGGATAGGGCATGGCTGGCCGCGTTGCCGGTACGGCGCACCTCGCCGAACATCTGAAAAATCTCGCGCGGCAGCACGCCGCTGTCCTGCAAGCGACGCAGCAGGTCATGCTGGGTTTCTTCCGGGGAGATATAAAGGCCGGTGCGCGCAGCCAGCATTTGGGCCATGGACTCGGCCAACTGGCGCAGTTTGAGCAAACAGGTGTTGGGATCGTCGGCGAAATACTTTTCGGCGAGCATGCCCAGACGGAGCAGTTGCTCGTCGTGCTGGCTCAACACCGAAAAGTTTGACATTACCGCTTCCCCCACTTACCGGCTTGCCTTGCGTCTTGTTGGTTTTGATGCTGTCTTGAGTGCATGCTGCCCGGCATAGGTCAGCACGAGAATCTCGATCATCGAGGCGAATGTACTGCCTTTTGCTGACTGGAGCAATGCCGAAACCACCCGGATTTCGGAGGGATTTCGGAAGCGGCCGAAAATCCGTGTCGGCTCCAATTGTCGGGCTGAGTTAATCGGTTCCAACAGAAAACCGTCTCCTTGTTTCCGCCGCCTGATTCGCGCTATCCTTGCGCAAATTCTACGAACAAGGCGGGGCGGATGGGTTGGTATGGCTTGCTTGCAGTGGGTGCGGGCGCGATGTTCGGTGCTTGGCTGCGTTGGGGATTGGGGTTGCTGCTGAACCCTGTGTTCCCTACGCTGCCGCTGGGGACGTTGGGCGCCAACCTGCTGGGCGGTTATCTGATCGGCTTGGCAATGGCGTATTTCAGCCAGCACGCGAGCCTGCCGCCGGAGGCGCGGTTGTTCGTGATCACCGGTTTTCTCGGCGGGCTTACCACCTTCTCCACCTTTTCCGCCGAGACCGTCACCCTGCTCATGCGCGCCCAGCTCGGCTGGGCCGCTGCCATCGTCGGCGCCCATGTGCTCGGCTCCATCGGCATGACGGTGCTGGGCATCTGGACCATCAAACTACTCAAGGCATAGGGGCCGCACATGCAAGGCATCTACCTCAAGCTCTACGTATCGGAAAGCCAGAAGCATGGCGGCATGGTGCTCTACGAATGGCTGCTGGAACAGGCGAAGAAAATGGGCATCCACGGCGGGTCGGCTTTTCGCGCCATCGCGGGCTTCGGCCGGCACGGCGTGCTGCACGAGGAGGGCTTCTTCGAGCTGGCGGGCGACCTGCCCGTGGAGGTCGGTTTCGTGGTGAGCGAAGAAGACGCGGGCCGGCTGCTGGGGCTGCTCGAAGCGGAGCAGCTTAAGCTGTTTTACGTGAAAATCCCCGCACACTACGGCGTGACCGGAAGCTAGCAGCCATCGCCACTGTGCTGTTGCGCCGCACCATCCGATGACCCTGCTCGATCAATTCATTCTTTTCGCCGCATCCTTTGCCGCCAACTGGTTCTCTGCGTTGTCCGGCGGCGGCGCCGGGCTCATCCAGTTTCCCATGCTGATTTTCCTCGGCCTGCCGTTCGGTACGGCGCTGGCCACGCACAAGGTGGCGAGCGTGGCGTTGGGGGTGGGTGCGACTTTTCGCCACTTCAGGGAAAGCACGCTGGAGCGGCGTTTTTCCCTCATCATCATGGGGGCGGGGTTGCCGGGCGTGGTGCTGGGGGCCGGCACCATCCTCAAGGTTCCCGCGCAATACGCCCAGCTTGCCCTCGGGGTGTTGACTTTGGGGCTCGGGCTGTATTCTGTATTCAAGCCCCGGCTGGGCCTGGAGCACGCGCCGAAGAACCGCGAGGGCAGGGCACTCATCAGTGGAATCGTGGGCCTGTTCGTGGTGGGTTTCCTCAACGGCTCCATCACCTCAGGCACCGGGCTGTTCCTCACCATGTGGCTGATCCACCATTTCGGCCTCGACTACAAGCGCGCCGTGGCCTACACCCTGGTGCTGTGCGGGCTGGTGTGGAACGGCACCGGCGCGCTGGTGCTGGGTTACCTCGGCACCATCGCCTGGGAGTGGATGCCGGCGTTGCTGCTGGGTTCCGTCATCGGCGGCTATCTGGGCAGCCATTACGCGCTGAAGAAGGGCAACCGCTGGATCAAGCGTGCCTTCGAGATCGTGACCATCCTGATCGGGCTGAAGCTGATCCTCGCATAACTGTCGCCGTGGCTTGCCGCAAGCTACAATATCCGTACGCCATGCTCCAGATCGTCTTTACATGTCCGACATCAACGTCTTCATCAACCGCCTGCGCAAGAACGTCCGCCACTGGTCCAAGTGGGCGCGTCGGCAGGGCATCGCCTGCTACCGCATCTACGACCGCGACATCCCGGAATTCCCGGTCGCCGTGGACATCTACGAACAGAGGGTGCACCTGCAGGAGATCGAAACCGGGTGGCAGCAGGAGGAAGAGGAGCACCAGCGCTGGGCGGACGGCATACGCCAGGCGGTGAGCGAGGTACTGGAACTTCCGCTCGACGCAATCAGTTTCAAGATACGGGCGCGCCAGCGCGGGCAGGCACAGTACGAGAAGACAGGGGCACGGGGCGAGGACTTCGTGGTGGCCGAAGGCGGCCGACGCTTCATCGTCAACCTGGAGCAATACCTGGATACCGGGCTGTTCCTGGACCATCGCAACACCCGGCGCATGGTGGGGGAGCGAGCGAAAGGCAAGCGTTTCCTCAACCTGTTCGCCTACACCGGCAGCTTCACGGTCTACGCGGCGACGGGCGGCGCCGTCAGCTCCACCACGGTGGATCTGTCCAACACCTACCAGGACTGGGCGCGGCGCAATTTCGAGCTGAACGGCATGGACTTGCAGCGGCACGAACTGGTGCGCGCCGACGTGTTCGCCTTCCTGGAGCAGGCGGTGAAAACCGGCGCCAGATACGACCTCATCGTGATGGACCCGCCGACCTTCTCGAATTCCAAAAAAATGGCCGGCGTGCTGGATGTGCAGCGCGACCACGCGCAACTCATCAATCAGTGTCTGCGCCTGTTGCCCCCCGGCGGCGAGCTGTTCTTTTCCACCAACCTGCGCAGCTTCAAGATCGAAGCCGAAGCGCTGCTGCCCTGTAGCGTCAAGGAAATCAGCGCGCTGACCGTGCCGGAGGATTTCCGCAACAAGAAAATACACCGCTGCTATTTGCTGACCGTAAATTGACCGGGTTGCCTGCCGGAATCGGGGCGGGTATGCTACAAGCAGGCAGTCCTGCAATCATCGGTACAGCCCCATGCTTGACTATCGCGACACACTGGAAGCCCTCAACCGGCACGGTCCGCTCTCGGAAAAGCTGAAGAGCTTGCACGAAGCGCTGGGCAAGCGCTTCGCATTCATAGACCGGGTGGCCGTGGCCATCTACGATCCCAAGACGGACGACCTCAAGACCTTCATCCACAGCAGCGACGGCGCCCGTCCTCTGGTCCAGTATCAAGCCAAGCTGAGCGAAGCCGGTTCCCTCCAGTACATCATCAAGAGCGGCAATCCACGCGTGGTCAACGACCTGGACATATTTGCCAATGGCCAGCACGAGCACACCAGGCGTATCGCCGCGCAGGGCTACGGCTCGAGCTACACCATGCCGATGTATCTCGGTGGCGATTTCTTCGGTTTCGTGTTCTTCAACTCCTACCGCAAGAACGTTTTCGACGACGACGTGCTGCATTTTCTGGACGTCTTCGGGCATTTGATTTCACTGGTCGTGGTCAGCGAAATCGCCGCGATACGCACGCTGGTGGCCACCGTGCAGGCGGCACGCGACATCGCGCATCTGCGCGACATGGAAACCGGCGCCCATCTCGACCGCATGTCGCATTACGCCAGAGTTGTGGCGAAAGAACTGGCGCCGAAATTCGGCTTCGACGACGAATACGTGGAACATGTGTTTTTGTTCGCGCCGCTGCACGACATCGGCAAGATCGGCATTCCCGACCGCATCCTGCTCAAAGCCGGTTCGCTCGATGCGGACGAGCGGGACGTCATGAAAACCCACGCGGAAAAAGGCCGGCAGATCATCGATACCATGCTGCGGGACTTCGGGCTGGAATCCTTCCAGCACCTCAACGTCCTGCGCAACATCGCCGAATACCATCACGAGGCCATGGACGGCAGCGGCTACCCGCACGGGCTGCACGGCGACCAGATACCCATGGAATCGCGCATTGCCGCCGTCGCGGACATATACGATGCCCTCACCAGCCGCCGCCCGTACAAGGAAGCGTGGAGTGTCGACGACGCGTTCAAGGAACTGCTGGGGCTCGCCGGCAGCAAGCTGGACAGCGATTGCGTCGAGGCACTCGTCAGGAACCGCGCGCAACTGGAGGAGATCCGGGAACGCTTCCGGGAAGATCCCTACGCCTAGCAGGCCGGAATCGCGGGGCGACCCGCATGGCCCGAACGGGCTATATCAGCGTACCGAAATCCCTGTTATGTTCCCTGCGTTCGACCGATTTTCGGGCGAACTTCCTGTTTCATTTACGAGGGGGGAACCATGTCAAGAAAAATACTCGCAGCAATCCTGTTCGCCGGACTTCTGGGCAATGCCAACGCAGCGCTGAACCCGGGCGACATCGCGCTGATCGGATGGATCGACAACGGCACGCCGGACTCCTTCGCCTTCGTGACTCTGGCCGACGTCAGCGCCGGCGAAACCATCTATTTCACCGACAATGGCTGGACCGGCAGCCAGTTCCGCGGGGCCTCCGCCAGCGTCGGGAACGGCAGCGAAGGCTTGGTCCAATGGACCGCCAACGCCACTATCGCCGCCGGCGCCGTCGTCCTCAGCAGCGATACCGGCGCCCCTTACTGGACGTGGACCGGGAGCGGCGCCACCTCCGGCACCTTTTCAAATCTCTCGCTGGCGCAGGCAGGGGATCAATACATGCCTTCCAGGCGCCGCTCAACAACCCGCTGAACAACCCCTCCGGGCACCTTTTTCTGTTGGACGACACGGGAGCTTTCGAGGCTGCCAACGACTCTAATACCGGCGGTGTCCCCAACGGCCTCAGCGCCGGCATTACCGCCATTACCTTCAATCAGAAAGCCAGCGGCCAGAACGTCATGGGGGTAAGCGCCAGCGTGCTTGGTGGCCCGGCCAAGTCCAGGGAACAGTGGCTGGCGACCTTCGCCGACGCTTCCAACTGGAACTTTGGCGGCACCGGCACGCTGCCCGCCGGAACCATCGCAGTGGCCGCCGTACCCGAACCTGAAACCTGCGCCTTGATGCTGGTTGGCCTCGGCCTGGTTGGATGGGCTGCCCGCCGGCGCAGGGCCTGATACAAGGGAGAGGATGATGCGGACGGAGACCACGGGCTCCGTCCCGCCAACGACAAGAGGAGAACGGTATGGTTTGGATGCTTTTGACAAAACACGCTTAGGAACGTACATTATTAGTGTACATCCATAAGGAGTCTGCCGTGGAGTCCATCAATGTAACGGAACTCAGGCAACACCTGCCCAGCTACCTCGGCAAGGTGCAGCAGGGGGAGGAAATTCAAGTCACCCTGCATGGCAGGGTGATTGCCCGCATTGTGCCGGTACGCGACGAAGCCGCGGCGGCCCAGCAACGTTTGATCGCCATGCGCAAGCAATGCAGGTTGGGAGACGTCACCAGCCCGAGCGGCGAGGAATGGGACGCCGAGCATGGTCGTTTGTGACACCCATGCCCTGCTGTTCTGGGCCAGCCAGCCCGAAAGGCTTCCGCAAACGGCAGCTTCCGTCCTTGAGGCTGAGCGGGAAAACGGGAACCTTGCCTGCCCCGACATCGTGCTATGGGAGATTGCGATGCTGGCAGCGAAACAGCGTATCGTCATCCCGGTTTCCCCAGCAGACTACATCCGCGATATCCTGCTCGCGCTGAGGCTTCGGGTTCTACCAATTACCCCGGAAATCGCGGAGATGTCCCAAAGTGGGCTGTTTCAGCACGGCGATCCAGCCGACCGCCTGATCGCAGCAACCGCGATGCACCACCGTGCGCCGCTGGTCAGCGGAAACGAGGAGCTCGCAGCCATTCCTGGACTCCAGATTATTTGGTAAACAGCGGGAGCCAGGCTGCTAGGTCTTCAACTGCTGCAGCAAGTCCGTTTCCAATCGCAGCACCGCTTTCGTGTCGTTCAGCTTTTCTCCCCTGATCAGGAAGATGTCCTCGGCGCGTTCGCCCAGCGTGTTTATCTTTGCGGTGTGGATCTGCACGTTGTGCTTGAGAAAGGTCTGGGCGATGCGGGAGAGCAGTCCGGAGCGGTCGCCGGCGGTGATCGACAGGACGTGGCAGGTTCCGCGTTCGTCGGGCCGGATGCTGACCTCCGGTTCGATGGGGAAGTGCTTGAGGTGGCGGCTCAGGCGTCCCTGCAGCGGCTGCTCCAGCGAGCCCTGTTGCAGCAGTCGCTGCGTCAGTTCGTATTCGATGTAGCTGATCAGGTCGCGGTAATGCACGGTCTTGCTGGACGGGTCCATCACCAGAAAGCTGTCCAGCGCGTAGCCGTGGCGCGTGGTGTTGATTTTGGCTTCGAGAATGTTGTAGTTGATGCGTTCGAAGAAGCCGCAAATGCGGGCAAACAGGTCGTTCTTGTCCGCAGTGTAGATCATCACCTGGATGCCTTCGCCGATCGGGCTCAGGCGCGCACGCACGAGAGGCGTGCCGGTGTCGACATGGGGCTGCAGCAGACGCGTGTGCCAGGCTATTTCCTGTGCATCGTGGCGCAGGAAATAGCCGGTGTCGAGTCTCGACCAAAGCACTTCGTGCGCCTTGGGCTGCATGGCATGCAGGCGCAGTATGCGCAGGGCCTCGACTTGGCGTGCCTGCAGGTGTTCGTCCGGCATCGCAGCGGCGCCGCTCAGGGAGCGCCGGGTCGCCAGGAAGAGTTCTTCCAGCAGCTTGCCTTTCCACGCATTCCACACCTTGGGGCTGGTGCCGCGTATGTCCGCGACGGTGAGCAGGTAAAGTGCTGCGAGGTGGCGCTTGTCGCCGACCTGAGCGGCGAATGCGGCGATAACGTCGGGGTCGCTCAAGTCCCGTTTTTGCGCGGTTGCGGACATCACCAGATGGTTTTCCACCAGCCATGCCACCGTTTGCGTATCGGTCTCATCCATGCCGTGCAGCCGGCAGAAGCGCCGTGCGTCGGCCCGGCCCAGCCTGGAGTGGTCGCCGCCGCGTCCCTTGGCGATGTCGTGAAACAGCGCCGCGAGATACAACACTTCGGGGCGTTCGAACTCGTTGATGAGACGGCTGCACAGCGGATATTCGTGGGCGAACGCGGCCACGGTGAAGCGCCGCAGGTTGCGCAGCACCATGAGGATGTGCTCGTCCACGGTGTAGACGTGAAACAGGTCGTGCTGCATCTGTCCGACAATGCGGCCGAACGCCGGGATGTAGCGCCCCAGCACGCCGTACTGGTGCATCCTGCGCAGCTCGTGGGTGGTGCCGCGCGGCTGGCGCAGGATCTCCATGAACAGGGCGCGATTGCGCGGGTCGGCGCGGAACGCCGGATTGATGCCCCGCTTGGCGCGCCACAGGGCGCGCAGCGTAGCGGCTCCCATGCCCTTCAGTTCCGGGTGCTGCTGCAGCAGCAGAAAGCCTTCCAGGATGGCGCTTGGCTCGCGCCGGAACAGGTCTTCATCGATGGCTTCGAGCAGGTTGTTGCGCGCGGCGAAGCGCGGGTTGATGGTCACTGTTTCGGATTCTGCGGACGGGAAAATTCTGGCGCGCAGGTTTTGCAGCAGGATCACGTTGAGCAGGCTGATGGCTTTTGCGGTGCGGTAGTAGCGCTGCATCAGCAGCTCGCTGGCGCGGTGCGGAGTCTCGCCCTTCAGGCCCAGCTGCTGCGCCAATGCCGCCTGGTAGTCGAACAGCAGGCGGTCCTCGCGGCGCCGCGCCAGGCAATGCAAGCGTGTGCGCAGGTTTTGCAGGAAGCTTTCATGGCGCCTTATCTGGCGGGCTTCCTGGGCGGTGATGATGGATTCCGCTACCAGTTCCTGCCAGGTTTCGCCGATGCCGCTGCCGCGGGCGATCCACAGGATATTCTGCAAGTCGCGCAAGCCACCGGGGCTTTCCTTGAGGTTGGGTTCCAGGTTGTACGCGGTGTCGTGGAAGCGGGCATGGCGCTGCTGCTGCTCGAACAGTTTGGCCTCGAAAAACGCGGGCTTGTCGAAGCGCTCTGCGAGCGCCGCGGTCAGGCGCTGGAACAACGGGCGGTTACCGCAGATCAGGCGCGCTTCCAGCAGGTTGGTTTGCACCGTGATGTCCTTGGCGGCCTCATCGAGGCACTGTTCCGTCGTGCGCACGCTGTGCCCGACCTCAAGGCCAATGTCCCATAACAGGCCGATCAACTGCTCCAGGATTTGTTGGTGGGGTTCGGCCAGTTCTGCCCCAAGCAGCAGCAGCAGATCCACGTCGGAATGGGGAAACAGCTCGCCACGGCCGTAGCCCCCGACCGCCACCAGAGCGACGGAAGGAGGCAAGCCGGAGTCCGACCAGATGTCGCACAGCAGGTTGTCGACCAGTTGGCTGTGGCCGCGCAGAAATGTGGCGGGGGAGGGGTGCCGGGCGAACGCCTCGGATAGACTTTGCCGCCCCTCGGCAAGCATGCGGCGCCATAGGGCGGTCTGCGTCGCGACGCGCCCGGACTTCTGCTGGCCGACAGCCGTCATGGGGTCAGGCAATGGCGGGTTGCGGGGGCGTTCCGGCCGACACCGTCAGCACCTCGTAACCGCTTTCGCTGACCAGCACCGTATGTTCCCACTGCGCCGACAGGCTGTGGTCCTTGGTGACGATGCTCCAGCCGTCGCCGAGCTGGCGGATATCGCGCTTGCCGGCATTGATCATGGGCTCCACGGTGAATATCATGCCCGGCGCGAGTTTCACGCCGGTGCCCGCCTTGCCGTAGTGCAGCACCTGCGGATCTTCGTGGAAGTTGCGGCCGATGCCGTGGCCGCAAAACTCGCGCACCACGCTGTAGCCGTGCCCCTCCGCGTGGCGCTGAATGGAGAAGCCGATGTCGCCCAGATAGCCCCCCGGCTTGATCGCCATGATGCCGATCCACATGCATTCGTAAGTGATCTCGCACAGGCGCCTGGCCTGGATCGACGGCTCGCCGACAGAGAACATGCGGCTGGTGTCGCCGTGGTAGCCGTCCTTGATCACGGTGATGTCGATGTTGACGATGTCGCCGGATTTCAGTTTCTTGTCTCCCGGCACGCCGTGGCAGACCTGGTGATTCACCGAAGTGCAGATCGAGCGCGGGTAAGGTCTGTGGCCCGGCGGCGCGTAGTTGAGCGGGGCAGGGACGGTGTGTTGCACGTTCACCATGTAGTCGTGGCAGATCTGGTCCAGTTCGCCGGTGGTGATGCCTGGCTTGACGTGGGGTTGAATGAAGTCAAGCACTTCCGCCCCGAGCTTTCCCGCCACGCGCATTTTGTCGATTTCTTCGGGGGTTTTGATGCTGATCGCCATGAGAATTGCCGTAAATGTAAAGAACCAAAGGATAGTGGATAGTGTCCAAGAGAGCAATTCAGCCCCGCCGCGATGGCCCGTGCCTTGGTAGGTTCGGACCAGGTTGTGGGGGTGGGTTATCTGCTATGATTTGGCCGTAGCAAAATTGTAACAGGCAAGGCGCATCGTGGATCACGGGTCTGCCGACGATGCTGGAAGAGGGTAGCGATTATTTTTTTACGAGGAGATGGTATGAAGCTGAACACGATTGGTCTTAACGTTTTGCTGGTCGCCGGTATGTTGGCTCTTTCGGGCCTGACCCACGTCGCCCAGGCGGCAGACAAGGAAAAGGTGGTTTTCCAGGTCAGTGACGGCGATGACAAGAAATGGGCGCTGGCGCTGAACAACATCAAGAACGTGCAACAGGAACTGGGCAAGGACAATGTCGAAGTCGAGATCGTCGCTTACGGTCCGGGAATCGGCATGCTCAAGCTTGAATCCGTTGTCGCTGCCCGCATCGACGAGGCGGTTGCCTCCGGTGTCAAAGTGGTGGCTTGCGAAAACACCATGAAAGCCCAGAAGCTGACCAAGGCCGACATGCTGCCGAGCGCTGCCTACGTGCCCGCCGGCGTGATCGAGCTGATGAAGAAGCAGAAAGAAGGCTACGCCTACATTCGGCCGTAACCTGAACTTTCCCCACGGGGAAGCTGAAAACGGGCCCACTGGGCCCGTTTTTTTTCGCACCTGTACGAGAGCTGTTGCCGGCGGGTGTTCTTGATCCTGCCGTGTCATTGATGCTAAAATGCCGCGCTTAGCTTGTGGCTGGACCTTATTCTGCCGCAAGCCAATTCGCACACCCGCCCCAAGTACAGGGTGCTCATTCCGAGTTTGGTTTGGGCGGGTGGAGGTTCAACCCTATACAGGAGAAGTTGCACATGTCAGTCACTATGCGTCAAATGCTGGAAGCGGGGGTGCATTTCGGCCACCAGACCCGTTACTGGAATCCCAAGATGGCCCCGTTCATTTTCGGCCATCGCAGCAAGATTCACATCATCAACCTGGAAAAAACCCTGCCGATGTATCTGGACGCGCTCAAGTTCGTGCGCCGTCTGGCTTCCAACAAGGGCACCGTCCTGTTTGTCGGCACCAAGCGCCAAGCGCGTGAAATCATCAAGGAAGAAGCAGAGCGCTGCACTTCGCCCTACGTCGACTATCGCTGGCTGGGCGGCATGCTGACCAACTTCAAGACGGTCAAGCAGTCCGTCAAGCGTTTGCACGACATGGAAGCCATGGCGGCGGACGGTTCCCTGGCCAAGCTCTCCAAGAAGGAAGCGCTCGGCATCCAGCGCGAAACCGAAAAGCTCACGCGCAGCCTGGGCGGTATCAAGGACATGGGCGGCCTGCCGGACGCGATTTTCGTGATCGACGTCGGCTACCAGAAGAGCACCATCACCGAGGCGAACAAGCTGGGTATCCCCGTGATCGCCGTGGTGGATACCAACAATACCCCCGCGGGCGTGGATTACGTGATACCGGGCAACGACGACTCGAACCGCGCCATCCGGCTCTACGCCAGGGGTATGGCGGACGCCATTCTGGAAGGGCGTAGCCAGGTGATTGCCGAGATCGTCGGCGACGAATTCGTCGAGGTGGAAGCAGCGGCCACGAAGTAGCCATTGTGCACAAAAAGGGGCGCAGGCCCCTTTTTTTGTGATGCACGACCGAATCAAGGGAGGCGTGACGATGGTCGTGTCGCGTCTTTCCGAATAGTTTGTTTCAACGCGAAGATCTAAGGAGCGAATATGGCGGAAATTACCGCAGGCATGGTGAAGGACCTGCGCGAGCGCACGGGCCTCGGCATGATGGAGTGCAAGAAGGCGCTGACGGAAACCGGTGGCGACATGGCGGCCGCCGAGGACTTGATGCGTATCAAGAGCGGCGCCAAGGCGAGCAAAGCTGCCGGCCGCGTGGCCGCGGAAGGGCTGGTCGGTGTTTTTATCGCTAGCGACGCAAAAACCGGCGCTATGGTCGAGGTCAACTGCGAGACCGACTTTGTGGCCAAAAACGATGACTTCATGAAATTTGCCAAGGATATTGCACAGGCGATCACGGGGAATAGTCCGGCCGACGTCGAGGCGATTGCTTCGCTCAAGCTGGCCTCCGGAGA
>Ga0315281_10000869_pt1 | contig 43650 bp, 47 predicted proteins | sample YL17G07_0_MG_FD_204540 | JGI IMG/M metagenome (GOLD analysis project Ga0315281, IMG submission 204540) | Sediment microbial communities from Yellowstone Lake, YNP, Wyoming, USA - YL17G07_0 | ecosystem: Environmental > Aquatic > Freshwater > Lake > Sediment | place: USA: Wyoming | collected...
TATCTTTTTCTTTTGTTTTTCTTTGCGCCTTCGCGTCTTTGCGTCTTTGCGTCTTTGCGGCTGGCTTTTAGCTTAAACAGCCAATTCCTTCGGCAGCGCGAATACCACTTTTTCGGCGATGCCGGGCAGTTCCTCGACGCTCACTGCACCCAGTGTCTTCAGCTTTTCGATCACCTGCTTCACCAGCACTTCAGGCGCTGATGCCCCTGCCGTCACGCCGACGCAGGACTTGCCCGCCACCCACCCGGCATTCAGCTCGCTCGCGTTGTCCACCATGTAGGCGGTCACGCCCTGGTTGGCGGCGACCTCGCGCAGGCGGTTGGAATTGGAACTGTTGGGCGAGCCGACCACGATCACGACGTCGCATTGCTGCGCAAGCGCCTTGATCGCGTCCTGCCGGTTCTGCGTGGCGTAGCAGATGTCGTCCTTGCGGGGCCCCGCGATGTCCGGAAAGCGCGCCCTCAGCGCGGCGATGATCTGGCTCGCATCGTCGACCGACAACGTCGTTTGCGTGACGAAGGCAAGGTTGTTGCCGTCCGCGACTTTGAGCCGGGCCACGTCCTCCGGGGTCTCGACCAGATGCATGCCGCCGTGCGCCTGTCCCATGGTACCTTCGACTTCCGGATGACCGTGGTGGCCGATCATGACGATTTCGCGTCCGTGCTCCCGCATCTTGGCGACCTCGACGTGCACCTTGGTCACCAGCGGGCAAGTCGCATCAAACACCTTGAGGCCGCGCGCCTCGGCCTCGCGCCGCACTGCCTGCGACACGCCGTGCGCGCTGAAAATCACCGTGCTGCCGGCGGGCACCTCGCGCAAATGCTCGACGAATACCGCGCCCTTCGCGCGCAGGTCGTCGACCACGAACTTGTTGTGCACGACTTCGTGGCGCACGTAAATCGGCGCGCCGTGGGTCTGCAGCGCGCGCTCGACGATCTCGATGGCGCGGTCGACACCGGCGCAGAAACCGCGCGGTTTGGCGAGCAGGACTTGCATGAAACGAATTATAAACCCTGGCCGCAAAGGCGCGAAGGCGCAAAGGAAAGCAGAAAATTGTAAATAAACGATGAACGCCAGCGATAACGAATCCACTGGTGTGGTGATTGAGTTGACGCTTCTGTTTTTATTTTCCTGCGTTCTTTTGCTTTTCTTTGCGTCTTTGCGCCTTTGCGGCAAATTTCTTACCGTTGTTTCCGCTTATTCGTTTTCCTTTGCGTCTTCGCGTCTTTGCGGCTTATTCTGCGGTCTTGGATTCGGCCGCAGGCCTTCCCAGATCAGCAACGCGGCACCGCAGGTGATCGCCGAATCGGCGACGTTGAACGCCGGCCAGTGATAACCGGCCGCATGAAAATCGAGGAAATCGATGACCGCGCCCAGCCACACGCGGTCGATCACGTTGCCGACGGCGCCGCCGAGTATCAGGCTCAGCGCGAAACAAAACAGCATCTCGCGCGGATGCCTGCGCAGCAGCCAGATCACCCACGCCGATGCGGCGAGCGCGATCGCGATGAACAGCTCGCGCTGCCAGCCCGGAGCGTCGGACAGAAAACTGAACGCAGCACCCCGGTTGTAAACCAGCACCAGGTTGAAAAACGGCGCGACCTCGATGCCGCCGTGGGCAAGCAGGCGCATCATCGCGAACTTCGACAGTTGATCGAGCGCGACCAGCAGTGCCGCCAGCGCGAGCCAGCGTTTCATGCGCAGGCGCGCGGCTCGCCGGCGCCGTACAGATTGGAGACGCAGCGCCCGCAGATTTCCGGGTAGGCGGTGACTGCCCCGACGTCGGCGCGGTAATGCCAGCAGCGCTCGCATTTGCGGTGACCGGACGCCGCAACGACTATGGCCTCATCGCTTGCCTCGGCTACCCTGGTGAGGGTCGCGCCCGATGTAATCAGCACGAAACGCAGATCGTCGCCCAAGGCAGACAGCGCCTCGTGCCGGTTTCCGCTGGCGCGGATTTCGACTTCCGCCTGCAGCGACGAACCGATGGTGCCCGCAGCCCGCGCGTCTTCCAGCTTTTTCAGAACTTCGGACCGATAGGCGCGGATCTCCGACCACTTCGTGCGCAATGCATCTTCCTGCGGCAGCTCCGGCAACGGGTGCCATGTGTGCACGAAGATCGTTTCGTCGCGCGGATTCGCCACCCGCCACGCTTCTTCGGCGGTAAAGCTCAGCATCGGCGCAATCAGGCGCAGCAGCGACTGAGTGATGTGATAAAGCGCGTTTTGCGCCGCCCTGCGCGGAGCCGAATCCTGCCGGGTGGTGTACAAACGGTCTTTGAGGATGTCGAGATAGAAGCCGCCGAGGTCTTCCGAGCAGAAGTTCTGGATGCGCGCGACCGCGGTGTGGAATTCGAAGCGTTCGAAATCCGCTGTCACGCTTGCCTGCAGCGCGCGCGTCATGGCAAGCGCGTAGCGGTCGATCTCGAGCCACTCGTCAACCGGCAGCGCGTGCATCCTGGAATCGAAATCGGAAACATTGGCGAGCAGGAAGCGCAGCGTATTGCGGATGCGGCGGTACGATTCGACCACGCGTTTGAGAATCTCGTCCGAAATCGACAGCTCACCCGAGTAATCGGTGGCCGCAACCCACAAGCGCAGGATCTCGGCGCCCAGCGTGCCGGCCACTTTTTGCGGCTCGAGCACGTTGCCGACCGACTTGCTCATCTTGCGGCCGTCGCCATCGACGAAGAAGCCGTGCGTCAACAGCCCCTTGTAGGGCGGCACGCCGTTCAGCATGCACGACACCAGCAGCGACGAATGAAACCAGCCGCGGTGCTGGTCCGAGCCCTCGAGATAAAGATCGGCGGGAAACTGCAGCTTGGCACCGTGCGAACCCGCGCCCGTGGCGCGGCCCTCGGGCCCGCCCATCACCGTCTGGTGGGTGGAGCCTGAATCGAACCACACATCCAGCGTGTCCTTGATCTTGACGTATTGCTGCGCCTCCGCGCCCAGCAGTTCCTTGGGATCGAGCGTCTGCCACGCTTCGATTCCGCCCTGCTCGATGCGCTGTGCCACCTGTTCCAAGAGATCGAGTGTGCGCGCATGCAATTCGCCCGTTTCCTTGTGCACGAAAAATGGCATCGGAACCCCCCACTGGCGCTGGCGCGAAAGCGTCCAGTCGGGGCGGTTGGCGATCATGCCGTGCAGGCGCGCCTGGCCCCACGCCGGATAGAAACGCGTGTTGCCGATGCCGCGCAACGCCACCGTGCGCAGCGTCTCGGCGGGCTTTGCGCCGTTGAAGCCGGGCGCTTCATCCATGGCGACGAACCACTGCGTGCTCGCGCGATAGATGACCGGCGTCTTGTGGCGCCAGCAGTGCATGTAGCTGTGTTGTTCCGGCATGGAATGCAGCAGTGCGCCGCGCTCCTTGATGACCTCGACGATCTGCGGATTGGCCTTCCAGATATTGAGCCCGCCGAACAGCGGCAACGAAGCGGCGTAACGGCCGTCGCCTTGCACCGGGGTCAGCATTTCGTCGTCCTTCATGCCGTAGGCGCGGCATGAATTGAAGTCTTCGATGCCGTACGCCGGCGAGCTGTGCACTATGCCCGTGCCCTGCTCGAGCGTCACATAGCTGCCCAGATAGACTGGCGATAAACGATCGTAAAATGGATGACGAAAATTGATGTGCTCGAGCTGCCTGCCCTTGCAAGTGGCGACTGTTTCGCCCTGCAGTCCATAGCGATCGAGACATGCCTGCTGCAGATCGGCCGCCAGTATCAACAGGCCGCGCGCAGTCAGCACCAGGCTGTAGGTGAAATCGGGATGGGCGTTGAGCGCCTGGTTGGCGGGTATCGTCCACGGCGTCGTCGTCCAGATCACGATCCAGCCTTTAGCGGCGGGCAGTTTCGCCAGTCCGAACGCTTTGGCGATTTTTTCCGGCTCGGCAAACGGAAACCCGACGTCGACCGCTATGTCCTTGCGGTCCGCATACTCGACTTCCGCTTCAGCAAGCGCCGAACGGCAATCGAAGCACCAGTTTACCGGCTTGAGTCCGCGGTAAACGTAGCCTTTCTGCATGAGCCTGCCCAGCACGCGAATCTCGTCGGCCTCGTTCCGGTAAGCCATCGTCAGGTACGGATGGTCCCAGTCGCCGAGCACGCCCAGGCGCTGGAAATCTATTTTCTGCTGCTCGATCTGGTCGGCGGCGTAGGCCCGGCACAGGCTTTGCGTCTTCTCGACCGCCAGGTGCTTGCCGTGCAGCTTTTCGATTTCGCGCTCGATCGGCATGCCGTGGCAGTCCCAGCCCGGCACGTACGGCGCGTCAAAACCCGCCAGCGCCTTGCTTTTCACGATGATGTCCTTGAGGATCTTGTTGATCGCATGGCCGAGGTGAATCTTGCCGTTGGCGTAGGGCGGGCCGTCGTGCAGGACGAATTGCGGCCGTCCTTTGGAGGCGGCGCGGATTTTCTCGTAGACCTTTTTCTCCTGCCACTCGCGCACCCATTGAGGCTCGCGTTTGGCCAGGTCGCCGCGCATCGGAAACGGCGTGTCCGGCAGGTTGAGGGTTTTCTTGTAATCAGCCATCGATTGATGCCAAACCAGTTAACCGCGGAGGCGCAGAGGCGCTGAGTGAATACTATTTTTTTGCATTTCTCTGCGTCTTTGCGTCTCTGCGGTGAAAAAAATTCTTTGCATTCTGCACATCGACCGCGATCTGGCGCCTGAGCGTCTCGACGTCGGCGTACTTCTCCTCGTCGCGGAACTTGTGCAAAAAATCGACCTGCAGGTGCGCGCCGTAGATATCACGGTCGAAATCGAGCACATGCACTTCCAGGCAGGGCCGCGCATCGCGCGCGACGGTCGGCCGCACGCCCAGGCTCGCGACACCCGGCAGCACGCGGCCGTCGATGCCATGCACGTTGACCGCAAAGATGCCGGAAAGCGGAGGACGGTTGTGCTTCATCAGCACGTTCGCGGTCGGGCAGCCGAGCTTGCGGCCGAAACGATCACCGCTGACAACGCGGCCGCTGATGCTGTACGGACGGCCGAGCAGGTGCTGCGCGCGCGGCATGTCGCCCGCCGCCAGCGCATCGCGCACCCCGGTGCTGGAAACCCGCACGCCGTCCACCGTCACGCCCGTCATCGCGTGCGCTTCGAAACCGCAGCGACTCTCCGATTGCTTCAGCAGCACGAAGTCCCCGGCGCGGCGCGCGCCGAAACGGAAATCGTCGCCGACCAGTACCCAGCGCGCCGCCAGCCCCCGGTGCAGGATGCGCGCGATGAATTCCTCGGCAGTGGTCTTCGCGAAATCGAAATTAAAGCGGCAGATCTGCACGCGCTCGACCCCCGCGCGCTCGAGCAGCTCGAGCTTTTCACGCAGCGAAGTGAGCCGCGTCGGCGCCTGGTCCGGCGCGAAAAACTCGCGCGGATGCGGCTCAAACGTCAGCACGCACGACGGCATGCCGAGGCTGCGCGCCGTTGCGGCAAGACGTGCCAGCATCGCCTGGTGCCCGAGGTGCACGCCATCGAAATTGCCGATGGTCAGCGCAACCGGGACATCGGCGGCGGCGGGAATACTGCGGCGGATCTGCATGCAATCCAAGCTAAAAGCTTGAATTGTAGCGTGTTTTATCCGGGCCGGTCTAGGCGCAGTTGGCTCGGGCGATAAGTTCCTGCGGCGGCGGCGGGCGCGCCACCAAAGTCTGATAGGTCGCGCTGAAATCGTTGAATGCGGGCAGCGCTGCCTGCGCGTCCTCGCCCTCGCGCAGCGCGAACGAGTCGAAACCGCACCGCGACAGACCGAACAAGACGTCCCGAATTACATGACCAATCGCGCGCAGTTCGCCGTGCCAGCCGTGACGTTCGCGCAGCAACCTCGCGATGGAGTATCCGCGGCCGTCACCCAGCGCAGGGAAATTGACCGCAATCAGCGCGAAATGCCGCAAATCGTTGGCGACCCGTGCGGGATCTTCATGGCTGTCGAGCCAAACGCCGAGCCGTCCCGAACGGGACGACAACGCATCGCGCTGCGTGCTCCAAACTGCGAGCGGCACTATGACATCGCCCGCCGTCGGAACCGGCGGCAGCACGCCGTCAGCGCCCGCTTTAAGCAGTCGCCACGTGTCGGTCGCGATTTGCCGGTTTTTGACGATGACCGCCATAAACGTGCTCTTTGAATGGTTCCGTGCCAATGCGCCGCACGACATCGACGAATCGTTCTTCCTCGCTGTCGCGGCGCGCGAGATAAAGGTCGATCAGCTTCTCCACCACATCCGGCACCTCGGCTTGCGAAACCGACGGGCCCAGCACTTTGCCGAGCGCCGCGTTATTGCCCTGCGCGCCGCCGATTGAAATCTGGTAGAACTCCGCGCCCTGCTTGTCCACGCCCAGAATGCCGATGTGGCCGATGTGGTGATGGCCGCACGAGTTCATGCAGCCGGAAATATTGAGGTCGAGCTCGCCGATGTCGTGCACATAGTCCAGATCGTCGAAACGGCGCTGGATCGCTGCCGCAATGGGTATCGATTTCGCGTTGGCGAGCGAGCAGAAATCCCCGCCCGGGCACGCGATAATGTTGGTCAGCAATCCGATGTTGGGCGTGGCAAATCCGAGCGCCTTGGCTTCCTGCCAAATAGCATAGAGGTCCGCGTTGCGCACATCGGCGAGTATCAGGTTCTGCTCGTGTGACACGCGCAGCTCGCCGAAGCTGTAGCGGTCGGCAAGATCCGCCACCGCGTCCATCTGATCGGCGGTCGCATCGCCGGGCGGCACGCCGGTTTTCTTCAGCGACAGTGTCACAGCCGCATAGCCCTGCATCTTGTGCGGATGGACGTTGCGCCTCACCCAGCTGGTAAACGCCTTGTCGCGCGCGAGCGCGGCGATGTATTCGGGCTGGACCGGTTCGAGTTTGCGGTAGCTGGGCCGCGTGAATCGGTGCTCGATGCGCTGAACTTCCGCTGCGGTCAGGGTGGCCGGCCCGTCCTTTAGATGCTCCCACTCTGTTTCAACTTGCTGGCCGAAAACCGCGGGGGTGAGTTCTTTCACCAGGATTTTGATGCGCGCCTTGTAAATGTTGTCGCGCCGGCCATAGCGGTTATAGACGCGCAGGATCGCGTCCAGATACGTCAGCAGATGCTGCGACGGCAGGAACTCGCGTATGACCGCGCCTATGATGGGCGTGCGCCCGAGACCGCCGCCGACGAGAACGCGAAAGCCGACATTGCCGTTGGCGTCGCGCTGCGCCTGCAGTCCGATGTCGTGCACCTGGGTCGCCGCGCGGTCCTGCGCGCTTCCGCTCACCGCAATCTTGAATTTGCGCGGCAGCCAGGTGAATTCCGGGTGGAATGTCGACCACTGCCGGATAATCTCGCACCACACCATGGGATCGACGACCTCGTCCGGCGCAACGCCGGCGAAATGATCGGCAGTGGTATTGCGTACGCAGTTGCCGCTCGTCTGGATCGCGTGCATTTGCACCTTGGCCAGTTCGGCGAGGATTTCGGGAACGGCTTCGAGCTTGGGCCAGTTGAACTGAATGTTCTGGCGGGTGCTGAAATGACCGTAACCGCGGTCCCATTTGCGCGCAATGTAAGCGAGTGCTCGCAATTGCCGCGACGCCAGCAGACCATACGGCACAGCGACCCGCAGCATAGGCGCAAACCTCTGAATATAAAGGCCATTGCGTAGTCTCAGCGGGCGAAAATCGTCGTCGGACAACTTGCCGGCAAGAAAACGGCGGGTCTGATCCCGAAACTGGGCAACCCTTTCGTCCACCAGCCGCTGATCGATTTCGTCGTAGATGTACATGCCAAAAACCTGCGTGTTTTCAATTGAGAACCGCATGGTAGCAACAGCTTGTTATACTTAGAAAGACTATTATGTTACGATGTTATAACCAAGAAGCCATATAATGAGTTAAAGCCATGAAAATACAGCAATTACGTTTCCTGTGCGAAGTCGAAAGACAAGGACTGAACCTGTCCTATGCCGCGGAAAAACTCCATACCTCGCAGCCCGGCATCAGCAAGCAGATCAAAATGCTCGAAGACGAACTTGGCGTGGAAATCTTTGTGCGCAATGGCAAGCGCCTGACCGCGGTCACGCCGCCGGGCAAGGCCATACTGGCGATCGCTCAGCGCATCCTGCAGGAAACCGAAAATCTGCAGCAGGCGGCGCAGGATTTCACGAACCGTGACAGCGGCAAGCTCACCATCGCGACCACGCACACCCAGGCGCGCTACATGCTGCCCGACGTGGTCAAGCGCTTCACCGCGCGCTACCCGCGGGTCAAGCTGAGCCTCATTCAGGGCAATCCGGTGCAGATTTGCCAGCACACGGTCAGCGGTCATGCCGACTTTTGCATTGCCACCGAGGCGATCGAGACCTTCGATGAGCTCGTGATGCTTCCGTGCTACTCCTGGAACCGCTGCGTGGTGGCGCCGCCCGGCCACCCGATACTGCAGCAGAAATCCCTGACTCTCGAGGCAATCGCGAAACACCCGATCATCACTTACGATTTCGCGTTTACCGGCCGCGCGCGCATCAACAAGGCGTTCGAAACCAAAGGCCTCAAGCCGAACGTGGTGTTGACTGCTATCGATTCGGATGTGATCAAGACCTATGTCGCGCTGGGTCTCGGCATCGGCATCCTGGCGAAAATGGCATTCGACCCGGCCCGCGACGACAACCTGCGCGCGGTCGATGCGAGCCACCTGTTCGAATCAAGCACCACGCGCATCGGCATCGCGCGCAACACTTATCTGCGCGGCTATATTTACGAATTCATCGAGATGTTCGCGCCTCACTTGAGCCGCAAATCCATTGACGACGCGGTCCACGGCAAAGCCAGGATCGATTACGACATGTGAGCCTGTCAAGGACAATCAACCGCCAGGAAAGACAAGTTAAAAGGACGTCGTCCCCGCGCAGGCGGGGACCCAGAATTCTGGTCTGGATTCCCGCCTGCGCGGGAATGACGTCGCGACTTTTCCTCTCTCCTCTTTCGTATAGCGCGCGGTCTTGGCGGTTCAATTGCGGTTTCCAGTATTAGTCCACCAGATGTTGCCGCAGCCAAGCGCTGGCCGCATCGACCAGCGCCACCAACGCCAGCATGGCGAGAATAATGGTCATCGCCTGCGGCTGCTGGAACAAGCTCAAGCTCATATAAAGCATCTGACCCAGGCCGCCGGCGCCGACAAAGCCGAGTATCGCCGCCATGCGGATGTTGATCTCCCAGCGATACAGCGAGTAGGCGACGAGTTGCGGGACGACGCTCGGCATGGTGCCGTAGAGAAACGCGAGCGCGGGCGGGCTGCCGCTGAAACGTAATGCCTGCGCCGGTTCGGGTGGCGTGTTTTCCAGAGTCTCGGCGAACAGCCTGCCTATCACTCCGGTCGTATGCCACATCAGCGCCAGCGCGCCGGCAAACGGGCCCAGGCCCGCCGCAAATACCATCAGCGCCGCCCATACCAACTCCGGAATCGAGCGCAGGAAATTGAGTATCAGGCGTGCAATTACGCGCGGCAACGCACCGAAGCGGCCCGAGGCGGGCAACGCCAGCGCAAGCCCAAGCAAGGCCGCGAGCAGCGTGCCGATTGCGGAGATCGCAATCGTTTCGAGCGTGCCACGCCACGTTTGCGCGAGGTAGTCCGCCGAAACATCCGGCGGAAAAAACGACACTACGTATTTCAGCATTTGCGCGCCGGCTTCCACCGAGAACAGCTGGCCGAGATCGAGCGCGAGATAGGCGAAACTCATCCACGCCGCGGTAAGCAGCGATACGACCACCAGCCAGTGCACGCGCCTCAAGCCGTCACCCGGCGCAGCAGCGCGCTCACGGCGTCGGCCAATGCCACCAGCAGCAGAAACACGAGCAGAATGGTGCTGACTTCACCGCCGCTTAGCATGCGCATCGACAACTCCATCTGCTGGCCGAGGCCGCCGGCTCCGACGAAACCCATGATCACCGATGCGCGCACCGCACATTCCCAGCGGTAAACCGTGTACGAGACAAGTTCGGGCAGCGCCACCGGCCACATGCCGTAGCAAAAAGCAGCGAGACGCCCGCTACCGGTTTCAAGCAACACCACCGCGGGTCGCGTATCGCCCGATTCAAAAATTTCCGAATACACCTTGCCCAGCATACCGCCATAGGTGATGCCGATCGCCAGCACGCCCGCCGCCGGCCCGAGCCCGACCGCGCGCACGAACAACAATGCCCACACAATTTCCGGAATGCTGCGAAAGAACATCAGAGTGAAGCGTACCGGCACGCGCGCCATGCGGCCCGACCAGCGGCCGGGGCCCGGACCAATGCGCGAGATCGACAAACTGCGCGTCACCACCAACGACAGCGGAAACGCGATCGCCATCGCAATTGCCATGCCGGCGGTCGCAATCGCCAGCGTCTCGAGCGTGGATTTCAAAATCAGGCGCAGAAAATCCGGCGCCATTTCAAGCGGGAAGAACGTGCCGAGAAACCTGCCCATGATTTCCCGGTTGCGCGGGTCGAACAAGACCCGGAGATCGAACTCGGTAAGCGTGAATCCCGGCCACAGCAGCAGCACGATCACCGCCGTCAGCACAACTCGCGGCAGCGCCGCGGGGTCGCGCACAGGAGCAGTCACCGCCTCACTCCTCACTCTTTACGCCGCATTAGTAGCACAGCGGTTTGCGCCGGATGCCGGGGGCCGGCATGGAGAGCGGCTCATTGGCCTGGGTCGGCACCACCGCCGATTCCGAAGCATAGAGATCGCGCAGCATTTCGTCCGTGATGCGCACCGGAGGTAAATCGAATGCGATTTCGCCCGCCTTGACGCCGACGATCCGCGGAAACCAGTGCAGCGCAAGGTCTACCGCATGCAAACTGGCGATCAAGGTCACACCGCGCGCCATCGCCTCGCGATTAAGTTCGCCGATGACATGGTCGGACAGCGCGGGGTCCACCGCCGAGACCGGCTCGTCGGTAAGGATCAAATCGGGCTGCTGGTAGAGGACGCGCGCGACGCCGACACGCTGCAACTGGCCGCCCGACAGCCGGTCGCAGCGCTCGAACAGCTTGTCGGCGATCTGCATGCGCGAGAGCATTTCGCGCGCGCCTGCGATATCGACCGGATATACCAGCGACGCAAGGCCCTTCCATAACGGCCAGCGGCCCAGCCGGCCCGCGAGCACCGCGGTGACCACACGCTGCCGCGCCGGAATCGGCGGCGCCTGATGCACCATGCCGATGCGAGCGCGCAGCTGGCGCAGACCGCCGCGGTCGAGCTGCCACGGATCGCCGCCTAGCACGGTGAGCGCGCCGCCGCCGGGGCGCAGCGCAGTCGCGATGAGTCGCAGCAACGTGGTCTTGCCGGCGCCCGATGCGCCGATTATGGCAACGCGCTCACCGGTGCCAACGTTTAGACTGACGCCGCTGAGGGCGCGTGTGCCGTTGGGGTGAACGAACACAATCTGGTCTAGGCTGATGCTCACGGACTACCCTGTTGGCGGTGGACGCAGCCGCACGTGCTACTTCAACAACCCCGCATCGCGCGCAGCCGACTCGATGCCCTTGTAATTGTCAGGATGGCTGACGATGAACTTGCTCGCGCGCTGCAAATCCAGGATCTCCTTGTGCGCCGGGTTCCTCGCGTCGAGCTTGAGGAACGCGTCGGTCAGTTTCTTCACCAGCGCCGGACCGAGATCGCCGCGCACCGTCCAGTTGTAATCGAAGTAAGTCGGCGTGGTCCAGAACACCTTCACTTTGGCAGGGTCCACCTTCCTGTCACCGACCAGCTTCTCCCACACTGAAGCATTGAGCACCCCGGCATCGACTTTGCCCGATTCGACCTGCAGCGCGGTGGCGTCGTGCGCACCGGAATAGGCGACGCGCCTGAAGTCTTTCTCGGGAACCAGTTTGTTCTGCAGCAGGAAGTAGCGCGGCATCAGGCTGCCCGAAGTCGACGATACCGAGCCGAAAGTGAAGGTCTTGCCTTTGAGGTCGGCGAGGCTGTTAATGCCGCTTGCTGCATTGGCGATGAATTTGCTCGTAAAGACGCGGTCTTCCTCGCGCTGCACGATCGGATTGGCGTTGCCGGTGCGCAGCCGCGCCTGCACGAAAGTAAATCCGCCGAACCACGCCATGTCGAGTTTTTTGGCGGCGAGCCCCTCGACCACCGCCGCATAGTCGGTGACCGGAATGAACTCGACCTTCATCTTGATTTCGCTGGCGAGATATTTGCCGAGTGGGGCGAACTTGCGATGCAGTTCGGTGGGATTTTCGTCGGGAATTGCGGAGACCCGAAACACGTCTTGCGCGAACACTATGCTGGACAGGAATACGCCGGACAACACCATCAGGACTTTCTTCATGGCCAGATTCTTGGTTGGTTAATGGCCAGTCAGAAAACGCCGCACAACACCATCACAAAACGGATCGGCATGTTTGCTTCCCGCAAAATTAAACTAAATTGAAAACGCGATCGATTCGCGTTCACCCAGCCTAACACAGCCAGATGAATATCCCGAAATCGCGGATGCCCCGCTTAGGCGGCGCGCCGCACGAAATCACGCAGCCTGAATCCCAGCAGCCACAATGCGCAGAAATACGCTGTCGCACCGAGCGCCACCACGCCCGTGAGCTGCGCCGCTTTTCCTGACGCGGTGGCAACCAGCCAGCCGTCGCTGCTGCCCGCCGCGAAGTGCAGGCAAACGCTCATGACCATGATTGCAGTAATGACTTTGGCTATGAAGATCGTCCATCCCGGCTGCGGCGTGTAAATGTTGTGCTGCCGCAGCTTGTAATAAAGCAATCCCGCGTTTAGGCACGCGCCGAGCCCGATCGCCAGCGCGAGTCCGGCGTGCTGGAACGGCCAGATGAATACGAAATTCATCGCCTGCGTTGCAAGCAGAGCAACCAGTGCGATTTTGACCGGCGTTTTGATGTTCTGCCGCGCGTAAAACCCCGGCGCGAGCACTTTGACCAGAATCAGGCCGAGCAAACCCACGCTGTAGGCGACGAGCGCATTGCGCGTCATCAGCACGTCGTGGGTCGAAAATTCACCGTAATGAAACAGCGTCGTGATCAGCGGGACCGCAAGCATTGCGAGCGCGGCGGCGGCCGGCAGTGCCAGCATCAGCGTCAACCGCAATCCCCAGTCGAGCAGCTTGGCGTATTCCACGGCCGAATCGTCGGCGTAATGCTTGGCGAGGCTGGGCAGCAAGATGGTGCCCAGCGCGACGCCGAGCAGCCCGGTCGGGAACTCCATCAGCCGGTCGGCGTAATACAGCCACGACACGCTGCCGGTCACCAGGAACGAGGCGAAAATGATATTGATGACCAGGCTTATCTGGCTGATCGAAACCCCGAACACCGCCGGCCCCATCTGGCGCAATACGCGCCACACGCCCGCGTCGCCGAAATTGAGCTTGAATCGCGGCAGCATTTTCAGCCGCAGCAGAAAAGGCACCTGGAACGCGAGCTGCAGCACGCCACCGCAGAACACGGCCCACGCCAGCGCTTTTACCGGCGGCTCGAAATAAGGCGCGCCCCACAACGCAAAGCCGATAAACGACAGGTTGAGCAGCGCCGGCGTCACGGCCGGCACCGAGAACCGACTGTAAGTGTTGAGTATGCCGCCCGCCAGCGATACCAACGAAACAAACAGAATGTAGGGAAAAGTTATGCGCAATAGCGCGATCGTCAACTCAAATTTTTCCGCATTGGCTGCGAACCCCGGCGCGCTCACGTAGACTATGGCTGGTGCGGCCAGCACACCAAGCAGCGTGACGACGAAAAGTGCGAGAGCCAGCAGCCCCGACACATGGTCGACCAGCAGGCGCGCATCAGCCTCGCCGCGCCGGTTCTTGTACTCGGCGAAGATGGGAACGAAGGCCTGGGCAAACGCGCCCTCCGCAAACAGCCGCCGCAGCAGGTTGGGAATTTTGAACGCGACAAAGAACGCGTCGGTCGCGATCCCCGCCCCGAACGCGCGCGCGATCACGGTGTCGCGCACGAATCCGAGTATGCGCGACAGCAGCGTCATGCTGCTGACGGTCGCGAGCGCTTTCAGCAAATTCATGGTTGTCGGGCGGGGGTCGGGGAAACCGGGCTAAACCGGTGATTCTTCTTGCTTAACGGGCGAAACGACAGTATCATAGCGCCCTTTTTCACCCTCGGTTCGTGGAATTGATATGGCCAATATAGCATCAGCGAGAAAAGCAGCACGGCAGAGCGAAAAGCGCCGTCAGCATAACGCCAGCCTGCGCTCCGAAATGCGCAGCGCGATCAAGCGCGTCAGGAAAGCAATCGAAGACGGCGACAAGGCCGCGGCACGTGCCGTCCTGCGCGCGTCAACCAAGGTGCTCGACTCGATCGCCGACAAGAAAATCGTTCACAAGAACAAAGCTTCGCGGCACAAAAGCCGTCTGTCCGCCGCCATCAAGGCGATGGCGTAAGTCCTGCGGCCGGCACTTCTTCCGGCCGCAACCCCTTGCGGCCGGGCCGCAGGGCCAGTTCGTTATCCGCCGCAAATCCCAGCAGAAACTTGAATGCCGGGGGGTCTACCTCCTCGAGCTGCTTGTCGATGACAACGCACCGGACACCGGCCGAAACTACGGGTTTCAGGTAGGGCGAATAGGACAGGTGCTTGTCCTCGCCGAATACGGACATCATGCCGCATAACCGCTCCGCCCAGTCGCTGGGCCGGAACGGACGGCCGGCCCCGGTCTGGCCGATGATGACAATTTCCAGCGCGTCGTCGAACATCGGGGCCTAGTTTACCAGCGACCGGACCAAATAAATCACTTGCATCCCGCCTACCGTTTGGATAAAACTACTCTCTGAGCGAAACACCCGAACACGGCGGCGGCAGGCCGCCGTGTGTTTTTTGGAAGCACGTTTATGACCCACGTGATGAACACCTATAAACGGCTGCCGGTCGCATTCGAGCGCGGCGAAGGCTGCTGGTTGTGGGATCAACAGGGCAAACGGTATCTCGACGCGTTGTGCGGCATCGCGGTGTGCGGACTCGGCCACAGCCACCCGAAGTTGGTGCAAGCCATCACGGCGCAGGCTGGCCGGCTAATCCATACCTCGAACCTCTACGAAATCAGCCTGCAGGAGGCGCTTGCCGACCGGCTGGCGGCGATTTCGGGAATGGAGGAGGTGTTTTTCTGCAACTCGGGCTGTGAGGCCAACGAAGCGGCGATCAAGATTGCGCGCCTCTACGGCCACCAGAAAAGCGTCGAAATGCCGGCGATTGTCGTCCTGGATAAAGCCTTTCACGGGCGCACCATGGCCACGCTGTCGGCAACCGGCAGCCGCAAAGTGCAGGCCGGCTTCGAGCCGCTGGTGCCCGGCTTCGTGCGCGTGCCGTTCGACGACCTTGCAGCGATCAGAAAAGTCGCGGAAAACAACCGCAGCGTGGTGGCGGTTCTGGTCGAACTGATTCAGGGCGAAGGCGGCATCAATATCTGCCACCCCGACTACCTGCACGGACTGCGCGAAATCTGCGATGCCAATGGCTGGCTGCTCATGCTCGACGAAGTGCAAAGCGGAACCGGACGCACCGGCAAATGGTTCGCGTACCAGCATTCCGGGGTCAGGCCCGACGTGATGACACTCGCCAAGGGGCTCGCCTCAGGCGTGCCGATCGGCGCCTGCCTCGTCGCCGGCCAGGCGGCCGGCGTATTCAAGCCGGGCAATCATGGTTCGACTTTCGGCGGCAATCCGCTCGCCTGCGCCGCTGCGCTCGCCACGCTCGAAATTATCGAGACCGAACAACTGATGGCGAACGCCGTCAGCATGGGTGATTTCATCTGCGACGGATTCCGCGCCAGCCTCGAGGGCGCAGCCGGCGTGCGTGAGATACGCAACAAGGGCCTTATGATAGCCATCGAACTCGATCATCCGTGCGACGAATTGGTCAAGCGCGCGCTCGAAATCGGGCTGCTGATTAACGTCACCAACGACAACGTGGTAAGGCTGCTTCCGCCGCTCACCCTCCAGCGCGACGAGGCCGCGCAAATCGTCACGATGCTCTCCCCGCTCATTACGGATTTTCTCGCCCGCCAGCGCGCCGCCCAGCCGGTTCCGCAGTCCGCCTGAGCGGATTTGCCGCATCTTTTTCCGCCATGGAACTTCGTCACTATTTGCAGTTCAAGGACTTTACTCTCGACGAGTACGAGTACCTGTTCGCTCGCACGCGCTGGATCAAGGACAAGTTCAAACGCTACGAGCCGTACCAGCCGCTCATCGACCGCACGCTGGCGCTGGTGTTCGAGAAGCACTCGACGCGCACGCGCGTATCGTTCGAGGCCGGCATGAACCAGCTCGGCGGCTCGGTCATCACGCTGATGACGCGCGACACGCAGATGGGGCGCGGCGAACCGATCGAAGACGTGGCGCGCGTGATCTCGCGCATGGTCGACATCATCACGATCCGCACGTTCGAACAAACGATCATCGAGCGGTTCTCCGAACACTCGCGCGTGCCCGTGATCAACGGCCTGACCAATGAGTATCACCCGTGCCAGATCCTGGGTGACATTTTTACCTACATCGAGCACCGCGGTTCGATCCGCGGCAAGACCGTCGCGTGGATCGGCGACTCCAACAACGTCTGCAACACCTGGCTGCAGGCGGCGACGATATTCGATTTCAACGTGCACGTATCGACGCCCCCGGGCTATGAAGTCGAGCCCGAGCGCGCCGGCATTTATGACACCAGCCACTACGAGTCCTTTACCGACCCGCTGGCAGCGGCGCACGGCGCCGACCTGGTGACGACCGACGTGTGGACCAGCATGGGCATGGAGGCCGAAGACGCAGAGCGCAAGCGCGACTTTGAGGACTGGCAGGTCGACGGCGAAATGATGCAGCTTGCCGCAAGCGATGCGCTGTTCATGCATTGCCTGCCCGCGCACCGCGGCGAGGAAGTTGCGGCGGAGGTCATCGACGGGCTGCAGAGCGTGGTATGGGACGAGGCGGAAAACCGCCTGCATGTGCAAAAGGCGCTGATCGAATATCTGCTGCTCGGCCGCACAATTGTTTAGGTGAATTATGAGCAACGTGAAAAAAGTAGTGCTCGCCTATTCCGGTGGTCTTGACACTTCGGTGATCCTGAAGTGGCTACAAGACACCTATCGGTGCGAGGTCGTCACCTTCACCGCCGACATCGGCCAGGGGGAGGAAGTCGCGCCGGCGCGCGCCAAAGCCAGGAAACTGGGGGTCCGCGAGATTTTCATCGAAGACCTGCGCGAAGAATTCGTGCGCGACTTCGTGTTTCCGATGTTCCGCGCCAATGCAATCTACGAGGGCGAGTATCTGCTCGGCACGTCGATCGCGCGGCCGCTGATCGCCAAGCGGCAGATCGAAATCGCGCGCAAGACCCGCGCCGACGCAGTAAGCCACGGCGCAACCGGCAAGGGCAACGACCAGGTACGCTTCGAACTCGGCTACTACGCGCTCGAACCCAATATTCATGTAATCGCACCATGGCGCGAGTGGGACCTAACTTCGCGCGAGACACTGGTCAAGTACGCGAAGAAGCACGGCATCGCGGTCGAAATGAAGAAAAAAGGCGGCTCGCCCTACAGCATGGACGCCAACCTGCTGCATATTTCGTTCGAAGGCCGCATCCTCGAAGACCCGTCGCGCGAGCCCGAGGAATCGATGTGGCGCTGGACGGTATCGCCCGAAAAAGCGCCGAACCGGGCGCAATACATCGATCTCGAATACCGGCGCGGCGACATTGTCGCCGTCAACGGCAGGAAGCTCACGCCGGCAAAAGTGCTCGCAACGCTGAATAAGCTCGGCGGCAGGCACGGCATCGGCCGGCTCGACCTCGTCGAGAACCGCTACGTCGGCATGAAATCGCGCGGCTGCTATGAAACGCCGGGCGGCACCATCATGCTGAAGGGACACCGCGCGATCGAGTCGATAACGCTGGACCGCGAAGTCGCGCACCTGAAGGACGACCTGATGCCGCGCTATGCGGCGTTGATCTACAACGGCTACTGGTGGAGCCCCGAGCGCAAACTGCTGCAGACCATGATCGACGCCTCGCAGGCGAGCGTCAACGGCTGGGTGCGCCTCAAACTCTACAAGGGCAACGTGATCGTCGTCGGCCGCGATTCCGACCAGGACTCGCTGTTCGATCCGGCGATCGCTACTTTCGAGGACGACGAGGGCGCATACAACCAGGCGGACGCCGCCGGTTTCATCCGGCTCAACGCTCTCAGGATGCGGATCGCCGCGAATCTTAAGAAGAAACGATAGCCACAGGGTTCACCGAGGATCGTCGAACCGTGACCACCATTGCCGTAGTCAAAAAAAATGGCGTTGCCGCAATTGCCGCGGACACGCTGACCAAATGGGGCACCGGCAGGGAGTCGGCCGCCTATGTCGCGGACAACGACAAGATCGTGCGTGCCGGCAACGCCTGGATCGGCGCCGCCGGCTCCGCGACGTTCAAGCTCATCATGCGCGACTATTTTGCGCGGTCCGGGGTCAAGCCGCGCTTTGACACCACCATCAACATATTCAAGACATGGCAGAAGTTTCACGTCGCTCTCAAGGAGCGGTATTTCCTCGTGACCACCAGCGACAAGGACGACTCGCTCGAATCGAGCCGGTTCGACGTATTGCTCGCCAGCCCACACGGCATTTTCGGGGTCGGCGCGCATCGCACGGTGCAGGAATACCTGAAATTTTACGCGATCGGCAGCGGCACCGACCTCGCTCTGGGCGCCATGTTCGGGATTTACGACGATCCCAAGCTGTCCGCGGAGCAGATCGCTTTGCGCGCGATCGAAGCTGCCGCCGAATTCGACGACTCGACGGGGCTGCCGGCGGTTTCCCATGCGGTAAAATTGAAAAAACGGTAACCGCGGGAGGGCCAGCCATGCCGACATTCGATATCGTCTCAGAAGTGAACCAGGTCGAGGTCAAGAATGCCGTCGACCAATGCAACAAGGAAGTGTCCAACCGCTTCGATTTCAAGGGCTCGGACGCCCGGGTCGAAATTCAGGACAACGACAAGGACAAGGTGCTGATGGTGTTCGCGGACGACAACTTCAAGCTCAACCAGGTCAAGGACGTCCTGCTTGGCAAGCTCGCGAAACGCGGCGTCGACGTGCGTTCGCTCGCGCCGGGAACGGTGGAGAAAACCAGCGGCGACACCGTCAAGCAGCCGGTCACTCTGCGCATCGGCATCGAACAGGAACTCGCCAAAAAGATCGTCAGGCTGATCAAGGACAGCAAGCTGAAGGCGCAGGCGAGCATCCAGGGCGATGCGGTGCGCGTGTCGGGCGCAAAAAAAGACAATTTGCAGGAAGTGATCGCGCTGGTGCAAAGAACCATCACCGACATCCCGCTGCAATACCGGAATTTCAGGGATTGAGCAGGCCCTCGATCCAGCGCGCGTATACGCCGTCCGCAACGCGGTGGAGCGCCTGCAAGCGCCGCCCGAGATCGATTTTGATCTCCGTCACAGCCTGAACCGCCGGGCTGATGCTGCGGCTGATTTCACGCGCGCCGGTTTCACACCAGGCTTCGACCAAGTCGGAAGTCATCTCGATATGACACTGCATTCCGAGGTGGGGCCCGAGCGCAAACGCCTGGTTTTCGCAATGCAGGCTGCCCAGCACGCGCTCGGCTCCCGGCGGTAGGGTGAAAGTCTCGCCATGCCAGTGAAACGAGAGGAAGGATTGCGGCACGTGGCCGAACCAGTAATGCGCCGCCGGCGAGGCGGCAACCACCACGTCGCCCCAGCCGATTTCCTTGACCGGATTGCGCAGCACGCTGCCGCCAAGCGCTTTCGCCATCAACTGCCCGCCCAGGCAATGACCTAGCACCGGCACGCCGCCGGCCACGCTGTTACGGATCAACTGCAGTGCCGGCGCTAGCCACGGCAAATCGTCGTTTACGCTCATCGGCCCGCCCATGAACACCAGCCCGGCAAAATCGGAGGGGTCGTGCGGCACCGGTTCGCCGGCGTCGACCTTGATCACCTGCCAGGGAATATCGTGGCGATCGAGATACGTGGCAAAATAACCTGGCCCCTCGGTCGGTGCATGCCGGAAAATCGCTACGGGTTTCATCTCGCGCGCCATGTTAAAAACAATTATTGAGCTTTACACAACTCGGTGACAAAATTTCGTCGTCCCCGCGCAGGCGGGGACCCAGGTTTTGCTTTCTGGATTCCCGCCTTCGCGGGAATGACGAAGTTATGGGAATTCGTGTCACGCGCTAACGTTGTCCTCAGTAATCATACGATAGTGGGTTTGCTTTTCCTATCGCTTGCCGGCGCGGCCGCGGCTGCCGAAGTGAATCTGAACGGCGTGGTGGGCAACAAGGCGCTGCTCATCATTAATAACGGCAAACCGCGCTGGCTCGCGGCCGGCGAAACCTCCCCCGAAGGCATCAAGCTGATCAGCGTCGCTGGCGATTCAGCGGTCGTGGAGGTGGACGGCAAGCGCCAGTCTTTGGTGCTGGGGCAAAACGAGCGCCTCACGGATGCCCGCTCGGGCGCCGCCGGCAATCGCAGCGTCGTCCTCACCGCGGACTCTCAGGGCCATTTCATCACCACCGCCATAATCAACGGCCTCACGGTAAAGGTCCTGGTCGATACCGGCGCCTCCATGATATCGATGGGCAGCAGCGAAGCCAAACGCCTCGGCATCAACTACGCCGCCGGTGAAAGATCCTTCACCGCGACCGCGAATGGCGTCGTGGCGGCCTACCGGGTCAAACTCGATGAAGTCCGGCTCGGCGACATCACCATCAACAACGTTGATGGTCTGGTGCACGTCAGCGATAACCTGTCGATCGTGCTGCTCGGCATGAGTTTTCTTAATCGCATGGAAATGAAACGCGACGGCGACCGAATGACGCTGACGAAAAGGTTCTAGCGTTCAGCGTTCAGCGTTCAGCGTTCAGCGTTCAGATTCGGTTAAACTGGATAGGTTTTCCTCAATCCTGCTTCTCGGCCAGCGACAACAGATGGCCGAATTTGGTGCGCTTGGTCTGCAAATACTTGCGGTTGGCGTTGCGCGGCGGCACTTCGATCGGGAGACGCTCGGTGACTGATAGTCCATAATCCTCGAGCGCGCGCACCTTGTCGGGATTGTTGGTCAGCAACCGAACCTGGTGCACGCCGAGATCGAACAGGATGTGCGCGCCGGTCTTGAAGTCACGCATGTCGGCGGCAAAACCCAGCGCATGGTTGGCTTCCACCGTGTCGTGACCCTGGTCCTGCAGCGCGTAGGCGCGGATTTTGTTGAGCAGGCCGATACCGCGTCCTTCGTCGAACATGTAGACCACTACGCCGCTGCCGGCCTGCTCGATCGTTGTCATGGCCGATTCAAGCTGCTCGCCGCAATCGCAGCGCTCGCTGCCGAACACGTCGCCGGTCAGACACTGCGAATGCAGCCGGGTCAGCGTGGGCGCATCGGGCTTGATCTCGCCTTTGACCAGCGCGAGATAGAGTGTGGTTTCGAGGTCGTCGCTGTAAACCAGCAGCCGCCAGTCGCCGGATTTGCGCGTCGGCAACACGGTTTCCGATTTGCGCCGGATCTGGCGCTCGTGCCTGCGATATTCGATGAGATCGGCGATCCTGAGGATCCTGAGATCGTGGCGAGCGGCAAACTTCTCAAGGTCGGGCATGCGCGCCATGGTGCCGTCGTCGTTCATGATTTCGCAGATCACGCCGGCGGGCTTGAGGCCCGCCATGCGCGCGAGATCGACCGCCGCCTCGGTATGGCCTCGCCGTGTCAAAACACCGCCGTCGAGCGCGCGCAGAGTCTGCAGCCGGCCGGGGCGGACCAGGTCGCCGGCCCGCGTGCCGTCGGCGATTGCCGCTGCAATCGTGCGCGACCTGTCATGCGCCGACATACCGGACGCCACGCCTTCGCGCGCATCGATCGGCGTCGCAAACGCGGTGCCGAAGCGGGTCGAGTTTCCCTGGTCGTCGGCGATCAGCGACAGTCCGAGCTCGCGCATGCGGTTCTCGGTCAATGCCAGCGACACCAGCCCACGGGCATTGGCCGCCATGAAATTGATGGCCGCGGGTGTTGCGCGCTCGGCCGCAACAAAGAGGTCGCCCTCGTTCTCGCGGTCCTCATCGTCGACCAGAATCAGCATGCGCCCCTTGCGCACGTCCGGCAGAATCTGCTCGACGATGGATTCGGAGGTTTTTTTCAACTCACTCATTAAAACCCGATTCAGCCAGAGAGATCACAGAAAACACAGAGAATATCTATTGCAATCAGCTGTACTTCCTTGGCGTCCTTGGCGGTTCAAGATTTCATGCTATCAACCGCATGAATTCGCCGCGCGTTGTTTCCTTCTCGAATTCGCCAGTAAATGCCGAGGTGGTCGCGACCGAATGCTGCTTCTGGATGCCGCGCATCACCATGCAAAGATGCTGCGCTTCGAGCACCACTGCCACGCCAAGCGGCTTGAGAGTGTCATGGATACAGTCGCGGATCTGGACGGTGAGACGTTCCTGCACCTGCAGCCGGCGCGCAAATGCATCGACCACGCGCGGTATTTTCGACAGGCCGACGATATGGCCGTCCGGAATGTAGGCGACGTGGGCCTTGCCGAAAAACGGCAGCATGTGGTGCTCGCACAGCGAGTAAATCTCAATGTCCTTGACGATCACCATCTGCCGGTATTCTTCCCTGAACATGGCCGAACGCAGAATCGCGGCCGGGTCAAGGTCGTAGCCGTGCGTCAAAAATTGCAGCGCCTTGGCGACGCGCTCGGGCGTTTTGTCCAGCCCTTCGCGCGCGGGGTCCTCGCCGAGATCCTTGAGGATTTCGCGGTACTTGTCGGCGATGCGTTTGAGCGTGCGCGGATTGTACTGGTCGATCTTTTCGTAGCCGTCCATTTCGCGCTCGTGCAGCGTGTTGATTGCCACCGGCTTGTCCATGCTGGCCTTGGGGATTTGTTTCACCGCTTCAGTATACTACTCGCTCAATTTCGCGCGTATCGACGCGAGGATGCCTTCCTTGTTCAGGCCGCAGCTCGCAAGCTGCAACGCGGGATCTCCGTGGTCGACGAAACGGTCGGGCAACCCGAGCAGCAGCACCGGCACCCTGATGCGCTGCCGCTGCAGAGATTCGAGCACTGCGCTGCCGGCGCCGCCCGTGATTACGTTCTCTTCAACCGTCACCAGCAGGTCGTGACTCGATGCCAACTCGGCCACCAGCGCCTCATCGAGCGGCTTGACGAAGCGCATGTTGGCGACCGTTGCGTCGAGTTCTTCGGCGGCATCAAGCGCCGGCTTTACCATGCTGCCGAACGCCAGGAACGCGATCTTCTTCGACAGCAGCGCGATCTTCTTGCCGTTGCGGCGGATCTCTCCCTTGCCGACAGCCAGCGCGCGCATTTCTTTTTTGATCTCGGCGCCGGGCCCGGTGCCGCGCGGATAGCGCACCGCAGCCGGCGTGCCCAGCTGGAACGCGGTATACAGCATCTGGCGGCACTCGTTTTCATCCGATGGCGTCATCACCGTCATGTTCGGCAGGCAGCGCAGGTAGGTAATGTCAAAGCTGCCATTGTGCGTGGCGCCGTCTGCTCCGACCAGCCCCGCGCGGTCGATCGCCAGCACCAGCGGCAGATTCTGGATCATGACATCGTGTATCAGTTGGTCGTAGGCGCGCTGCAGGAAAGTCGAATATATTGCGACCACCGGCTTGCAGCCGTCGCACGCGAGCCCTGCGGCAAACGTCAGCGCGTGCTGTTCCGCGATGCCGACGTCGAAATAACGGTCGGGATAGAGCTCGGAGAAACGCACCATTCCCGAGCCCTCGCGCATCGCTGGCGTGATGCCGACCACGCGCCCGTCCAACGCGGCCATGTCGCACAACCAGTCGCCAAAAATCTGCGTGTAGTTCGGCTTGCCGCCGCCTTTGCCACCGACGATGCCGTCGTCGGGCTTGAACTTCGACACGCCGTGATACAGCACCGGATCGGCCTCCGCAAGCTTGTAGCCCTGCCCCTTTCTGGTCACGACATGAAGAAACTGCGGGCCACTAAGCTCGTTGATGTTGCGCAGCGTCGGTATCAATGCGTCAAGGTCGTGACCGTCGATCGGGCCGATGTAGTTGAAGCCAAATTCCTCGAACATCGTGCTGGGCGTCACCATGCCCTTGACGTGCTCCTCGGCGCGCTTCGCGATGTCGCCCAGCAACTGTTCGCCCGCGCGCTTGGCGGCGGTATAGAAACGCCCCGACATCAGCTTGGCGAGGTATTTGTTGAGCGCGCCGACCGGCGGTGAGATCGACATTTCGTTGTCGTTGAGGATGACCAGCAGATCATCGTCGCTGTCGCCCGCGTTGTTCAGTGCCTCGAACGCCATGCCGGCGCTCATTGCTCCGTCGCCGATGATCGCCACCACGCGGCGCTTGATGCCGGTGAGCCTGGAAGCTACGGCCATGCCAAAGGCGGCGCTGATCGAAGTCGAGGAGTGCGCGGTGCCAAAGGTATCGTATTCGCTTTCCTCACGGCGCGGGAACCCGGATATGCCTTCCCACATGCGCAGCCTCTGCATGCCGTCGCGGCGGCCTGTCAGCACCTTGTGGCCGTATGTCTGGTGGCCGACATCCCATACCAGCCGGTCGTGCGGCGTATCGAACACGTAATGCAGGGCGATGGTCAGCTCGACGGTGCCGAGATTCGACGACAGGTGTCCACCAGTCTGGCTCACCGACTCGATCAGGAACAGGCGCAATTCCTGCGCGAGCTGCGGCAACTGCTTGCGGTCAAGCGCGCGCAAATCGCGCGGATCATTGATGGTGGTCAGCAAATCGTACATCAGAATTTCCGCAGCACGATGAAATCCGCGAGCTCGCGCAACCGCTGTGCGCGCGCGCCGAAACCGTCCAGCGCGGCAAGCGCATCGCCGCGCAATTCGCCAGCCAGCTTTTTTGCCTCGTTTACGCCCAGCACGCTGACGTAAGTCGGCTTGTTGTGCTTTGCATCCTTGCCGGCGGTCTTACCGAGGGTGGCGGTTGTCGCTTCGGTATCGAGCACATCGTCGACCACCTGAAAGGCGAGTCCGATACATTTGGAAAAACGATCGAGCCGGTCCAGTTCGGCGGCTTCGAGCGGGCGACCGCAACGAGCCCCGAGCAGCGTCGATGCGCGGATCAGCGCGCCGGTCTTGTGAATGTGCATGTACTCGAGTTCAGGCAGCGTCAGACTGGCGCCGGTCGCGGCAAGATCAATCGCCTGGCCGCCGGCCATGCCGCGCGAACCCGCGGCCGCCGCCAGCAGCCTGACCATTTCGAGCTGCGACTTGGGATCGTCGGCCACCCGGTATTCCGCCAGCAGCTGAAACGCGAGGCTCTGCAAGGCATCACCGGCCAGCAGCGCGGTCGCCTCGTCGAATTCGACATGGCAAGTCGGCTTGCCCCGCCGCAGCACGTCGTCGTCCATGCATGGCAGATCATCATGCACCAACGAATAAGCGTGGATCAACTCGACCGCCGCCCCCGCGACCTCAACGCGCCCCGCGTCGGCGGCAGCCACTTCGCCTGCCGCAAAAGCCAACAGCGGGCGCACGCGCTTGCCGCGGCCGAGCACCGCGTAACGCATGGCCCGATGCAGGCGCTGCGGCGCCAGATCGGAATTCGGAAGCAGCGCCAGCAGGCGAGCCTCGATGCGCTGCTGATGCGCGCTCGCCCAGTGCTGGAACTCAGTCGTTATTGTCATCGTCGCCGGCGAAATTTTTCAGCGCGCCGGCTTCGAGGACCTTGACCTGCTGCTGCGCGTCCGCGAGCTGAGCCTGACACAACTTGAGCAGTTCAGCGCCGCGCTTGTAGGCGGCCAGCGATTGCTCGAGCGAAAGTTGCCCACCCTCCATGCGCGTGACGATATTTTCGAGCTCGGTAAGGGCGCTCTCGAACGTAGACGAATGCTCTGATTTTGCTGACTTGGGCATACGGGGGCGCCGCGGCGGGAGAAAACAGCAAACATAGCTCAATCAGAGGCTTGCGGTCAATCAATGTTCACTGAAATCAACGGTTTCGCCGTTGGGGCGACTGAACCATGCAGCTATAACTGCGGAACCACCAAGGATTCCGCCAAGCAGTGCTATTTGCTCACGTGGTGCGGAACCTGCATCGCACTATCCGGAGCGGACAGCGGAAAATCTTTCAGGAAAATTGTTGGCAGCGGCTCCGGCGTGTACTGCCGAGGATTTCCACGAAGTCAAGCCCACCACGCAATTGACGCGCCGGAGCTCCCGAGAAAACAGCGTCGGCCGGTCACGCCTGCAATATGAATCGGCGCAGGGTCTCCTAGCAGCGGTCACAAGGCAGCCTGGAATTGCCGGACCCGTCCGGGGCGCGCTGGTGGCGTATCGCCAGCACGTAGCACGCGAAGTATCCGCCGAGGGCGATTCCCGTTATCAGCCACCCCCAATTCGCCGCCAACCAATGCACCATGTTCTGTCTCCTCAGAAAAATTGAGTCTCTCCGCGCTCGCGTTCAACCCGCCTGTTTCCTGCCTTCGTTGCATCGAAGCCTTTGGTTACAGCCGCGCGGAAATAAAGTCGATAATTGCCCTACGCTTACGAATTGTGCCTGAGCGTGTAACCGTTCGCCAGTTCCAGCCGAACTACCTGTCACAACGCGACAAACGTGGCGTTGCCGAAGCGGAGCACCCGGCCGGCGCACCCGTCTGCATCGAGACTGGTGTCGGCGCCGTGGGTGGTACAGCAATTTTGTGGGCAAAATTTTCCGGAGAATATTATGGATCGTCGCAAATCACTGAAATGGCTGTTCGGCTTGTCCACACTATCAATTATCGACGCTGGCATGGCGCTGGCGAAGGACGGCGCCGGCCCAGCTTTGCGCAAGTCGAAATCCGAATGGGCTTCTTTGCTGCCGCCCCCCGCCTATCGCGTATTGTTCGAGGAGGACACGGAGCGCGCCGGGACGAGTCCGCTGAACCTGGAGAAGCGTGACGGGACCTTCGTCTGTGCCGCCTGCAATCTGCCTTTGTTCGACAGCACTAAAAAATACGAGAGCGGCACGGGCTGGCCGAGCTTCTGGCAGGCGCTGCCAGAAGCCGTCGCCAGCAAGACCGATTTCAAATTGATCTATCCGCGCACGGAGTACCACTGCACGCGTTGCGGCGGACATCAGGGCCATATCTTCGATGACGGTCCGCAACCGACTGGCAAGCGCTATTGCAACAACGGCGTCGCGCTGAAATTCGTGCCCCGCGCTGACAAGTTGCCAGAACTGCGGACATGAAAACAAGACCGGCTTTGATCCGATTGACCAAGATCGCGTCGCCACTTGCCGGCGAACTATCTCTCGAAGCACGCCAGATGCGCCATTTCCGGTGCGCAATGCGCGGTCGATTCATCAACCTGAAAAGTGACTTACTCATGAATTCGCGTGGATACGCCCTCTGCATGCTCGTCGCCGCCTCCTCGGCAGCTGTGCCGGTAACCGCTTTCGCGGCCTGCGACGCGCGCAGCGGGCCGAAGACGGCCGCGCTGGTCGAGCTCTATACCTCCGAAGGCTGCTCCAGTTGTCCGCCGGCCGACCAGCAGCTCCGCCGCCTGCGGCAGGCGCTGGATCCGGCGGCCGAAGTGGTTCCGTTGGCGCTGCACGTGGGCTATTGGGACTACATTGGCTGGAAGGACCCCTACGCGCAAGCGGCCTTCGGGGAACGCCAAAGCTGGCTGGTGCGCGCCAACCAGCGCAGGACGGTTTATACGCCGCAGTTCTTCGTTAGTGGCAGCGAGCTGCGGTCATGGCAGGGCGCACTGCGGGACAGGGTGCGGCAACTGAATGCTTTGCCGGCCGCGGCTGCCATCCGCGTGCAGGCGAGCATCACACCGAACGGCGCGCTGGCGCTGAACGCCGAGGCGACTGCGCGCACCGGGGCCGAATCGGCCGCGCTGTACCTGGCGCTCGCCGAGAGCGGCATCGTGTCGAAAGTGACGCACGGTGAAAATAGTGGCGCGACGCTCGCGCACGATCATGTGGTGCGCGAATGGATCGGGCCGGTCCGACTGACCGGCGGCGCAGCACGCGTGCAGCGCGAGATTGCGCTGCCGCCGGCTTGGAGCCGCGCACGGCTGGAGGTAGCCGCTTTTGTGCAGGACGAGCGCACTGGCAGCGTGCTCCAGGCGGTGAGCGCACCGCAGTGCGCCGGCTCCTGATTTTTGACCGGGCGCTCCCATGACGGATGATACCCAACCCGTCCACCCAGCCTGGCTGCGCGAAGCCTTGACGTACGAACCCGCGTAATCAAGCGTGTCGCCCGTACTGCGGGCAAAGTTTTCTGACTCTGCATTAGCCCACAACGAATTGAATTTTACAGAACCCGATCGACGGTACTTGAGTGCGTCCCCGCCGGAAACGCTACCAGCGCAGCAGGTGCGGGCCGAGTAATGCGCCTGCAGCTGCCGGGATCGACATGCCAAGCACATACCAGATGGCGAGGAAAGGCGCGGCCATCTCGATACAGTGCAGAGAGTAAATAAGCGCGCCGCACGCCCCTGCGAGCAATCCGGCAGAGGCGCCGGCCAGCGCCAGGCGCGTCGGCGCAAGCCCCTGCATAACCCAAAGCATCGCGCCAAACATGGGCACTGACAGGACCGCGATAATGATCGGACAGTACACCCAGGTATCACCGAAGACCAGTTTCAGGCGATCCGCTGGCGCAGCGCCAAGCAGCACGATGGCCGCGAACAGCCACATCGCGAGAACCGGCGCGGCAATAGCAGCGGCCACGCGTCCAAGCCTCACGCCCGGACGTGACAGGCGGACGGTCGCGAGCAACGCGCCGGCAAGCAGCACAGCGGGGAACCCCATCTTCGTCCAGAACATCGGCAGCCGCACCGCCTCCGCAATATCCGGTCGGACGCCGACCATGATCACCATCAGCAGCATGGCGCCGAACGCGCCCCACCCCAGCGCAAACGCAAAGCGCCGCCGCAGTGCATGCGGCTCGACGGCTTCCGCACGGCTGGCGAGCATCGTGATCAGATCATCAGTTTTCATCGCTCATCCCGTATCATTGCCGCGAGCGCCTTAAGCCCGCGGTGCACGCCGACTTTTACGGCCGCTTCCGACATCCCGCCCGCTCGCGCCGCCTCGCCGACCGACAGCCCCTGCAATTTCATATGGATGATCGGCAGTCGCTGCCGGTCCGGCAAGCGCTCGAGCAGCTTGGCAAGGTCGCGCCGCGCATCGTCCGCGTCGGTGTCGGAACCGGAAAACACTTCGAGATCATCGTCCAGCGGATCGTTGAGCGCGTCGCGCCCCGCGCGCCGGCGCAACAGATCAATAAGCTTGTAGCGCGCAATTGCGTGGACCCATGCCGTCAACGGCTGGCCGGCATCATAGGTGTGGCGCTGATTGTGAACCGCCAACAATGCTTCCTGCACGAGGTCCTCCACTTCATCCGGCAAGCGGGAGAGCCGTCCCCTGAGGAAGGCACGCAAATGCGCACTCAATTCCTTCAGAAACGCGTGATAGGCCTGAGCGTCGCCGGCGAGTCCCCGGAGCAGCAGATCCCTGAGGCGGTCCTCGCTTGCGCTCACTCGGTCTACACTCCTTATTCGTAATTTTTCGGCGTTCGGTTACAACCGGGCAAAAAATCAGGCCCGGACGAATTTTGCATGACCCTGTAACCATTAGCCAGTTTGTTGCGAACTATCCTCAGACCGCGCGCTTCGGCACGATCACGGTTTGGGCGCGCGGCGATTTCAAATTACTTAAAGGAGTTTCACCTATGAATACCCGCAATCTGACAGTTACCGCCTTCACCCTCGCCGCCCTCGCCTCCGGTGTCGCCCTTGCACAGGACAAGAAAATGGGCGGTGAAGCCGCGTTGGAAAAATGCTACGGCGTCGCGCCCGCCGGCAAGAACGACTGCGCCGCCGGCCCGGGCACAACGTGCGCAGGAACATCGAAGGTGGATTACCAGGGCAATGCGTGGAAACACGTTCCCAAGGGTTCCTGCACCACGATGAAGACCCCGACGGGCATGGGCTCGCTCAAGGCGATCAAGAGCTAAGACGCACCCTCAGTAAAACACCTCGTAACCATGACCACAGCTCTCACCGCCGGGCTCGGCCTGAAGCCGCAGCATTATGATGCGGCGCTCGCCTGCCCGGCGGACGGGCTGTGGTTCGAGGTGCATCCTGAAAACTACATGGTCGCCGGCGGTCCGCGCCTTGCGTGGCTCGACGCGATCCGGGCGCAACACGCAATCTCCCTGCATGGTGTCGCCCTGTCGCTCGCTGCCGATGCGGAACCCGATCCGACGCACCTCAAGCGCCTGACTGAACTCGCGCACCGTATCGAACCGGCGCTGATCTCCGAGCACCTCGCCTGGTCCACGTGGCGCGGTGCCTATCACCCCGACCTGTTGCCGTTCCCGCGTACCGATGAAGCGCTCGCGCGCGTCGCCGACAACGTCGCGCGCACGCAGGACGCGCTGCAGCGGCGAATTGCAATCGAGAACCCCTCGCACTACCTGAGGATCGAAGGCCATGAATGGAACGAAATAGATTTCCTTACCGAACTCGCGCGCCGCACCGGCTGCGGCCTGCTGCTCGACGTGAACAACGTATTCGTCAGTGCGCGCAATCTTGGCTTTTCAGCTGAAACCTATCTCGACGCATTCCCCGGTGAGTCGGTGATGGAAATCCACCTCGCCGGGCACACGCCGGATCCGAAACTTGGGGCAGCGCTGCTTGTCGATACCCACGACGCGCCGGTCGCCCCCGAAGTGTGGGATCTTTACGCACGACTGACTGCGCGTATCGGCGCACGCCCGACGCTGATCGAGCGCGATGACAATCTGCCTGACTTCGACACGCTGTTTGCCGAGCGCCAGTGCGCCGAAAGTGTGCTTCGCGCGCCACTCGCCCGCGCTGCCTGATGACTGCCAACCTGATGAGCAACCTCACGCCCGGCGCACTCGCCCGCTTCCAGGATGCCCTCGCCCGCGCCCTATTCACGCCCGGCGTCGAAACTGTCGCCGAAGTTGCCGCGCTTGCCGCGCAGCCCGCCTTCGCCGTGTACCGTAACACCGTCATGAAGGGCTGCATCGATGCTCTGCAGGCCAACTACCCCGCCGTAACACGGCTGGTCGGCGAAGATTGGATGCGCGCGGCGGCGGCAATTCACGTGCGCGAAGCATTGCCCACCGACCCAACGCTGCTACGCTACGGCGCGGCATTCGCCGACTTCCTGACGCGCTTCGAGCCGGCCGCCGAACTTCCCTACCTGCCGGGTGTTGCGCGGCTCGATCGTTATTGGACCGAGGCACACGCGGCACCCGATGAAGACGCGCTCGATCCTGCCGCCGTCGCCGGCCTGGCGCCCGCAGCACTCGCCGCCACGGTGCTGCGTCCGCACGCCGCGGCGCGCTGGGCATGGTTTCCCGATGCGCCGATCTATACCATCTGGTCGCGCAACCGCCGTAACGAAGCGCCCGACGAACACCTCGCCTGGAAACCGGAAGGCGCGCTGGTCGTGCGTCCGCGCGACGTCGTTCAGTGGATCGCACTCGATGCCGCGGGCTGCGCTTTTCTCGATGCGTGCGCAGCAAGTCGCACGCTTGGCGGGGCCGCGGACGCAGCGCTCGAAATGCAAAGTAATGCCGACCTCGCGCGTCTGATGTCCACGCTGCTCTCCGCCGGCGCCTTCAGCGGCATGAGCTTCCACCCACAGTTCAAGGAGGAGCACCCATGAATCAAGCACCTGCACCCGCTGCCGATGCGCCCGCCGCAGGTCTGCGCGCCACATGGAACCGCATCGCCGACCTGCTGACCGGCCTCATCAGCCATGGGCTGCTCGCGCTCGCCGCGCGCGTGGCGGTGGGCGCGATCTTTTTCCTGTCCGGCCGCACCAAGGTGGACGGCTTCCTGACTGTCAGCGACAGCGCCTACACGCTGTTTCGCGAAGATTACAAAGTACCGCTGTTGCCGCCGGAATTCGCGGCGCATATGGCGACATATGCCGAACACCTGCTACCCATCCTGCTGGTGCTGGGCTTATTCACGAGACTCTCGGCGCTGGCGCTGCTCGGAATGACCGCAGTAATCCAGCTCTTTGTGTACCCCGATGCCTGGCCCACCCACCTCTCATGGGCCGCGCTGATGCTCTACCTCATCGGCCGCGGGGCAGGGCCCGTCTCACTGGACCGCATTTTCGGGATGAAATAAGGTCGGGCCGACACCTGCACCCGGCCGTGCTAAGTTATGGCGGCACGCCGGGATTATACTGGTCTGACACTTTTGGAGAACTTTCGATGCACGCCACGCTGCCGCTGATGCGGCAATCTGAGTTCCCTGCGATCAAGCGCAAGCGGCTCGAGACCTTGCAGGTCAATCTCGGTTACAAATGCAACCAGTCGTGCGTGCACTGCCACGTCAATGCGGGACCCAACCGCACCGAGATGATGACTCGTGAAACTATTAATGATGTGCTCGCGTTCGTGCAGGCGTCGCATATCGGCAAGCTCGACATCACCGGCGGCGCCCCGGAGTTGAGCCCGCATTTCCGCGACCTGGTGCGCGCGGCGCGCGACCTCGGTGTGCAGGTGATGGACCGCTGCAACCTGACCATCCTCGAGCAGCCCGGCCAGGAAAATCTGGCCCGTTTCCTCGTCGGTCAGCGAGTGGTGGTGGTGGCCTCGCTGCCGTGCTATCTCGAGGAAAACGTCGACCGCCAGCGCGGCAAAGGCGTGTTCGAAGTCAGCATCCGCGCACTGCAATTGTTAAACCGCGTGGGCTACGGTCAGCCTGGCTCGGGACTTGAATTGAGCTTGGTCTACAACCCGCAAGGACCGGTGCTGCCGCCGGCCCAGGACCAACTCAAAACCGATTACCGCGCGCACCTCGGCGAGCGCTATGGCATTGTCTTCAATGAACTGTACGTGCTCACCAACATGCCGATTCAGCGCTTCGGCAGCATGCTGATCTCAAAGGGCCAGTTCGAGCACTACATGGACGTGCTGAAGAACGCCTATCAGCCGGCCAATATCGAGAACGTCATGTGCCGCAATCTGCTCAGCGTCGATTGGCGCGGCTACGTTTACGATTGCGACTTCAACCAAATGTTGGGTTTGCCGCTCGCCTATAAAGGCCGGCCGCAGGTGCACCTGCGTGATCTTAGCGGCCGCGACCTGGCCGGCACCCCGATCACGGTCGCGGATCACTGCTACGGTTGCACCGCCGGCCAGGGTTCGAGCTGCGGCGGCGCGCTCGTTGGCTGATACACGCTTGATCCTGCCGTTTTTTTTCCTCTGAGTTGATGGAGTGAACATGGATGCGTCCTACCTGTCTACAACGCGCGATGTCTACAAGGATGCCGCGCTCAATCCTCAACCGGGCCTGTGCTGCACGACAACGCCCGTCTGGCAGTTGCCCGAGCTCGCGATCCCCAAGCCGATGCTCGCCATGAATTATGGCTGCGGCAGCACGGTCAATCCGCGCGATCTCGTCAACAACCCGGCCATCCTTTATGTCGGGGTGGGCGGCGGCATGGAATTGCTGCAGTTCGCATATTTTTCCCGCCGCAATGGCGGCGTAATCGGCCTGGACGTCGTCGATGAAATGCTCGCTGCATGCCGCGAAAACCTGGGCGAGGCCGAGCTGCAGAACCCGTGGTTCAAATCCTCCTTCGTCGATCTGCGCAAGGGCGATGCGCTCGACCTGCCTATCGCCGATGAATCGGTGGACGTCGCAGCGCAGAATTGCCTGTTCAACATTTTTCATGACGGAGACCTGCAGCGGGCCCTCTCCGAAATGTACCGGGTGTTAAAGCCCCACGGCCGGTTGATTCTGTCTGACCCCGTCTGCGAGACGCCCATGCCGGACGCCCTGAGAAACGACGAGCACCTGCGGGCTCTCTGCCTCACCGGCGCGATGCCACTGCGGGACTACATCAGGCGCCTGACCGACATCGGCTTCGGCACCATCGAAGTGCGCGCCAAGCGGCCTTATCGCGTACTGTCGCCCGGCCATTACGCAACCGACCGCATGATCTTCGTCGAAAGCGTGGAAATCTGTGCAATCAAGGACCCCATGCCCGCAGACGGGCCCTGCGTATTTACCGGCAAGGCGGCGATCTATTTCGGCGATGACGATTACTTCGACGACAACAAAGGGCACTTCCTGACCCGGAACCAGCCGCTCGCGGTGTGCGACAAAACCGCCGCCGCGCTCGCCGCGTTGGGCCGGGACGACATCTACCTATCCGCCTCCACCTACTTCTACGATGGTGGCGGATGCTGCTGACGCCGAAAAAACCACTGGCGTAGAATTGCTCCATGCAATTTGAATGGGACCGGACGAAAGCCGAACAGAACCTCAAGGGACACCGCGTGTCGTTCGACGAAGCGGTTACCGTCTTTTACGACCCACTGGCCGCGACCTTCGACGATCCAGATCATTCTGTCGGCGAACACCGCTTCATAACCGTTGGTCACTCCTCTCGTGAGCGCCTGCTGATCGTGGTGCATGTGGAACGCGAGGACAACATCCGAATCATCAGTGCTAGACTAGCCACAGCGCGTGAGCGCAAACGCCATGAAACATAAAATCCGTTACGAGTCCAACGATATGCGCGCCGAGTATAACTTCGACTATTCGAAGGCTGTGCGTGGTAAATATTACAAAAAGATACTGAAGGAAGGTGCGAACGTCGCCGTCCTTGAACCGGACGTGGCGAAGGCTTTCCCGACCTCGGCCGCCGTAAACGATGCACTTCGCGTAGTCCTCAAAGCGGGGCAAGCCGCCAGACGTTTAACAACCCGCTCAACACGGACGCGCGCAAAAGCAACACGTGCCAGTTAGCGGCACGGTGGGTTGCCACAGGAAGATGGACGAGTTGACAATCATACAGACAGCGAAGGATTTGAGACTATGACGACTACCCGACTGTATTGCAGCAAATGTCGTGACGACCTCAAAGAGAGAATCGCGCGTCACAAGAACTCCTCAGACGATTTCAGAAATGTTCAAGTCCTCAAGGAACTGCGGCCAGGTGTCTTCCAATGCAAATGTGATCGGTGCTCGCGCCAGTGGAATTCTCGCGCAACAGAAGCGCGTGACATTTGGAAACTACGCCGCGGATAAGAAAGGCCTAGCGGCGCCTAACTCTCAAAGCGCCCACTTGGTTCGCTGGGACGTCTGCGCGGTCGCGGAGATACTGCAGCAACACGTGCGTGAATTGTGGGAAATGGCATCCGAAAGTTTATGGAATTGTATGAGGATTCTGGGGGTAAGGTGGCACGCGCCCTGAGGCTCACTGAAAATGACCTACCTGTGCTGATCGTATTGGGCCCACTGCCAATTGTGCGGAGGTAAAACATGAAAGATGCAAGCAACGTTACGTTAATGGCAATTGTGGCCGCCATATTTCTCGCCTCAAATGGCGCTCTTGCTGCTCAGGACTTCGATGCTGACTATTATAGCGAGTGCACATTGAAGAACGTAAAAGCTGGAACGGATAATTTTGCGAGCCAGCTCATTCAACAAGCGTGCAAGCATAAAGCGACGCCGAAAAAATGTCGTGCACTATCGGACAGGAACCTAGACCCCCTTGATCCCTTTGGCACCTCTGAACTATCGAAATGCGTGGATGCCTGTAAGAATGAAAACTACTACAGTAGAACTTTCGGTGGCTGCTCGACAGGGTAATAAGAGGTGAGGGAGAGTTTGAGTTCCTCAGGGCGGATACACTATAAGTAGCACAGTGTAATGAGCCACCACTTGTAAGAGATGTCGTCGGTAGCGGCTCCTAAAATGTAGATGCTACATGACAATGCGAACTGACTCCAAGAAGTTGACGAGCGCCGCCGTCAATGATGTGTGGCTCATTGCGAACGTTCGATGGCAAAGAAGGGATAGATCACTATGAAAAAGTATCTTGTTTTCCTTACAGATTTGGCGCTTGCTCCTTTGCAGGGCACCAACCCGAGAGGCGGCAGAATGGAGAACTTCGATGAACTGGCTAAGGCAAGGGAATTCGCCGAAAGTCAGAAGACTGATTGGGATCGCGTGTTCATTTTCGACAGGTCAGGAGATGGTGGGCTTGAAAGAATCGAGCACTATCACCATGGTCGGCGCTACGTTGATGGCGTGGACGCATAAGATATTCCGGCAGTTCGTCGCAGAGCACATCGACGGGGATCCATCTCAATAATATATATGTGATGCGCCCATATCGAGCCAGGTTTCGACATGCGGCAGGCGTCCAATTCGTCTGTGCTCCCGTATACAACGCTGCAAGGAGCGTCGAGAATTGAATAAAAACAAATTGTTGCTGGTGATTGCCCTCGCGATGCCGATCGCGGCGTTCTTCGCGTACGACCTCGGGCAATACTTCAGCCTCGACTACTTCAAGTCGCAGCAGGCTGCGATCGAAAACTTCCGTGCCACTCATCCGTGGCGGACCACCGCGATCTACTTTGCGATCTACGTCGCGGTAACCGGTCTGTCGCTGCCCGGTGCGGTGCCGATGACGCTGGCCGGGGGCGCGATTTTCGGCCTGCTGTGGGGAACGGTGATCGTGTCGTTCGCGTCGTCGCTCGGCGCGACGCTGGCGTTTCTGGCCTCGCGCTTTGTGCTGCGCGATTCGATTCAGGCTCGGTTCGGCGACAAGCTTGCCGCGATTAACCGCGGCATGGAAAAAGACGGACCGTTCTACCTGTTTACGCTGCGGCTGGTGCCGGCGTTTCCGTTTTTCGTGATTAACCTGGCGCTGGGGCTGACTCCGATCAGGGCCTGGACCTTCTATTGGGTAAGCCAGCTCGGCATGTTCGCCGGCACCCTTGTTTACGTCAACGCGGGCACCGAGATCGCGAAAATCGAGTCGCTCAAGGGCATACTCTCGCCCGCGCTGATTATTTCGTTCACGCTGCTCGGCATTTTTCCACTGTTCGCAAAATGGGTCGTCAATAGCGTGAAAGCACGCAGGGTCTACTCGAAATGGGCCAAGCCCACGCGCTTCGAGCGCAATCTGGTCGTGATCGGAGCAGGGTCGGCGGGCTTGGTCACCGCCTATATCGCTGCCGTAGTCAACGCCAAAGTCACGTTGATTGAGAAGCACAGAATGGGCGGAGACTGCCTGAACACCGGTTGTGTGCCGTCAAAGGCATTGATCCGCTCAGCCAAACTGCTTTCACACATCAAGCGCGCGCCCGAATTCGGCATTAAATCGGCGAGCGCGGAGTTCGATTTCGCGGACGTAATGGAGCGCGTTCAGCGCGTGATAAGAACCGTCGCGCCGCATGACTCGGTCGAGCGTTATAGCAAGCTCGGCGTAGAGTGCATCACGGGCGACGCGAAAATCACTTCGCCGTGGACAGTCACGGTTAACGGGAAAATGCTTACCACGCGCAGCATCGTGATCGCCGCCGGCGCCCGCCCGTTTGTGCCGCCAATACCCGGCATCGAGGAAGTCGGTTACGTGACTTCCGACACAATATGGAGCCTGCGCAAGTTGCCGCAACGTCTGGTGGTGCTCGGTGGTGGGCCGATCGGATGCGAGCTTGTGCAGTGCTTCGCGCGCCTCGGTTCCAGCGTAACCCAGATCGAGATGCTGCCGCGCATCCTGATCCGGGAAGATCCGGAGATTTCAGACAGAGTGCTCGCGCGCTTTCGCGCCGAAGGCATTAACGTGCTCACCAGCCATCGCGCCAGGCAATTTCGGGTCGAGGGCGTGCGGAAAATCCTGATCTGCGAACACGACGGCAAGGACGTGGAAATCGAGTTCGATGAACTGCTGTGCGCGGTCGGCCGCGTCGCCAACACCGCGGGCTATGGGCTGGAGGAACTTGGTATTCCGGTGTCGAAAACGCGCACGGTTGAGGCAAACGAGTTTCTTCAGACGATCTATCCCAACATCTACGCCTGCGGCGACGTCGCGGGCCCGTTTCAGTTCACCCACACCGCTGCGCACCAGGCGTGGTATGCAGCAGTCAACGCGCTGTTCGGGAGCATGAAGAAATTCATAGTTGATTATTCAGTGATTCCATGGGCCACGTTCACCGACCCCGAGGTCGCGCGAGTGGGCCTAAATGAAACCGAGGCGAAGGAAAAAAATATTCCCTACGAGGTGACGACCTTCGATATCGAAGAACTCGACCGTGCCATTGCCGACGGCGAGGCGCACGGCGTGGTCAAGGTGCTGACCGTGCCGGGGAAGGACCGCATACTCGGCGTTACCATTGTCGGCGAGCATGCCGGCGACCTCATCGCGGAATACGTTTTGGCGATGCACCACGGCTTGGGCCTCAATAAGATACTCGGCGCCATCCACATCTATCCGACGCTGGCCGAAGCCAACAAGTACGCGGCGGGCAACTGGAAGCGCGCGCATGCTCCGCAGAAGGCGCTGGCGTGGCTGCGCAAGTATCACGACTGGATGCGTAACTAGGTTTTTTTATGTATATCGTTAAGTACGTTCTGACGCTGTTGCTGCTGGGCTGGTCTTTAGGCAGTGCCCATGCCGATTTCGACCACCGCCACCAGGCCTGGGATGCGCTCGTGAAGAAGCACGTTGTGCTGGTCGACGGTGGCAACGCCTCGCAACTGCGCTATGCCGGGATGCAGAAGGATCGCGCACAACTCAAGAGCTACATCGAAACGCTATCAGGTGTGTCGCGCCGGGAATTCGATGGCTGGACCAAGGCCCAGAGGATGGCGTTCCTGATCAACGCCTACAACGCGTTCACGGTTGAGAAAATTCTCACGCGGTATCCGGACATCCAGTCGATTTGGGACTTCGGTAAAATCTTTGGCAACCCGTTCAAGGACAAGTTCTTCAAGCTGTTCGGCGAGGATTTCAGCCTCGACCGCGTCGAGCACGAGACGCTGCGCAAGCCAGGCGCCTACAATGACCCGCGCGTGCACTTCGCAGTCAACTGCGCTTCGGTCGGCTGCCCGATGCTGCGCGAGGAAGCTTATGTCGCGGATCGTCTGGGTTCACAAATCGAGGAACAAACGCGGCGTTTCCTTTCCGATCGTACCCGTAACCGCTTTAACTCCACGGAAGGTGCGCTCGAGGTATCGAAAATCTTCGACTGGTTCAAGGAAGACTGGACGAGCGGCTACCTTGGGCTTGACAGCAAGGGTCCGTCGATTACTTCGCGGGAACAGTTCTTCGCGGGATACGCCGATCTGCTTGCCGATCAGCCGGAAGACCGGGCGCGCATGCGCGAACGCAGGACGGAGATCCGTTTCCTGGATTACGATTGGAATTTGAACGGCGCGAAGAAATAATGCTGCTCGTAATGACTGATGAATGACGGGCGACGGAGAAGAATCGTTTCCCGCACTTTCTTCCATTGCCCATTGCTTATCACCGGTTCTTGTGTCCATTTCGATCATCATTCCCTGCCTCAACGAGGCCGGCGGTATTGCCGGGTCGCTTGAAGCGCTACAGCCACTGAGGCGACGCGGCACCGAGGTAATCGTCGTCGACGGCGGCAGCAGTGATGACAGCGTAGCGCTCGCCTCGCCGCTGGCCGATCGAATCCTGACCGCGCCACGCGGGCGCGCATCGCAGATGAATACGGGCGCCGCGGTCGCGCGCGGCAACGTGCTGCTTTTTTTACACGCCGATTGCGTGCTGCCGGCCGGCGCGGACCACTCAATCATCGAGGGACTCGCCGCCAGCGGCAGGCAGTGGGGGCGCTTCGATGTCCGGCTTGAAGGTGCGAACCCCTTATTGCACGTGATCGCGTTCATGATGAACTGGCGCTCGCGCCTGACCAGCATCGCGACCGGTGATCAGGGCCTGTTCATGACGCGCGAACTGTTTGCCGCCGCCGGCGGCTTCCCCGCCATCGCGCTGATGGAGGACATCGCGCTCTCCCGCATCCTGAAATCGCATGGTGCCCCACTGTGCTTGCGTGAGCGCATTATCGCGTCCGGACGGCGCTGGGAGCGCCATGGCGTGCTGCGCACCATCTTGCTCATGTGGCGGCTGCGGCTTGCCTATTTCCTCGGCGCCACTCCCGCTGATCTTGCATTGCGTTATGACAGCGCCCGCCGCCGCCGCTAATACGCGGATCATCGTGTTCGCGCGCGCCCCTGAACCGGGCGCAGCCAAGACCCGCTTGATTCCATTGCTTGGCGCCGTACGTGCCGCCGCATTGCAGCGCGTGCTGATCGAGCGTGCACTTGTCACCGCGTGCGAAGCCGGGCTTGGCCCGGTCGAGCTGTGGTGCTCGCCATCGGCACAGCACCCGCTGCTCGTGCGTTGCGCCGAACGCCACGGCGTCGCCGTCGTGAGCCAGTGCGATGGCGACCTTGGCGCACGCATGCTGCACGCGGCAGTCACCTCACTCGCCGCCAATACCCGCGTCATCATCATTGGAACCGATTGCCCGGCACTGACCGCGGCCGATCTGCAGTGTGCCGCGGAAGCGCTTGACCAGGGCCACGATGCGGTGCTGGTGCCGGCCGAGGATGGCGGCTATGTGTTGATCGGGCTCAAGTGGTGGAACGCGCGGTTGTTCGCGGACATCGCATGGGGCACCGATCGGGTTATGGCCGCGACACGCGAGCGGTTGGCGTCGATCGGCTGGCGCTGGCTTGAACTGCCGACCTCATGGGACGTCGACCGGCCCGCTGATTATGAGCGCCTCGCCGCGAGCGGATTGATCCCGGATCTCGATGCGCAATTGAACCGAAACGCATGAAATCAGGCGGGACACTGCAGACAACAACCGACACCGGTTGTTCAAAAGTACCGGGCGCGCTTATCCAATCATTCTGTCGGCCCGCACCAATAGCTGCTGGGGAATGTTCACGCCGAGTTTCTTGGCCGTCGCGCGATTGATCACGAATTCGATCCTGGTCGGCTGTTCGACGGGAAGTTCCGCTGGCCTGGTCCCTTTCAGCACTTTGGCGACATAGCGGGCCACGTTGCGGTAGTACTCGCGGAAACTGATGCCGTAGCTCATGAGGCCGCCAGCCTCGGCGAATTCGCTGAAGCCGTAAATTCCGGGCAGCTTGTGAACGCCCGCCAGCGTAACTATGCGCTGGGCTTGACCGGCCCACAATGCGTCCGACATCACAATGAGGGCATCTGCGCGCTGCTTTTTGACGGCGGCAAAGGCGCTTTCCAACGCTTCCGGCGTCTTCGCTTCCGCGCGCACCAGCTTAACGCGTGCTTTACCGGCGATCTTCTCGATCTGCGCCCACCAATATGGATCGCTAAGGCTTTCCGGGTTGACCATGACTGCCACGGTACGGGCTTTGGGCACCGCCTCCCGGATAAGCTCAAGCCATTTCGGGACCAGTTCCTCGAATAATGTCGTCGTTCCGGTTACGTTTCCGCCCGGATGCGCGAGGCTGACCACCAAGCCTGCCGCAACCGGGTCACCGTTTAACGACATGACGACAGGGATGGTAGTGGTCGCGTTTTTCGCGGCCCTCGCCGACGGGACGCAGGTGCCGACAATTGCGCTAGGTTTGGTCTTCACCAGCGACGCCGCGATCTCCGGAAACTCGTATGCGGCACTTCCTGCCCAGCGCACGTCGATAACAACGTTTTTGCCGTCGACGTAACCAAACTCGCGCAACCCGTCCCGGAACGCGCCAAGAAATGCGCCATTGCTAAGTTGGGATCCGACGGAGAGATATCCGATGTGCGGGATTTTGGCTGTCTGCTGCTGAGCGAACGAGCGCAGTGGCAATACGACAGCGCCCGCGCCAAGCGTAATAACCAGTTTACGGCGATTGATCATCCCCCCCTCCCTGCAATCTGCGTGCCTATTATGCCTAAATATGATAAGGACAGCAGACCGGCGTGTTCTTGCCAGATCAATCTGGAGAAAAGCCTGCGGCCCGGTTGGGTTTGCACCGCCCTCCCACGCTACGGTAAGCTACAAGCAGGGATAGAATCCGTGCGCGCCCTGTCCGGTGCGCCTAATAGATCGCGCAACGCGGAACTTTCGGCGCGAACTAATCGAGTTACATCGCATCAGACCGCCGGAGGAAAAGCTCATGAATCATGCCTTGCCCGCAGCGTTGGTTTTTGTCGTTACCGCCAATGCATCCGCACAGGTCGGCGCGCAGGCAAACTCGAACAACCCCGCATTCCCAGTGAAAACGGTGCGGTGGATCGCGCCCGTGCTCGCGGGCGGCGCCGGGGACCTCATCGCCCGGGCCGTCGCGCCCAAGCTGAGCGAGATATGGGGACAACAGGTCATTATCGATAACCGTCCCGGTTCCGGCGGCACCACGGGCATGGGTGTTGCCGCCCGCATGCCGGCGGACGGCTACACGCTGGTGCTCGGCGTTTCCTCCTTCGTTGTCATGGCGCCCGGCGTTTACCCGAAACTCGCATACGACCCGGTCAGGGATTTCGCCCCGATCACGCAAATCCTGTCCGCACCGCTCGTGCTGGTCGCGCATCCCTCGCTGCCGGCGAAGAATGTCAGGGAGTTGATCGCGTTGGCGCGAGCGAAACCGGATGCCATCAGCTATGCGTCGCCCGGGAATGGCTCCGCCGCGCACCTGACGACGGAAATGTTCAGAAGCATGTCCGGAACCAGGATGCTGCATGTGCCCTATCGCGGCGCGCCGCCGATCTATCTTGATCTCGTCGCCGGGCAGATTTCAATTTACATGGGAACCGTCCCCGCTGCCTTGCCGCTCATCAAGGCAGGCAGACTGAAGGCTCTGGCAACGACCGGGCCGGCGCGTGCGCGCGTGCTGCCCGACGTGCCGACGGTGTCGGAGTCAGGACTCACGGGTTACGAAGTCGCAACCTGGTATGGCATGCTGGTGCCGGCCGGTACGCCGGCGCCATTCATCAGCCGGATACATGCTGATGTGACGCGCGTCATCCGCCTGCCGGATGTGCAGGAACGGTTTGCGAGCGAGGGCGGCGATGTGGTGGCCAGCACGCCGGAAGAATTCGGTGCATTTATCGTGCGCGAACTCGCCAAGTGGGCCAAGGTCGCCAAGGATGCCGGTGTGAAGGTCGATTGAATTCGCGCGGCTCGTCGCGGCCAGCGCAAACCCGGTCCCTAACATTAACCGTGATAAAACAAATGGATAGTTGCCACATGCCGAAAACGTGCATTGCCTTTTGCAGGGATTACGGGGACAATGGCCCCTACTAAGGGCTTGTTATCAAATGTTTTTGTAGCTCCGACGACCATTTCCCCAACCCTCAGTTTAGAAACCACGCTGCATGTCAGACCTGGCCGCTCTCCACGCGCTGAGTAAAACCTCCCCGCAACTTCCGATTCCCTGGTACTTCGACCCGCAGATTTACGCCCTCGAACAGCAGCTGCTGTTCGAGCACGGCCCCGGTTACATCGGTCATGAGTTGATGGTACCGAATCCCGGTGATTACCACGCGCTGAAATGGATGGGCGACGCGAAGTCCTTGGTGCACAACGCCAACGGCGTCGAACTCATCAGTAATATCTGCCGGCACCGCCAGGCCATTATTCTCAAAGGCCGCGGCAATGCAGAAAACATAATTTGCCCGCTGCACCGCTGGACCTACGGTCTCGACGGCAAGCTGCTTGGGGCGCCGTATTTTCCGGGAAACCCATGCCTCGACCTCGGCAAGTCGCCGCTCCAGAACTGGAACGGACTGCTGTTCGCCGGCAAGCGCGACGTTGCGTGCGATCTCGCCGATCTCGGCGTCCGGCACGACCTCGACTTCTCCGGCTACATGCTCGACCGCGTGCAGATCGACGAGTACG
>Ga0315281_10000870_pt1 | contig 43642 bp, 38 predicted proteins | sample YL17G07_0_MG_FD_204540 | JGI IMG/M metagenome (GOLD analysis project Ga0315281, IMG submission 204540) | Sediment microbial communities from Yellowstone Lake, YNP, Wyoming, USA - YL17G07_0 | ecosystem: Environmental > Aquatic > Freshwater > Lake > Sediment | place: USA: Wyoming | collected...
TCCATAAGGACCCGGCTATGATCTCAAGACATTGGGGGTCTAAGGAAATAGAGAAGGAGAATGCGGCAAGATTGTTGACGAGTATCGAGAAACGTAACAACAAGAATTAAGTCTGACCCCCCTCCCGACTTGCTCTGTTAGTGCTTGAATAACGTCTCCGATTTTGTAATAATAAGAACATAGAATATTATGGAGGTTGCAAGTGGCTCCGGACACTCAGCAGATACTAAAAGAGGCATTGGAACTGCCGGCAATTGAGCGGGCTAATCTTGCAGACCATCTTCTGTCAAGTTTGGACCAGCCTGATGAACACATAGACTCTCTCTGGCGAAAGGAAGTTGAAGATAGAGTTAATGCCTATCATTCCGGTAAAATAAGGGCAGTCCCGCTTGAAGAAGTCCTGTCAAAATACAGAAAATAATGGCAATACGATTTCTCGAGATTGCTCAAAGCGAATTTGATGAAACTGTCGAATACTACAATTCCGAATCTCCCGGTCTGGGAGATTCTTTTTTATTGGAAGTGCTCAATGCAATTGAGCAGATCAAGCTTTTCCCAAATGCTTGGCATCCCTTTAGTGACGTTACTCGCAGATGTCAATTGCGGCGTTTTCCCTATGGGCTTATCTATCAGATAGTGGATACCGACATTCTTATTGTTGCAGTTGCAAATTTGCATAGAAAACCGGCCGGCCTATTGGCAGGACAGGATATAATTCCCTGTAAGTCAAAGTTTAGTAAGCGCTTGGAATAACGTCTCTCACCCCAGTATGAAATATTCCGCTATCGCCGCGGTCATGATTATTACGATGCCCGGCAGGATTTTCCGGTAAATGCCGGCCATGTCGGCCTTGAAATATTCCCTGGTCAGCACAAGGCAAAGATGAACAGGAGAAAGAAGCACGCCTGAAAAACCGGCGGCAAAGGCGAGGGTCATCTGGTTGAGGTGCGCCCCGCCTGCGAAGCTTATCAGCAGAGGGAACGTACTGCCCACAAAGCCTACTGTAATCCCTGTCAGCAGTCCGCTGATGAACGGCAATAATATCAGGATAGGCAGTATGGGGATGCTTTTGTCCGTAAAATATGCGCTCAGACCGGCCACTGCGTGGCAGTCTTCAAGGGTGTATTTGAATATCATTATGCCGAGGATCAGCACTATCACATCCATTGCAAAACCGCATCTCAGGGTCTTGATAATCTCCCCGGCGCTATAGCCGTAATAAATAAATAGCGAAAGGACGATTAATGCCAGGGCATAGTGCAATTCAACATGCAGGAATATGACCATAAATAGGACCGAGGCAACAGGGAAGAAGTTCCAGAGTCCTTTTCTGTGCCTTGTTTCTTCAAGTTTCCTTTCTCCAAACTGTCCGCCCACGCTGCGCATGCTCAGCACAAGGCCTGAAACAACAAGGAGAGAGGCATAGACCGCGTTTGCCGGGATGAACCTGTTCAGCTCTATCTTCGTCAGGGCCGAGGCCAGCACTATGCCGGGATAAAGCGGAAGGACAAACTCCCATGGGTGCCTGAACCAGTAATTGATATAGCCTTTTTCCTCCCTGGACATGTTCAGCCCTTTTGTGGACTCTTCAACCATGGGCGCTGAAAAATACGCGCCCCCTAAGGAAGGCAAAAGGCCTATGAGCATAGGCATCGAGACTATGACAGCCCGTTTTCTTCTGAGCAGCCGCCTCGAAGTCTCCATCATGCCTGCCATGACCTCCTTTTCGCGCATTATCATCTCAAGCGCCCTTATCATGGTCAGGGCAAAAAAGAGTTCAATCGTGACCGGGGCCGTAACAGTGGTCCTGACAGTGGATATTATTGCTGCAGGCGACATCAGGTAAAGAAGGGCCAGGAGGCCGGAGACGGAGAGCAGGACATATCCCACATTCCATTTGAGCCGCTGAAGAAGCATAATGGCGGTAAAGACCGCAAGAATTTTAAGCAGGTCAGGCATGATTCATCATTTTACAAAACCAAAGCTATAGTCTCACTCAATAGAGTACCATCCCTGATGCCGTTATAATATTTTCAGGACAAGACTTCTCTTTTCAGTGTCTCGAGTTCTTCAGCCGTAAGGGTCCTGAGCTGTCCCGGTTCAAGGCCCATCAGTTTCAGGCCGTTGACTGCTATTCTTCTGAGCCGCATTACAGGGTGTCCCAATTTTTCCAGCATCCTGCGAATCTGGCGTTTGCGGCCTTCGTAAATGGTCATCTCTATCCAGGAGTTGTTTTCAGTGTTCTTGATTCTCTTCACCCCGGCCGGGGCTGTTATGCCGTCCTCAAGGCGTATGCCGTCCCGCAGAAGCGCCAGCTTTTCATCCATAAGCACGTTTTTTACCTTGACCACATACGTTTTCGGTATCTTCCGGGATGGATGCAAGACGGCATGGGACAGGTCGCCGTCGTTTGTCAGCAGCAGAAGACCTTCGGAGTCGTAATCAAGACGGCCTATTGGGAAGACCCTGAAGCGAACGCCCTTTAAATAATCACTGATCGTGGGCCTCCCCTCCGGGTCCGACATGGAGGTCAAGACCCCCCGCGGCTTGTTGAACATCAGATAAATGTGGGGTTCGGCCTTTTTGATGAGCTTGCCGTCGAGCTTTATGTGGTCCTTCGAGGCATCCGCCTTCATGCCTATGGAAGCTATGCTCCCGTTGACGGTCACCCGGCCTTCTATGATAAGTTCCTCGGCCTTGCGGCGTGAAGATACACCCATACCGGCCAGTATTTTTTGCAGTCTTTGTTCCATGGTCAGACAGAAGCGGCAGAAATCGTCCGCCGGCCCCTATAGCTTGATCTCAATATACGCCTTTTCACGAAGGCCCTTCATCCAGTTGCCGTATTCTGCCCGTAACATCCTTTCATGGAGCTTTTGCCTTACTGCGTCCAGCATTTCCCGCCTGTTTTTGAAGATCACCGATTCGTTGACCTTGAGGATGTGCATACCGTTTTCGCTCCAGAAGGGCTCGCTTATTTGCCCTTCCTTCACATTTGACAGGACCCTCAGGAAGTCGTTGTTCAGGTCGGTTTTTTTTATAAAGCCGAGGGCCCCGCCGCCACGCGCGCTCAGGTCCCCGGAATAAAGGGCGGCCGATTCCTGGAAGGAGGCGCCTTCCTTGAGTTTTCGGTATATTCCCATTGCCTTTTCTTCCAACTGGTTCCTGTCGCCGGTCTGCCTCAGAAATATATGGCTCAGGTTGTAACCCTCACTCTCTTTTTCCGCGTTGGGGTGCTCTTTCAGATATTTGTCCAGATCGTTTTCCGAGACGACTATCTTCATCTTCACCTCGCGTTCCACAAGGCGGCCGAGGCGAATCTGTTCGGACAGGTTTTTTTTATAGTCCTCCATGGTAAGGCCGTCTTTTTTCAGGGTCTCCCGGAATTTTTCGTCGGTCATGGAATATTTCTTCTTGGTGTTCTCCATGGCGCTCTCGATGTCCTTTTCGCTCACCGTGATGCCGTCGGCAGCCGCTTCCTGAAGTTGCAGTTTCCTGTCAACCAGCCCTTCGAGAAAGGGCGCCTCGTTTTCCCGGAAAAACTTGCGCCTCTGGTCTTCTTTCATGGCTTTTACCGCATCCACGGCATCAAACTCCATCGCCTTGTACAGTTCGCTCCAGGTTATGACATCCTTGTTTACTATGGCCACGACCTTGTCCAGCAGTATAGCGCCTTTAGCCGAAGGCGCGTACAACATCAGCACTGTTAAGGCCGAAAACAGAAGTCTCTTTGACATTTCATACCTCCGCTTGAGACAGTCGGAAAACTCACAAAAAATACACGTTATTTTAGCATATCCTGGGCAATTGCTCCCCGGGCAGCATATCCATGATCCGGCGCCCGCCTATGCGGGTACTCAGGAGCAGCATGCCTTCGGTTTTTGCGTGGCCGCCGGAGACTGCCCCTATTATGGCGGAATCCGTGCCGAGCGGATGGCCGCGCATCTCTTCCAGTAAAGCATCCGCTTTGTCCGGAGAAGCGATTGCAATCAGAATGCCTTCATTGGCTACATAAAGAGGGTCAAGTCCCAGCAGTTCGCAAGCGCCTTTAACTCCTCCCAAAACGGGCAGGGAGTCCTCCCGTATGGTAATGCACAAGCCGGACTCCAGGGCCATCTCCTTCAGCGTAGTGGCTACTCCGCCCCTGGTGGGGTCACGCATCATCCTTATTTCCGGCGCAAAGTCCAGCATGAGTTCAACCAGGCTGTTGAGTGCGGCCGTATCGCTGACAACCGGCGGATCGAAAGTCAGGCCGTTTCTTTCCGCCATTACTGCTATGCCGTGGCACCCGATATTGCCGCTGACTATCACCTTGTCGCCGGGTTTTATATGTCCGGGTCCAAGGCTTACTCCGGCGGGCACTATACCTATCCCGGAGGTGTTGATGAATATGCCGTCCCCCTTTCCCTTGTCAACCACCTTGGTGTCCCCTGCGACAATCTTCACCCCGGCCTTTCGCGCTGACCCGGCCATGGAAGCAAGAATGGTCCTGAGGTCCCTGAGTAGAAAGCCCTCTTCGATGATAAAGCCGGACGTAAGATAAAGAGGGCTTGCGCCGGACACGGCCAGGTCGTTCACGGTGCCGTTTATTGCCAGTTCCCCGATGTCGCCTCCGGGGAAAAAAAGCGGCGACACAACGTAAGAGTCGGTTGTGTAAGCAAGTCGCTGACCTGCTGAAAGCCGTCCGGAAAGATCCAGGAGCGCGGAATCATTCAGTTCGGCAATGCCGAATTGGGGAGCGAAGAAGTCCCGTATCAGCGTATGCATCAATTTGCCGCCGCTGCCATGTCCCAACAGTATCTTTTCCATGTCTCCTGATAAATTCCGTCATTCCCGAGGTTCTTAATCGGGAATCCCATTTTTATAAAGTTGTTAAAGATCCCCGGGTCAAGCCCGAGGATGACAGCTTAAGGAACTGCGGGCAGCAGCGTCTCTATTATTTCAGATGGTCTGCTTTCAACAGTCGGTCCCATGGCAGCGACACGGTAAGCAGCGACGGTTGTCAGTTTAACAGGGTCTTTAAAGAGCGGGGATAGCGTTTCTCCTATGATGCCAAACCCGGTCTCGCCTTGCATCTTCCTGTAAACGCGGTAGCCTCTGGTCCATGTCTCGGGATTATCTCTCCATGTGAGCATGACAAAGTGTTCTGAAGGCACGGCAAGCAGCCCCACGGGCGGCGATGGGACAAAAGACGCCGGAGACACCTCCACTGCAGGAGACGGCAGACCCTCATCGCCAACCGGTGTGTCCAACAGGGACCTCACCGCATAGTACACGCTTCTTTCCGGCTCTATGCGGTCCCGAAAAGAAGTCCCCCCAAGCGGCGCCCTGTTAAGCAAAGAGGAGGCTTCTTTGCCTGATTCATAAGTCTTGTAAATATTGTACAAGACCCCGGGACCGGCTGGGGCCCAGCTTATTTCAAGGGTCTTGCCGCTTATTTTAAACGATAATCCGGAAGGAGGTGGAGGAGGTTCCGCGGGCGTCACAGTGATGACCGCCGAATCATCTCCAATTACATCTTTCAGGCTGTAAGCCCTGATCTTGTAGCGGTATAGCGTGCCGGGAAGACAGTCCGGGTCGGTAAAGGTAAAGACATCACTGTTCAGAAAGCGGACATTTCTGAACTTTGTCTCCCCGCCTTCCGCCTTGTCGATATAAAATCCGCTTATATTACTGACTGCATGCTCCGGATAACTCCAGGAAAGAATAAGCCCTTCCTTTCGATGCAAGATCCTTATCTCCTTTACTGTCTCCGGCTTTTCAAAGGACTTAAGCGTAGGCCTGTCCTTTCTTCCGCAGGAGTTCATAAGCAACACCGCAGACAGCAACAGGAAGAAGATGAGCAGGTGTGTCCTCCGGGCAAAAGGTCGCATGTTCATAAAGGGACCTCTATCCTGAAGACCGCACCCGACGGCATGTTGTTCGCCACTTTTATCCGTCCTCCGTGGTCCGCCACGATCTTGCCCGCAATGGCAAGCCCCAGTCCGGTCCCTCCCTTTCTCCTGGAAAAGTACGGGATAAACAGCTTGTCCTTCTCTTCATCGCTTATGCCGGGTCCGGTATCTGAAATCTCAATAGAGAGAACGTCGCCTTGTGCCTGGGCAAAGACACCGAGCCTGCCTTCGTTGTTCATGGCCTTGATGGCATTGTCCATTATGTTTATCAGCACCCGTTTAAATTGTTCAGCGTCAAGCATTACGTCGGGTATGCCTTCTGAGATGTCCATATTTATGTCTATCGCCCTGAAACCCCTGTAAAGGGACACTATGTCGTCAATGAATTCATAAAAATTCACTTTTGACTTGCTGATATCGGGCAGCCTGCCGTATCTGGAGAATTCATCCACAAGCCTCTTGAGGCTTTCTACCTCTGAAATTATGACCTTTACGGACTTTTCAAGGACGGGACCAAAGTCTTCATCCTGCTGCTGCCATTTTTTGAAAAGCCTTTCGGTGTTGAGCCTTATGGGAGTCAGTGGGTTTTTGATCTCATGGGCCATCCTCTGGGCCACTTCCTGCCACGCGAGGGCCTTCTGCGCGCGGATGACCTCAGTAAGGTCGTTGAAGACCACAAGCATTCCTATTGAACGCGCCTCACGCGGGTCCCTGAGGCCGGATATGTATACCCGGCAAAAGACCGGCCTGCCGGCGACCATTATCCTGACCTCCCGGGTAATCTCCCTTATCCGCATGCCTTCCATGTGTCTGACCATAACAGCCAGTTCATTGGAATCCAGGGCGGCCACGAGTTCCCTGTAATCTTTACCTGTCATGTCTTCGTTTTCAATGCCGAGGATGGAAGAAGCGACCCTGTTCATTGTCAGTATCTTTCCGGCGGGATCCAGCAACAGCACACCGGAGTTTATATTGTCCAGGATGTTTTCAAGATAAAGCCTCCTCCTGTCCGACTCGCGGTAGGCGGTCTCTATCGAGACCTTGCTCTCCTTCAACTGCCTGACCATCTGGTTGAACGAACCGGTCAGCAGGCCTACCTCGTCCGTGCTGGTCACGTCTACCTGCGCGTCGAGGTTTCCCGAGGCAACATCCTCGGTTGCCATGGCAAGTTTCTGTATGGGGATGGTAATGCCCCGTGATATTTTAAGCGATACCCATAATCCAATGAAGACCATCATCAGCGTCAGAAAGCCGAGAATAAGGACAAAATTAAGTCTCAGCGGCTCCTTGAAGGATTCCAGTTTCAGGTAGTCCTCATAGAGGTCCTTCAGTTTGCCGGTTTCATTTGATATGTTCCCGGGCAGTGCGGTCTCAGCGGTTATCACCCCGTGCGGCGCCGGGACAGCGGCGCGTATGATATCGCCTTCTCCGGTAGATACCACCTCCACGCCCTCTTTGCCCTTGAAGGCATCCCTTACCATCTCACCTGCGCCGGCAGGGACTTCCGTGTATAAGTGAAACGACACGGCGGGATACGAGGGTTGTTGCCCTGAAACCTTGTCTTTGGCCGCCTTGAGAGTGCGGTCCCGCTCGAAGTCGTAGAAGGCCTGGGCCAGTTGGACGGATTTATTAAAGGGCTCTTTCATGCGGGGAGAGAAGATTTTGTTGAGGTAATTTGAGGCCAGTCCGCCGGCAGCGAAAAAAAGAAAGGCTGAGGGGATCATGGTCAGGACTACGAATATGACTACGAGTTTAGTCCTGAACCTGTAGCCCGGGACCCTATTTTGCCTCTCCGTATAGAGGGCGAACAGGTTTTTGCCCACGAAAAACATGAGGGTAAGGAGGGCAAGGACGTTAACTGTCAGCAGGCCGATAAGAAGGATGCGGGTCACAATGTCCACGGTCGGCAGTTTTATGAAATACAGTTCCAGGCCGGTCAACAGTATGACAAAAAACAGCAATCCGAAGACCATGGCAAGGGGCCTGAAAATCTTCATGGTTTCCCCTTTGGGTTAAGGGGAAAAGTCTGAGAATTCATGGACAGGCTGAACTCATTTTCAGGCACGAAGAAGAGCAGGTAACCTATGACAGGCGGCAGGGTCCTCACACGGGACTCAACCGTAACCTTCACGAAATATACGCCGGCTTCCAGTTCCCTGACATTTGTGAGCTTCCTGTCCGGAATGTTCAGGGCCCAGTTGAGCATCGCCTCAGGGTCTTTGAACCTCTTTTCCAGGATGATGTTACTGTCTGTGCTGACTGCGGTGTATTCCCGTTTGATGGGATTGCTGTTGAGTGTTCTTGTGATCTTCTTGCCGGTAACGAATTCATCGGGCCAGACATTCCAGACCCTGAAGAGGTCCAGGTAGAACACCAGTTCCTTGGACAGGCCGGCATTTAAGTCCGAAACGGTCTTCGGGTCAAGGGCTATCGAAGCGCTCACATATATTTCATTGTTCAGTTGCCTGACGCTTACCTCTTTTATCTCGGCGGCATGGGACGTTGACAAGGGAGAAAAAAGGCAGGCAAGCAGAAGGGCTGCAATCACAAAAAATTCACGTTTCCTGTTTCCGGTATCCGCAGACAGGTGCGTGTATTTTATGTGGTTTGCCAATATCATATTGCCTCTCTAAGAAATGAACGGTTTATTATAACATTTGACTAAGCACAAACAGGTCCGACATAAGTACGCAAACCAGGGCAAATGCACTATCCGCCTAAAGCAGCCATAGTTTGTCATTGTCTCGAAAATGGTCTCTAAGCTGTCATTCCGGCTTGTCCGGAATCTTTTTGAAAAAGGACTCCGAACAAGTCGGAGTGACATACAAAGGATTTTCATCCACCTTTGTGAGCCTCGGCTCATGGGGATTCCCGCTTGTCGGGAATCGTTCTCTTTGGGAAAAACGAACCAAAAAGACTCCGGTCAAGCCGGAGTGACACAAAAACCGGTAATGTCAATAAGCATTCTATGCAGTGCGTTTGCCCTGATAACACTGCTATTATTGGTCAAAATATCAGTTGGTTTATGCAACAAAAAAGTCTTGACATTACCATGTCATTATAATATCATATCATCATGATGCAAGATGAAATGACAGTGTCGCATACTAAAACCGTTGATCGTTTCAACCAGGAAAAGCTTTACATGCAGCTCACAAAGATATTTCTGGAGGAGATAGCTGCCGGGAAATGGCAGATTGAACAGCAGATACCTACGGAAGAAGTGCTATGCAAAAATTACAATGTCAGCAAGATAACCGTCAGGCAGGCTATAAATAACCTTGTTTCAGAGGGATATTTAAGCAAAGTGCAGGGTAAGGGCACCTTTGTTGCTGCTGTTTTACCGGAGATGGGCCTTGCAATGAAAACAAGGCTGACCGAAGATATGTTTGAAAAGGCGGTGATTGTAGAAAAAGAAATATTATTCAGGGGGATAGAAGAACCTTCTATGGAGACAAAGTCTTATCTTAAGACTAATGACAAGATATATTACATACTTTGCAGAAGGCTGGTCACTAAAGAACCAGCTTACCTTGAGGAGTCATATATACCTTATGAGATGCTCCCTGATGTGGAGTTGCTGGATATTGCTCACGGCTCGCTCTATTCCATTCTTCAGGAAAGGGGCACAAAAAAGATATTTAAAGTGGTACAGACTGTTGAGATATCAAGGGCAGGGGGAAAGAATGCTGGATATCTTGATATTGAGGACGGGGTTCCTGTACTCGTTGTTCACCGGCTGCTTTTGAGTTTGGACAATACACCAGTTGCATACACGAGATTTCTTGGCAGAAGTGATAAATATAAATTTCAGACTGAGTTTGAAAGAATCAAATGATACTGCAATGAGTTCTCCTGTCATTGACACGAGAAAATAGAAGTCATAATTTATAAGGAGGAAACAAAACAATGAGCTTTTTTAAGGAATTTGGGCATTTCATGATGATTGGCGCCCGCGCCCAGGCGAAATGGGAACTCGATATGTCAAATCGTATTTTGCGCGAGCCGAAGCGGCTCGCCGTTTTTGGACTACTGCTATTACCAATAATACTGGGCAGCGTAGCCTTTGCTGAGGATATTGCCGGGGCACTTCCATCGGTCCTTGGCGGCAAAAACACTTATTGCCCCTCATTTTATACAAACACCATCTTTCTGGCCTCGATAGGCGTAGGCATAGCAGCCGGACTGATCACCGGGTGCATTGGCGCGGGCGGCGGATTTATTATAGCGCCTGCTCTGATGAGCGCAGGAGTCAAAGGCATTTTGGCTGTTGGCACAGACCTGTTTCATATTTTTGCCAAGGCGATTATGGGCAGCGTACTGCACAGGAAGCTCGGCAATATCTCTGTCTCTCTGGCAGTAACCTTTTTGATAGGGTCTATAGGCGGCGCGACCCTTGGAGGTTATATAAACAGGACGCTTTATGAACTGAATCCTGTATTGAGCGACGCGTTTATTACGACTATATATGTCTTTATGCTCGGGTTCCTCAGTTTTTATACTCTTTTAGACTTTTTACAATCAAGAAAACCTGCAGCTGAAAAGAACAAATCAGAAGGCCACAGTGTCAAGGCAGAAGAATCCACTACAAGGCTCTCCATTAAGATCCAGTCCATTAATTTTGGTCCTATGCTTCATTTTGATGAGGGAGTCGTACCTGGCGGCAGAAAAATATCAGCCATTTTTCTTGTGCTGAGCGGGGCGCTGGTAGGACTTGCAGCTGCCATTATGGGCGTGGGCGGCGGCTTTCTGACCTTCCCTATCTTCGTCTATATGCTCGGAGTTTCATCAGCTACAACAGTTGGAACCGACATCTTCCAGATAGTGTTTACAGCAGGATATGCCGGTCTCGGTCAATATGCCATCTATGGCTTTATCTTTTACACACTTGCCATGGGCATGCTACTGGGTTCACTTATTGGCATCCAGATTGGGTCCCTCGTTACTAAAGTGGTTCCCGGCGCAACTATTCGCGGCTTTTACGCTGTTGCGGTTATGGCCGGCTTTGTTAACAGGTTTTTTGCGTTGCCTGTAAAGCTTGGGAAGATGGATATCATCAGTATTTCTCCTGAAACAGGAAAGTTCCTGGAGAATATCGGCATTTATGTTTTCTTTGTTGTAATCAGTGTCTTTTCGATCTGGGTCTTTACAACATTTTTCAAAAATATAAAACAACTTAAGGGTGAGGGGGTGCACTAATGATAGCAGACAAAAAGGAATTCGGACTTGGAGTTGTACTGTTTATCTCCTTCTGGGCAATCTTTGCTGTTCTGCTTTCCCCTGTCTTTGAAGGTAAGAATTTACTGGACTACATGGACAATCTTTACAATACGATCTCGAAAAAATCATCATATTACATACCTGCTGTAAAGAAAAAGGCAGAACCATTCATGGGCCAGCAGATCGAATTCTCAGTGCAGGCTAAAGATGGGAAGCAGGCAGAACGGATGACGAAGCTTTTCCAGGCAGCTCAGGCCACAGTAACTGTTGAGGGCAATAATGTTAAGATCAGCGGTGATATGGGAAAGATCTTTGACAATGTCCTTGTTGATGCTGATGCCATGTTTAACAACAATGGCCAGGCCATCAACCAGAACAAATACGGGTATGACGAGAAGCAGGTGATGTATGACTGGTGGACTGCTATGAAGTCGGCTGAAACCAATATGAATAAATCGGGTAGGTTTAAGGAGGGCAAGGTCTTTTATCAGATAATGACAAAGACGATAGAGCCTGCGTATAACTACTATGGCATAGTTGCCACCGACATCAAGGAAAAGGTCGTGATGGTTGTTGTTTCCCTGGCAGGCTATGTCATATATACTATGTGGTACGGTTTTGCAATCCTCTTTATGTTCGAAGGCTGGGGCCTGAAACTTGAGCATTAGGCCAAAGGCTATAGCTATTAATATGACAGCAAGGCAGGTTGCAAATATATAATCAAACGATATCGGGGCGGAAAACTTTTTCTGCCCTGATATCGCAAATATCTTTTAATGCCCTCCGCTTTTAAGCACTCCCGATGCCGCAAGCGTCAATACCAGCACCTCTAAAATAGCCAGTGACGCATAAACAACATCCTTCTTCTTCAGAAAGATAGGTATTATGCGGATATAGCATGGTATGGTGACGCCCGCAAGAAATGCAATGCCGATAAAATTAAGGAAGTCGCCTTTGCCAAGCATATAGAGCCATGACCACCCTGTATGTATATTGGTCGCCTTAAGGTATTCTTTCACCGGCATACTCCAGTATTTTGGAAGGTCGTTAACCGGCAAATGAGGGGTAAGAATGCCCAGCAAATATACTATAAAGGTCATTACCAGCATGACCAGACCTGCCTTCATTCCCAAATCAAGCAGTCTTGCGTAAGCAATCTGCTCTTCAGTAGCCTTGAGTTTGTTTCCCATTTTATAACCTCCGTTAGTTTATATGCTTCAGTCTCAGATGCCGAGGCCCTTAAGCAAGGCCCTGGTCCCTGCAAATAGAAGCATTGTTATGACTATGTACCTGACAGCCGCAGGTCTTGTCCTGGCCAGGATACGCACTCCGACGATTGAGCCGAGCATAATGCCTATGATCGAAGGCACTACCATCATGGGCAAAACAGCGCCGTTGTTTACATATATCCAGGCCGCAGAAGTATCGGTTATGGACAACAGGAACTTGCTGGTTGCGACAGAGACCTTGAGCGGAGCGCCCATCATAAGATTCAAAACAGGGACATTGGCCCACCCTGCGCCAAGACCGAACATGCCAGCCATAACACCGATAATTATAAAGGTAGCAAGCCCCTGAGGGGTCCTGTGAATTTTCCAGTTTACCTCCTGGCCGCTTGACGGTTCGTAATAGATACCGTTTATCCTCAGTGCGGTGGAAAGTGCGTCGGCCTGAGTCACCTCCGGGTATTCCGACTTCTTGGCCACCAGCATAATCACCACGATGCCAAGGATTGTAGCGCCAAGGGCCGTGTTCACAACATTTGCAGGCAGGGCAAGACCAAGCATAGCGCCTACTATGGCGCAGGCAGACGCTATTACCGCCACCGGTATGGCCAGCCTCAGGTCTGCCATGCCCTTTTTGAGCAAACCGGGACCCGCTGCGAGTGCACCTGCAAGGGCCACCAAGAGACCGGCACCTCTCACGAAGTCGATATGAAAAGGGAAGAATCCTCCTATAATGGGTACAAACAGAACACCTCCGCCAACTCCTCCCAGGACCGCAACAATACCGAGAAAAAAGGTTACCACGAAAAGCACCAGCGGCCACACCCACCACGGGACAGCAGAACTGTTGGGAGACATCTCAGTCGCCTGCCCGCCGCTGTCCGCGATCACAGGGGAACCGAAGCAAAGACCAATTATAACCACTGCCAAACATAATATGATGAAACGACCATGTATCATTCCAGACTCCTCCTTTATGTTGCCGCTTACCAGCCTTTAGTCTTCAAAAGTTCCTTGACGGTCTCCTCGCTTTTCTTTTCTACAATGATCATCCTCTTATGCTGGGCATCGCCTATTTTCTCAAGCAGCTTGTTTATATCCACAGGCTTCTCCAGAAAATCCACTGCGCCCGCCTTAATTGCCTCTACGCCCTTTTCTACGGTAGCATGTCCTGTGAGGATTATTACCTGAGCATCCGGGTTCTCTTTTTTCAGTTTTTTAAGTGCATCAAGCCCGCTTATGCCCGGCATCATCATGTCGAGGATAATCGTATCGAAATTTTTGCCCTGTGCATGTTTCAGCGCCTCTTCTCCGCTGACGGCCTTTTCAACCTTGAGCCCCCGCCCCTCCAGCCTTTTTGAGAACACTTCCAGAAACTGCTCTTCGTCATCAACAACCAAAACACTGGCATTCAGATCTTCGGACATTGTATTTTCCTCCTTGAATTACTCTTCTTTTCTTATTATCTTCTGAGCCGTGTCAAAGACGCCTTCTTCGGCATAGGCAATGGCCGTCATGGCGCGTTCGAGCTTTTCGGCAAACGCCTCTTTGATCTTGGCAACCAGAAGGTCTATGTCAGCAGGCTTCCTCAAAAAGTCGAACCCTCCGAGTTGCCTTGCCTCCTCCTCGTCCTTATCAGTTCCGTGCCCTGTGAGAATAATGACCTGTATACTCGGCCTTATGTTCTTGACCTCCCTGAGAACTTCTATGCCGTGAAGTCCGGGCATTTTAAGATCAAGCACGATAACATCGGGCTCAATCTTCTTTATGAACGAAAGCGCCTGCTCGCCGTCATAAACAGTATCCACCAAAAGCTCCCTCATCTTCAGTCTCTGGGCAAGCGTATTGACAAAATCAACTTCATCGTCCACCAGGAGCACCTTAATGTCCTTCTTTTTCTTCACCTTACCTCCTTTTGTTTCGCGCCAAAGTCACTAATTATGATGACTTAGTTTTCTTTAAGTCAAATTCGCCGCCGCTCTCCGGAAAAGACAGCGGGATAGTGATGGAAACCTTTCCGTCCCCTGCAGCGGTTGAAATATCCCCGCCCAGGCGCCTTACGATGTGTTCACAAATATCGTCATGACTTATCACCTCCTCATTATATTCCAACAAATTCCCTTCCGCGATAATGTTGATTTTTATCGAATCCTTTGTATGCCCCGTCTTAAAGACAATAGCGCCACCCCCAGGGAGCCTTAGCATATGTTGATCGATAATACGAAAAACAAGAAGCTCAAGCTGCGCAGGACTGCCGTAAACAGGCGGAATGTCCTTATCGAAATCCTTTTGAAAGGCTATCCTTTTCTGGTTGGCGAGTCTGTGCAACAACTCGGACAGCTCTTCGAGGGCCTCGTTAACATTGAAGGTTGAAAACGGTTTGTCCATCCTGTGTGCGAACCTGTTGAGCTGAGTGCATAACCAGGAGGTCTTTCCTATCTGGTTGTCGATAGCTTGTATGACCTGCAGGCTGTCCGCTATTTCAGCTTTTGATGACAATTTCCCCATCTCGGCGAGGTCTCCTATGAGCCCCACCGACTCCCTGAGTATCGCGAGATGGTTTTTGACCTCATGTGTAAACACGGAAAGGGTCTTGCCTATAAAATTAAGATGCAAGGCCGGCAATGTCTCTTCGTCGTTAGGTTCCATAAACTACTCCCTGTTGAGTTTACTTTTTTCAGCAGCCTTATCGATCTTCCCGGTTAATTCCTTTATATCAACCGGCTTCAAAATACAGTCAAACGCATCAAGCTTAATGCCCTCAAGTTTATTGTCAAGGCTCATATGCCCTGTAAGGAGTATAACCTCTATCTCAGGAGCAAAATTCTTGACAGTCATAAGTATCTCTATCCCGTTTTTCCCCGGCATCTTGAGGTCGAGCAGTATTACATCGGGCGGGTCGCTTTTGACCGCCGGCAGCGCGTCCTGCGCAACGCATATCGCCCTTGTTTCATAACCCCTCAGGCCGAGTCTCTCGCAAAGCGTAGTGGCAAATTCCACCTCATCATCCACTATCAAGACCTTTGTTCCCATATTATTCTCCCGCAAGCGTATTGGAATTTACCGGCATTTCTACAATAAAGGTCGTTCCCTTGCCGACCTCGCTTTTCACAAAGATATTGCCGCCCAGATTTCTTGTAATACCGTATGTTATGGAAAGACCGAGCCCTGTTCCCTTGCCTTTGGCTTTTGTCGTAAAGAAAGGTTCAAAAATCTGCTTTATGACATCCTCCGGAATGCCAGGACCGTTGTCCTTAATAGATACCACTACTGCCTGCTCGGCCTTCACGGTCGTAGAAATGTCGATAGCGCCTCCGGCCTCAACCGCGTCTATAGCGTTTTTGACAATATTTAAAAACACTTGTTGAATCTGTCCTTTATCGCTCCTGATTTCCGGGATATCAGGAGCGAGCTGAAGTCCCATGTGTATGTTTTTATATTCTATATCTCTCTCAAGAAACTCCAGAACCTCGTTGATCGTCTCATTAAGGCTGAAAGAACTAGAGGTAATATCCATCCTGCGTGAGAATCCCAATATGCGATGCGTGATTGTCCGGCAGCGGTTGACGTTGTCCAGCATAGAATGGATAATGCCGAGGAACTTTTCTTTATAGTTAGAATCTTCCGACATATCGAGGATGTCTTTCATCAAACCGGCTTTTTCATTGATTATGGCAAGGGGATTATTTATCTCGTGGGCGACTCCAGCGGCGAATTTGCCCATTGTCGCAAGTTTTTCAGTCTCCACAAGCTGAGCCTGTTTCTGATGCAACCTTTTAACCGCAAGTTCCAGCGACTGCATGGCATCCCGGAGCCTGTCTTCCATCTCATTGAAGGCGACCTCAAGAGACGTGAGTTCATCTTTGCCTTTAACCTCTACATGTTCCGTAAAACTCCCTGCCGCTATTTCCCTTGTCCGTTTCTCAAGTAGCCTTAAGGGGCGGGCTATGCCAACGGCCAGTTTCATATTTATGATGCCCCCGACTATCAGGATTATGAATATCGCATATAAAAACAGTAGCCTGGAATTTGTCAGCAAGGCGCTTATTTTTTCCATCTCCTTTTTGGACAGGTTTTCAGCAAAGGATTGTATAACCCTCGCCATTGACCTCATATTGTCGATGGAGCCGCTTTCATTAATCCTGTCGGTAAGGTATTCGTATCCGATGATTGCCTCCTTTATCATACGGTAATCATCGTCACCCATCTCTTTAACTATCTCTAACCCGATCGCATTGATATTATTTTTGAATTTCTCAAGGTTCTTTTTCAGCTCCTGCAGGCTGTCCTTATCCCGGAACAATAAAAAATTCTTCTCGTGTCTCCTCACCTCAAGGAAATTGTTGCTTATATCGTTTGCCGTTTCCACAAGGACAAGACGGGTGGCTATCGCCTGTAGCTCTTTATAAGCCAGGAAACCGAGGACTACGGCCAGGAAGATGTAAAAGCCGAAAGCGAGGAAGAGTTTATCTCTTATTTTCACTTAAAAACCTGCTTATACGGGTTTATTACAACACGCCCTTTTATTATACGCCCTTCGGAAAGGACTTTGGAGAGTCGGCATCTGCCTGCATATGACATATTGATTTATATCTCCTCTTTATGCGCCGTATCAACCAAAGCGGCGACCAATCAGCCGTCGGCCTTCAGTACAGGCCTGCTTGCCCCCTGAAGACCAACGGCCTAAGTGTTTCAATGCAGCAGATTGTACTGAATGATATAAGCCGCTACCCCCGCGAAATAGCCTGCAAAGGCCAGCGGCCCGATTTTGCGCGCATACCAGAAGAACTCGATCTTTTCGAGCCCCATTGCAGCCACACCGGCAGCAGAACCGATAATCAGGATTGAACCGCCGGTGCCCGCGCAGTAGGCCATGAACTCCCATATAAAGGAGTCCGGAGGAAACTGGGCAATAGGGTACATGCCCATTGAAGCGGCCACCAGCGGGATATTATCTATCACGGCGGAAGAAAGACCGATGAGAATGACGATCAGGGTCTGGTTGCCGAGCTTGACATCGAGCCAATGGGCCAATGCCGGAAGCATGCCGTTAGCGGAAAGGGTGGCCACTGCGAGCAGGATGCCTATGAAAAACACCACTGACGCCATATCAATCCGCTTGAGGGCCTTGGTCAAGGTGAGGTGATCCTTTTCTTCTTCAGGCTTGTTGCGATGCAGTATGTTCCCCGTCAACCAAAGCACCCCGAGGGCCAGTAAGATACCGAGGTATGGCGGCAAATGCGTGACCGCTTTGAATACCGGAACGAAGATCAGGGCGCCCATGCCCATAAAAAACATCAGGTTCTTTTCGAACTGAGAGGTATTGGTGACCCCGTTTTCGACCGTGTCGGGCGGCTCAACGTTGCCCCTAAGGAACTTAATGAAAACAGTGGCTATGATAAGAGGGACAAGCAGATTCAGCATGGAAGCAATCCAGAGGCTTTTCATGATATTGCCCGTCGTTATCTGTCCACCTATCCAGAGCATGGTGGTGGTCACGTCGCCGATAGGGGTCCATGCGCCGCCGGCATTGGCGGCGATTACTATAATGCCCGCAAAGAAGAGGCGTTGCTTATGGTCCTTGAGTATGCGCTTCATCAGGGCGACCATCACGATGGTGGTGGTCATGTTGTCAAGTATGGAAGACAGGTAGAAGGAGATGAAGCCTATGATCCAGAGCAGGCTCGACAGCTTGACGGCCTTGATGCGCGAAGTGATGACCTCGAACCCGCCGTGGGAGTCGGTCACCTCTACGATGGTCATGGCGCAGATCAGAAAGAACACTATGGCCGCAGTCTCGGCCAGCTTTTCCGTAAGCTGGTGGATGACGCTTTCCACGCCCAGAGGACTTGCAAAAGAGTAAAGGGTCCACATCAAACCCGCGGCAAGCAGCGCCGTGGCTGACTTATTGATTTTAAGGGGATGCTCGAGCGCGATCATCGAGTAGGCGAGCACGAATACGACTGCGACCATGGTCATCATAAATTAATCCTCCTCTGACAGTCTCCACCTAAGATGAACCCGACAATATCGGGGGAAAGCATGAGAATTCAGAATACAGGTGTCAGTTAATACCTCAGCCGGACACACACTCAGTGCAACAAATTATATTGTATTATGTAGGCCGCCACACCGGCGAAATAGCCGGCAAAGGCAAGCGGGCCAATACGTCGCGCATACCAGAAAAACTCTATCTTTTCGAGACCCATGGCAGCCACACCGGCAGCCGAACCGATGATCAGTATCGACCCGCCCGTACCCGCGCAGTAGGCCATGAACTCCCATATAAAAGAGTCGGGAGGAAACTGTGAAAGAGGGTACATGCCCATTGAAGCGGCTACAAGGGGAATGTTGTCCACGATTGCTGAAACAAGGCCGATGAGAATGACGATCAGGGTCTGGTTGCCGAGCTTGACATCGAGCCACTGGGCCAATGCAGTGAGCATGCCGTTGGCGGAAAGGGTGGCTACTGCGAGCAGGATGCCGATGAAGAAGACCACCGACGCCATGTCAATACGCCTGAGCGCCTTGGTCAGAGCAAGGTGCTCCTTTGCTTCCGCAGGCTTCTCCCTGTGTAGTATATTACCCACGAGCCAGAGCACTCCGAGGGCAAACAGAATGCCGAGATATGGGGGCAGATGCGTAACAGCCTTGAATATGGGGACAAAGATCAGGGAACCCATTCCCATAAAGAACATAAAGGTCTTTTCGAACTTTGAGGTGCCGGCGGCCCCGCTTTCCGCCTTCTCAGGAGGCACGACATTGCCTTTGAGCATGAAGGAGGCAATGGCAAGAGGAACGAGCAGATTTACCATGGAAGCAATCCAGGTAGTCTTCATAATATTTAATGTTGTAACCTGTTCGCCGATCCAGAGCATGGTTGTTGTTACATCGCCGATAGGTGACCAGGCGCCTCCGGCATTGGCTGCGATTACGATAATGCCAGCGAAAAAGAGGCGTTGCTTATGGTCCCTGAGCAGGCGCTTCATCAGGGCGACCATCACGATGGTGGTGGTCATGTTGTCTAAAATAGAAGAGAGGTAAAATGTTATGAAGCCTATGATCCAGAGCAGGCTTGTGAGCTTTTTGGCCTTTATGCGCGAGGTGATTACCTCGAAACCTCCGTGGGAATCGGTCACCTCTACGATGGTCATGGCGCAGATCAGGAAGAATACGATGGCCGCGGTCTCGGCCAGCTTTTCCGTGAGCTGGTGTGTGACGCTTTCGACGCCCAGTGGGCTTGCAAAAGAGTAAAGGGTCCACATCAAACCCGCGGCAATCAGCGCTGTGGCGGATTTATTGATTTTAAGTGGATGCTCGAGCGCTATCGCCGAATATGCAAGCACGAATACGACTGCAACCATGGTCATCACAATTTGGACCCTCCTTGTTGTTGTAACATTAAATCATTTGTTTTCATAAGGCGTCCTCTGAATTTATATCTCTACCATTTCCATTACTTCATTGACGACCGCATAGCATGAGGCAGGCCAGACATAATTATGCTCGGGACCATGTATCTGGATGCCGGTAACCATCGCATAGTTGCTCCTGCTCCTGTCGATAATGGTGTTAAGCACATGTTCGAGGTCTTTCTGCACGACCCTCTGCGCTATTTTTGTGAGTTCAAGGAGATCCGGCACATGACCGTATTGTATTTCCCGCAACAACCTGCGTTTAAGAAGGCTCTGTTCAAGGTCCAATTCATCCATGGAGAGGTTCAATTGTCCCCCGGACAACTCTTTCTGGAAGGCATTGAGCGCCCCGCAGGCCATGGATTCTCCATCCCTGCCCGCCCTCTTGCAGGACCCCAGATGGCCTTCAGCGTCGATGGCTATATGAGGCAGGGCGTAAAAGACGTATCTCTCTTTACCCTCCACAACGGGAGAATGATGCATTGCCGCAGCCAGACCGGTCTGTCCGGCAAAGAACATTCCCGCAAGGCTTGAGAGGTTAAAGGCCTCTCCCCACATATGCTTTATGATGCTGCGGAGAGATTGCGATATCTCGTCCCTGCATATACAGACCACAGCTATAGCGTCCTCATCCGTAAACCCGTGTTTTTCCAGGGCGCTATAAGTCCTTTTAACAAATTCTATTTCCGTATATACATTTGGGAACAAGTTACGCAAAACAGCCTCAAATTCCATAACCCCTCCGCTACTTGATCAATATCTGCATTCCGAGCATCGGCCAGAATGTTGTAATTGCCACGCCGAGGATTACGATAAGGACAACGCTCAGGAGTATCCCGTGCCTGAAGAATTCTCCGGAAGTAAACTGCTTTGATTCATATGCTATAGCGTTAGGTGCCGCGCCGATAAGGAGCACAAAAGGCATGCCGGCCGTTACAAGGGAGGCGTAAAATATTACGTCGGGGGCAACGCCCAGGTACTTGGCGATAACCAAAGAGACAGGAAGTGATATCGCTATGGCGGCCACGTTCATTATGAAATTCGTCATTATCAGGACAAAGGTCGCTATGCTCAGGACAAATACGAGCCAGTGCGCGTGCTGGAACATGACGAGCCAGTTGACCGCCATCCACTGGGCCGCGCCTGTCTGCCACAGACAGAAACCGATACTCATGGCGCCGCTGAAAAGGAGGATGATGTTCCATGGGATTTCTTCAAGTTCCTTGACAGTGAGCACTTTGAAAACAAAGAAAACGAGGGTCGAAATAAGTATCAGGGTCGCCCTGTCCATGGACTTTAACGCCGGCACAAAGGCCTGCATGGACATGATGGCCACAACAGCCAATACCGTAATAATGACGAATTTCTCGTTTCTTGACATGGGGCCGAGTTCCTTTGAAAGCCTTTTCACCTTTTCTCTCAGTCCAGGAATGATCTTCTTTTCAGGTTTCAGGAAGACCATCAGATACAGCCAGATAAGAAACACCATCAGCCAGCCGATAATGAACATAAATGATGTAAGTTCAAAAAAACCAATATCCCTGCCTGTAAATTCCTTGAACATACCCGCGCCTGCCGCCGCCCTAGCGGAGCCCAAAAAGGTGATGATACTTCCTGCGCCTGCGGCATAAGCCATGCCGATAAAAAGCGCCTTGCCGAAATTTGTCTGCTTGTCGCCTTCACCATACAGGGCGTAGATCGCCAGAAGGATCGGGAATACGGTTGCTGCGGCAGCGGTATGCGCCATCAGATGCGCCAGTCCCGCAGTCACGACAAGGGCGCCCAATAAGATCATGCTTGTTCTTTCTCCGACAATCGCAAGCATCTTGTAGGCGAGACGTTTTGTAAGCCCGGTTGTTGAGAATGCAAGCCCGACGACAACAGAGCCGAAGATAAACATGACCGACGGGTCCATAAAATCCTTGAACGCGTCTTTTGCAGAGCGTATACTGAACAAGGCCTGAAATACACCTATAGCAATAGCTGTTACTCCGATGGGTAGTACCTCAAATACCCACCAGATACCTGCCAGTATAAAGAGAGCTATTGCGCCCTTGCCCTGTTGCGACAATTTAAAGGCCTTGCCCGCAGGATCAATAGCATCGTTCCAGGCCGGCATATAATAGATCCACAAGAAAAGACCCAGTCCCAATAAAATATAAAGTGTGCGCTTCCAGTCAAACGGGATTTTCGACTCAGCGACCAGTATTTCCTGTGGAGGCTCCGGCAGGCCCTGTTCAGTCTTAATATTCTGTTCCGACATAAATAACCTCCCTTTATTATCCGTTTAAGATAGCGTTAGACACTTCATCAAATACTTCTATCATCCTTACTACGCCTATAAGCTTCTTTTTGCCTTCCAGCACGGGCAGGAGAACCAGATCGTTATGAAGCATAAGATAGGCCGCCTTGGTAATAGGGTCGTTCTGCTCTACAAAAAGCCTTGCCGGAATCATAATCTCGCTCACGGGTTTTTCAGCAAGGGCTGCGGATTCTTTGCTAAAAAGGCTGTCCCACAGGACCGACAAGCCCTCCAGGGAATCCTCAGGCATCTGAGCCTTTGTGGTAGGTTTCAGAAACTGGGGCTCCATACCCTTAAGGATGTTAACTTGGGTCAATGTGCCGACCAGATTGTACTTTTCGTCAAACACCAGTATCACAATGGGTCTGACGCACTTAGTGCTTTCCAGCACTGATTTTTTGATTATTCCCATTGCCTGTCTCAACGAAAACCAGTACGGAATGTGCGGAAATTCAAAGACATCAATCATAATATCTTTTACTGCCTTGCCGTTTGCCATAAATCCTCCTTTTTACTGTTTTCTTTCCAGTTCAATAAAAAACTTGAACCTGTCGGGCCTTTTTATAGAGCGGGTATACAGTATCTTATTTTTTCCTGAATAAAAAAACTGCTCCAAAAGCAGCGCGGCAGACCCTTCTGGCAAGCCCAATAACCTGCCTTCCTCCTCGTTAAGATAGGCAATGCCAATATAGTCCTGCACGCTCGTTATCTTTACGCTGCACTTTTGCTCAAGGACTTCAAGCAGCGAATTGCTCTCAAGGTCCTCCAGCAGCGGCAAGGGACATATATTGTGCGGCATGTATGTTTCCTGCAGCAAGATAGGCTCGTTATCTATCAAACGCAGCCTCTTTATATAAATGATATGTTTGTTTTCTGCGATATCCAGCTTTATATCGAGGTCATCTATCGGCATGATAACCGTCTGGGCAAGAACCTTTGTTGTGAAATTAATACCTGCTTCAAGCATAAGTTCCTTGAAACTTGTAAACATTGCGAGCCCCTCAGGGATGACTCTCTTGCAAACAAATGTGCCCTTCCCCTGACGGCGGCTTAAATAGCCTTGTCTCGCAAGCTCCGCTATCGCTATCCTGACCGTGGCCTTGCTTATTTCATAGGTCTTGCAGAGCTCTTCTTCAGTAGGCATTTGAGAGTCAACAGCCCATTCCCCGCTATCGATCTTGTTGCGCAAGATCGCGTAAAGTTGCAGGTAAAGTTTTTGATGATTGTCTCTGTCAATCAGTGTCATATCAGATCCTAATGACATAAGGTTATTATAATCTATTCAAGATATCATTATAATAACCTTATTTAATGAACTTGTCAAGAACTTTTTTTAGGGGTATAATTTAGATGTGAATTTTAATAGCCGAAATCTTTTGCTCTACGAGGTAACCCTTTTGGTTTATCTATTCACGGTACAAGATTCAGGTGACATCTCAAGCCGCGAAGGTATTTTATGGTGAAGAACTTTCTAAACTTTTTTAAAAAAGAGCAAAAAGAGGACACAAAAGATATCCTCCGCAACAAGTATGTCACCTTTCAGTCTTTGCTCAATACCAATAATGAGGTGCTTGAGCAAATGGCCGACCTGGAAGATAAACTGTCAGGCGAGTATCTTTTTGACAGGCACTATGTGCATACAACAGGACAAAAGATTTCAGACGGCGTATTCCGGCTCGTTGAAGGCATCAATGCCCTTGCCGACAATAAATATCTCCGGCTTAATGATGTATATCACGGGATAAAACAGAAAATTGACGACTTGATTGTCCACAAGATAGATACCGGTTCTACCGAACTGGTCATACCTGTCTCCAACATATCAAAGGACATTTTAAACAGCGTAGGCGGCAAGATGGCTATTATCGGGGAGATGAGACAACGTCTTGGCCTCCCCACACCGGACGGGTTTGCTGTGACATCCCATTCCTTTAAGCATTTTATGGCACATAACAACTTCAGTGAAAGGATCAATAATTGTCTGCATTCAATTGATATTTCCAGGGCCACGGTTATGGAAGACATTAGAAAAGCCGGCAGGGACATTAGGGAAATGATCGTTGGTGGGGACATCCCCGATGATTTGAAAAATGCCGTTTCAGGTGCGCTAAACCTGTTAAAGACTCATCACAGGGATTCAGGTCTTGCATATGATCCCAGTCCGCTTAGGGTTTCCGTCAGGAGCAGTGCTATTTTTGAAGATGGGGAGTCTTCGTTTGCAGGCCAGTATGCCACCTTCCTTAATGTTTCGGCTGATCTGGTAATCGACAAATACAAGGAAGTGCTTGCAAGCCTGTTTACCGAAAGGGCAATCTTTTATTATAAGACAAAGGGGTTTTCCGAGGATGAACTGATAATGGCTGTCGGTGTCCTGACCATGATAGACGCAGAGTCCGGAGGAGTCGCCTATACAAGAGACCCAAACTTCCCTGAAGATGATGCGCTTATAATAAATGGTGTATGGGGGCTCGGCAAACCTGTTGTGGACGGAACCGAAACTCCCCATGCATTTAAAGTTTCCCGGGATGCCGGAGCCATAATTGATAAAAAAATTCCTGATCAAAAAAATATGATACTCCCCTCAGACGAGGGCGGTATTAGAAGCGTGGACATAGCGGCAGCTAAGAGAAACATGCCGTGCCTGTCCGACACTCAACTGGTCTCATTTTCAAGGACTCTCACCGCCATTGAAAACCATTTTGGATCAGCCCAGGATGTTGAATGGGCAGCAGACAGCAATGGAAAGATTTATTTCCTCCAGAGCAGACCCCTTAAGCTCAGTCCTGGGTCAGCTCAGCCCCCTGCGCCGCGAAAGATTCATAACCACCGCGTTATTGTCGACCGGGGCACTATCGCGTGCAAGGGAGTGGGGTGCGGCAAGGCATTTATTTTAAAGGATGAAGAGGATTTGAAGAATTTTCCGGAAGGGGCGGTGCTTGTTGCCAAACATACCTCTACAAAGTTCGTTACCGTCATGAACAAGGCAGCGGCGATAATAACCGACGTCGGGAGTGTTACAGGCCATATGGCCTCTTTGTCAAGGGAATACGGGGTCCCTTCAATACTTGATACGGGAGATGCGACCCAAAAAGTAGCAAACGGGCTTGAGATAACCGTTGATGCAGTTTACGGCAATGTATACGAAGGACGTGTGGAGGAGTTGCTGCGGCTTGCCGAAAAAAGGAGAGACCCCTTCAAGGATACCCGCATATACTATCTGCTCAGAAAAATTGCCGACTGTATCGTACCGCTGAACCTCACAGACCCTGAAGGCTCTGACTTCACCCCTGAGCATTGCAGGACATTTCATGACCTTACACGGTTTGTCCATGAGATGGCCATGGCTGAGATGTTTGAAATAAGAGAAGGCCGAGAAATGGGGACAATGAGGTCGGTTCCTCTGTTTGCCGGTATCCCGGTGGATGCCCATGTCATTGATATTGACGGAGGCCTTAAACCTGAGTTGAAAAAGGCCTTGCCCGAAGACGTGCTGTCTGTGCCGTTTGCCGCTTTTTTAAAGGGCATGATGAGTGCCCGTTGGCCTGAGCCGAGGGCTGCGGATGTAAAGGGTTTTATAGGCATGATTGCCCATACCGCCACGATCCAGGAGGAGGAACTGCGCCGAACTGGAGAGAGGAGTTTTGCCGTTATCTCAGGCAGTTATATGAATTTCAGCATACGCCTTGGGTATCACTTCTCAATGGTTGAGGCTTACGCAGGAGAAAACATCAATGACAATTACATCAAGTTTTTCTTTACTGGCGGGGGCGCCGTTGCCGACAGGAGGCTGAGAAGGGTAAGGCTGATAAAGGAGATAATTAAAAAGATGGGTTTCAGGGTCTCGATAAAAAACGATGTCATAAACGCCATGCTTACAAAATACCGCCAACCCGACATGGAAAACATCCTCGTAGTCATGGGCAGGCTGACGGCCTTTACCAAGCAGCTTGACATGGCCATGTATAACGACGATGTGACAGACATGTTCATTGAGGAGTTCTGCAGAGAGCACCTTACGTGGCAGGTCTGACAGGGTTCGACTATTCCTTCAGTTTTTCTTTTAGCAGCCTGTTTTCTTCCTGAAGTCTTACAAGCTTGAGCGCTTTTTCGATTGTAAAGAGAATCTGCTCCTTCTTGAATGGTTTGGTAATAAAATCAAAACCGCCCTTGCCCATGGCCTCCATTGCCGACTCCATGGTTCCGTAAGCGGTAACGAATATGACCGGCACATCGGCATTGAATTTCCTGATCCTTTCCAGCAGTTCAATCCCGTCAAGCCCGGGCATCTTGAGGTCTGTTATGATAAGTGCAAACTCGCCGTTTTGGGCCAATTCGAGGGCCTCGTAGGGGTTATTGGTGCCTGCCACTTCATAAGGCGTCTTTTCCCTTATTATCATACTAAGAAGCTTCAGCATGTCGGTTTCATCGTCAATAAGCAATATTTTCTCAGCCATATTCCCTCCCCGTTAATAGTTATGTGATAGCCGGCAGCCTTATTATAAAGGTCGTACCGGTATTGTCCGATTCGTCTTTTGTCTTTGTCTCAAAGGAGATCGTGCCGCCATACTTTGTTATTACGCCATAAGCAATTGAGAGGCCAAGTCCGGTCCCCTCACCGACCTTTTTTGTTGTAAAGAGAGGGTCAAATATCCTGTTTCTGTGTTCAGTTTTAATGCCGCCGCCTGTGTCGCTTATCCTTATTTCAACATTACTGCCGAACAATACGGACGTTGTCCTGATGGTAAGGCTACCGCCTCCCTTCATAACAGCCATAGCGTTGTTTATTATATTAAAGAAGACCTGATGGAGTTCGTCGGGGTCTCCCTTGACGCGCGGGAGGTTTTCTTCCATGTCAACATCGAGAGTTATCTTATTCATGGAAAGGGTGTTCCGGGTCACTGCAATAAGAGCCTGGAGGTTTTTATTTATATCCACATTTTCCTCTTTGTTTTCCGTATAACGGGCAAAACTCAGGAGATTTTCCACAACCCTTTTGGCCTTGTTGCCCTGTTTTTCAATAGTCTTCAAAACATCAACCGTTTCAGGCTCATTGGATGACTTCTCAATGAGCAGATCGGTAAAGCCCAGTATGATGGCAAGCGGGTTGTTGATTTCATGCGCAACTCCTGCGGCAAGGGTCCCCATTGCGGCAAGGGTCCCCATTGCGGCAAGTTTTTCCGTATAGTACATCTGATCTTCTATCTTTTTGCGTTCCGTAATATCGCGGGCTATGCCAAGCACGGACGCGACATTGCCGTCGCTATCCAAAATCGCGCTGAAATTCACCGTGAGCCAGTATTCACCCTCCTTTTGTTTGATCATATAGGTGATCTGAGCGCTTTCTTTGGTCTCAAAGACATGTTCTATGGCCTTGTATTGGGCGTGCGCGCTTGACTCATTAAAACATATATCCCCCAGATTACGGCCTATGATATCTTCCATAGTTCTGTGAAAGAAGGCAAAGCCGGCCTTGTTCATTGACAGGATATCTCCGTCTATATTGGTTGTAAATATTATGTCATTGGCATTCTCCACCAGCAGCCTGTACTGCTTCTCGGATTTTTCCAGTTCTCCTGTTTTTTCCTTGACCTCCCTTTTCAACTGGTTTGACCAATCCATCATTATGCCGATCAAAAACACGCTGCCAACGACGAAGAAGAAACTTACAAGGCCTTCGATCAGGAACTGTCTTTGCAGAATTGCATGAATGGAGTCCTCAATCTCACTTGCCGGCGCAACAACCGCGACAGACCATATCTTGCCGTCATCAAGCCTGACCGGTGAGTATGCAATCAGTTTTTTGATCTCGCCCTTGATATCCTTGTGCCAGCCCGACACATACCAGCTCGTCCCCTCTTTGCCTGCAAGCATCATGTTTTTCTGAATCTCGTTAATGCGGGCAAAGGAGATGGTCGGCTTTTTTTCTTTTCTTGCCTCAAAGGCATTCTTGCCGATAAAGTCTAATTCAGGATGAAACAGAAAAATACCTTTATTGTCTATGACCCATGAATAACCGGTCTTTCCGGATTTTATGTCCCAGGTAATCCTCCCCGTTATCTCCGGCACATCTATCAGGAACAGCATAACCCCTGAAAATTTATTGGTTATCACTGGATGTGATTCATCAACAGATATCTGCCAGACCGGCATGGCCATTATTAAGGCAAGCTTTTGCCGCCCCTTGCTATCCACCATAAGATTCACTTCACTTGTCCATATTTTGGACTGATTACCCTTATCCCTGGCCCACTTAAGAAGGTCACGGTCAATAAGACTGTGTTTCCGAACCTGGTATCCGGATGCGTCCACCATATAAGTAATATTATTGACCGTTTCTACAAAGCGTATTTCATAAACCCCGTCATCAATTATCCTTGAGAAGGATATCACCAACCTTTTATTGATGGAGACTTTCTCAATATATTGTATGGTCGGCGACAAGCCAAGCATCGAGAGTTCTTTTTTTATCATCTCCAGCTTATGCTCGATCTGTGATGCGGCGTACTGGGCCAGGCCCAACTGCTGCCGGTTGAAATCCTCAGTTACCACTTCTTTTATCTTTATTGAATTCACTATTCCCAGTATCAGGGCGGTTCCAAGCAGCAGCACTCCTGTTATGCCGACAGCCGTTTGAAAGGCCGTTATGTGAATAAAAAAATACTTCTCAAAAACAGGAATTAAAATATTATATACTTTCTTGGAAACAGACATTATTGCTCCCGGAATAAATTAGTCTTCAATTGGGATATCTTAACCTAATCACTTAAACATTTCAAAAAGGATCAGCCCTCTGATGATCGGAGAAATCATCGGTAGCTTGCAGCCTCCGGTGTGCTCAAATCAGGAGGCACTAATCAGTTATCCCACTACGTCAAGCTTGCGTATCCTCAGGGTAACGCCCAACTCTTCGGCTATTTTCACGCACTTCTCCACGTCAACACCTTCCATCTCAACAACAGTAGCCTTTACCTCGGGCACATATTTCACCGATTCCCTTATGAAGTCCTTGACGCCTTCATATGCGTTTCTGAAAGCGGGCCTGCATATTTTTTCGTAAGTTTCGGGGTCCTGGGCGTCAAGACTGATCGAAAGCGAATCAACAAGGCCCTGCAATTCGGGCAGGATGTTTCTTTTGTTTATCAGATTGCCGTGGCCGTTTGTGTTTATCCTCACCCGGCCGCCCTTTTCCTTTACCCAGGAGGCGACCGCCCTGACAATATCAAGCCTCAGCATGGGCTCGCCGTAGCCGCAAAAGACCACCTCTTTAAATAATGCCGGGTCCCCGATGGCCGCCTTAAGCTCTTCCGCCGTGGGTTCACGCCGGAGGCGCAGGTTGTGGCCCTTTACAAAGTCGCCCTGATACCTTATGCAAAAGGTGCATTTGCCGGAGCAGCGGTTGGTTATGTTCAGATACAGATTGTCCCTTATCCTGTATGCTATCTGCCCCTGTTCGGGCAGTGTCCCGATGCCGAAGAGCCGTTTTGCGTTAAGGGTTGTAATGCGGTCAACATCCTCAATGGTTACGCCCCGCAGTTCGGCAATGATTTTAGCGGTATGGATTGCATAGGCAGGCTCGTTTCTCTTGCCCCTGAAGGGCTCCGGCGCAAGATAGGGCGCATCCGTCTCAAGCATAAGATAATCATCAGGCACGGCCCGGGCTATATTCCTGAGCAAGGACGCCTTCTTGAACGTGACCGGTCCGGCAATTGAGATGTAAAAACCCATGGACATGGCCCTTTCCGCCATGTCCATGTCTCCGGAAAAACAGTGCAGCACGCCGTTGCCCGCACCTGATTCCTCCAGTATCCGCAAGGTGTCTTCCTTTGCCTCACGACTGTGCACAATTGCAGGCAGGCCCTTTTCCTTTGAAAAGAGGAGCTGTCTCAGGAAGACCTCGCGCTGTACTTCCCTTGGAGAATGATCGTAATGATAGTCAAGTCCTATCTCGCCGACGGCCACTACCTTCTGGCTGTCTGTCAAGGCCTTTATCCGGCTGAAGGCCTCGCCATCCAGGTCCTTTGCGTCATGCGGGTGCATGCCCACGGCAGCATATATGAAATCGTATTTCTCGGCAAGGGCCGCAGCCCCTTCACAACCCTTCAGGTCGGAGCCTATGGTTATCAGGGCCTCAAACCCGGCTTTCCGGGCGCGTTTGATGACCTCTTCCCTGTCAATGTCAAAGGGGTCCATTTCGAGATGGCAATGTGTGTCTATCATGAAGTGGGGTCCTTTCCGGATAGTTGGCGATGATCAGGCCGGTGCAACGCCTTCCACATCTGAAAACTGAAGGGAAATGGCCTTGGATGAGCCCGGCTCTTCCATGGTTATGCCGTAAATATAGTCGGCGACCTCCATGGTGGTCCTGTTATGGGTAATGATTATGAACTGGGTCTCCTGCGAGAGCGACTTTATCATCTGAGCAAACCTTACGGTGTTGGACTCATCAAGGGGAGCGTCCGCTTCATCCAGCACACAGAGGGGGCTCGGTTTTATCAGAAAGCCCGCAAAGAGAAGGGCAAGCGAGGTGAGGGCCTTTTCCCCGCCCGACAGAAGGTTAAGGTTCTGAAGCTTCTTGCCGGGCGGCTGCGCTATTACATCCAGTCCCGACTCCAGTATGTTTTCCTCGTCCGTCAGGATAAGGTCTGCCTTGCCGCCTCCGAAGAGCGTCACGAAGACCTCTCCGAATTTGGTCCTGAGCGCCTCATATGCCTCACGAAGTTTCTTGCGCGTGGTGATGTTGATCCGGCTGATGGCCTCTTCGAGTTCGGCGATGGACAGATTAAGGTCATCCTGCTGTTTGGTAAGGAAGTCGTATCGGGTTTTCAGTTCCTCGTATTCCTCAATTGTGCCCAGGTTGACCATCCCGAGGTCCCGCACCTTCTGGTTGAGCTGGGCAATCGCCTCCTCGTCCGCTGCAGGCTCAAAGCCCTCGGTCTCTATAGTCTCCCCGGCTATGACCAGGCCGTATTTCTGTGAGACGGCGCTCTCTATATGTTCTATCTTGAGCCTGGTCTCAGCAGCACTCGTCTTTACAATGCCCAATTCCTGGGAAGTTGCGTCTATTTCAGACCGGACCTTCTTGAGCACCAGGGCTTCTTCTGTCAGCGCCAGATTTTTGGCTTCGATTGTGTCCTTAAGTTCCGTGCGCTCTTTACCCAGCGCGGCTGCGTCTTCAACGAACGTCTTGAGAGCGTCTTCCAGCAGTCCCATTTCTTCTCCGGCGGCCCTGATCTTTTCCTCCGCATTTCCAATTTCCTGTATTGCCGTTTCCTTCCTTTGCTCAAGGTCAAGGATCGTGTTTTGCAGTCCGGCAATCTCCTTGCCGAGTGAGTCTATCCGTTCACTTCCGGTTGCGTGTGCTACCTTGAGTTCGTGCAACTGTGAACGGGCCTCATCGTATTGTCTCCTGATGTCGGCAAGCAATTGCTGAGCAGCGGTCAGGCCTTCGTTCATGACGGTCAACTCCTGCTCCAGACGACTTATCTCGGAGGATTTGGTATCCAGCAGGGCCTTCATCGACGTCTTGTCAATGCTGATTGAGGTTATTTCGGTTTCAAGGAAGGAAATTCTTCGGGTCTTCCTCTCCTGCTCCTCTTTCTTTCCCTTCAGGGAGTGTTCGGCCAGGGACAGGTCTCTCTCCATTTCAACGACGGCATTCTCAACAGCCTTGACCCGCTCCCTCCTGGCGTTCAATCCGGAGGTCAGGGCATTGAGTCCGCTCTCCATCTCACCTATCAGGGTCTGCCTTTTGGTTATCATGGACCGCAATTCCTTTATCTCCCTCTTCATCCTCAGGATTTCCCTGTCACGGCCCGCAAAGATCACGCCGTCGGCGTCAATGACCTCGCCGTCCAGGGTAACCAGGATACAGTCCCTGAGCGCGCAGTTCCTTCTGAGCCCTATTGCCGCTTCAAGGTCTTTGACAATATAAGTATTCTCAAGGAGGTCTCCGATCATGGTCCTGTTGTCCGGATTATCAAAGGATATATAGTCAGAGGCCCTTCCGACAAGTGATGCGTGGGATATATCCATGGGTTCGATCTTCCTGTCCCATTCGCCATACCCCGTATAGAGCAGGGATGTTCTGCCCAGATGCTTTTCACGGATGATGGATATGGCTGTTCTCAGGTCCTCCTGGTTGTCCACCACCAGGGAATTCACTTTATAGGTAAGGACGGCCTCAACAGCCTTCTCAAAATCCTTGGCAGCCGAGATTATGTCTGAAAGCACGCCTTTTGTCATGCGCAGGTGTCCGGGAGATTCAGTGAGAAATTCCGCAAGGGTCTTGTCAAAGGTCAGTTCCACAAGCGAATTGAGACGAGAGGTGTCGGAGGCCAGGTCTTCCCTCTCCCCCGCGAGCAGACCCTTTCTTTTTTCAATATCCTCCAGGACAAGGTCTATCTCTCTTATGAGACCGTCCCTCTCGTTGCGCAGACCAGAGCATTCAGAGGTTTTGGAAAGTATGAAGGACCCCTCTTCATTTATGGAATTGATCAGCTTCTGAAGTTCGGCCTTTATGGAGTCCATATCGTTTCTGGCCGTATTTTCCCTGTAATCAAGATTTTCGATCGAGGACTGAAGCTTGTGCCGATCGTTGTTTTCATTGCCGAGGATGCCGGACAGACGCAATATCTCGGCACGATCGTACTCGCTTTTCAGCTCCTTTTCCTTAATAGTCGCTTCAATCCCGGCAACCGAGGACTTCTGCTGTTCCAGGGCCAGGGATACCTTCTCGATGTCTGTGATCAGGGACGCCTCGCTCTCTTTCAGGCCGGCTATCTTGTCCAGAAGTTCCGCTTTTTTCGTGTCCGCCTCTTCCTGCTGCCGGAGGAACCTCTCAATATCGGCCCTGTGACCTTCAGTCCCGGTTTTGAGCACGGCAGTTCTTGTTTCAGTGCCGGCAATCTCACGTTCCTTTTCATGGAGATTGTTTTCAAGCTCACCCAGTGTCTTCTCTTTTTCAACAAGCTCAATCCTGCCGGTCTCAGTAAGGTTCTCAAGGTGTGAAAGCTCGCCGCGTCTCGCTGCATCGGCCTCGCCAAGCCTTTGCACATCGGAGTTCAGGGCCATAAGGATTGCCGACAGTCTTGAGAACTCCCGCTTGAAGGACCGGAGTTCCACTTCCCTGAGCTCAGCCATGAGGCGCTTGTACCTCTCGGCCTTCTTAACCTGCCGGTCGAGGCTGTTTATCTGGCGTTTTACTTCATATACTATGTCGCTTATACGCTGGAGGTTTTGCTTTGAGGATTCCAGTTTTGAGAGGGCCTCGGCCCGTCTCACCTTATATTTCATTACCCCGGCCACTTCCTCTATAAGGAAACGCCTGTCAAGGGGCTTGGCGTTGATTATCTCACCTATCTTTCCCTGATCCAGTATGGAATAACTTTTTACGTCGAGGCCGGTGTCAAGGAAGACATCTTTAATGTCCCGGAGTCTGCACTGTTTTTTGTTCATCAGGTATTCGCTTTCGCCCGATCTGTAAAGCCTGCGGGCAACCACGAACTCATCCCTGGTCTCACCGTCCCCATTGCCCGGGTTCCTGGTATGTGTAGCCGTAAGCATAACCTCGGCCATGCCTTTGGGTTTTTTAGCGGAGGACCCCTGGAATATGACCTCCTCCATCTTTTCCCCGCGCAGGCTTTTGGCGCTCTGCTCTCCCAGGACCCACCTGAAGGCGTCTACGACGTTGCTCTTGCCGCAGCCGTTCGGGCCTACAATACAGGTTATACCGTCATGGAAGGAAAGCAGGGTCTTATCCGAGAAGGACTTAAAACCGTACATCTCAATCTGCTTGATTTTCATATGTCGGTAATTTTATGCTTTAGGCATTAAATCGGTCAAGCTATAAAATATCTAATGATTTGATAAAATTTTTTTATTTGACGATTACGGTTTCACTATATTAGCCTTTAGAGCCTTTAAGAGCATCTTACTGTCTTAAAATCAAATATAAAGAGGAGGTTTTTATGCCAAAGACGTATGACACCCCGCTGTTAGACGAACTGGAAAAAGGCCCGTTTCCAAGCTTCGTTACGGAGATCAAAAAGGCAGCCAAGAGGAGCGATATGGCCGCCGACGAGCTTGGCCAGCTTGAGAAGTCTTACAGAGACAAGCGCGGCTATTGGAAACACGGTGGCATAGTCGGTGTCCGCGGTTACGGAGGCGGCGTTATCGGAAGGTATTCGTCTCTTCCCGAACAGTTCCCCAATGTAGCCAACTTCCACACTGTCAGGCTCAACTCCACCTCCGCCTTTTTCTACACCTCCAAGTTTATGAACGAGATGTGCGATATCTGGGACCAGTATGGCAGCGGTCTTACGAACATGCACGGCTCAACGGGCGACCTCGTCCTCCTCGGGACCAACACCGAGAACCTCGAAGCGATCTTCGCCGAATTTTCATCCAGGGGCTGGGACCTCGGCGGTTCGGGCTCTGCGCTCAGGACCCCGAGTTGCTGCGTAGGCCCGGCCAGGTGCGAATGGGCCAATATAGATACCCTTGACATAAATTATGCGATAACACAGGAATGGCAGGATGAGATGCACAGGCCTGCTTTCCCTTACAAATTCAAGTTCAAGACGGCTGGCTGTGCTGTTGACTGTATTGCTTCAATAGCCCGTGCGGATTGTGCCATAATCGGCACATGGAAGGGCAAGATATCTGTTAATCAGGCCGAAGTCGCCAACTATGCAAAGAAGATGAACATAGCCGAAGAGATTGTCGGCATGTGCCCGTCCCAGTGCATGAGTTATGACGGCAAAGAACTGAAGATTGATGATGAAAACTGCGTAAGGTGCATGCACTGCATCGCCAAGATGACAAAGGCACTCAGGCCTACTGGTGAGAAAGGCGCGTCCATCCTGATCGGCAGTAAGGCTCCCTTCGTTATCGGCGCAACCCTTTCTCACGTCATCGTTCCTTTTATTAAGATGGAACCGCCTTATGACGAGTTCAAGGCCCTCATCAGGAAGATGTGGGAGTTCTGGGATGAGTACGGAAAGAACAGGGAGAGGATTGGCGAACTCATTATCAGGAAGGGCATGAGGGAGTTCCTCGAATTCATCGGTGTAGAGCCTCAGCCGCAGCAGGTATGCGAGCCAAGGAGAGACCCTTTCTTCTTCTGGACCGAAGCCGATCTGGCGAAAAAATAGACATTAATTAAATAACTATAAAATTAAAGGAGGAATATCATGGCATTACCGCAGAGAAAAACAGACATAGGCCCGCCTCACTTTAAGGACTTTTTACCTCCGGTGATACAGAAAAATTATGGCAAATGGAAATACCATGAAATCATAAACCCCGGCGTAATGGTCCACACCGCTGAAAGCGGGGACAAGATATGGTCCGTCAGGGTGGCCTCTCCCAGGCTTCTCAGCACTGATACCATCAGGCAGTTTTCGGCCTTTGCCGAGAAGTATTGCGGAGGATATCTCAGGTTCACATCAAGGAACAACGTCGAGTTGCTTGTCTCTGAAGAGAAGAACGTTGAGCCGCTTATGAAGGACCTCAAGGACAATAAGTTCATGGTCGGCGGTATCGGCAACATGATAAGCAACATAGTACACACTCAGGGTTGGGTGCATTGTCATTCCGCTGCTACGGACGCCTCCGGCATCGTGAAGGTGCTCATGGACGAGTTTGCGGATTACTTTACCACCAAGACCCTTCCGAACAAGGTCAGGTTGGCGGTGGCCTGCTGCGTTAACATGTGCGGCGCGGTCCACTGCTCAGACATAGCGGTCGTGGCCATCCACAGGAAGGTCCCTGTAATAGACCATGAAAAGGTCAAAAATATGTGTGAGATCCCGTCTACGATAGGCGCGTGCCCGACCAGCGCGATCAGTCCTGACCCTGCCAAGAAGAGCGTGAAGATCAATGCTGACAAGTGTATGTACTGCGGCAACTGCTTCACCGTATGTCCTCCCATCGAAATCCACGATCCGGAATTCGACGGCGTGGCAATCGTGGTCGGCGGCAAGGTCGGCAACCTCAGGAGTGTGCCCGCGTTCTCAAAATTAGCCATCCCTTTCATTAAGAACAACCCGCCCAGGTGGCCTGAAGTCACTGCCGCGGTGAAAAACATCCTTAACGCTTACATCGCAGGCGCAAAGAAGCACGAGAGGGTCGGCGAGTGGGTCGAAAGGATAGGCTGGGAGAAGTTCTTCAAGGTGACAAACCTGCCGTTCACCTTCCAGCACATAGACGACTTCGTGATCGCAAGGGAAACCTACAGGAACTCCGCTACATTCAAGTGGTAGCCCCTGTAAACAGATAACTGACGGCGGTCGGCCTCCAGGCAATGCCCGGAAGGCCTTCCGCCTTTTTTTCTTCTTACTACTTTATACCTAAAAGGGGGCGCGAGATGGAAAAAGAGGAAGTCAAGAAAAAGATTTACGAATTGATCGAGAAGTCAACCGGAAAGAAGAAGCTTAAATCAAGCGACATTCAGAAGACTATCTCTGCGGAATGCGGCGTAACCAGGGATGAAGTAAAGGACGCGCTGAGAGACCTTGTCGATGCAGGCACACTTATATACACATATTTCGGCGGCAGTTTCGTGGAGATACCTGCGAAGGAGTAAACAAGAGCTGTCCTCATATAAAAAAAGGCAGGCCGGTGTTCGGCGCTGCCTTTTTTTATGCGAAGCAGTGGATTCTGGTAGTTATCTCCAGGGCGGCCAGAACCTTCTGCCCATAGGTGTTTGGCCTTGATGGGAGGGAGGAAGAAGGCCGCGTTCCATCATCCACATGGGCCTGCATGTTCTGTCCCTGAACAGAATAGTCCTGCCCGTTGATACGTCACGTATTTCTCTGGCAAATATATAAAGCACGCTGTCCCATCCGAAAGACTTGGACCCTGTGATCTCCAGTTCGGAATTCTTTATGAATGTTATCCCCTGCCTCGCAAGATACCAGCGTGGGGCGGTCACTACTTTATAGGACTTCCCATCAACCCTGACGTCCAGGACGACCGGTCCGCGGGCCGGCTCCACAATGTCGGCCAGGATGACTTTTAAGGTAAGTTCAGTGTTTTCGTCATAGCCCTCGGTATTTAAAGGCCCTGCGTAAGCAGTGGAGACCCCAATGACCGCTGCGAGAATTAAGAACAGAAATGTATTTAGTTTTTTTCCCATTTATTGTTGATTAAGCAAGGATTATGCCGTATGAAACCTATTGATATATCGGTAAATTATTGGCAGCGCCTTTGCCTGTGATATGCAAAATTTGCTTATACATGCAATAACTGCACTATGCAATTTATATCTCGCAATTACAAGATTAAAGCCCATATTCCTTTATCTTGTATTGAAGAGTCCGCAAGGATATGCCGAGCATTTCAGCCGACTGTCTCCTGTTGCCCACTGTTTTTGCCAGCGTATTCTCTATGGCCGCCTTTTCCACGCTCCGCAAGTCACCTGATGGGGCAGCCTCGCCCGCACATGACACGGCCGGAGAGAATTCAGGCAGGACAAGGTCCGGTCCCCGGCTTGTTATAATGCCGCGCTCAAGTATATTTTCCAGTTCACGGATATTCCCCGGCCAGGAATACTCCCTGAGTCGCCGCATTGTTTCATTGCCGATGGTCTTTGGCCCCTTGCCGAGACGAGCGGAGATTCCCCTTGAGAGGAACCCCGAGATTGCCGGGATATGGTCTTTTCTTTCTCTCAGGGGTGGTATGTTTACAGGGAATACATTGAGGCGATAGAAGAGGTCTTCCCTGAATTTCCCGGTTGAAACCAGTTCACGCAGGTCCCTGTTGGTCGCAGCAATGACCCTTGCGTTGGTCTTCAGGGTCGTTACGGACCCCAGTCTCTCAAAGGTCCTTTCCTGCAATACCTTAAGGAGCTTCACCTGCAAAAAGAGGCTCATCTCGGAGACTTCATCAAGGAATATTGACCCGTCGTTGGCCATCTCGAAGCGGCCTTTTTTCCGGGCAACAGCGCCTGTGAAGGCCCCCTTTTCATAGCCGAACAATTCCGACTCGAGCAGGTTTTCCGGAATTGCAGCGCAGTTTATGTCAACAAAAGGTCCGCGTTTGTTGCTCAGACGGTGTATGGTCCCGGCGATGAGGCTCTTGCCTGTGCCGGTTTCTCCATAAAGGATAACAGTAGCCTCGGTCGGTGCGACATCCCGTATCTCTCTCAGGACGCTCTCCATGCCGGCAAAGATGATCTCCTGGGGCGGCAGGTCCTCAAAGACTTCTTCCATCAAAAACCTGTTTTCGTTTACCAGGCGCTGTTTCTCATATACCTTTGATACCACGAGCCTCAATTGTTCAGGCTCATTGAGGGGTTTGGTGATATAGTCTGAAGCCCCCAGCTTCATGGCTGCCACAGCGGTTTCAACCGTGGCAAACGCGGTAATCATTATGAAGTCTACATCTGAATATCTTCCCCGGACCGATTCCATGAAGGCAATGCCGTCCATACCCGGCATCTTCATATCCGTTATGATGAGGTTTGGAAGGAAGGCATCCAATATCTTGAGGGTCTCAGCAGGGTTGGTCATGCCCTTTACAGTATAACCGGCGTCCTGCAGTATCCGGGTCAGAAGCAGGAGAAAAGATTGTTCATCATCCACAACGAGTATCCTGAAATTTTCCCTCGGCATTCTATTAGTATACCTGAACCCCGTGGGCCTATGGCGCGGGAATGGTCAGCCTGAAGACCGTTCCTTTCCCGAGTGAACTTTCAATGCTTACGGTCCCTGCCATCGCAGTCACAAGTTTAAGGACTATCGCAAGGCCCAAGCCAGTACCCCTTGTCCTGGTCGTAAAGAAGGGGTTAAATGCCTTGCCGACGGTCTGTTCGTCCATGCCGGCGCCGTTATCCATTACCGTAACTTCCGCCCGGTCTCCCTTTCTCACGGCCTTAATCACTATTTTTCCGTCATTGTCAAGCGCGTCCATGGAATTGCGGATTATATTTATCAGCGCCTGCCTCAGCTTGTCCCGGTCGGCGATAACCTCCAGGTCTTCCTGAATAAAGACGCCTATTGAAACACCGGACCCCAATTGCAGGAAGGTCTGCACTGTTTCATCAACAAGTCCCTTCAGCCGGAACCTTGAACTCAGCGTCTCCATGGGCTTTGCATACAGTAGCAGGTGCTCTGTCAGGGTTTCAAGACGCGTGGCTTCGGAAATAATTATATCCAGATATTCCTTATGCGCATGCCCTTTTGCCGTCTGATCAGCCTCCAGAAGATACTGGGCAAAACCCTTTATGCTGCCCAGTGGGTTCCGTATCTCATGGGCAAGGACCGAAGACATTTCTCCCAACACCGCCAGCCGTTCTTTTTCAGCCATTTTTATTTTCAGATATTCTGAGCGCGATACTGCAACAGCGAAGAAATAGCCCACGGACCAGACAATAAGAAGGACAAAGAACATGCCTGTAACAAGCAGCTTCGCGTGCCGTATTATTCCTTCTGCGGGATATGTGTGAAGGGCAATCCTGAGCGCCAGGTCTCCTTGCGGTCCATGCACCGGGAAATTCAGCACAAAGACGCTTTCGCCGGTGCCCAAGGCAATATATTCATACGCAGGCTCCGATGTTTCCAGCGCCTTCCTGATAGACAGGTCCTCAATCTTCCTGCCGATCAGGTTTTCGTTGGAGTGAAGGAGTGTAAGCCTGTGCCGGTCGTAAAGCGCAAGGAAGGCGATACCCTGCCATCTGCCTCCGGTAATAATATTGGTGAATATGTTGTCTTTGCCCTTATGCCGTATCGTCGGACCGCTGTCTTTCAACGCAGCATCGAGGCTTACGGCTATGCCGAGGGTCTGGAGCTTCAAGGAGTCTTCGGCGAAACTGCGCGCATTGCCGTAAGTCACAAAGGAGCCAGCCATTGTGACCGCTGTTGCGGCTGCAAGGATAATAAAAAGGTACAGGTGGGTCCGGGTAAGAGGAACAGGAATAAATTTTTTCATCTGAAAATCCCCCTCTGCCCCCCTTTGTTAAAGGGGGGGATACTTGTAATTCCCCTCTTTGGAAAAGAGGGGTTAGGGGAGATTTTCATCATTGCGGATAAAAGACACGACTTTCGCGTAATCCTCCTGAAGCCTTACGCACAATTCTTCAAGGACGGCGGTGTTCATCTCTCCAGCGGCCCTTTCAATTCTGGAAGCCGTCTGTTGCAGCCCCAGTGCGGCAATCGTGCCCGCTGCTCCCTTCAGAGAATGGGCGAGTCTGCCAACGAGCAGCACATCGCCTTTTTCAAGGGCATTGGTGATTTGTGCGATCCGCTCAGGCGTAACATTTAATAGGAAAGCGGACATTACCTCTTTAATCACGTCTTCGTTTTTTCCGCAATTAAGGTATAGGTTTTTTTTGCTTATGGCCTTTTCACGTGCGTTTGGCCCCACCTGATCTGACGGCTTTTTTTCATCGTATCCCTGTTTCCCCTCTGTGAAGAAACCTTCAATCGTGCTGTAGAACTCATTCATGTCCATGGGTTTTGAAATAAAGGCGTCCATGCCGGCATCAATGCAACGCTCCATGTCCTCTCTCATCGCATGAGCCGTCATCGCCACTATCGGTATATCATGTCTGCGCATTGCCGACATAGGGTCGCGGATTATCCTTGTGGTTTCAAAGCCGTCCATTTCAGGCATTTGCACATCCATAAGGACGATGTCGAAGTCATCCCTTTCCAGAAGCGCAAGGGCCTCTATCCCGTTATTTGCGACAACGGTCGTATGCCCCCTCTTTTTCAAAAAGAGTGTTGCCACCATCCGGTTCTGTTCCGTATCTTCAACAAGCAGGACCCTCAGTGAACGTGACAGGGGAGAGGGGACGGCAGTGTCCTTATCGGACAAAATCCCGGGGTCCAAGGCATTGCCTTCCATAAAAGGCAACTGGACGGTAAAAATGCTGCCGCTGCCCACAATACTTTCGACCCGTATATCGCCGCCCATTTTTTGGGTCAGTTCCCGCACGATGCTCAGGCCAAGGCCGGTCCCCCCATAGTGTCTTGAGATGGAACTGTCGGCCTGGGTAAAACTGTCAAATATTGTTCTCAGCTTCTCCGAAGAGATGCCTATGCCGCTGTCGGCAACCGAAAAAGCAATCAATACCCGTCCTTCCCCTGGCCGGTCTTTCTGAAATGATACTGTCAGCGCTATGCCTCCCTGACGAGTAAACTTCAGTGCATTGCCGATGAGGTTCACCAATATCTGACGCAAACGCGCAGGATCGCCCTTCAGACGTTCAGGTGTGTCCGCTTCGACCTGTGTCCTCAGATAAAGCCCTTTATTTTCGGCCTGAAAGGAAAGACTTCTTACTGTTATGTCAAGCACTTGCCTCAGGTTGAAATCTATGGTTTCCAGTTCCAGCTTGCCTGCCTCTATCTTGGATATGTCGAGGATATCATTGAGCAGAAAGAGGAGGGAATTCGCGGAACTCCTGATGGTTTCCAGACAACTCCGCTGTTGCACGGCAAGGTCGGTCTCAAGGACAAAGGCGCTCAAGCCGATTACAGCATTCAGAGGCGTGCGGATCTCGTGGCTCATGTTGGCTAAAAAGGCGCTTTTTGAAGTGTTAGCGAGCACGGCCTCGTCCTTTGCCTGTTGCAGGGCGACTTCCGTCTCCTTCCTCACACACAATTCTTCCTGGAGTCTAAGATTGGCCGCAATCAGTTTCCCGGTCCGTTCATCCACCAGTTTTTCGAGGTTGCTCTGATGCTGCTCAAGTGCGGAGTCCCTCTTCTGGACCTGCACGATCATGTCGTTAAACCCTTCGGCAAGTCGGGCCAGTTCGTCCCCGCCTGAGGTATCGGCCCTGAGCGTATAGTCCTTCATATTGGATATTCTCTGCATTATGTTCAGCAGTCTGAAGATGGGTTCTGTTATCGCCTTTTGCAGCCTCAAAAGGAACAGCAGCGCAAAGGGAAAGGCGAGTGCCGAATATATTAATGAAGTCAGCAAGTAATTAAGAACATGCTGATAGACAGGACTAAGGTCCGATTGGATATATAGCATTCCTATTGTTTCGTTTTCGGATATGACAGGCTGAAAGAGGCAGAGGTTGTGCAACGAAAAAAAGGAGCCTGTACGGTCGGGATAAGGCGGGGCGGAGTATGGCTTCATTTTCCGGGGCTGGAACTCGGCGAAGACCGTGCGGTCCTCGCTGTATAAAACGGCATAATCTATGTTCTGAGAGAATTTGAGGGAGGCGAGGGTCTCCGTAGCCCGATACCTGTCCTTAAAGAGCAAAGCCCCGGTGCTGTTGTGGCCGATAATCCTTCCCTGTGTGGTCAGGACATTGATCATGTCCTTCTTGAAGTCGTAGAGCTGGAACAGCAACATTGAAATGTTTATCAGCAGCAGCACCCCTGCCAGAGAGATGAGGTTTATCATCAGGAGTTGTTTCTTCAAGCTGCCTTTTTTCAGGAACTGCATGCTGTTACTGTGCCTCCCCGGTTATGATCTCAGAAAGCTCAAGGAGATGGGAACCTATATTCAGACGGTGTTTCATAGCTGCCGACGTGTTTATCCTGAACCGGACCCTATTGTCATGAACATACATCTCTATGACGCCGCCCTTGAGCGCAAAACGGTTTATATCGCTGACCGTCAGAAGCGGCTGTCTTAAAACTGTACTAAGGATTTTCAGCATGCGCGTCTCTTCGGAAGACGAGACAAAGAGGACATGGCAATTCCGGGTGTCGGCGGGCCACTCAAGCAGTTTGATTTTAACGCCTCTGTTGTTAACGAGCCTGGTTTTTACAAAATCGAGGCTGGAGTCAAAGGGATCGTCCCCTGCAATGCAGATATTGATCGTCGCCTCCGGGGAAGAAAAGGCGTCTGGGGGCCACTGCACAAACCGGGTGAAGTTGAACAGAAAGAGCGCCTTGGCCTCGTACTCCGGAAGTTTATAATTCTCAGCTCCGGCAATGGCTGGGAACTGGAGCCATAACGCTACAACAAAGACGGCCTTATATAGGGTCCGTATCATAAACTCCAGGTGGTCTTAACTGTAAACCGTCGGATAATTACATCTGCGATAACTGTAACCTGCTATATTTTAGCATTAATATCAGTCGGCCTGTATTTTTCTTTGGTTTTTCAGGGATTCCTGTGGGTAGTTTGTATTCTTGCATGTCATTCCGGCTTGTCCGGAATCTTTTCGAGGATGTCATCGTACAAATCCTTCAAGTCAGGATTCTTTATTCTAAAGCTCAAGTTTGGCTTGTCCGGTCATATTTTTTATCTGTTTTTCTCTGATTATGGCACCCATACTATCTTCATAAACTTCACAATATACAAGCTTATGCAGAAAATACCTGGCAGTAAAGCTATTGGCATTAAGGTTATTCTTATGTTCATAGACCCTGCGGACAAGGTCATTTGTAACCCCGACATACAAGGTCGGTCGAGCATTTGCCATGATATATACAGCAAAAGGTCTTCCCATTATCATACAATTATATCAGAAGGATTCCGGACAAGCCGGAATGACACCAGGGCGAACGCACTATGTGCCATAAGCATCCATTTTCCGTCATGCCCGAAGGTTTTTATCGGGCATCCAGGAGCAAAAGAGCTGGATTCCCGCTTACAAACTGCGGGAATGACGTTTCCCATGCT